>Ga0210043_1000019_pt1 | contig 182495 bp, 299 predicted proteins | sample CryGeymet201501t_FD_183990 | JGI IMG/M metagenome (GOLD analysis project Ga0210043, IMG submission 183990) | Groundwater microbial communities from Crystal Geyser aquifers in Utah, USA - Crystal Geyser metaG 2015-01t (SPAdes) (version 2) | ecosystem: Environmental > Aquatic > Deep subsurface >...
GGAAATTAAAGTCTGTGGAGAGAATGTAAGTCAAATAGTTTCAATAAATTGAAACTATTTGCTATCTTGATGAAGCAGAAAGTGAACAGAGAATCTTTTGTAGATTTTTGTAAGTTTCACAGAACGGTTCGAATCCTTCCTCCTCAGCCAAAATTTTGGTTCTATGGTCTAGCCAGGTTTAGGACGCCGCACTGTCACTGCGGAGGTCACGGGTTCAAATCCCGTTAGAACCGCCAATTTAAAAGGGAGCCTATGGTTCCCTTTTTTCTTTTCAACTGAAGATTCTGGCCTAAATTCATTGACATCCAAAAATGAATGTCGTATTATATGGAATACTTAATTGGAGAAAGCAATTATGCGTTAGGGCAAACACCACAAACCAACCTAGATACAAAAAGCAAGACCTCCTCCATCCTCCTATGTTTTGGCGTTGTAAATTAAACCTTCAACATTGACTAAAAACTAGGAGAAACTAAGATGGAAACTTACAAAAAAAACAAAGAACTACTCAAAAATCTCGCACTTTACGTTAAGTATTGTCGATATGAATCTAACAAGTCTATTGAAGCCCTGAATGAAAAAGGTGTGACTGGTAAAACGTTAGAGGTTGAATGTAAGGGCGAAAAGAAATGGTTTCATTTCGTTCCAAGTCACGAATACCGTATTCGACATATCGCAATGTCGGAATTTCGTGGCAAAAAACGTGAAGAGATTGAAAACCCAAGACAACAAAATACTTTGTCAGTAAAAGATGAAGAATTTATTACTGATTTAAAAAATAAGTTGTCAAAAGAAAAGGAAGAATTTCTTAGTCAGAAAGAGGAAACTCCAATGGCTTAGAACAGACTCTACGTCCTTGTGAGAAAAGATCTCAATACAGGATATGCCGCAGTTCAGGCCGGACATGCTGTTGCCGAATGGCTTATAGAGCATCCAGAGCCTTGGAAAAACGAATACTTGATCTATCTAAGCATTCCTACTGAATTGGACATTGATAAATGGGCCATTAAGTTGGAAAAGAAAAACTTAGATTTTGTAGTATTTAGAGAGCCAGACTTGGGAGATGAAAAGACAGCCCTCGCCGTTGTTTGTGATGGCAAAATGTTTAGTCACCTTCCATTGTTCAGTTGATTCCCAAAGGAACGGCGAAAAGTCCTCCCTTTCCATTCTTATGTGAGTGTAGCTTAGTTGGTCTAAAGCGGAAGACTCTAAATCTTTGATCGTGGGTTCGAATCCCACCACTCACACCATTTTGGAAAAATATAATGCCAAAAACAAAAAAAAATAAAGATAAAATAAGAAAATGTTTAGATGAGTGGAATTGTGATTATGTTTTTGTGAAAAGTCAAAAACTTCATGCAAAAAAGGGAATTCAAATTTTAAAGGGAAAAGATTTTGATCCAAATCTAATTTTTGATCATGAAACGGAAATATCTTTAGTTAGACCTTTAAATTTTAAAGATCCTAAAGTTTATAGATTTAATTTTGTTGGTAATAGTTTACATAAATCTTATTTAATTGATTTAGAGCCTCCTTTTTTTCACAATAAAGAAACAAATGTTTATGACTTTTATGAAGTCTATTGTAAAAAAAGATATTTGGGAAAATATTGGAGAAATGAAATTGAAGTTCCAAAAGAAATAGAAAGTAAATTGAAAGAGATTTCTACCTATCTTTTTGAAGAAAAACAAATTTTTGCTTTTTCTATAGAATTTATAAAATGTGAAAAAACAAACAAATATGTTGTTATTGATTTAAATTTAGGAGCATATCCTATGTATTATTTTGATTTAGAGTATGTTGACAAGTTTATAGAGGATTTATATTTGGGAATAGAAAATGCAAACGATCTTATTGAACGAAAATATTGAATTTTTTGAAGACTTCAAAAGATTAAAAATAGAAAATAAGATAGAAAGTAATTTAGAAGTCAAAATTGATTGGACCAATCTTTATTATCTTATTGAAAGTAAAAAGTATTTTTCTGTTCTTGCAAAGAAAGAAGACAAGATAGTGGTATATGTTTCTTATGTTTCTTATCTTCCTGACCTAAGTCCAGATGGAGAGTATAGAACTAAATTGAATGGTATTTATATCACCAAAGACTTTAGACGACAAGGTATAGCAACCGCATTATTAAACTATGATTTTGGAACTAAATTTTGTTACTGTTCAATACCTAAACACAATAGGGCTTCTAGAATATTGCACAAAAAAGTAGGATTTTCTGTTCTCCTTTACGATGTTTGGGGAAATTTAAAGATTAATATTTAAAATGAATTATATATATGGGAATTCAAATTACTACAATAAAATATTTACTACAAATGACAATATATCTTTTGTTGAAAATTTAAAAGATATACCAAGTGGATCTAATGTCTATAGTAGAATTAATTTAACTCAAGACTTTAAGAAAAGAAACAATTGTGTTTCTGGCAAAAAAAGCAAAAAAAGATTTGAAGATATAATTGATTTAGAAAACAATGAAATTGAGTGTATGGAGTGGGAAATTTGTAATTCAAAAAAAGAAGTAGAGTGTTTGTTTGATAAATGGGAAACTGAATTTGTAATATCGAAAATGAATTTTTCTGGTAACTGTAAGGGAGTTTTTGTTTTTACAAAAAATAGAATTCCCAACATGAGCTATGATAGATATATTTTTTGCAAACCTGTAAACATCAACGATGGTTATGTCTATAAGATTGAATGTCTTTATGGTTCAAAAGTAATGTCTTGGGTTAGTGAAAAAGACTCTATAAAAAAAATGAATAAAAATATTATTCTAAATATAGACGAATCAATTTCTAAGTTTAAAGATTATGAAAATAGAAAAATATGCAGTTTACCAAAAGATTTGGAAAAAAAAGCACTCTTGTTCTCTAAGGAACAAACCGATGAAAAAAACATTGGATACATTTCAATAGATTATATGAAAGACGAAAATGGCAACTATATTTGCATAGAATACAACTACACCAATGTCGCAATGCATTGGATGAAATCATTAGATTCTTATGGAGATTCTTACAGAACAGCATTAATCAATCTTTTTGAAAATAAATTTAATAATTTCCCTTAAAAATATGGCCAATTTCTATTGACATGGGTCAATGTTTCTAATAGATTCACTATACTCTGATTAGGAGAGTTATAAAATGAGTTTATTGAAAGACATCAAAGATCGTCAAATCAAGGCGATGAAAGAAAAAAACAAAGTAGAAAAAACAGTTACTACTTTAATCATTAGCGAGGCTCAATCAAGAGCAAAGCAAGCGAAGCGTGAAGTTTCGGACGATGATGTCCTTGCTTCCATTAAGGCTCAAGAAAAGAAGACTGTTGGAGCCTTAGATTCTGTTCGGGAAGAAATGAAGAGCAGTGGAATCGAATCTATCAATCCAGACTTTGAATCCTTGAGTCTTAAGGAGATTGAAATCCTTCGTTCATTCCTGCCCACGCAATTGACTGAAGAAGAGATTACAAAATATATAAAAAGTGAACTGGATCAAGATCCTTCGATCAAGGAACAGGGCAAGAAAGCCATTGGTTTGTTAATGAACAAACTCAAGGAATCTTTTCCCGGCCAGATTGACGGAAAAACAGCCAGCACTGCAATCAATAAGGAATTGTCTTCATGAGTTGGATGTTTCCACTAAACATGAAGATGATAGGATCAACTTCCGATTCCATGTCTTTCCAAAAGATTGATATGGAATCAGAGGTTGAAATTCCTGTTTATACTGAAGATTTCGATGAACAACATCGACAGTCAATAGTTAAGACTCCAAAGGTTATACAAAAAATAAAAGAAATAAATCCTGATTGTGTTCTTTTTGGATTTAAGTTTGAAGTAGGTAAGACTCATGACGAACTTCTTGAGATAGCCAAGGAATCCATGATCAAGTCAAATTCAGACTATGTTCTCGCCAATGACAAAGCAGAGATGGATAGAGAAGGAGACCATATCGGTTATTTGATCGACAGAGAAGGCAATGTCCAAAGATTTAAAAGTAAGGTAAAGATTGCAATTGGAATAGCCGATGTTGTTGAAAAAATCTCTAAGGAAAGACTTGGAATAGAACCTAGTAAATAATTTAGATTACTTTTTTGTAATTTAAAGAAAAAACTAAAGTCAAAAATGTAATAATTATGAAGGAACTATCTAAAAATAATAAGAAAAAATTGGAAGAGGTGACGAATGAGTTGCGTCATCTTCCCAAAGAAAATGTCTTTGTGCATTTTATGGACATTATTTTTTTAGAGTTATTCAAAATTAAAAAGGCAAAAAAACAAGGTGTTAAAAAAATTCAGCAAGCCTATTGAAGTTGTTTGGCAGAATGAAGATCATGATTTACCAGTTGTTCTCACAGGGTTTATGAAACATACGAATAATGAATTCTTTTTTTCAATAGAAGGATCTTCTACATGCATCCCATTTGAACAAATTGATTTCGGGGGACGAGATAGGTTGATTGAAATCATAGAGATAATAAAAAAATCTTAATTTTATATTTGGACTATTGTCGTTGACATTTAAATTTTTATTGTTTACTGTTATACAAATTAAAGGAGACATGACGAATGTTGCGCAAAGATCTAATTGAACTAATAAAAGAACAAGTCGGGTTTGAATTGAGTGCTCACAATAAGTATTGGTGCATTGCATCATATTTTGATGCAATTGGATTGGTTAACTTTAGGGATTTCTTTTTCAAGCAAGCAGAAGAAGAAAACTTACACGCCAAAAAGATTCTAAATTTCTTGAATGAAATTGACGAAAGACTTTTGTTTATTTAGGTTCCATCATCTTCAATTAATGATCCTCAAAGTCCAGTTGAAGCTGTAACCACTGCTTTTGAGGGAGAACAGTTTATTACAAAAAAGATAAACGAAATTTACAGTTTGGCAATTGAAGTCAAAGACCCTCAGATCAGCCAGTTTTTTCTTTGGTTTGTCGAAGAGCAACGAGAAGAAGAAGAGGTCATGTCAACTATTTTGAAACAAGTCAAACTTACAAAAGATATTACTGTTATTGAAAATAGTAATTTTCTAAACTCACTCAACACACCTGAAGGGAATGTGAACTAATGGAATTTTTAGCTACTTACTGGATCTTTTTCTTAGTCATTACTGTAGTTCTATTTATTGCATCTAGCATATTTGGAATCCTTAATGTCAAGAAGTTCTCTGAATCTTCAAAGGACTTCATGGACAATAAATCAGATATGCCAAATCCATTTTCTACTCATATGATTGCAGCAACTGTCTGCATGGTTTTGAGTGCGGCTTGCGCCTTGCTTACGATAGTAGGAATAATCTCTAATTTTGTAGGTAATTAAAGTGAGAAAAAAAGGCCTTACCCTTTTTGAGATAATGATCGTTCTTGCCATTATTGGCATTCTGATCGCTATCTCTGTTCCTAGTCTTCTTCGTGCTCGACAAATTTCTAGATTAAATTACATGGGCATTGAAGATGTAGATTTACGCACTGCATTGACCGAAAAAAATATGGTTGATGATTTGTATGGTCAATACGTTGAACATGGAAAATTGTCCCAAGAAGAAATTTACATTGCCGCTGGATTCAACCCTCCGGTGCCAAAGAAACTTTTTCCTGAAGATCCTGAAGTAGTATATGAATACTATTTTGAGATAGTTATTGAGAATGGGACTTTATATTCATCAAATAAAGAGCCAGAAATTTTGAATGGAGATTGGGTTAAATTTTTTGACTCAACGACAAGAGAGTTCCGAACAATAAAAAATGTTCAAGAGATTGTTCGAAAGAGAAAGATAAAAGATTGATTTTGGACTACTCTTTCAGTTTTTCTCGTATGGAAAGATAATTCAATATGCCTGGGTGGCGGAATTGGCAGACGCCTTAAAATAAACTGCCTTTGTTCTTTGAAATTTTTAATTTTGTGGCACCGTGGCGGAACTGGCAGACGCATCGGACTCAATTGGGTCTCCCTTATAGTAATATAAGGGTAATAAACTGGATGAATTCGGGGAAACCTTTAAAATGGCAATCCCGATCCAAGCCATCAGTACACTGATGGAAGGTGTAGAGACTACTGGAGAGGTTTAGCCCTCTTAATAACCAGCTAGAGCGTCCAGCATCCTAAATGGATGAAGAGATAGTCCACCCCAAAAGGAAACTTTTGGATTTGGTGTAAAATCCGTGGCCCGTAAGGGCGTGAGGGTTCGAGTCCCTCCGGTGCTACCAAATTTTTCGGCAGACTTAAAATTTCTAAAAGGAATTTATCTCTGCCACTTAGAATTCTTTAGTAAACAAAATACTGGAGAATTCTAAAATGAAAACAACTAGATACACAGAGCAAGAGTTTATAGAAGCAGTCAAAAATTCCTATTCCATAGCACAAGTTTTAAAGAAAATAGGAGTCAAACCTACTGGTGGCAATTACAAAACCGCAAAAATGAGAATAAACAAATTAAATTTAGATACTTCTCACTTTACTGGACAGGGACACCTAAAGGGTAAGACTCATGGATGGTCAAAGAAAATTCCACTTGAAGACATCCTTGTTAAAGATTCCTCATACAAAGGCGGATCGTATAAACTTAAAAATAGATTGATTACAGAAGGGAAATTTGAGAAAAAATGTTACTCTTGTGGAAAAAAAACATGGTTAAACCGGCCAATTCCTCTTGAACTTGAGCATAAGAATGGTCAAAATACTGATAACAGATTGGAAAATTTGTCAATCATATGCCCTAATTGCCATGCTCTTACACCGACATATAGAGGCAAGAATAAATGTAAAGGAAAAAGTGAAAGATGAAAGATGAACTTGTAGAAAAAATTAAAAGTCTCAGTTTAGAGGGACTTAGACAGGCAAACGATTGGAGAAAGGATGAAGATAGAAAAATGGAAATTTTAGCAGAAAAAGCAAAACCTCTAATAGATTCTCTTTCGTCTTATTTCAATCCTCATCCAGAAGTATTTACCTTTCTGGAAATAGAAAAATACCCTAATAATTTTCATTGGAAACTAGGATATAATTATGCAAAATTTTATTTCAAAATAAAGTTTCCAAATGATAAAGAATTGGAGTTTAAATCTTTATTTGTAAATGAAAATAATGAAGAATTTATTTTTAAAGTAGATGACAATAAAAAAGAAAGACTGATTTTTCTTTGTAATATTGATAATAAAGAGAAGATTGTAGACCCAGTTGAAGTGAATGATATTTTTCTTGATGAGATTATTGATTCAATACTTAATTAAAATCCCTCGATCATAAGGTCGTACGGGTTCGATTCCCGTCCCAGGTACCAAAATTTACAAAAAGAAAAAGACCCTTTTGGGGTCTTTTTTTTGGCCTATGACCATTGACATATATTTCAAATGTACTAATCTATTTAGAGATTATCTTTTCTTTGGAGATTAAGACATGGGTATGTATAACGAAGTTTCATGTAGTTGTCCTAAATGTAATGGACCTTCTATTGCTCAGGTTAGCCAATATACTCTTGGTTTTGGAAACTTCAATTTAGAGGACAAAGAAGATCTTGTTGAAAGATTAACTGAAGAAGAAATGTCTTCTCCTATGAAAAAATTTGGACACGCTTTTGTTGTTGGAATGTTATTGGAAGGTGATCTTACATTATGAATCTCAGACAAAAGATTGAGAAGATAAGAATGGCAGAAAAAGAAGCCGTAGAAAAAGAAATGCAAGAAGATATAAACTATATTTTAAGTCAGAAAGAATCTATTGTTCTTAATTTAGAAAAAATTCTAATAAAAAAATGGAAAACTCATGCCGACTATGCTGTTGCATTTTGTCGATATAGAGAAAGTCAAGAAGAGCAAGAGATAGTTAAATTGTATCTCAATGACAATGGATTTTTGCGTAAAAAGATTATAGAGATGGGTTTTTTTCCATATTACTCTGATGATTTTTTTTTGTAATTGTTTGTATATTGGAACTAAATGGCAAATACTTAAAAAATGTCCATCATCTGTATTCTCCATACTTAAGCATCTTATTGTATCTTTTTTCTCAAGAGGACAAAAGTGAAAGTTGTTATATCTGAAGATTCATTAGAATTCGAACCTGAAACTGAACATGAAAAGCAAGCATTAAATAAAATAAAAAGAAATCAAATTGAGCCTATCAGTTTCAAAGATCAATGGAATGAAAAATTCCCTTTGGTTATTAAATTTAAAAAGGATGATTGGAAATGAATCTAAGTGGAGACAATATTATATTAAAGCCAAGTGCTGTTGGTCCGTCCAATGATTCTGATTTGGAAATTCAAGGAAATGCAGAAAACTATGATGTTGGTTATGAAGTTTTGCGAAATAAAGAATTTACCATAAGAGGTAAAAGATATAGAATTGTCTGTACTGTTTTATATAAGGTCTTTGATTCATGACTGAAAAGGGATATCATCTAAAGGAAATACCCAAGGGAACTGTTGGAAGTGTTTCCAAAATAGAAGAAGAGTTTCTAGAATTTTTAGATGCTCATGAGCAAAAATGTAAGGTTATAGAACTGACAGAGTTATCTGATTTAATGGGTTCTATAGATTTGTATTTAGAAAGAGAATATAATGGAACTGTCAAAATCGAAGACCTCTTCAAAATGGCAAAAATTACTCAACGAGCCTTCCGCAATGGAGATAGAAATTGATTGGCATAGAATTTCTTCTGCAAAATCATATTATAAGAATTGTGGATTCGAATACATAGAAGTTCCTTGGGTAGTGCCAATGAAATCTTTAAGCATTACAAAGCCTACCAATGGAACTGCAATTGAATATAAGAGTCCAGACATGGAAAAGGGTTTAGGAGAGAGTCAGTTTCTTGTCGCATCTTCAGAGCAGAGTTTCCTTCATCTTCTTCGGAATAAAAATATAAATGGAAAATACCAAGCAATAACCCCTTGCTTTAGAGATGAGGATGTTTACAATGATATGTATCATCCTTATTTTATGAAGCTAGAGTTGTTCAGCAATATTCGTGTAGATCACGATCATTTATTGAATATTATAGACGATGCTCTTTTATTTTTTAGTCATCATTGTGGAGTTCATAATGTAGAGGTTGTTCCAGTGTCTAACAATATCAATATGAAAGATTGGGAAGTTAGGTGTGCTGATATTTATTCTTATGACTTAGTGTCTAATGGTTACGAATTGGGTTCTTATGGAATTCGTGTCCATAAGGATGTCGGATCTTGGATTTATGGAACTGGACTTGCAGAGCCTAGAACGAGTGCTATTATTTCAAGGTTAAAATCGGAGAAGAAATAAAGTGTTTATCAATTTTCCCTTTTATGGTAAAAAATACATTTTAGATAATGATGTTGATTTGAGATTAAAAATAGACACTAAAATACATGAAAATGTTTTGTCCTATTTGTTGGGCGTTCATTGTGGACAGGCGTATTCTTTTCTTGGTCTTTGCCCTAATGAAAGTGAGAGAAAAAGAATATTAGATATTTATAAGGGCGGACTTTCTATTAAGAATTTTAATGTAATAGAAAACTCTTTTGTTGCTACAAAAAGACATCACAACAATAAACCAAGATATTTTGGGCCAGCGGATAGTAAATCTTATGTAATTTTATCTATGTCAGCGGGTGTAGGAATGGAAGTAGAAAATATAACCATTACAAAAAAAGATGCCAATCAATCCTATATACATTTCAAGTTATCTTTACCTTACGATCCCAAACCCAATCTGATCATACGACCAAATGTTATACAATGTGAAAGTATCAGTCTGACTGAAGTGGAAAATTTCAAACTTCAATCACCTGTAGTTTTAAAGGATGAGTTTTTAGATTTAGAAATATGAAAAAAGAAAAAACAACAAAATCACCATGCATAGGAGTATGTCAATTAAACTCAAATTATATTTGCACAGGATGTGGAAGAAACATTGATGAGATAAAGAATTGGAAAGATTTCTCAGACGAAGAAAAGATAAAAATAAACGAGATCGTTGAGATAAGGCTAGATATATTAGATGAAGATTGAATATATAAAATCAGACAGTTTGATATATTTGAAGTCATTAGATGACAATTGTATTGATACTATAATTACCGATCCTCCTTATGGGATTTCTTTTATGTCTAAAGAGTGGGATAAACAAATTCCCCCAATTGAATATTGGAAAGAAATGCTGAGGGTTGCAAAGCCAGGATCTACAATCATGGCTTTTGGAGGAACAAGAACTTTTCATAGACTTGCATGTTTGATTGAAGATGTAGGATGGAAGTATGTAGATACTTTGTCTTGGATATATTCTGTAGGCTTTCCAAAAAGTTTAGACATATCAAAAGCAATCGATAAGAAAAATGGTGCAGAAAGAAAAGTTGTAGGGCAATATCAACCTCCAGGGATGGATTCCCCTTGGAATTTAAAGAACGCAAAGGATGAAAGAACGGTTGATGTTTTTTCAATCTCAAGAAATAACCTAGACATTACTGAACCAGCGACAGAAGATGCTAAGACTTGGGATGGTTATGGAACTTCCTTAAAACCCGCATGGGAACCAATAATTGTTGCACAAAAACCAATAGATGGAAATTATGTTGAAAACGCTTTGAATTGGGGAGTGGCTGGATATAACATAAAGGGAGCGTCTATTCCTATTGATAAAGATAAAGACGCTTCTCAATTAAGAACGATGAATAGAGGGTCTAAGGGAGATCAAGAAGGCTGGGGAATGAATAAGAATGGGGCAGACAACCCACAGGTAATAAAAGAAGAAGGTAGATATCCTACAAATCTTATTTTCGACAAAGAAGCGGCAGATATCTTAGATAGAATATTTGAGGTCAATGGAGGACCATCTAGATTCTTCTATTGTACAAAACCATCCAAAAGAGAAAAGGGTGAATATAATAATCATCCTACAGTAAAGCCAATATCATTGATGGAATATCTTTGTCTTCTGACACGAACTCCTACAGGAGGAAAAGTTCTAGACCCATTTTGTGGTAGCGGGACTACAGGTCTGGCCTGCTTCTTGACCGGAAGAGATTTTGTAGGTATTGATATTGGTGAAGACAATATAGAACTTTGCAAAAGGCGTCTTCAAGAATTAAAAGAAAAGACAACACCAATCAAGAAAGATATATTTTAGAAAGAGGTAAAATATGGGCGCTTGGGGCGAATGGTCTTACGATTGCGATTCAGTGATGGATTATGTTGATAATTTAGAATTGAATAAATACAGTTTAGATCAGGATGATGAAGATGAAGATCTATTGACTCAAGAAAAGGTTGATAAGGCAATTCCTGAGATAAAAGAAATATTAAACAATGGAGATCTTGATGACGATTTCGATAAAAGCGATGCTTTGGGTCTCGTCACCTATATTCTGAGTGAAGAAAAGATTTTGCCAGATGACATTTTAGAGATAGCAGAACAGTTGTGTGTGGAGTTGGTTACAACTGAGCATTACCTCAAACAATGGAATGATCCTAAATTGAGAGAAACAACCTTAATACAAGAGTTGGATTCAATAAGAACTGCAATAGAGAAAAATGGTTTAAGAGAAAGTGGAGAATAAAAATGTTACTTGAAATAATGATTGGAGATCCATCTGGAGATGGACACGATAAGGTTTCCACAGCAATATTTGAATTAAGTAAAGATATGACGGAAGATGAAATCTATTCACATTTTGAAAAAGCATCAGAAGTTTTTGGATACAATCTAACTGAGTATTGTTTTGAGTATGAAGACGACAAGATACCAGTTGAATTGGCAATCAAATTAAATGATTTAATGAAGTCTCAAGGATTGAAGGGAATTTGGGAAGTTAATTATAGACTTGAAAAATCAGAAGATTTAGATAAGGATGGAGTTCAAATTTCAGGGATAGAATATATGCAAGGCTATTCTTGTATTTTTAATACATTAGATAAAGACATCCAAATGAAAGAAAAGGAAGATGGGATCGTAAGTATTTTTGCAGAAGGCTATGGTCTCTTCGACTAAAAGAAAGGTATTGAAATTATGGAAATTATGGAAATTATGGAAGTAATTGAAGGAAATATTTTAGATTCAGACGCTCAATATATTGCGCACCAATGCAATTGTTTGACTTCTCATTCTGCTGGGACGGCTAAAGTTATTTTCGATGAATACCCAGATGCAGATATCTATAAGACGAGAGGCGAGACTGATTGGAAGAATCTTCCTGAAAATCAGAAACCTGGTCAAATAATAATAAGTGGAGAAAAGAGAAAAGTCATCAATATGTTGGCTCAACTTTTTCCTGGTAAAGCCAAGTTTCCATCTAGTCAACTAGATGGTGTCTCTGCAAGAAAAAACAACTTTAAAAAATGCCTTGATTTAATCTCTAAGATCGAAGGGCTTAAGTCGGTAGATTTCCCCTATGGTATTGGTTGTAATATGGCAGGGGGTCATTGGCCTGATTATTTAAAAATGATCGAAGACTTTTCAGAGAAGAATAAAGACATCCAAGTTAGATTAATAAAGAAAGTAGATTAAGAAATATCTCGATTAGTGGTTCTGAATCTGGCCAATTGTCTTGACACAGAGGACATTCCTTGCTTTAGTCTCTTCACTTGAGGAGATTGTATATGGAATTGTATAGCGAAGAGCCTTTTTTTGAAAAAGTATTAAACCTCCTTGTCTATTCTGCGAAGAAGAGGTATGGCATCTCTGTAAGTTTTGTAGGTGATCAAAAATTTAAAGGTGATCTTTCAGGTAAAGAGATAGTCCTTTCTGAAGATCTTTCCCCTAGTATTCGTTTGGGTTATTTCCTTCATCTTTTTGGACATACTGTTCAATGGAATCAACCAGATTTTTATGAGAATTATGGAAATTTTTTAAAGCCTAAATTCGAAGATAAGACGGAAGAAGAATTTCAAGAAATATACAACTATGAATACGAAGCGGCACAATACGCATTACATTTTGTTGAAAGCCTAGAAGGACATGTAAATTTCGAAGAGTCTTATGATTTTGTTCTAGATTGGTTTTCTAGATTTGCCATCACAGATTTGAAGTATCTTGAAATATTTTATCGAAATACAAAAAATAAAGACTCTTTAGATTTTGCTGCGATTTGGAAAGAGGTTGAATCCTCTAGAATCAAATCTAAAAAATATGAGTCTTTCTCAGCAAAAGAAGTTTGCCCACTACTCTCAAGAAGCCGATTGGTTTAAAGGAAAACAAAATGCCTATCATCCAATACATCACTGACAATGATCTTTATAAGTTTACTCAGCAGCAAGTCGTCTTGCATCACTTTCCATCTTCTATCGTTGAATATAAGTTTCAAAATAGAGGTAATGAAAAACTTGGATTTTTAGCAGAAAGAATCCGTCGAGAAATAGAAAGATTAGATCACATTGTTGCAACAAAAGACGAACTCAATTATATGAGAACTTTGTCTTTTATGAAGTCAGACTATGTTGATTTTCTTAGAGATTTTAGATTTCACTCCAAAGATTATGTCAATGTACAAAATATAGATGGAGACTTAGAGATCAGAATCAAAGGGCCATGGCTTCAAACCATTCTGTATGAAGTCCCAGTTCTTGCCATTGTGAATCAATGCTATTTCGAGCATCTTCTTGAGCATGATTTTGGCGTTACCGAAATTACGCATACCAAAGCCGAAACAGTCTATGGTCAGGGCTTGAAGAACCTAAGCGAAAAGATTTCTCTTGTGAAAGAGAGTCAAATTTCAAATGACAATTTCTGTCCATTCATCTTTTCTAACTTTGGAACTCGTCGTCGTTTCAGTAGAGAGTGGGCTTTCATTGTTGATAAAACTCTAACAAAAGAGTCTAGATATAATCCTGCTATCAAATTCATTGGAACGAGTAATGTTTACAATGCCATGATTTTGGACGTTAAACCCATTGGAACGATGGCTCATGAATTCCTACAGGCAATGCAAGCGATGGGAAGAGTCATTGACAGTCAAAAGTTAGCCTTGGAAGTTTGGGCAAAAGAATATCGTGGAGACTTGGGCATTGCCTTGTCTGATTGTCTTGGGTTAGAACTTTTCCTAAAAGATTTTGATAAATACTTCTCTAAACTTTTCGATGGTCCAAGACACGACTCTGGAGACCCTGATTGGTGGGCTGAAAAAGTAGTAGAGCATTACAAGAGTTTAAATATCAATCCACTACATAAAAATGCCGTCTTTTCAGACGGGTTAGACTTTCCGTTAGCAATCAGAATTTGGTTGGATTGGAGAGAGAAGATCAACACTGGATTTGGAATTGGAACGAATCTAACCAATGATGTTGGCTATGGTGCTTTGAAAATTGTACTTAAAATGGTCAAGTGCAATGGACAAGACGTTGCGAAGATTTCAGACAGCCCTGGAAAGGGAATGTGTGAAAATCCAGAATATGAACGATATCTAAAAAGCACTATTGAAGAAAAATTGTCAAAAAAGGCAGTGGAATAATGCATTTAACACGTGTATCGGCAATTAACATCAACACAACCGCCTTAGACATTAGGGGTAATTCGGAAAAGATTATTCAGGCATTGTTGGAGTTGAAAGACAACCAAGTTGATTTCGCTGTATTTCCAGAATTGTGTATAACTGGATATGGTTGTGAGGATATGTTTCACAACAATGAAATGATACAGGAAGCGTGTGATTCTTTATTGAGAGTCATTCTTCCACATACAAAAAATATTACTGCCATCATTGGAATCCCACTGCCTTATCGTGGTTCTCTTTTTAATGCTGCCGTTGTTATTTCGAACATGAAAGTTCTCGGTGCGACATGCAAGAGAAACCTTTGTGTGGACGGCATCCATTATGAATCTAGATGGTTCAAGGCATGGCCTTATGACAAGGTTGGAAAGATTAAAATTGAAATGAACTATGAAGCGTCAAAAGAGTATGAATTTTCTTCTTTTGAATTCCCAGTAGGGGATTTGTACTATTCTATTAATGGAATAACGATGGTTGTGGAGATCTGTGAAGATGCATGGTCGTCACAAAGACCTTTGTCTATGATGGCGAAAAAAGCCCCTGATCTTTGTGTCAATCCAAGTGCGTCACACTTTTCTTTCGGTAAGCGTTCGGTAAGAGAGGGCTTTGTTCTTGAAGGTTCTCGTGCATATAACTGCGCTTACGTTTATGCTAATTTGTTAGGGAACGAATCAGGAAGAATCATATTCGATGGAGATTCAATCATTGCTATGGATGGAAAACTCATGGCAAAGAACGAAAGATTTTCTTTTAAAGAATATGAAGTTACTTCAATTACATTGAATATAGATCTTGCAAGAAAAACAAGACAACAATTAGCTTCTTTTACTCCCGAGATCGAGGTAGAGGATGAACAAAGAATTGCCTTTGAACACAAGAGAACTTCAGACAAGTGGCGTTTTGTTGAAGACTCAATAGTCCCTCCTTTGGAGTCTTTTGAAAATTCTAGTGACTTGAAGTTTGAAGAATTCACTAGAGCTGTCAGTTTGGCTCTTTTCGATTATATGTATAAGAGCCGTCAAGATGGTTTTATAATTTCTCTTTCTGGTGGTGCTGATTCTACCGCTTGTGCCATACTCGTTTCAGAAATGTTACGACTATCTAAAAGTTCACAGGGTTTGCACGATGTTTTGACTTGTGTCTATCAGGCGACACGTAATAGTGGGAGTGTAACAGAAAATGCCGCTAGAACTGTAGCAGAGTCTATTGGTGCGAAATTCTATAATATTGATGTGGACTCAACCGTAGAGAGTTACAAAGAAACCATAAGGCAAGCACTTGAAATTGAAGAGTGGTCATGGAAAGAACACGACATTGCGTTACAAAATATTCAAGCCCGAGTTAGAGCACCATCGGTTTGGATGCTGGCTAACTTAGAACGGAAACTTTTACTTGCTACAAGCAATCGTTCTGAAGCGGCAGTCGGATATTGCACGATGGACGGCGATACTTGTGGTGGATTGTCTCCTATCGCAGGAATAGACAAAACGTTCCTAAGAGAATGGCTTGTTTGGATGGAAAAGGACTATCCATGCCTATCTGTTGTTAATGATCTTGTTCCTACTGCTGAGTTGAGACCTCAAGAACAGATGCAAAAAGACGAAGATGATTTGATGCCCTATCATATCCTCAATGACATTGAGAGAATGTTTATTGCTGAAAAAATGGGACTCAAAGACATTTGGTTGAACTTGAAAAGAAAAAATTACTCTCATGAATATGAGGAAGAGAAGTTGTTTTCTTTCTTGGAGAAGTTCTTCAAGTTATGGGTTCCGGCACAGTGGAAAAGAGAGCGTTATGCTCCTAGTTTTCATTTGGACGATCACAATCTTGATCCGAAGACTGGTTGCCGTTTCCCAATCATTTCTGCTGGTTTCTACAATCAGTTGAGTCGTTTGAAGAACGATGTGTTTGGCAATGAACTTGTCAAGCAAAGAGGTTTGGAATTTTTCTCAAAATAAAATACATGAAGTTGGCCTTTTCCTGTTGACTTTATCGTATCGTAAAGTATGATACAGACACTTCAGCGGGAATGCCGCTAAAAAGGAAAGAAAGAAATGACCTACATTGCAATCACATCTGGACTTTCTCCAATACACATTGGTTCCTTTCCTGTATTTTCTCTAAAACGTATATCCTAATAAATATAAGTTTCTTTAAGAAACTTTATTGTGAATTTGTGGGCGATTAGCTCAGTCGGTTAGAGCAAACGACTCATAATCGTTAGGTCCAGGGTTCAAATCCCTGATCGCCCACCAAATTTAATAAATGTATTTTGTGGGGCTAACTCAATTGGTAGAGTAGCTGACTCTTAATCAGCAGGTTCGGGGTTCGATCCCCCGGCCCAACACCAATTGAAATTTATAGATTAATGAGAAGAAAGGAATGTAAAGTGGATTTTTATGCGACACAACACGCTTACAAAAGAGCAAAAGAAAGATTGGGTTGGAAAAAAAACTCTTGATAGGATGATGCAGATTGCCTACGACGATGGCATTAGGCATTCAGATTGTAAACCTGCATTAAGAAGATTTGTAGATTATGTTTGGTTTAAGACAAAAAAACCGAATCAAATTAGAATACATGGAGAAGTTATATTTCTTTTTCACAATGAAACATTAATTACAGTTTATAGGATTGATTCGAAAAATCTCAAGAAAGTGAAACATACAAAAGAGTATATCGACACTATGAAGGAAATGGCTGAAGAAGCCATGACTCAATAATTTTGTGGGAGGCTAGCTCATCTGGCTAGAGCAACTGGCTTTTAACCAGTAGGTGCGGGGTTCGAGTCCCCGGACTCCTGCCATACAAAAAATATTATGGCTAAAAAAAGAAAAAAAGACCCAGTTAAAGAAACGGAAGACTATTTGGCATTCTTAAAGAAAAGGTTAGATAGTAAGAATTACGAAAATAATGTCTCTTCTGAAGAATACGAAAAGACCAAAGAAAAGTACGACAAGGCTAAACTTAGGTTTAAAATCTTAAAGAAGTGAATGGCAATGATTAGGATTCTTGGAAAAATCCCCAGAGAAAAAATCATTGTTGCCGTTTCAGGCGGCGTTGATTCAATGGTCGCTTTGGACTTTCTTAGAGGATCTAAGAATAAAGTTGAAGCCGCATTCTTTCATCATGGAAATTCAAACTCAGAAAGAGGATTTGAAGTCGTTCAAAAATACTGTAGAGATAATGATATTGTCCTTCATTTTGAAAAGATTAAATCAAAACAAGGAAGTGACGAATCTCCAGAAGAGTATTGGAGAAGAGAGCGTTACGCATTTCTTGAAAGCCTAGAGGGAACTGTTGTTACAGCACATCACATTGACGATGTTGTTGAAACATATATCTTTTCTTGTTTAAATGGAAATCCTAAATTAATTCCCTATAAGAGAAATAATATTATCCGACCTTTTCTTCTAACTTCAAAAGAGGATTTTTTGTCATGGTCTGATAGAAAGTCTGTTCCATTTTCTTTTGATTTATCGAATAATGATGAACGATATATGAGGAACTATATTAGAAAAAATATAATCCCTCAAGCATATCAGGTAAACAAAGGTTTAAGAAAAATGATCCGAAAAAAAGTTTTAGATAAATTTGGCCTAAACGCTTGACTGAGCGCAATGTTTCTGATTTACTGATTTCAGAAAGATAACAGAAGGATAGGTTTTATTATGAAAAGAAAAGGTTTCACTCTCATTGAAGCCCTCATTGTCGCCACCATCATCGGAATTATTGTTGCAGTAGCAGTTGGTGGTATTCGAGACAGAGTAAAGACTGTTGATGTCCAAGTTCTTGGGGATTCAGGTGAAGTCATTAAGGTTTATGATAATGTAAAGATCATAAAACCTGCTTCCAGTGATGGTAGAATTATTATCGAAAATGATGGTGTTCGAATAGAATTGCCATCATCCAGAATTATCGTCACGTATCAAAACTAAAAAATCAAAAGAAAGGGAATTGAAGTGCCAAACAAATACCCGCCGATCTAGTGTTTTATTTGAGATTATACCAGAGTTAATTTTTTTTGATGTTTTAAAGAAGTTGCGTTGCCCAGAGAAAGGTCTAGGACATATATCAATTTCTTTTTTTTTAATTATTAGAGAAAGAGAGAAAATATCTGCTTTTATATTTTCTCAAGAAACAAAAATAAGGAGCCTATCATGTAGCACACCTTTAGATGGATGTAGAATAGGGGCTGTTTTTCAGCCCCTATTCTTTTGGCCTTTACAAGTTGACAAATTTTATTCACTGCATACATTGCGAGAAACTTTTTTTACTCTGTATTTGCAATAACAATTTCAGCAACAATTGGAACTGTATCTTATTTTATATATCTTTTCAATATTGAAGATGCAAGATATATACATGAACAAAGAATGGCAGAAATTGAAAGTAGAGCCGAAAGGGAAAAGAATCTTTTACAGCAAGGCTTTGTAATTCAAGATACAGGTTACGGACAAGTTGTTTGGCCGATACCAACAGTCCATGTAGAAAGGTACACTAAACTTGAAGCCAATGATTGATATAAAAAATATACCTCCGTTCTTAACTTACCTTGCAATAGGTGATGCCTATGGTGCGGAGTTTGAATTTTCCGATCCACAATATGTAAAAAAATATAATACCGCTGAAAAGTACTATCCTTACCCTCAAGGCAAATATACAGACGACACTCAAATGAGTCTGGCTCTTGCTGAGATGATGATGGATGGAAAATCTTTCACACCATTACAAATAGCAGAATCATTTGTCAGAAGTTTTCACAGAGATCCTAGAAGAGGATACTCTGGAAGATTTTACCGCTTCCTTCTTGTTTGCCAGTCAGGCAAATATTTCTTAGATAATATCAATAGTCATGGAAAAGATACTTGTGGAGCTGCCATGAGATCTGTCCCCCTTGGTCTTTTACAGTTTGATGGATACAAAAATCCAAAGGGAAGTGAAATGTATGTCGTCTGTAAAGAACAGGCATCTTTAACTCATAATTCAATGGAGGGAATTTCCTCTTCTTTTGCCGTTGCATTGATGGTTCACCATTTCATTTACAGAGAAGATCCCAAACAAACAATAAAAAGATTTTTAACTTATCACGTTACCGAGTTTGACTGGGAAAACGATCATATTGGAAAAGTTGAAAATAAAGCAGTTGATTTAGTCAAGGCTGTTTTGTCAGTTCTTCTTAATTCGAATTCAATCACAGACATTTTGAAGAATTCAGTGGCTTTTACAGGCGATGTAGATTCAGTAGCTGCCGTCGCTTGTGGTATTGCTTCGTTTCGTCCAGACATTTACGAAAATAACATGCCAAAGAAATTGATTGATAATTTGGAAAATAATAAATATGGACTTGATTATCTTGATAAACTTAGTCGAAAATTAACTGAAAAATATTTAGGAGAAAATTCAAATGCCTGAAGTAATGAAAAAAGTAGCTAAACTTATTATGGTTACAGAAAATAATAATAATAAGTATTACAACATGGAAGATAGTGGCGATGGAAGTTTTGTTGCACGATGGGGAAGGGTAGAAGGTCATGAGACCTCGAAGTCTTATCCAATGCGTGATTGGGATAAGAAGTATAGAGAAAAGGTCGCTAAAGGTTATACAGACAATACAGAGTTATTTGCAGTGTCTTCTGACAAGACCGACTTTGCTACAATTTCAGATATCTCAATAAGCAAGATTGTTTCTGATCTTATGGCTTTTGCTAACCATTCCGTTAGTCAGAACTATTCTATTTCGTCAGATGCTGTTACTGAAAAACAAATCAATACTGCACAGCAAATTATTGATGAGATCGTAGCAACTTTGTCTCTTGGAATTAAAGTTAAAGAAGTCAATCCAAGATTAATTTCTCTTTACCAAACAATTCCAAGAAAGATGAAAAATGTAAACGATCATCTTTTGCAGTTTGGTGAGATCAAGAATCAGGACCAATTAGATGGTGTTGAGAAACTTCTTGCTGATGAACAGGCAACACTAGACGTTATGCGTGGTCAGGTGAAGACTGGACAGGCTCAAAAAGACAACAAGGACGATAAACTAACAATTCTTGATGCTCTTGGTCTTGTCATTGAACCTACATCGAAAACTGATGTAAAAACTATAAAAAATATGTTGGGTGAAATTGAAAACAAATATTTCACATCGTTTAGAGTTGCCAATAAAAGAACTCAGGCTGCTTATGATAAGTTTGTTAAGAAATCTGCAAACAAAACCTCTCAACTCTTTTGGCATGGCTCCAGAAATGAAAACTGGTGGTCTATCATGGATTCTGGATTGGTCCTTCGTCCAGCCAACGCAGTGATAACGGGTAAGATGTTTGGCTATGGTCTGTATTTTGCAGACAAAGCTAAAAAATCATATGGTTACACTTCAGGGCGTGGATCTTATTGGGCTAGAGGTAGTTCAAATAGAGCATTCATGACATTGTATGATGTTCATTTGGGAAATTCTCTTAAGATTAAACATCATGAATCGTGGTGTTATGATTTGACTGAATCTAAGTTAAAAGCAAGAGGGGATTATGACTCTCTCTTTGCCTTGGGTGGCGCTGATCTTCGAAACAATGAGTATATTGTTTATAATCAGTCTCAATGCACGGCTAGATTTTTCGTAGAGTTAAGAGATTGATTTTGAATGTGGCCATAAGTCTTGACTTTCTAATCGTCTTGACTTATGGTTCTCTTCACTAAGGAAAGGTTTTTGAAATGAGCAACCCTAAGATTCACCTCATAAAATGTCTGGTCATTGATTTTGAAAACATTAGCAATGAAGAAGTTGAAGTCTTATTGAAAGATGTAAAATATGTACATCCCTCTATACTCTCTCATGAAGTCGGTGAAATTGAGGGTGAATGGGATGACGACCACCCATTGAATAGTTTTGTGAAACAGCCTTTAGAGATTGAAAGAATGCAAAGGGAAGGCTTGTTTAAAAATGTAAGAGAAGAAAAAAGGTTTACAAAAGAAGAGATAATAGAATCTCTTCTGAAGAACAAAAAAAAGCATCTTGAACAGTTTCACTCAGCACAAATTAAATTCCTACAAAGAGCTACAGAAGAGTTGAAGAAACTCGCTAAAAAAGTTGAAAAATTTGAATTTGATGGAAAGTCTTTGGATTTGAATATAAGGTTACAAACTCCAAAGAGCTATTCTTATATATATGATGGTGCTATTAAGGATTTTGAAGAACTAAAAGAAGATAGTTTTTCTTTAAGTCCTGAAAATTTTTCAAAATATATAAATGACGAATGGTCATGGAGTGAAGACTTTCGGCACAAAACTCTCTCTTATTTGGAGGGCGGCTAATTATGTCAGAACCTAAAATCATCTTAAGAAAAAAATTTCTCAATAAAAAGAAAGTTACTCTTGGAGATTTTATCAAAGAGAGTAAGAAAAATCCAAAACAACTGCACGTTTTTATGTTGAACGAGAGGTTGTATCGTTTGGGACAACAAAATATAGATGCAAAGCCTTTCCCATATTACGATGGATATTCTGGTGGTTTTATGACCCATGACATGGAAGGGTGTGAACTAGATGTTTTAGATATTATGGTGACACCTGTTTCTAATATCGATATTTCAATCATCGATTAAGTAAAGGAAAAAATGAGAGATCAATTTGACATTCCAAGGAGAACAAGTATGAAACCATTAACTTTTGAAAAATTCAAAGTTATTGAGAAGTTGAAGGAAAATCGTAAAAAGCATGTTGCTAATTACGAAAGTGCAAAAATTAAATTCAAAGAACGTGCAGAAGAACAAGCAAAAGCAATTGTAGAAAGTGTACGATCTTTTGATTTTTCTGACGACTTAACTCTCAAAAAAACAATTGACTTACCAATTCCGGTGTCATACGAAGAAGAGTATGACCGTGCTATTATGGCATTGGAAATGTGTAAGGACACTGAAATTGTAATGGGCAACGATGATGTTCAGCGTTACCTTATGGATAAGTGGGAATGGCGTCGTAATTTTGAATCAGTTACCAATAGTTACCTGAAAGGACACTAAAAAATGACAACAACAGTTGTAGACAAGAGACGCAAACCTTTCGTAGATGGGTTTAAGAAGCAGAAAGAATTTCTTGCAAAAATTTTGCATGAAGTTGAAAAGGGTGATCGTCATGATTACTATGATAAAGAAAAGACAATTGAACTTCTCAGAGTAATTCTGGACAACTACAATGCACCAGCAAGACTTTGGGATAACGCTGACGATTACACAAAATCTATATTATTTGATTCCTTTGTTCGTTCAATTCATGATCAGCAAAATCAATTGATTGAAATGGTGACTCTTCTACAAGAAGAAGAGGAAGAACTTCGTTCAATCCAAAAAGATCCATTTGAAGGCGACGATCAAGATGATGAAGATGATGAAGATGATGAAGATGATGAAGATGATGAAGACGATCAAGACGATCAACAGGATACAAATGTAATTCCAGATTATTTGTATCATGGAACTTTGAGAGACAATCTCGATTCTATCAAGAGAAATGGTTTGCTAACCATTTCTCGTAAACACGTTTTCTTCGATGAGACTTCTGCTGAAGCTTTTGATACCGCCTTGAGACATGGTGGCGATAGTTCGGATGTTGTCGTAATTAAGGTGCGAGCAAAAGAAATGGTCGGTGAAGGTTACAATGTCCATAAAGAAGATTTTGGATATGGACTTCATTGGTGCGTCCCCTCAAATGTGGCTGTTGAATTTCTTGATTTCAACTAAGATCTAGAAAGTCGTAGCAAAAAAAGGGAGTCGGCCATTAGTCGGCTCTCTTTTTTTATAAGGAAGGTTCGAGAAAACCCCACCTCTTGTGGGTGGGGTGGTTCAAATGAAAAGGGTTTTTTCTATAGTATTAAGAAAAATAATAATGATTAATAAATTTTTATTAAACATGGTTAAGCAATGAAAATATCTTGTGGATTTATAATAAAGTCGAATGATAAGATTCTGCTATGTAAACCTTTTGGTCAATACATTGGAAATGATTATTGGGATATACCAAAAGGCATGAAAGAAGGATCTGAAACAGAGTTACAATCTGCCTTTAGGGAAACTAAAGAAGAAACCTCTTTAGATCTCCTCCTTGTAGAAGGTGATATTTCGGATGTTGGAAGATTTAAATATTCCAAACAACAAAAGTATTTGCAAATTTTTCTTTTTGAATCAGAAATAGATTTGACTAATTATTATTTGAAGTGTGATTCTTTGATTACAGAGGGATTGTATGTAGGGAAACCAGAAATCATAAGTTATGATTGGGTTGACATTGAAACGGCAATTCAGTTATCTCATAAAACACTTAAAAAGGCAATAAGAAAAGTGGCCAATTGGACTTGACTTTTTATATCTTTAGTTTAGAGTGTAATCAGTCTTGTGCTCCTGTCGTCTAGCCCGGTCTAGGACGCAGCCCTTTCAAGGCGTGAAATACGAGTTCGAGTCTCGTTGGCGATACCAGATTTAATTTAATCTAACCAATTTAATTGAATATGTCCAGAAATTTCCTGTATTCCTCCAAATACTTCCTGTACAATATCTGTTCTATTGACGGTTATATAGCAAGTTCCATACTTTAATTTTCCTTTCTTTTTTCCACTAGAAGATGTTGGTTGTTTGTTTATTTGACATTTTCTTAAACATGATTCATTTAAATCTAGTTCTTTAATCCAATACTTTGGTATTAAAGTAAAATCTTCAACGCAATTAGTATAAAATGAACATGTTAAAGTAATTTCTTCTGTTTTTATTTTAAAGCATTTTCTTAAGGATGAAATAAAAAATTTCATAAAATTGACATCAGAATTAGAAATTTTTAAACTATTTTTATTTTTCGCACCTTCTGCCCAATATAATAAACAAACTCTTTCAAAATCTTTATCATTTGCCAATATTCTATTTGAGCCATAACTTTGGAATTTAAGTCTTTTATCTTTATATATTTCTCTTTTCTTAGTAGCTCCGAGTAGAAAATTTTTATTTTTCAATAAATTAATTTGTTCTTGTGTAAGTTGAATATCTCTTACCCAAACACTTACAGAACCTTTTGAAACATTTAACTCTTTCGCTATTTCTTTAATAGATTTTCCTTGTTTTCTCATTAGACGAGATTTTTCTTTTTCTTGAATTTTCATTTTCTGAACCCTCATTGTAGTTTTATACTTAAGGGTTCAAATAATTATTTTATAATTACTTTGAATTTTATTAATAAAATTTGGCCTATTGCATTGACAAGCATTGAATAAAATTCGTATGATGAAGATCAAGGGTTCAAATCCCGTCAGGAGTACCATATAAAAAATAGAAAGGTATTACATATGAATCTTAAAATGCTTCATGATTTAGTATTAGTCGTTCCAGACAAAGAAGAAGGACATCAGTCAACGGCTGGTGGTCTTATTGTAGTTACTAATGAAAAGCCTGTTATTAAACAGGGTACAGTAGAATCAATTGGCGATAAATGTAAGGACGTTAAGGTTGGCGACAGAGTTCTTTTCTGCATACATGATGTACTACAAGAACTTTCTTTTGGAGATTCAAAAGGGGTTGTGTTGACAGAAACATCAATCCCCTGCATCTTAGAATAAAAGAAGCCACTCTATATCTCCTTACGAAATCTAAGCCATAAACTCTTAAAGAGTGGAAAGGATTTAGAGATGAGTGAGGAGATATACTCATTTCCAGAAGAGATCGAAAAGCCCAAATATCTAATTCCTTCTTATGGGATTGTTAAATACGATCCTAAGTTAGGTAGGAACTTTGATCCTTGGTGGATTATTCTTCAAGTCGAAGAAGACTTTCAAAAATTATATAGATGGTTTTTCAAAAAAACAGGAAAACCTTTATATCCTCCTGCATGGGGTACTCATGTCTCTTTAAATAGAGGTGTAGAGCCTGACAAAAAAGAGTTGTGGGGATCGAGAGAAGGACAAAGAATAGATTTTTTGTATGATCCTGAATTTGCTACTAATGGTAAACATTGGTGGGTTCATGTTTATTCTAAACACTTTCTAGAGATAAGGAATGAGTTAGGATTGTCAGAAGAAGCTTATTCTGGATGGACAAGGTTTCACCTTACTATTGGTAAAGAGTCTGAGTGATGTTACGTAACGATATAGATAAATTCTATAGAGTCAAAACAGAAGAAACCACCACGTGTTCGTGGTGCGATAAAGAAATTTATTTTGATAAAATATATTTCTCTGCAAATGAAATTTGTTTCTGCTGTAAAGAATGTTTTGAGCATTATTACGAGGAAATACCTATTGTTGGCCTAAAGCCTTGACATGTGATGACCTTTGTTTTATCTTGGCGCTATTAAGGACTAGAGCACAAAGGACAGATCAATGGAAAACAACCTCGAAGAAAAACTCGAAATGCAACAGGCGTTAATTACTGACGCTGAAATTATTGAAAAAATAAATCAACAAATTTCTAATAAGATTGAAGGAGAACATGATGACAGTATCATGGCTTCCTGTACTGTTTTCAGTTCATCTGAAGATCAAAAATTACAAATGACATATATCGCATTTGCCGATCTTCCTTCAACTCATGAGGAACGTGCTAAGATGTTCGAAGGTATTGGTGGAAGATTGGTTATGGAGGCTAATCAAAATCCCGTAATGGCTTTGTTTATGTTTGAGGCATGGGCCGCTTCTTACGAGTCTCCAGAAGAGCAAAAAGAAGCATACAAAAAATATGGGAACAGTTTGCAGGATCATCCAGAATCTGTAGAAGTTTTCATTTGTTCCGCAATGACTCTTGATGGACGTTCTGTCTATACAACCGTTCCCTTTTCAAGAGACTCTTCAAACAATATTGTTTTTGAAGAATTTAAAGAACTTGACGAAGACAGTATTATCAATCCTTTCTTAAAAGATCCTAAAGACGAATCTCTTGTGAAAGATTATAATCTTTCTGCCTTTTTTGCGGGTGTTTCAATCGCCGCCATTTCAATGATGCTCAAAAACTAAAGGAAACGACATGTTTAGACCTTCTGAAATAATTGGAACTGTAAAGACCCTTATTAAGGGGGAGAATAGAGACGATCAAGAAAAGGACTTGAAAGATATTTTGGTTGATTATGAAAAACAACAAGAATATTTATCAGATAAAGATCTTTTCGATCTTTATCGAAGAGAAGTGAAACATGCTATTGATTACATTTCAGAACAAGATGTTTCTGAATTATTGCCAGTGATTGTTACCTATTCGGTAGATGAAACGAAAGGTCCGAACGATAAGGGCAAATATTCTCAAGCGATCAATCTGATTGGAAATCTTCCTAAAGATTTCGATATCAAGCAAAGTGTTTTCAAATACGTTGGAACTCGTTTATTTTTTGAGGGATATTCACCTTATGTCGCTTTTTTTGCGAGTGAATCTTGGCAAGCGAAATTAGATACTCCAGAAGATAAGGAATTCTTCAAGGACTTCATGGGAAGTGGCAAAAGCCTTTCGGAAGTTCCTGCTGAAAGAAAGCGAGAAGTTGTAGCGTTTATGTGTCAAACAATGGATGGGAGATCAATTATGTCTTCTATTGAAATAGGAAGAAATCAAGAGTCGAAACTTTTGATTGGAAGTCCTGTTCCCATCTATAAAGATGGTCATGAGAAGAAGATGTATATTATGTATAATCCTCTTTCTCCAAACTCCTCTGATAAAGACTCTAAAATAAACTCACCTTTATTGACCGGATTCTTTGAAGGCTATGAAATTTCCAAAGACGCCAAAAAGAGAGGGATTTCTCTTAAAGAGATCGATAAGGAATTTGGCATGAATGCTGAACAGTTATTTTGATGTTTTTGTCCTTTTAGGTATTTTTTCTAAAAAAAATCGTAAATTAAGAAAAGAGATTTGTGGCCTCATAACTCAGCGGTTAGAGTGCCGTCTTTACACGGCGGAAGTCATTGGTTCAAATCCAATTGAGGCTACCATTTAATTTTATGGATTTCTTTCAAGTTTACTATATCGGCTTTTACTTTTGGATGTTTTATTATTTGATGGGCTTTTCCCTGTTCATTGAATTTGTAAAAGTCATAATTTATAACAATCCCAAACTCCTATTAGAATCTTCTGGTGGAAGTGAATCTTCATGGCGCTCTGCCATAATCTTTACTCTTCTCTTAACAATATGGCCCTTGGTGGCCTTATTGGTTGCGTTAGGTATTAAAATCCGTACATTAACCGAAGACTTGAAAGAAAAAGAAAGACTCAAGGCGATTGAAGAAGAAGAAAAAATTAAAGAGATTTTCGGATCTTTGTATGATTATGAAGAATTTATTGAAGAATTAGAGGAGATTCAAGGCTTGCCAGAAAAAAATATGCTTGAATTAAGATACAAACAACTTAGACAAGCAAATTTCATATTGAAATTAGAGGCAAAGTATGGTGAAGGATTTGTTGAAAAAGTACAAGACAGACTATAATGGAATTTCTTTTAGTTTGGACGATATTGTAGAAGCCAAAAAAGTCATTTCTAAATTTTCAGAAAAAAAGACAGAGGAAGATATTTTTTACGATCTTTGTTTTGCCATTATAGCGCCACAAGCAAAGCATATCAATATGCTGAAAGCGATTGAAATGCTGAAGGAAAAAGATTTTTATAGAAAAAATATAAGAAAAAAATGTTTTACTCAAGATAACATCTCTCGTTAGATTTAAGAACAGAAAAGCTGAATTTTTATTGGAGATGAAAAAGAATTACAAGTCTCTTTATACAATGATTCTTCATTTACCTTCCGACATATTGAGAAATAGAATCGTAAAAGACGTAAAGGGAATAGGACTTAAGGAAGCGAGCCATTTCCTTAGAAATATACGGCATGAAAAGTTTGCTATAATAGACACTCACATTCTTAAATTTTTGAATGTTGAAAACAAGAATATAACGCCAAAGCAATACAAAAAATTAGAATCTGATTTTAGATTAATTTCTGAAGATTTGAATTTGACTCCAGCAGTTTTAGACGCTTTGGTTTGGAGGCACTACTCGAAAACAAAATGGTCTAATTTCGTCTACTAAGGAAAAGTAATGAAGATATTTAAACTACTAGGCATTGAAGTGTATCTTGATAAGATCACTTGGTTTTTTGCGCTATTTCTTTTTACGTTCATTCTTTCTAAATTTTACATTCAAGAATTTCCCTTTATGAGTTCCGTAGAGGTCTTGTTTTGGGGATTCATGACCTTTGTATTTCTAGAAATCTCAATACTTGCACACGAGTTTGGGCACTCAATTGCTGCTCAAAAATTGGGATATAGAATCGAAAAGATAGTCCTTTATATCTTTGGTGGTGCAGCATTATTGGAGGAAGATCCAAATAGTGCGAATGACGAATTTATAATATCTATAAGTGGACCAATTGTCTCGGGACTTCTATCTGTAGTTTTTCTAACAATGCATTTCCTCCTTGGTGGATTTTTATATGAGCCACTTTCTAGTTTTTTCTTAGTAATGTTCAGCATCAATGCCATTTTGTTAATATTTAATGTTTTAATTCCCATCTTTCCAATGGATGGCGGTAGAATTTTACGCTCTATCATATGGAAGATTACTGATAATTATGTGCTGGCGTCAAAAATACCCTGTCTGACTTTTATTTTTGTAATACCAATTTTACTATTTTCATTTTCAATGAGCATTTTTAGTTTGTTTGTTCTCGGAGTCATTGTTTTCTTATCGATAGCGTCTTATCCAAAATACAAAAGAGATTATATTTATTTTGACGAGGCTTATGGAAACCAGATCGATGCCTCAAAAATGAGATCTTCATTTTATATTTTATTTTTTGACAATAGTGTTTTTGCGAAAGGTGAGAAAGTAATGTTAAGGGAAGGGAATGAGTTTAAGGAATGTGATTTATCTATAACAAAAATCATGACCCCTCCAGAGGTCTTCACGAAGAAGATTAAAAAATTTTTAGAGAGTAAAAATGAAGATCATAAAAACAGATCTTTACGACTTATAAATTCATTAAATGGAGAAATAAAATGAATGTAAGATTTATTGGGGACATACATTGTGACGGAAACTACAAACAACGCTTTACAAAAAATACAATTTGTGTAGGAGATCTTTGTTTAATTGGTTATGATAAATGGAATTTCAGAAACAACAAAGGGAAACGCTATTTCATTGATGGTAATCATGAAGCCTTTCCTTTATTGAATCCAAATGCTGACGAACCTTATACTTTGTCAGAGAATTTAGTCTATATTCCAAGAGGGTTTCGTTCCAATGAAACATTGTTTATTGGAGGTGCTGGATCTATAGATGTTGCATATAGGATCGCTGGAAGAGACTGGTTTCCCGAAGAAGAAATAACTCAAAGACAGATAAGTGAAATATTTGAAAACCACGGTGATCGTGTAATTGATGCAGTGGTCGCACACGATGTTTCTTACGAAGTTTTGGGTATGATTGTTTATAAAGTCTGGGACGAATACGCTTCTTCGAATAAAGCTCTTCAGACAATATTTGATCATTTTAAACCTAAAGTTTGGGTTTTTGGACACCACCATAAACCTATAGACATTCAATATAAAGGATGTAGATTTATTGGTTTAGACATTGGCGAGGTCAAAACCATTGATCTACCAATAGCAGAAGACTTTTTCGAGAAAAATATTTAATATAAAGCGTTCTTTTGAAAAGGCCAGAGAAATGTATCTTTTCATTAGAGTAGAGATATTACAAAACAAGGGATAAATATAAAAAAGATATTTGGAGGAAATACAAATGTCACAAAGTACTATAAAGATTAATTTTGACAACGAAATAGCTGCGGAGAGTTTTATGACGTGGCTAAACAATTCAGGACAAATAAGTTATTGGAAATTTATGGCAAAAATTGAAGAGGAAGGAGATCCAGTAAGTATTGATGAATTTGATTCCGATTCTGAAGGTCATTTCACTGTAGTTAATTTTGATTATAATTATGATGATTTTGAAATAGACACTGAATTGGGAAGAATAACAAAAGATGAACATTTAGATTATTTTGGTTTCAAGGAAGAAGATTAAAAAATGCTATATAAAGAACTAATTGATGCAACTAACAAAGATAGAAAAGAAGAACCAGTTAAACAGATAGAAGGTGGCTTTGAATATAAGGGACGTAAAATTATATTTAATATAATGTCTCCAAAAGATTTAAAGTCATTTGCTATTGATAAAAGTTACATGAGAAGCGTGGATAAAAATCACGTAAAAAACATCTCAAGAGCCTTCATGAGTGTTTACAAGTCAGACCACTTTACTCAATTCACATATCCGGTCTGTTTGTCGGTAAGAGAGAACGGGAAAAAAGTAATCATTGATGGACAACATAGAGTCCAAAGCGCAATTGCCACAAACAAATCCGTTCTTGTTCTAGAGTTCTACAACTTAACTGTTGATGAAGAACTTAAGATTTACATGATCAACAATAACATGAAGGTTCAATCTCCTAATCACCGTATGGATTTACTTTCCAGAATGGATTCTAATGTAAGAAGAGTCTATGATATTTTGGATAAGCATTTGGTAGGTTGGGACGCTCAGAAGCCAAAGATTTCACGAGTGAATTTCATTGGATCTATCACATTCACTAAATACACTACTGCAAAAAAAGACATCAAAACATTACCAGCCGTTCTTGAAGACTTGCCTGAATTTTTCTATGACTATTACGATCAAGTCATAGGGTTATTGTGTGAAGGTATTCCTTATTCAGAAGAGTATGGAGAACATAAGAAGTCGAATGTTAAGCTCAATGCAAAAACATATTGGGAACGTTCAGAACTTTTTATGGGTGTTTTCCGATTTGTAATTTATTTCCATATGAGATTTGGGAATAAGGATAAAGTGAATGCGGAACTGACAGACTTCTTGGCCGAGGTTGACGGTTGGCAAGTTATGTATGACTATTCTAAAGAAGATCCGAGAAGTGAAAGAAAGTATGTTTCAATAGTTTGTCAATTAGTTGAACTATATAATAAAAATAAAAGATCTTCGTCTCAAATGCTTCCACCTTACCATATGAAAATGTTTGATAAAAATCAATTCCCATATCATTTAAATTTCTATCAAAAAGGTAAAGTGAACGAAGCAGAAAGAGTTGAGATCGCTGTTAAGAAAAAAGTCAAAAATATAAAAAAAGGTGTGAAAACATGAGTATAGATAGACACATTGAAATTGTAGAAAATAATGATCCAGTAAAGAAATATAACTTCATTGGTTTGGTTATTGATGAAAGTGGATCTATGGGCACAATGTATGATCAGGCAATCAGTTTGTCTTCAATGGTTGAAGGTTTGGAAAAAGAAGGCAATTGGACATTCCCTATTCTTGGTGCTAATATTGACTTACAAAAATTATGTTCTAGAATTGGGATTAAGACTGGTGGAACAATGAATTTTAGTCATGATTCCATTGGCGATGCTTCTGTTGTGATGTCCAGTGGTTTGACTGGATATTATGGTGCTAGAAGTCGTGGCGATACTCAGGTTAGAGATTTATATGCATCTGAATCCAATGATTTGGGAGATGAAGATGATAGATCTAGTTCTTAAGGTTGGAGATATAACAAAAGAAGATACCGATGTAATCGTCAATGCAGCAAATAACCTTTTATTGGGCGGTGGCGGTGTTGATGGTGCAATTCATCGGTCGGCAGGACATGAACTTGTCAAGGAGTGCTATAATTTTCCAGTAGTAGGAAAGTCAATAGATGGTGGTGATATAAGATGTCCTGATGGTGAAGTTAAAATAACAAAAGGATATCGATTGCCTTCGAGATATGTAATTCATACAGTTGGACCAAGAGTTTCGGGCACAATTCCAACAGAAGAACAAAGTGAAACACTATACAATTGCTGGAAAAAGTCTTTGGTGATGGCCGATTCATATCGTTTAAGAAGCATTGCATTTCCAAGTATTTCTACAGGCGCATATAATTTTCCAATAGATCATGCTGCTAAAATTGCTATCAAAGCAATCAATGAGTTTGAAAAAGAAAATGAAAGCCGTCACTTAAAAGAGATAAGAATTGTTTGTTTCTCGGATGAAGATTACAATCATTATCAATCTGCTATTTATGGAACCGAAGTAAAAACTTCAAAAGAAAATAATGAAATAAAATTCAATCCTTATAATTTATTTCCAAATATTATAAAGAAATGGTTCAAAAAATGAGTGAAGAAAAGAAGAATAAAATAGAAACAAGTTATTATGTTTATTTGGCGGCGGTTCCTGATGTCCCTTCTTATGTCGAGGTGATAGGAACAATTGCATTGCCAGAATCCAAAAATGAAGAATGTTTGAAAGTCGTTCCGCTTAAAATTTCTGAGGAAATGATGTTAGAGCAGTTTGGTGAAATTGGGAAAAGAATGGTCGAAGAAGCTAATAAAGAACCTGTATACAAAAACGGAATTAGGTGCTTTCCTCAAGTTAAACACATAGAAGATTTTGGACAGGAAAGATGGACAGGAAAGATGGAAAGAGAAATAAATTATTTGTTATCAGACTTCGACGACTCTGAAAGAGTAAGTTATCATGAGTTTAATTCTGACTATGACTTAGACATGTGTGGAAGATGCTCTAAGCAAGCCGCTTACCCTGCACCATGCCCTTATGCTAAAGACGTTCATGGTGAAGAACATATTTGTAATTGTTGTGACACATGTCGTAGTGACTGTGCGATGGATATATAAAGGAGAAATAGATGAAAGAAGAATTAAAAGATAAAAAAATTACAATATCAGCATCTGAATACTATGACTTAAAGTTGTCTCAAGAAACCTTAAGTAGACTAGAGTGTGGCGGAGTTGATAATTGGGAATGGCATGGAGAGTCTTTAAATCCTGATGACGAAGAAGACCTTGATGCTTTTGAAGAAAATTTAGAGAAAGAAATTTTAGAAAAAATAGAAAGAGAGAAATAAATAAATAAATGTTTGTAGAGTATTCAATTGAACCATTAGGTGCTTTTTCATGCAAAGTAGATGATATTGTAAAAAAGCCAAAAGTAATTACTGTTAATAAATTTAATGAAGAGTCGGCTATTAAGTTTAATGAGGATTTTTCAGTCGCTATAGAGTCTGGACAAAACATTATTCCCGTAGTTATTGATTCGTATGGTGGTCAACTTTATTCATTAATGAATATGATCGATACTATCAAAAATAGTCCTGTTGCAGTCGCTACAATCGTAAAAGGTAAAGCAATGAGCTGCGGAGCACTTTTGTTGTCTTGCGGGACTGAAGGGTTTCGTTTCGCTTCAGAGAACAGTAGCATCATGATTCATGAGCTTTCTTCTGGAAGTTTTGGAAAGAATGAAGAGATTCAGGCAGATGCTAAAAACTGTAAAAAATTAAACAAGAAGATATTTCAAATACTTTCAAAAAATTGTGGACATAAGAAAGGTTATTTTGAAGATATCTATAGAAAACAAAAAAGCCGTGCTGACTGGTATTTAGAACCAGAAGAATGCATCAAACATAATTTAATCAATCACATTGGCATTCCAAAGATTGAAATGACAGTATCTGCCAGCATTGATTTGATGTTCTGACGAGAAGGACTTTCTTGGAAAAAATAGGAAATAAAAATTATCCTATTTGGAGGTATTGACACTATGGCATTGAGTGATAGTTTAAAAGAAAAATTAGGTAAGACTGAAAAACCCAACAAAAATATTCTTCAAAGCAAGAAGGGTATGTCTGCCATTGCTGGTGGCACAGTAGGTTTGCTTGCTACAATATTATCTCCAGAATTTTTTCCAGAAGGTTCTCCTTGGTGGGCACCAATTCTAGCCTCTTTTGTAGTCGTGGTTCCTTGCGTATTTCAAATTGTTATGCAAGGAATCCAAGACTGCTTTTCTACTTATGGCGAAGTTCAAATACAAATTGCAAGAGTAAATAAGGCCAACTCTTTAGAGGAGTTAGACAATAAAAGTGGCCATAACGGTTGACGGATTTTTTCTAGTCATATAGACTATTATTAATTTGACTGGAGAAAATCAAATTGGACATAAATTACATTGCAAATAACATCTTTTCCATTTTGTGGCATACCTTTCTTTTCTTACTTCTTGTTGAGATATTTATTTTGAATATGTTTTTTGAAGTAAGTCTAAAAGATTTACCGCCCTATTTGGCAGGTCTTTTTTCTAAAAGGAAAAGAACAAAGATGGATAAAGATTTTGTTCCTAAAAGAGACTTGGAAGAATAATTGCAAAAAATATCGTAGAAAGGTTTGATGCCGCCTTAGCTCAGTTGGAAGAGCACCTGACTTGTAATCAGGATGTCGTCTGTTCGATCCCGACAGGCGGCTCCAAAATTTTACAAAAGTCATTAAATTAATTGAAGATAGAAAGGAAAAAGACAATGAAAGTTAAACCAAAAGATGAAGATATTTTTCAGTGGATGTTCGGAGATCATATCAAGGTTATTATTTATAGAAATGGTAAAGTTGAAACAGAAGATTACGATCACGATTAAATTGTAGAAAATGCTTCTTTTCTGGCCAATACTCTTGACATCAGATTTTTTCTGATTATGGTCAAAACACCTCAAACAAAGAAGAAGCATTATCACATGTTAACAAAGAAGAAAAAAAAAGAAGAAGAAGAAATCGAAGAAGTCCACATCGCAGCAGTCACTCGTCACGATGGCCCTGGAATTATTGTCCCTGACAATATGGGGCTTGATGACGCAATCAACGTTCTTATTCGTCGCCGTGATTTCGAAGATACAAATATTATGATCTCCGAAACAATCGAATGCCTTCCCTATGATGGTGCGAATATTTTCCGCAAAGTCGTTGAAGAAATTGCAGGAAGTTTGGATCTCATTCCCAAGAATTTTATGTGGATGAAGATCAATCCAACCATGCAATCTGTTCGAACCGGACATAAAGATGACGATACGATTCAGATTCCTTGGGGTCGCATGGAAATACCAGGAATCGATGGATACCTTGATTGCGGTTATGCTATCGTTGACAACTTCGTTGTCTTCCAAATCCAAGGACAGGTCAAGCGTAAACACGAAAGTATCATCAAGCAAATTGCTGATGAGTGCCGTAGTCGAATCAAAACAGATTCAATCTACAAAAACAAAGCCTTCCGCATCAAGTTCCGTGATGATGACGGAGAAGTCATGCAGCATCCTGAAATCTCTTTCATTGATACCGATACTGTCAAAGAAGAAGACTTGGTTTACAGCGATTCTGTAATGCGTAAGATCAAAACCAACATCTTCACCATCATTGAAAAGCCCGATGTTGTGCGCAAGATGGGTGTTCCCACAAAGCGTGGGGTTCTTCTTCACGGTGCGTATGGAACTGGTAAGACCTTGGCGGCTTATGTTGCAGCTAAAAAGTGTGTAGAAAACTCTCACACTTTCCTTTATATCAAAGATACAAAGGATCTTCCAATCGCTATTCGTTTTGCCCGTCGCTACGGTAGCTGTACCATCTTTGCAGAAGACATTGATCGTGTAACCAGTGGTCAACGTGATTCTCACATGGATGAAATCCTTAACACAATTGATGGTGTTGATACCAAGGGTCAAGAACTCCTTGTTGTCCTCACTTCCAACCGTGTCTGGGAAATCAACAAGGCTATGATGCGTCCCGGTCGTCTTGACGCAATCATTGAAGTCCAGCCTCCTGACGCTCCTGCTGCCGCTCAACTGGTCAAGAACTATGGTGGAAAAATGTTGTCTTCCGATGTTGACTTCACCAAGGTTGGCGAATCGTTGAACGGTCTCATTCCCGCAGTTATTCGTGAAGCTGTTGAACGTGCCAAACTTCACGCCGCTTCTCTGAATGACAGTGATAATGTTCCTCTGATTACTACAGAAGCTCTTCTTGATGCTGCTGATGAAATCAAGGCGCAAAACGAATTCATCATCGACGAAGGCTTGCAGAAGTCCGAAGGCACTCAAATGGGTGTTGGTGATTACCTTCAAATCGGTATTCAAGGCGCTCTTGCTCAGGCCGGAGTTGTTACCGATGCAAATCTCAAGAAACGACTTTCAAAACTGTCCTTGTTCTAATAGAGGGCACGGAAAAAGTGAAAATAATGAGGGTGGGGCTATTTGGCCCCGCCCTTTTCTCGTAATATACATTGTGTTATATTTTATATTACGAGGACTAAAGATGAATATTTTATTTCTAGATGACAGCAAGAGTAGAATTACAAAATTTGAATATGAGTTTTATACAAGAAAAATGAATGAGAAAAATTCATTAGATGTTGTTGAAACATCTGCTGATTGTATAAAGAAATTACAAGAAAAAGATTACGACGTGATATTGTTAGATCATGATCTTGGTGGAGAAGTTTTTGTAGATTCCTCAAGAGAAGATACTGGTGCTGAAGTCGTTAGATGGATAATTTCAAACAAAAAACCAGAATCTATTAAACAGATTTTCGTTCACTCCCACAATGAACCTGCTAGATTACAAATGGTAAAATCATTGAAAGCCTCTGGGTTCCAATCAATCGAAGCCCCGTTCATACATATTGATTATTCAAGACTGAAAGAGGTCATAGACATGTTGGCCTAATTGTCTTGACATGGTTTGTAAATAGTGTTCTATTGCTACTACTTGATTGGAGCAATTAGGTTGCAAATGAATACAGATTACTTAATAGCAATGTTTGTTGAGAGAGGCAATTACCCTCAAGGTTCTCCTGAGCATGACGCTTTAGAGGCTTGGAGGGAAAATAGAAGCCTCTCTCTGACTAAACTTTTAGGTATATTTAGAGGAGAGTTGGATTCGTGTTCAAATTGTGGTAAGATCATTAAAAAGGGTCCAGACTTTTGCTCTGAAGATTGCGAATCAAACCATTACAATATATTAAGAAACATGAGAGGATAGTCAAATGGGAGTAGGTGTATCTGGCTATAGACCAAAAGGCGACAAAGGACCATCTGTTGGAAATCCGAATTATGTTTATTCAGATTCTAAGAAGAAATATGCTAGTTCTTATGTGCCTCCAAGAAATATAAATCCCGAGCCTAATAATTGGAAAATAGTTAAGGCTGTAGAATCCAACGGATGTACAATTCTTAAGATTAACTATCCAAATTGTACAAATTATGAAGGAAATAAAATTCTTGTCTACAAAGCAGCATTGATAGATATCATAAATCAAAAGTCAATAGATCCTCATTTTATGGATGATCCAAAATACCTTTCTCCAATCGCTCGTTTTGTGCCAACAGACGAAGGTTGGAGTATGGCTTTATTTTTGACGGAAATTTTCCTTGAGGATTGATCATGACTCCCGAATATAAAATTGATTGGAATTTTGCTCCTGTCGGATACCCATTGAATGCTAGAACTTATTTCTTTGGAATCCTAAAGCAGTGCATTCAAATGTCTTACCATAGTATAGATCGAAAATACTATCTTCGACTTAAACGTGGAAGACTTTTAAATATAGACATCGATACTGTTGAGGCTTTCCTTAATTTTGCAAAATATAGAAATGAAGAAGATGAAATATTTTGCGAATCAAGGTACTATACAGGATTTGGTAGAAGGAGTAGTGATTTGCATGTTGTCTTGCCTATGAATGGAGTGAAAAATTTCTTTTCAGAAAACCCCTATCTTTCTAGGTATTTAGTTCTTAGTAAAAGAGGAAGTTACACAAACATTCAAGACCAATATCAATTTCATCAAGACACCGATATTGCGAGTAGTGTTTTTATGTCAAGTAAGTCTTTTTATTTTTACGAAAAAAGAACAAACTCAAACCCACACAAGCCTTTCATTCCTGGGTGGAATGTTTTGGATCATCATTAAAGGGAAAATTCATGGACGTTACAAATCTTAAGAATATGAATGTTGATGAGTTAGTTGCTCTTGTAAATGAGCACAATCATCATTACTGGGTTGATAATAATCCTCAAATTTCAGACCAAGAGTATGATCAACTCATTCTTGCACTGAAAGATAAAGACCCTAATAATCCGGTCCTAAAAGAATTTGCTGAAGCGGTCTTTGGAAACCCAGTCAAACATGATGTGCCGATGCTTTCTATGGACAAGGCTTATTCATTACAAGAAATAATTGATTGGTGTAAAAAGACTGGTGATTCTAAATTCATGGTTAGTCCAAAAATGGATGGCACTGCCTGTGATTTACATTATTCAAACGGTAAGTTGATTCGTGCCTCTACACGTGGAACTGGCTCTGTTGGTGAAGATATTACTCAGAATGTTTTGAAAATAAAGAATGTCCCCAAGACTGTAAGTTTCAAGGGAGAGTTTCATGCTAGAGGTGAAGTAATTATGCCTCTATCTGTCTTTAATGCAAATTATAAAGATACAAATTCAAATGCTAGAAACTTAGCCTCTGGATCTTTAAAACACAAAGATCCCGAAGAGTCAGCCAAGAGAGGACTTGCTTTTTATGCATACAATGTGATTGGTAATTCAGAAATTAAAAGTGAACATGAGAAGTTTCAGTTTCTGAGAGACAACAAATTTAGACATGTTGAAATTCATTTTGCTACAACAGATACTTTAGAAAAAATATATAATGACTTTTTGGAAAAGAGAGACAAATTAGATTTTGAAATTGATGGTGTTATCTTTACCGCCAACAGTGTAGAGATTCAAGAAAAGATGGGAAGTAACTCTCATCACCCAAGATATTCTATTGCATGGAAAATCCAAGGCGAATCGGCGACAACAATCCTTGAAGATATTGAATGGAGTTTGTCAAGAACTGGAATTTTGACGCCAGTTGCGATCCTACAACCTGTCAATCTTAGCGGAGCTAAGATTGGACGTTCTTCTCTTCATCATGCAGGGTTTGTTGTATCTAAAGACTTAAGTAAAGGTGCTATCGTTGAGGTAACGAGACGTGGCGCTGTCATTCCCCATGTTGAAAGGGTCATTAAGGCGGGAAGTGAACCATTTGAAATTCCAGAAGAATTCGAAGGTCATAAAACTTATATGAATGGAGATTTTCTTTGCATTGAAAATCCTCAAGACCACGCCAAGGTTCAAATTGAAAAGTTAATACATTTTGTATCTGTAATAGAAGCGGACGGTTTTGGTTCTAAAACAATAGTAGCACTACATAGCTTAGGTCATTTGAAGGATTTGGACAGTTTCTACGAGTTGACAGTTCCAAAGTTAGTTTCTGTTGATCGTATGGGTGAAAAGAATGCTAAGAAGTTAGTCGAACAGATTGATGGAAAAAGAAGTTTGGAACTCAATGTTTTTCTACGCAGTTTAGGAATTCATGAATTAGGAAAAAAGGTGTCTAAGGTTCTTGCTAAAAAATATAAGACACTAGATCGAGTAAGAAGTGTAACTGTAGATGAACTCTCTGAAATAGATGGTATTGGAAATACAATTGCAGATAGTGTCGTTTCTGGATTAAAGGAAAGTGGCCCACTAATTGACAATTTAATAAAGTATGTTTCAATAGAAGAAAGTAAGTCTCCTAAAAGTGGAGTATTTACAGGTAAGAGTTTCGTCTTTACAGGTTCTCTTCAAAAATGCGCTAGAACAGAGGCACAAAAGACAGTGAATAACTTGGGTGGAGAAACACCTTCTAGTGTAGGAAAAGACCTGACATATCTTGTTTGTGGGGAAAATTCGGAATCAACAAGTAAAAGACAGAAAGCAGAGAAGTTAATTGATTCTGGGGCAAGTATTAAAATAATTACAGAGGATGAATTTCTTCTGATGACTTCCAATACAAAAAATACAAAATCTCAAACCGATACGAAAAGGAAATCTATATTCTAATGTCAGATAAAGTCTTGTTGAAAAACGATGGGAATCTCTATAAAAGATATTGGGATTCTAAAGCCGAAGAAAACTTCGAAGAAATCATAAATGGAACTGAAGTTTTCTCTGTTCTAAGGTCTTCTTTGGAGATTGAAGATGGAACTACTTTCGGACAGTTGATACAATGGGTTAGAGACAATGAGTATATAAAGACATTCATTTCTCAATATTCATGGTCTAGTAAAATTGATCTTCACCTCAATCAAATTGATGAAGAATATGAATCAGTAGATGAAGATAAAAAAACTAAAATTGAAAAACTTGTAGTTCGTCCAATAGGTGAAGTCCACGAGTGGGAAGGCGTCAACGATCTAGAAGTCTGGTATGATTTTGCTGGTGTTGGTCAGGTTTTAGAATCTGTAAAAGAAGACGGAGAGATTGTAGAGAAATGGTTCGATACATCCATCTCTGTTAGCCTTTGTTCATTGTCAGAATTGAAGAATTATGAGATTGCAATAGATAATGAAATAGTCCTCTTTGATTATAGAGATATAAAATCTGATCGTAAGTTGTTAAGTGCGAACAAAGACATTACCTTGTTGGATTTTTTGGATGCTATTTTTTGGGATATATCCTTTCATGGAAATCCAGAATCAAAAAAAGAATTTTTAGATAATCTAAAAGAGACTTCAGAAGAGATTCAAAGGGCGATTGAAGAAGGTCGCCTTGATGACATGACAATACCATTGGATGATTTATTTGATGAATTAAAGGGCATCGCTTCAGAAGAAGATGAAGGTATTGTTCCTTTTGAAAATAAAAAGGAAGAGACTGAGGATGATAGATGACCACCTTTTTCAAATAGGCTTTTTAGTAGGGGATGAATTTGATTTGGATGATGATTCATGGATGAGTATGGTTGTTTTACTCTCTGTGAATGCATCGCTCTGTTCTAGTTTTCTAGTAGGTGTTCTTTTTGGTAGAAGTTATAAAAAAATACAGATCAAAAGAAAAGTTCTTCTAGAAGATAGGAAGAAATTGTATGAAAATATGGAAAGAGATTTTTTACTGGATGAATTAAGTTGATTTGTTTTGGCCTATTCAGTTGACAAAAGTTTTTCTATTGTGCAAGATATCGACAGAATAAAACGATGAGTTGAGACATGAACAATAAGCCAAGACTACCTTCTGCATTGACAATATTTTTATACGTTGCATTGAGTCCACCCTCTATTTTGTTTGGTGCATTGAATGTCATTCTCCTTCTTTCTTTTTTAGTGTTTGGGGGTAAAACTCTGGCTATAATATCTTTCTCTTCAATCGCATTATATGTGACAGTTATACTTTTTGTATTTTTGTTTGATTCAAGTCAAATAGATAAGATCCTTGAAGAGCAACTGAGAGAAAGAAGAAGGAAGAGGGAAATAGAACTTGATCAATTAGAGATCTATTTTTCACAGACAAGGGGTTTAAAATCCAATTTCTCTTTAGTGAAAGATTTAAGAAATATATATGATGATTTTCTGTTGCTGAAAAAACAGGGTATCTTTAAAGAAAGTTATCCTACTCTTGTTGCGAATACTATAGAACGTGTTTTTGAAGAATCTACAAGTAATTTAAAAACTATTTGGAACCTTCATGAATCGGGATTGAAAATATCTACAAAATCTTTATCTTCTCAATACCATGAAAAAAGAAAACAATTGGAAAAGGAGGTAGAGAAAAGTGTTGAGGGACTAGGTAATGTCATCGTAAATTTAAAGGTAGAAGATGATATACTGAGTTCTAAAACCAACCTAACATCCCTTCTTAAGGAGTTAGAAAAACACCTTGAAATAGCCGATCAAATCAAGATGGCAACCTCAAACGATCCCTTTATGGGATACTCTCCAGAACAAATTGCGGAATATGAAAACTCCGCAGAAAAGTCAGAAAGGACTTTAGAAAATGCTTAGTTCACTCGGTCGATTCCTAAGAAACATTGGATACCTTGTTACAGGTCAATTCAATAAGATCAATTTCAAGATGGAATCAAATCCTCAAGTTTTCGAGGCACGTTATAATGATGTGATCGAAAATAGAACGAAGGACATTCAGACAGCAAAAAATGCTGTTGCTCAAATGATGTCTTTGCAAGAAAACAAGAAAGCCAAATACAAAGATCTTTCTGCTGACGTTGAAAAGAAGAAACGAATTGCGGATGGGGCAAAAAACCAAGCCCAAAAGGTCGCTTCTAAATATTCCACTTTAGAAGAGGCTAAGCAAGATCCTGAATTCGTAAAGCATCAAAAAGCATATGCTGATTATCGCTCTACGATTGAAGAAAAAGAATCTCATATGACAAGCCTCATGACAGACATTGAGGGTTATGAGAAACAAATCGGCATGTATGAAAAACAACTGAAAGATTTTCAGTCCGAAATTTCCAAACTCAAAGAAGAGAAGCATGAAGCCGTCGCTGACTTGGTTCTCTCGAAACAAGAAGAAGAAATTAACGATGCGATTGCCAATATTTCTGTTGGGAATTCAGCAACCGCTGAGTTGGCTGATCTCCGCAAGCAACGTCAAGATGCCAAGTCTCGTGCTAAGATTTCACAGACCCTTGCTGGCGCTGACACAAAAAGTCAAGAAGACGAATACCTTGAATTGGCTTCCTCTTCTGAATTCGATGACGATCTTCTGGATGGGATTCAATTCTCTGGATCGAGTTCTTCTAAACCTGCGGACAAGATGATGGGATAACGCCTGTCGTCAATAATGGGGGGGGTCATCCCTCCCATATATTTTATATCAGGAAAAATAATGAAAAGAAAACCAATAGATATAGCTAGAAAATATTTTCCAAAAATAGATGTTCAGATGGCTAATTCTGTAATTTGGAATTTAACGGGTTTTCCAGGGTTCTTCAAGGAATCTAATCTTGAAGAACATTTAGAGGCAAGATTTAAAGAAATAAGAAGAAAATATGACAATGAAGGTTTAGATTTGATTTCACAAATCAATATTTATGAATCTGAAGTTAGTTTGATAATATCTAATATGGAACTTCAAGAATCAAGATTGGCAAAAGCAATTGTTATGAGCGATAGAAAAAAGACCATTTCTGAATGGGCTTTAGAGTTTAATTTGCATGAAAAGATAGTCAAAAACGTAATTGAAGAATATAGTCTACTTAATTACTTAGGAGAGAAAGTTGTCTAAAAATTTCCTCACAGCAGATTCTCATTTCAATCATCCGAACATCATTGGTTATTGTGAGAGACCTTTTTATCGAGATGGAGTTACAGAATCTGACATTCAATGGTGTCGAGACAATAATTCTAACTGGAACGAAATAGTCGATGTAAATAAACACGATGAAGAATTGATCGATAAGTGGAATTCAGTTGTATCTCCAGAAGATACCGTTTGGCATCTAGGCGATTTTGTTTTCCCTAACAATGGTAGGGATTATAAGTTTTATACAAAGAAATTGAATGGAAAGATTGTCTTGATTCGAGGGAATCACGATAACCGCCTTAAACCAGAAGATAGAAGTCTTTTCCACAACTTGCACATGGAAGCTCCTACAAATCGTGGATTTATGATTGAGGGTGATAAGTATATTTTACATCATTATCCTCAGCTTTCTTGGAATGCAGCTTTTCATGGAAGAATTCATTTCTTTGGACATGTTCATAGCGGTCCCAAAAAGACATTCTGGTGTATGCCTAATTCTTATGATGTAGGAGTTGATAATAATAATTTCACTCCAATCCTACTAAAAGAGGCTTGCCACAAAGCGAAAAACAATCCATTTGCTGTCGATATGAGTAGATATGGTCAATACATTAAATGGATGAATAATGATGAATTTAAGGATCTAGAGATTTGATGAAAAATATTGACCATAAACAATTTTTCACGGTTTTACTTCTCAGTATAATCATATTGTTTTTTTGGAACTATTCTTTCATATATCCTTTGAAGATTTTGACTGTTTTCTTTCATGAAATTAGCCATGGTTTTATGGCAATTTTAACGGGTGGGAAGATTGTAGAAATAGAAATTTCTCCTCAACAAGGTGGTCATTGCATAACTATTGGTGGATCTAGGTTTTTAACAGTCACTGCCGGTTATCTAGGTAGCCTTTTTTTCGGTGGGATGATTTTACTTTTATCTTCAAGATCGAATGTAAATAAAACGCTTACTATCGTGCTAAGTCTGTTTTTACTGTTATGTACTTTGTTTTGGGTAAGACCTTTTTTTGGTTTCGGTTTTATTTTTTGCATGTTAATGAGCGTCTTATTTTTATTTTATGGTATTTATTTAACTTGCAAGATGAACAAATATCTCTTGAAAACAATAGGATTAACAAGTTGTTTGTATGTATTTGGAGATATTAAAAGTGATATTATAGATCGACCTGATCTAAGATCAGATGCTAGAATTCTTTCTGAGATCACTGGTGTTCCTACTTTGGTTTGGGGTGTATTTTGGATGTTTTTGGCTTTTATTTTTGGAGTTATTTTTTTATATATGTCTTGTAAAAAAACACAAGAAGGTTTTGTGGAAAATAACTAGAATTAATAGGCATACCAAAAAATAGGAATGTTGATTAAAAATGAAAACATATGTAATTTCAGACATTCATCTTTTCTCTAAAAATTGCCGACCTAAAGCAACTCTTGCCTTTTTGAAAGAAATAAGACATAAAGCCAAAAAATTGATAATTCTAGGAGATTTGTTTGATAGTATTGATTTCGATAAGCCAAAAAAGAAGAAGAAAAAGAAACATATAAAAGTTTTGGCAGAAATAAGAAATTTGTGTGACAATGGAGTTGAAATAATTTGGATAGAAGGAAATCATGATGTTGAAGCTATTGAATTTTTTGGATCTTTAATTGGTTCTGAAACTATTTTAGCAAAAGACCACTATGAAGTAAATGTAGGTGGAAATAAATGGATTTTTCTTCATGGACATCAATTTGACACCTTTATCACAGAAAGACCAATAACTACCTATATTGCAAGTAAAACTTATGATTTCATTCAATCTATAGATGGACCTCATTATTCAATAAGTCGTTGGATTAAGAGAAAATCAAAAACCCTTCTTCACATATGTAAGGCCAATAAAGAAAAGGCTCTCTCTTATGCAAAAAAACACAATGGGAATTTTATTGTGTGTGGGCATACACATCGAGTAGGTTTGGTGTCAGAAGATGATGCAATTTATATAAATACAGGTTGTTGGGTAGATCATCCCTCTCATTATTTAGAAATAGATCAAGACGGAAAGTATTTCATTAAAGAATTCCATGTGATTGAAAAGGAAGGTGAAGAATGCGAAGAACCATTGTCTACGGAGTTGCTGGAGAAGGACTTGGACATTCAATAAGATCTAAAGCGTTATCTTATGAACTCTTAAAAGATGGAAATGATATTATATTTTTGGTTGGAAAAAATTCTTCTAAAATATTAAAGAAAGAATTTTATGGACATCCCAATGTAAGTTTCATTGAAATACCTATTCTGGAATTTTTTTTTGAAAAATCAGGTAAAGTGAACTATTTCAGGACGGCACTAAAATCGGTTAAATATTTTTTGAAAAAAAATAAGGTGTCGAAAGATTTATCTAAAGTTCTGTTGAATGCAGATCTTTTTATTTCTGATTATGAACCTATTTCTGCTTCAATCGGAAATATGTTAAATAAAAAAATAATTACGGTAGATAGTCAACATATTTATGATTATGCAAGTTTTAAAACAGTTCCATTCCATAGATGGATAAACTTCTTATTTATTAGAATGAGCACTCATATTTTTTGTAGTAAATGTGATTATTCCATTATTGTTCATTTCAATAAAGATGAAAGAATGAGAAAAAACGCTTTTCCTGAAAGTAAAATTGTTGGACCTTTTATTCGAAACGAAATAATAAAATCTGAACCAAAAAAAGGAAAACATATTCTTGTTTATGTTCATGAGTCTGTTGGTGATGATGTTGTGGAAGCATTAAGAGAATATAACGATGAGGCAATCATCTATGGACTTGGTTCTAAGCCAAGTTTGAATTATGGAAGAATAAAATACAAAGAAATATGTGAGAAAAACTTTATTCAGGACTTAATTTCGGCACAGAGAGTAATTTGTACTGCTGGCACTACATTGCCTGGAGAATGTCTATATTTAGGAAAGGACTTTTTTGTCATTCCTATACCAAAGCAAATCGAACAAGAGTTTAATGCTTATTTTCTAAATAAAATGAACATACCTTATTCTAAAAAGAATATATATCAAGATGTAAAAGACTATCTTTATAGAGAGAACGATCTAAATTCGACATTACAGATAGAATCTGGAACTCTAGAAGCAAAAAAAATAATTTCTGAATTCTTAAATAAAGACATCAAACCTTAAAAGTTAAATAAAAATATATTTATGAAATTTTTTGGCCTATTTTCTTGACATGTCAAAGGCATGGGGTTACTGTATCGAACCTCGTGAAAACTAAAGGAGAAAATCAAAGATGTCAAATCAGAACGTAGGACCAACAGCACTTGGAAAAGCAGTTGTTGTAGTTTTTATCCTCGCCTTACTTGCTGGCGCTGGATTCTTTTTTAAGGATAGTATTTTTCCTCAAAATACAGATGCAAGTAATCAGGTTGTAGATCTTGACGCATTTAATCAAAATCAGCAACTTTCAACTCCTTCGCCCTCACCCTCAACTCCTGTTCAGTCAACAGTATCCGACGCCCCAGGTGGGATTACAACTGTTTCGGAATATACCTTTGTTCCTAACGAAAAACTTCCTCCTGTAAAAGGTGTAAGTGCCTACAAGTGGAACGATGAAGAGAAGATCGTTCAATTCCCTATCAATGTTTGGATTGGTTGGCTTCCAATTGTCGCTGCCAATAATGGCTTTGCTCCAAACGAAGATAGTGTATTCTACAAAAAATATGGATTCAAAGTCAACCTCAAGTTGATTGACGATCCTGTAACTGCACGTGATGCTTTCGTTTCAGGTGATAGTTATGTCCTTTGGGGAACATTGGATATGATGGCTCTCTTTGCGCCGGAACTAATGCGTGATTCACGAACTGCACCTAGAATCTATCAACAGGTTGACTGGTCTAGTGGTGGAGACGGGATTGTTGTTCGTAACGGAATCAATTCAGTCAAGGACTTGAAGGGTAAGACTATTGTTTATGCGCAAAATAGTCCTTCTCAGTATTTCATCAACAACATTCTCCTTCAGTCTGGCATTCAGCCAAATGAAGTTACTCACCGTTACACTGCTACGGCATTTGAAGCTGCTGCTGCTTTTGTTTCAGACTCCTCAATCGATGCCTGTGTCTCTTGGGCGCCTGATATTTACAATATCCCTGAAAAGGTTCGTGGAACTCGAATCCTTACAACTACTGCTGAAGCGAACAAATTGATCGCTGATGTCTGGGCGGTTCGTGCCGACTTTGCCCGTGACCATCCAGAAATTGTTGAAGGTCTAGTTGGTGGCATTTTTGAAGGAATGCGTCTTCTGAAGAATGATACGCAAAAGGCAAAAGCAATTCAGCAGATGTCTGAAGGTTATGGAATGTCAGCAGAAGAAGTTAGATCAATGACTGCTGATGCTCACTCGACTAACTTTGCTGAAAATGTCAATTTCTTCCTAAATGCAAATTCACCAAGTAATTTCGAACGAACTTGGAATAACATTATTTTTGTATATCGGGAACTTGGTCTTATCGGAACTCCAATTCGATTCGATGAAATCATGGACTTTTCGGTTATCAAAAAGTTCCAAGAGTCGGGTGAATTCGCTGATATGGTTGATGAAAACGTTGCTAGTTTCTCACCAGTAACTTATGCGAAACTGAATCTAGAAAAGCCTATTCTGACTCAGACAATTCGTATCAACTTCTATCCGAATTCAACGAACATTTACGAACCACAGCATGACGAATTGTATAACCCGATTCCTGACACACTGTATGATCCCAATGTAGATGCAACTATCGAAAAGGTAGCTCGTTTATCTGGACAATACGACAAGGCAATTATCGCAATTGTTGGTCATGCAGATTCAAGCATGAAGGGTAAAGTGCCTCCAGGTGTGGTAAAGAAACTGTCCCTTGAACGTGCTCAATCTGTTGCAGATTCTCTTGTAGAAAAGTATGGGTTTGATCAGTCAAAGTTTACTGTGACTGGAAAGGGTTGGGATGAACCTGCTGACATGAACGATCCTAATAATCAGACCCTCAACCGCCGTGTGGAAATTGCAGTTTATTCCCCTGAGCAGAAGTGAGTAGAAAATGTCGAGTAATGACGAAAAGAAGAAAATCTCTTTCAGTATTCCAGTGCCTAAGATTCCGAAATTCAATTTCAATCTATCTGGACTCTTTGAAATTAGAAAGCCTATTTCCACTGGACTTTCCGTTGTTCTCGGCATTGTTCCAATCATAATCATCTTTCTTATCTGGGGAGCCATGACCTCTGGCTCTCCAGAAGAGAGAATGCTTTCACCCCTGATTTTGCCTTCTCCAAAAGAAGTTTTACTTTCAATTCATAGTCTTTGGTTCAAGGCGGAACTTACAAGAAGTATAATCGCAAGTGCAAAAAGAGTCATTGGCGGTTTTATAGTTGCTGTCATAATTTGTTTTCCATTAGGCGTTATTGCTGGATCTTTTCCAACGATTCGTTCAACGATCAATCCTCTTGTTGTCTTTGGTGCTTATCTCCCAATACCTGCCTTAGTGCCTCTCACGATGAGTTTCTTTGGCATCGGTGAGACTCAAAAGATAATGTTCTTAGCATTGGCATTCATTGTCTTCTTGTTACCAATGATTATTCAGGCATTAGACAACGTAGATTCTGTATATATTCAAACTGCTGAAACACTTGGTGCGAGTAAGATACAAATAATATGGAAAGTCCTTGTCGGTGTTGCTGGCTTTGACATTTACAATGCAATGCGTGTCTGTTTTGGTATTGGGTGGTCTTATATCATTCTTGCAGAAATTGTTGCAGCAGATAGAGGACTTGGAAACATCATCATCATCGCACAACGAATAGGTCCAAGAGAGCATATCTATCTTGTGATCGTTGTAATTGTAATTCTCGCATTCATCACAGACTTGATCTGGGTCAATCTTGGAAAAAAGTTTTTCCCGCATAAGGCAAAAGTATAATGGAAAAAACAAATCAACCAGACATTCAATTACAGCCGGAATCTGTTGCTAAGAACGTTATCGATGAAGTGGTTCACACTGATCCTTATGGTCAAAAGCCTGTTTCAGAAGAGGTCGTTCCAGTTGAAAAGAAAATGGAAGTTTCGAACGTAGAGGAGAAAAAAGCCCTAGAAATATTCATGGAAGAACAGGAAGAAGAACGAATCAAAATAGAACAAGAGGAAGAGAGATTGAAAAATCTACCTCCAATTGTTGAATTTAGAAACGTGTCAAAAATCTTCAACCCTGGAACAAAAAAAGAATTCAAAGCCCTTGAAAACTTGAATGCCGTTGTTCATGACATTCCAAACAAAGGTGAGATTATTTCAATCGTAGGCCCGTCTGGTTGTGGCAAATCTACTGCCATCAATTTGCTTGCAGGATTCCAATCAATTTGTCCTCCGACAACAGGGCAAGTTCTTGTGAATGGAGACCCTGTAAAAGGACCGGGAATTGATCGAGGAATGATCTTTCAAAAATACAGTAGTTTTCCACATTTGACCGTCTTACAAAATGTATGTTTTGGGATGGAAATAAACAAAGCTAAATTAGGCATGTCTTCTAAAGAAATAGTTGAACGTGCTAGAGAGAAGATTGTTAAAGTTGGTCTTGGTAGGCATGAGAATAAACATCCGAATCAACTTTCTGGTGGACAACAGCAAAGATTAGCTATCGCTAGAACTCTTGTTCTGAAACCAAGAATCATTCTTATGGACGAACCAACACGAATTGAAATGCAAAGAATGACCGTTCACCTTTGGGAAGATACAAAGTGTACAATCTTTATCATTACACACTCGCTAATTGAAGCAGTGTATTTGAGCGATAGAGTTTGGATATTTAGCAATGCTCCAGGAAGAATTATCAAAGAGATTAGTGATGTTCACATACCTTCAAGTAGTGACAATTCTTTAGAAGTCCAAAAATGTCCCAAGTTTATGGAGAAGGTAGATGAGGTTTCTGAAGTAATCAAGGAACTTGGGGGAGAAGAAGATGCCTAAGAAGAGTTTGGGTATTTCTGACTATGTAAATGCAGCTTTCTCCTTGAAAGTTCCTGTTGGTCCTTTGGGGTATTTGCCTTTGAATTACTTGGCGTTAGGAACTTGTGGTTTCCTTGGATTTCTTAACCCTGGATTTTGGTTACTTGGAATGGCAGGTGAATTCACTTATCTTTATACACTCTCTACAAATGTTCGTTTTCAGAATTATGTAAAGGGTCTTGAGTTACAAAAAATAAAAGATAGTTGGACTGCCCGCTTGGAATCTTTGATAGATCGGATGGATTGGGATAATAAAGATTTATTCTCTTCCGTCAAGTTGGAATGTGAGTCGATTCTTACGGAAGATGTTACTGGAGAATTTTTAGATTCTATTTCTTCAGAGATAAATAACTTACTTTTTATTTTTGCTAAGATGTTACTTTTGAAACAAAGAACCGATTTGGCTTTACAAAAGGCTGATGAAGATTCTATCCATAAGAGCATCAACAATCTTTTGAAAAGATTAGGAAAAGAAGATAGCGAGAGTATAAAAAACTCAATTCAAAGTAATATTGATATCCAAAGTCAGAGACTAAAGAACATAGAAAATTCAAGAGAAAGTCTTCGTCTTACGGAAATTGAGATAGAAAGGATTAGAAATCAAATCAGTCTAATTTCAGAAGAGATTGTTTTGAAGAAAAACCCCGAACAACTTTCAACAGCGTTGAATGGGGTGGTGAGATCGATACAGGACACCTCTAGTTTTGTATCACAACATTCTGGACTACTTGAATCCATAGAGATTCAATCACCTAATTTCACGGTCAAAAACTAAAGGAGAAAAAAACTATGCTGTCACGAATCAAGAACCTCTTTGTTGGTTTCCTGAGTCTATTCATTTCTGGAATCGAAAGAAGTAATCCAGAAGCATTGCTAGAAGTCGAAAAAGAACGAGTTCGTTCTATGATTTCGCAATACAATACTGCGCTTGCCCCACAGGCGGGAATGATCGAACGCTTGAAGCGTCAAATCCTTCAAGAAGAGAAGAACGAAAAAACTTTGAAGGCTAAAATTAAAGCGAACATAAAGGCTGGCAACAATGATATTGCCGGACAACTCGCCCTTCAATATCAGCAGTTGAAAACAGATCTTTCGGAAAACAAGACTCAACTTGAACAGGCTGATGAAACATACAAGAACCTTATTCGTCAACGTGATGTTGCAATGAAAGAGGCTAAGATTAAGATCGAACAAATTGCTTCTGGTATTAGCCGTATGCGTATGAACCAAGCTAATGCTGAATTGCAAGGAATGGCAACTTCCATGATTGGTGAACTTGGTGGTGGTGGTGATAGTCTGAATCGTCTGGAAACAATGGTTAACGACGAATCGGATAAGGCTGCTGGACGTGCTCGTGTAGCTAAGGATTCAATCAACACTGTTTCTATCGAAATGAAAGAATCAGAACAAAAGGCGTTGGCCGATCAGGCTCTTGCTGACTTCGCTGCCGAAAGTGGAATTGCTTTCGATGCTTCAAGTCTTGATGTCGTCTCTGAAGAAGTAAATAACGATAAAGTTATGGGAATGAACTAAAATGAGTTTGAATCTTCCGAATTGGGCGCAAGAATTAAAGGAGCATTATGAAAGTAATGCATCTAACCAGTTTGTCCTTTATGGTAATGTTGGTGATAAGATCATGTTACCCAATTCGGAAGGTAAACTCGGAACTATCACAGACTTTATTGGTAATACACTTATGTCAAAATTCGACGTAGTTGTCGAATATGACGTTGGCTCCGGCTTACAAATTGTAAGGGATATGTCGGGATACTTTAAGGATTGGCCTTCCTTCAAGGAGACTGGTTCTGTCGTTCGTGAAAAGCGACCACAGTTTATAATCCCTCTTCTGAACAAGTTCTTTTTGTATTGTCATAATCTTGGGATTACAAGAGGTAAAAAACCAAGCATAGGACTAATAATCAAAGAGGCTGATTTGGTCATCCCTTACATTCAATCGGGATTTAGTCAAGACATTAACTCTATGGCTTTGCAGGTTAAGTATTGGTCAACTGAAAGTAGTTTTTTCAATCAACCGCTGGCGGTTGTTTTACTTACAGAAAATATACACGCCCTGCATCATCAAATACAAAGTAATGTTCGCTCTGTTAAAATAGAAGTCTCTTTTCCAAGCGAAGAACAGATCAAAGAGGCGCTTGATAGTCTCAAAGTAAAATGTCCCATTTCTCTTTCAGAGGAAATCGATTCTTCAAGACTTGTTGGAGTAAAGATTTCTTCTATTGAATCTTTAGTTTTGAGAAAAGAACATCGGAAAGAAAAGATTACGACAAATGATCTCTATGAGATTAGAAAGAAACTTGTAGAACAAGATTCTAATGGTCTTATTGAGTTTATTAGTTCGAAATCAACTCTTGATGATTTGTATGGAGAAGAGAAATTAAAAGAAACACTTCGTCTAGATATGAAATTGCTGGAGTCTGGAGATACAGATATAATACCGATGGGTTACGGTCTTTTTGGTCCAGTTGGAACAGGTAAGTCTTTCTTTGTTTTATGTCTTGCGGGAGAGGCTAACATTCCAGTAGTTAAATTGAAGAATTTCCGTGACAAATACGTTGGAGAGAGTGAATCGAATTTAGAAAAGATCTTCCGCCTCCTTAGAGCACTTGGACGTTGCATTGTCTTTATAGACGAAGCAGATCAAACCCTTGGAAAAAGAAACTCTAATGATGAGTCAGGAGTCTCTGGAAGACTTTATTCCATGATGGCTGAAGAAATGAGTAATCCATTGAATCGTGGTAGAATTGTTTGGATTCTAGCGTCAAGCCGTCCCGATCTAATTGAAGTGGATTTCAAGAGACCTGGAAGAATTGATGTGAAAGTGCCCCTCTTTCCAACATCTTCAAGCGAACAAAGTTTTGACTTACTTCATAAGATTTGTACAAAAAAGGGCATTGTCATAGAAGAGAGTTATAAGGAGAAATTAATTCCAATACTTCCTTTGATGATGACCCCTGGAGAAGTCAACAATATCGCAGTGAAGGTTCAAAGAAAACTCAGAACAGCAAAGGAGGAAAAAAACTCTTTTGAAGTTTTGGAAGAAATATTTCAAAACTACACACCGCCTGTGTCTTTAGATACAATCAAGTATCAAATTGATTTGGCTATCAAAGAAAGTAGCGATATGGACTTTGTTCCTAAAGTCTTTTTAACTTAAACTCTAAGGAGAACGCTTAAATGAAAGCTCTTACGATTTCCCTATTCATGCTTTGTCTTGTATTGGTAGGATGTGAACCAGGGACAGGAATGAGTCAGGAAGAACAAAATGGTTTTGATCAAAAGATCGATCAAAGCAAAGTAGAATATCAGAACATCCTCTATTCCAACAATTCAGTGACAGAAGAAAACTTGATTGTTGTTCTTCTTGACGGATCTGGTTCGATGGAGGGTAACAAAATTGAGGTTGCCAAGAAGAGTGTTAAAATATTCTTCGAAAACCTTGAGGAGAATCAACCAATTGGGTTTTATGTTTTTGACTCAAACGGTACACGTTGGGCATTGGTTCCAAATGTTTACGAACGTTCAATTTTCAATAAGGCTGTAGATAATGTAAATGCTGCTGGCGGAACTCCTTTGGGAGAGTCGATGCAGGAAGTTAAATCTACTTTTCTCAGACTAAAACAAAAAGGTAAATATAAGAATTTTATATTGCTTATTGTTACAGATGGAGAAGCCGGAGACCGTTCCTTAATGGTTCAGTCGGCAGTTGATGTCATTGAGAATGGATTTTACCTTGATGTTATTGGCTATGGGCTTTCAAGTTCTCATGGACTAAAAATCTATTCTTCAAGATATCGTGAAGCTGATGAAACTACATTGCAAAATGTAATGCTTGAAGAAATGCCAAAGTAAATAACAGGGAAGGTGATTTACCTTCCCTGGCCATTACCCTTGACAAGCCCATAAGTCTATGTGACTCTATCCATAACTTCAATGTCTGTGAGAGCAAGAACCAATGATTAACATTTCTTCAATCCGTCTTGGATTCGCAAACAACTCAAGTTCTTCTCATTCCATTCTTCTTCGTTGTAAAGATGACGCTAAAGAGGAGAGTCATGATTTTGGTTGGCAGCGTTTTCATCTAAAGAGTCCTGAAAATAAGATTAATTATTTGGCGACAATGCTTTCTTATTCGCTCCCTCGTGAAATTTCTTCTGAATACAAAACTTCTATTGTCAAAGAAATATTTGGCATAGGAGATTCAGATTTGGATGGAGAAAGAGAATCCTATATCGACCACGAGTCTGTATTCCCAATTCCTTATGATTGGGATTTGAAAAACCTTAATATTGAGTTCATTAACGATTTAAAAGAATTCATACTAAGAGAAGACATTTCCATCGGTGGTGGAAACGATAATAAATATGGCGATGAACAGGCTTGGAATGCAGAAGATCTTATAGAATTTGGAATTGAAAATGACAGTTATCCAGTAAAATTCCTGACTGCAAAGAAGGACGGGGATTGGTGGATTCTTTTCAATCGTAAGACTGGTGCGAAAGTTCGAATGTCTTTTAATTTGGATGCTACTCCATACACTAGAGCATCATCGCCGGAATTGATTGATATAAAAATTACAGACTATTGTCCACATGGATGCCCTTTCTGCTATATGGATTCGACCACGAAGGGTGAACATGCAGATTATGGTTTTATAAAAAGTATAATTTGGGAACTTGAAAAGCATAAGGTTTTTGAAGTCGCTCTTGGCGGCGGCGAACCAAGTATGCATCCTGAATTTTCAGACATTTTGAATAGTTTGAAATGGGCTGGAATTGTAGCTAATTTCACAACATTCAATATGGCTTTTACCAAGGATGAAAAACTTAAACATTCAATCATAGAGAACGTTAAGTCTTTCGCCATGTCTTCTCTTCGTGAGAAGGATATTTTGTCTCTCTATGAATGGAATCAGCAATTTCGTGGGAATCAATTTGATGATAAAGGTCCACTCGGAACTCTTCAGATTCCATTGGGTGGGTATCAGGAATACGAAGTGAAAAATGCCTTGAAACTTGCTTCTTCTTTGAGCATTCCAGTTACTTTCCTTGGTTTCAAAGACTTTGGAAGAGGTAAGGACTTTAAACCAGAGGATTATCGCTGGCTAATCGATTTTATAAAAAAAGAAGGCGATACTTGGAATCGTTTTGGTGCAGACACTCTCTTCGTACAACAGTTCAAAAAAGAATTAGACGAACTTGGATGTAACGACAAATTGAGAGTAGGGAACGAAGGTCAATTCTCTTGTTACATTGATGCGGTAAACAAAAAAATGGGAGCGTCATCTTACACTGATAAACTCCACAAGATCAAAGTAGATAAAGACGGAAGACTTGTCAGCGAAAAACTGATGGAAAGGTTCCCTTACGATGTCGAATGAAATGGCTTTGACGAAAGAAGAAAGAGACGATTTGATTGAGAATCACAAGAATCTCAATCAGATAGTAAAACAGGGCAAAAAAGATATTGAGGATAAAGAAAAAGAATTAAGCATCCTCAAATCTTTAGTTGATAGAAAATCTGAAATTTACAATCTGTATGATCAAATTAAGATTGTGAATGGTGTCATTAATTTTATTAGGATTAGTGATGATAGAAAACCCTTAAGAGAATGGGGGATTGGTTCTTGCGATATGCATTATAGATCCCCAGACAATAACAAAAGATGCTCAGTAAGGGTTGACTTCTCCAAAAAAAGTCTAAAGAAGTTAAAGTCACAATCAGATAAGGATCGTTATAGTTATGATTCAATCAAGAAGGAAAGTGATATAAAATCCTTCTATGTTTACGTAACTATAAACGATGATGATCGACCCTATCCTTTAACTCCCAAGGGAGAATATGACTCTATTGTGATCCTTACAGAGAAACATGACTATAAAGATTACAAGAAAGTCATGAAGAGAATTGAAGGGGTTGTTTTCGATTGGATGTCCTTTGATCTTGTTCCAAGAGAAACGGCAGAAACATTCACTCACTTGAATTTAGAGTATAGAGAGTAAATATTGGCCTAAACCCTTGACAAGATCTTTGAATTAATGCAATATAAAATTAAATATCACTAAAAGATCAAAACCGAGGTTCAAATGGCAAACATAGAAAACTCAAAAAAACAACATGAACCAATAAAGACTATCTCTTTTGCAGGAGAAAAAGTACCCTCTTATATAAAGCGTAAAGCAAAAGAGGTGGGTATTGATGTTGTGGAATTGTCCGAAAATCCTCAAGTTATAATCTCTTATGGTGGTGACGGTACTTTTTTGGGTTGCTTACGTGATTTTGAGCAACCTATTCTTCCAATGAGAAGAAATGAAGATTACCGTAAATGTCGAATTCATACTCCTTGGAATATCTTTGAAGATATGAAATCGGGACGTTGTACAATTTATAACTTACCTCAGATTGTTTGCGAAGCAAATGGTATTATGGGAGAATCCTTTGTTAGAGGGTATAATGACATTACTCTTCGCCCTGTAGATCCTCGTTCAGCAATTCGATTCAAAGTGAAAATTGGTTCTTCTGACTATGGTTCTGAAATAGTTGGTGACGGGATTGTTGCGTGTACTCCTTTTGGTTCTTCAGCCTATTTTCGTTCAATTACACGTTCTATTATTCGTGGTGGATGGGGACTTGCTTTCAATAATTCATGTGAACAGAATGACCATCTTTTTCTTTCTGATCAAATAGTGAAAATAGAAATAACAAGAGGTCCAGCCTGTATCTTTGGTGATAATTCAGAGATTATTAATCTCGATGAAGATCAAAAGGAACTCCGATTTTATTTAGACAATGATTTTAACCGTCAATGTTTGAGTTTGGATTCTTTATTCTGTAAAGAGTGCCAAGAGAAAGAGACAGGAAGACCAGCAGGATGGAGACATTCTTAAATGAAAACGGATTTAGAAAAACCAGTTGCACTTGTAGATCTGGACGGAACTTTGGTTAATTATGATGATGGACTTGAAAAAATCGCACGAAAAGAAGGTCTTGTACTTGACGCCCAAAATAGAGAGACATATAGAAATATTCTTTCTAAAATTGGTGGGTTTTGGGAAAACCTGACTGTCCTTCAAAGAGGTTTTGAAGTTCTTTCCGTCCTTAAATCAATGGACTTTAGAATTGAAATTTGTACAAAAGCCTCAGTAAATAAACCAGATTCATGGACGGAAAAAATAAATTGGTGTAACAAGGTATTGAATCCTATTCTTGGAAAGCCTGACCTTGATTATGGAATAACTGTCACTACGAATAAGAGCCTTGTTTATGGAAGGGTTCTTTTTGATGACTACCCCGACTATTGTGAAGGATGGCTTGAACACAGACCTAGAGGTCTTGTGATACAAGTTTTACATGATTACAATAAGGACTACAGAAAAGACGATCCTCGTGTAATTAAATACGATGGAACTAATATCATTGAAGTCACTAAGGCTTTATCTAAAGTGAAAAGACGTGAAGGAGTTTTTGGAAAATGAATCCGATTGAAAATGTAGATAAAGAAAAGTTGCCATATTACATTATAGGGGCTGGTTTTTCATCTACGTCACAAACACCCATTACTACCAAGATTCTTGAAGATGTAACTAAAGAACTTCAAATCGAAAGAGAAGAAGCTGCTAAAATTCGTGCGAAAGAATTGGTAGGTAAAGATATTGAACTTAGTCAGAAGCGTGACGCTGCTCGCAAAGCGTTTTCTGCACAGGATAAGAAGTTCGACAAAGAACTTGGTAAACTTATCAATCAAATTGAGTCAAGCGTCAATGGGCGACAAAATGAATCTGAAGACTCAGAAGATTCAGAATCTTCCGATCAATAGGATTATGGACTTTAGTTTTAAGTTATCACTCGTATTAAGTGGAGTCCATTTCGATGGGCTTCATTTGATTTATTAGAAGGTGTTAAATTGATACAGATATATCAAAAATCTTTTAAGCCCTTTTCTCACAAGGTAAATAGAAAAAAATATGACGCTTATCAAATAGAAGGTAGTTTTATATTTTCTAATAGTGATGGACAGGGTATTTTTTTGGTCTTTGAAAATGAAGAGTATTGGCCTTTCTTTTATTTGAAGATAATTCCTTCTAGAGAAGCACATACAGAAAGTCATATATTAAAAATAGGATATCACAGTAAAGAAGAAAACCGTTGGTATGTTTTGAATAGAACTTTTGATATAGATTCTTCAACCAATAATAATTATAGTATTCTGATTTCCGAAGAGTGTCTTACGATATCTTTGAATGATAAGGATTTGGGACGTTGTGATTTACAAGGATTTTCTTTTCCTGTTTCGTTTTATATAAAGAATATGCAGGATGAAAACTCAAAAGGGCAAAGAGAGAAATTAAATCTCAAAAGTAATATAAAAAGCATATTGAATTTAGATTCTCCAATAAAATCTAAACCAAGTTTTCTTGAAACTCCACACATAAGAGCCTCAAAGCCTATTAAAATTTGTGGTCTAATTTGTTCTAAAAATGGAGAAAAAACCTTATCGCACTGTTTGAAGTGTATAGAAAATCAATTGGATTATTTTGTGTTGTTAAACAACTCTAGTGATGACAATACAAAAAATATTATGCTTGAATTCAAAAACAAATATCCAAATATTGTGGAAGTTATTGATTTTCATACTGACTACTTTGATGAATCCGCAATAAGAAATAAAAGTATAGAAGTTGGAAAGAAATTTAACCCAGATTGGTTTATGGTAGTAGATGATGACGAGTTGCTAGAAGAGAACTTTAGAAAGAAAATTGAAATTAGATTTCATGATAAAAATATAGACTATATAACTGTCCATATGGATTACTGCTTTGGTCAGACGAAGTATAGCTATGGTAAAACTTTATCAAAAACAGAAAGGCTATTTAGAAACAGGGCAGATAGGGATCTTTTCTTAAGGTCAAATAGATTGCATGTTTCCGTAGTTCCTCCTTCGATTAGAATTCCGTCCAGAATGTTTGTATCTGGAATTAGAGCAAAACATCTCACCTTTTCTAATTTTGAAGATTTAAGACAAAAGTATATTAGTTATAGAAAGAATGATATTCTTAATGAAGGACAGAAGTCTTATCATCATTTTGTAAAGTATATGATAGATTACAAGAAACATGGAATCTCTTGTTTCTTAAAAAAAGAACTTGATTATAAATGTGCGTCGGAAATAGTTTTATGAAACTTGAATATGAAAAATACTATGATCCTAATGATTTCTGGATGTTTTATGGCCCAGAGATATTGATGAGTGATCCTATCAATATACTGGAGATGGAAAGATGGTCGTTGTCTAAAATTGAAAATTTTCATAATGAACAATTAGAAAAAATGATTTATTATGTGAAAAAACATGTTCCATTCTATCGTGATATTTTTAATGATTTACCTTTCAGCCAAATGCCATACACTTCAAAACAAGAAATAATGTCTTCTCCCGAGACATATTTATCTAATTATGATGAAAAATATGAAGTGATTACAAAAACATCTTCGGGAAGCACTGGAAAGCCCTTTACCTATTCTACTAATTTTTTAGATGCACATACATCAACTCTTCTTTATTTTTATAATTTCGTTATTAATATTGGAGGGGTTGATCTTTTTAATGGAGAGAGAGTTATTTCATTAAACTATGCATATCCCAATAAAGGACCATTAAGAAGCCACATATCTCCCATATACCCTAAAAAAATAAAAACTTATGTCGATGAAAATGAAGCAAATTGGTTTTCGTATTCAGCGATGGCATATTCAAATAGAGATGAATTATTTTTAGAGATCCATCAGAAAGCGAAGGATTCGAATATCACAACCTTGATTGGATCGCCTTCCTTAACCTGTATGTATGTTGATTTTTGCAATTCAAAAGACTTTAAATTACCGAATTTAATATTAACTTATGGCGAGAAGGTACTGCATACGCAGAGAGAGAAATATGCAATTAACAAGATTAAACATTTAGACTTTTTCCATAGTCCAGATGGTTCTTGTATTTTCTATCAATGTGAATATGGAAATTATCATCATGCTACTCTTAAGTCTTTTCCTGAAAATTATACTTATAAAGGAAAAGATGTGCTGATATCTACCTCTCTAATCAATACTGTTCAACCCTTTTTGAGATATGCAAACGGAGATTTTTGTAAGATAAATAAGACTGAAAATATTCATAAATGTCCTTGTGGAAGGCATGGATATTCAGTAAATAAAATAGATGGCAGATCATTAGACCACCTATTGGTAGGTAAAAAATATATTGATCCAAATTCAATTTTTTCAATTTTTTCGGGTGATAGAGAAATTGGGAATTGGACCATTGAACAATATAAGAATAATATCATTTTAGTTTATCTAGAAAATCAGGATGAAGATTCAAAATTAAGAATAGAATCAAAGTTGAGATTTTTTGGATTTGAAGATGTTATTTTATTCAAAGATATAAGTCTTTCTCAACAGGATCATATTAGTAAGAAAAGATTCGTAAAAAGAATTGATAGGAATTATGATGAGGTCTCCTGATATTTTACATTGCAGTTATTATTATGGTGCAAATGGCTCTATACAAAAAATAATTACCAATCTCTTGCAAAATGTATCAAAGGATATATTTCAAATAATTTATCATGTAGAGTATGGAACTTACGAAGACATTCATTACTGTCCAGATTCTCAAATAAATAACTTTATAGATTTCTTAAATCTTTGCAAACCAAAAATAATTCATTTTCATTCAAATAGGGCTTTTTCTAAAGAATTAGACATAAGAAAAGAGTTGAATTATAGTCCAAACGCAATTTTCCATACTGTTCATGGAGAAGTGAGAAGTTGTTTTGAAAACTTAGATGAAGTGATTTGCATCCATAGGGATGTCTATAACTTAAACAAGGATTTGAAATCTTCTATAATTGAGAATACAGTAGATGTTTCTAGTTACAAAAAATACAAATATGACATAGGACTTAAAAATCCTTGTGGAAGTTTTAGGTTTTCAACTGATAGAATTAGTTTTGAATTATTAGACACCTTTGGGAGTTTGGAAAATGACATTTATCTATATGGTAGACCAAGATATAGTACAAAAACTTTATTAGAAATTGAAGAGTATAAAAAGAAATATAAGAATATCATATTTTGTCCTTGGAGTAATTTTCTAGAATCGAAACTGACAGACCATAAAATGTTTTTTTGTTTCTATAAGAATAACAAACGAACTTATTGTTATGGACTAAATGTGATGGAAGCAGTCTGTCTAGGAATGCCGGTTGTATCTATAGAAAGAGAGCAAAATTATCAAAAATATATTGATAATGGAAAGAATGGAATAATCGTAAAAAACGAAGAAGAATTTATCAATGTTATGAATAGTCTGACAGAAAAAGATATAGAGGAAATGGCAAAATATTCAGAAGAGCAATGTAAAAAGATCAAGAATACAATGCCTTCGTTATATGAGAATCTTTATAGGAAGTATTTATAATGGAAAGAATAAAAGGAATGAGTCTGGTTACAATTTGTAAAAATCAACAAAAAGAACTAGATATTTTTATTGATTGGCTTTTCAAACAAAACGCTATTCCAGAAGAATGGATTTTTGTAGACGATGGATCTGAAGAAGAAATAGTTTTTAAGCGCATAAAGCCAAATGAAATTATATATACAAAAAATAAAACATATAGGATTCCCAAGGTTGTTAGAAGTTTGGGGGTAGTGGCAGCGAATAATGATATTATCTCTTTTTGTTCTGTGGATCAAATCCCATATAGTAAAAACTTTTTTGAAAAACATTTTGAAATGCATCTTAGGAATAAAAATGCATGGATATGGTCTTCTCTACATGATGTGAATGAAGGGGATATTGTTAATGATTTGAAATTAGAGGTCATATTTCCTGACTATAGAACGGTTAGACCAGGCTTTTCAAGCTTTAGAAGATCATCTTATCTTAAAGCAATATCTAATGATTTATTTCTTGAAATTGATCCTAAGAGTAAGGGGGCGGGAGAAGATACTGTGATTAGAGAAATAATGAGAGAGATTGAAGGAGTTTCTTTTTATATACCTAAAGGAATTCAAGCAATACATATTTCTCACAATAAAGAATATAAGCACAAACAAAAAGACATAATTGATTTAATAAGGAAGATAAGGAAGAATCCTAGTCTTTCAGATGGTGAAATTTATGTCCCTGAAGTAATCGAGTTTTCAGAGCCATGAGAATATTGAAAGATCATAATCTAACAAATAGAAATGGTATGCGTTGTAAATCTACTGCAAAGCAAGCTATTTTTATTGAATCATTAAAAGATTTAGATAAATTGGATGACTTTTTATCTAATGATTATTTAGTATTGGGATCAGGCTACAATACAATTTTACCTCCTGAGTTAAATCAGGTAGTTATAGTTTCAAAAGAATTCAATCATTTTAGTATGCAAGGAGATTCAATCCTATGTTCTTCAAATACTATGAATTATAAAATACAAAAAATAGTATCAGAATTATTTATGGTTCCAGGAACAATTGGAGGATCTGTCTTTGGTAATGCAGGAATTTCCAAAGAAGGAATTTGTAAAAATGTTAAGAAATTAGTCGTTTATGATAATGGAATTAAAGAGATTGGACTTAAAGACTTTAATCCTTCTTATAGAAAGTCTGGTCTTTCTAAGAGTATAATTCTACTTGTAGAAATTGAGAAGGATAAAGAGTTTGATATAAAAAAGATTCTTGTTTCAAAAAAAAATCAACCTTATGGAAAGAAATCTTGTGGCTGTATTTTCAAAAATCCCGAAGATAAGAAAGCATGGAAACTGATAAGTGAATCTGGCCTAGTGGGGCTTGAAAAGAATGGCTTTGTAGTATCTAATAAGCATTGTAATTTTATCATAAATACTATTCAGGGAAACGATTCAAAATATCTTGTTGAAATGATTCATGATATGAAAGAACTGGTTTTAGATAGAACGGGATACATCCTTGAAGAAGAGGTAAGGATAATTGAAGGTTAGAATAAAATTTAATAAAAAGGTTGGATTTTTTAAAAATAAACATTGCTTAAGTAAAAATGTATCTTTGGCTTTGATAGGATATGTCAGTGAAGGATATTGCATTCCTGGACTTCCTGATTTGGTTGATATTAAAAATATGATGACTTTAAAGGGGATTGTGGGATATGATAGAGATAATTCTGGTTTTTTTTATAAAATAAGAAAAGCAAATAGAGAAGACTTTGAAAAATATTCTCACACAACAAGAACATCTTATTATCTTCTGCCAGATATTCTACTCGATCATGACGAGTGTAATTTTCCAATATTAGGAGGTTGTAGATTTGAAGGAAGAAAAACAAATTATATAATTGACATACTTAATAACTATGGGTTTGAGGTTGATGGTAGAAAGATAAAGAAGGTTTCTAATCCTCCCTTTATGTCTTCTTTCGTCTTTTCTAAATGTTCAGTTGGATCTTATGTTTTTGCAAAAATTATGCAAAATAGATTTAATAATAATTTAAATATAGAAATGCCAAATGATCTAGAAAAAATGAAACCAGAAATAAAACAATTTAAAAGTTCAATTGAGTATGCTATTTTAGGTTCTAAATTTTTCGCACCCAACGATTTTATCGTTCCATATAGTTATGATTGCTTATGTAAGGCATTAGAAGTCGAAAATGACATATTTGATTTTCAAAGTAAATTGGGAGTAATAGACGATTATTATATGCATACTGATTTAATTCCTATAGATATGGCCAGAACAAAAAAAAATAAAACTTATCATGATTATGACTTCTTTCAAAGATGGGAAAACTATGCAGAAGAATATAAAAAGTTGGGGCTTGAAGTGAAGGGTAGTGAGTGTGGAAAAATAGAATGCTGTCCTTGTTCTCCTCAATCTAATGTAGTTGAAGTGAAGTGTCCTGACTTAAGGTCGGCTTTTGGATGCATAGTTTTAGCAGCAAAAAATAATATAGAGTTAATTTTAGATGATTTTGAAATTCTTATGAGAGGATATGAAAACATTATAGAAAATATAGAAGAACTTGGAGGAGAAATTATTGTTTTTTAAATTTCTATACATTTCATTAGAAAATCAAAAGATTATAACAGGCTTGTTTTCAGGTAAGATTGAGATAAGTCATTTTATAGGAAAGTTCAAAAACTCCACTTTTTGTGGGCTGAGGTTTACGAGAATATATGAAATTTAATAAAGATTATTATTTTAAATTTGGACATCATAATGATAATGTAGGAACTGTATTTAGGCATAGTGATTTAATGTTACAATCTAAGAACTGTTTGATAGTACCTTCAGGTATGGGGGAAATATCTGCATGGATTTCTCAAAATGGAGTCAATGTTGATTCTTATGACTTCTCTGACTTTATCATTGAGAATACAAACCACAAATCATTAATCAAGAAGATGGATTTAAGGGAATTGCCTTTAGATAAAGAATACGACCTTGTAGTCTGTCTTGATCTATTAGAGCATTTTAACATAGAAGATGTTGAGAAGAGTTTGCATAACATAACAAAGGTGGGAAAAAATAAATTATTAATAAGAATAGGCTCTGAGGAGTTAGATGTTTTTGACGAAGATCCTACCCACATCACAAAAAAAGACTTAGGTTGGTGGTTTCAAAAAATAACTTCTTATGGTTGGTATTTAGAACAAGGACAAACTTGTTTGGGAGAATGGGTCTTCTCCAAAAAACCTAATGACGGTAATGAGATTTATAAATTTTTCAAAGAAGGCAATTTAAAACCTAAGAATAGATTGAAAGGAATTTTATCCAAAGATGAAAAAATATGTTTTCGAATGAATAATAAAGAAGATATATCATTTCAATTTAAAGAGAATGATTATATTAATTTTCGAACAAGAGAAGATGGATTTTTTCAAATAGCACATGGACATAAATTATGGATTTCACACAAAAGGAATCTCAAAGATGTTCTTGTTTTATTTTACAAAAATTATATTGTCTGTCTTATGAATGGCGACATTGTTTGTATGGCAGAAAAGGAACGAGAAGAAATGACTCCATGTGACCGAGATTTTATTCACTTTATTTTGGCCAATTAAGATTGACAAACAATATAGTGTCGTATAGTCTCAACACGTAGTTCGGAAAAATACTTTAAAAGAGGAGATCGTCATGGAAAGCGACTTTAGCGACTTTACAAAAACAGACGTTTTTTTATATGGCGAGGTAACTCAGTCTGGTAGAGTGTCGGAGTGAAGCCCCGAAGGTCATGAGTTCGATTCTCATCCTCGCCACCAAAAATTTAAGGCGAGGTAGCTCCAATGGTAGAGCAGGGGACTGAAAATCCCTGTGTTGTCGGTTCGAATCCGTCCCTCGCCACCAATATTTTTTGAAAGATATAAAAATATAATGAAAACTGCAAAGTTAAAATACGGATGTAAACTTGGTAAGGTTTTTTATCCGTCTGGAACTGAAGTGGAAGTGTGTGACTCTGATGATTCCAGAGTCCTTTCTATGTTTCCTAATATAAAATCCCATCCTGATTCAGACCAAGTGGCAATAATATTTCCCAATAGAAATACCCCAACAATCCATTCTAAAGACCATGTTATTTTAAGAGGTTCTAGCCCATCAATAACAGAATAAAACTACTATCTACTATTTCTTTAATAGATGGGAGTTTTATGTATGGATAAGTTTCAGATTTTTGAAAAAGTTTCAGATATTTTATATAAGCACGATGTTTTCGATTTAAAATTAGATGGTGCATCTAAAGAAGAATATGAGAACGAAACAAAAGAGATAATTAAAATAGTAAAGAAGAAGGATTGTTTCAACGAAGTTAAAAGAAAAGTTAGTGAAGTTTTTCAGTTAGAAATAAAGAAAATGATTTTTTCTGAAGAACCTGTCGAAGACGAATTTCTTGAAGACATGGAAGACAACGATTTCATCCATCTACTATCTGAAGATATATATAAAATATACAATGAAGAAGAGGTTGATTTTTCAGACTATGATATTGTAGAGTTGAAATGTATCTACAACCAAGAATTCTTAAAAGAAATATTGCAAGACTTGTCTATGGAAGAGTCTAATTTTGATTTTGAAGAACATGTAACAATTGAGTGGCTTTCCTTAAAAGAATCGCAGTTCCTTATTGAAGATTTGTTAGATAAACATCACTTAGAAGATCCCGAAGACCTTGAAGATCTATTTTAATTGGCCTAATGGTTTGACATAATATTTTAGGTAATTTACAGTTATCCTAGATTCATTTAAGGGAACTTGAAATGGAAGAAAGTAACAAAGTCGATCCCTGCCTGAGAGACGGCCCTCCAATTTTAGTTGAATACAAAGGTGAGAAGACCCATTATTCCTTTTACTTGGCACGTACAAGTAATTGGGGGAATCCTTGGGATCATCGTAATGAAGAGCCTGAAGAAGAGTTTAAAGTAGAATCACCCGAAGAAGCCAATGAGAATTTTAGAAAATGGCTATGGGGAGAAGACTTTCATTATGTCAAACAGATAAGAAGAAAGTGGTTGTTAAAAAATGTAAAATATCTAAAGGGTAAAGAGATAGCATATGATTATTTGCCATATGTTGAGACCCTGATCGGTATTATAGATCAAGACATTCCACTTCCAGATGTTGAAGACTATGAAGGTCAGAACAAGAAAGATAAACCTCAAGTTATAAATTCTAAAGAAAAAGTAAAGAAGAAGAGTATTTTCTAATGTTGGGCGACATTCCAGAAGAAATAATAGAGGGTTTAATCTTAGCCCTTAAAAGAACTAGAGATAGAAAACACAAAGAAATATCTGAAGAAGAAATTCAAACTATTGTAGAAGAATATATTGATTCTACATTAGAAGATCCCATTATGAGATTTGTATGGGATTTAGTAATTGTTGGAAGATTTGATATAGAGTTGGTTGATGGTGAAATTTGTATTATAATAAGAGGTAAGGAAGATGAACACGATACAAGCGTATATGATGGTGGGGATTCCAGCGAGCGGGAAGAGTACATGGACGAAACAAGAGGCGGCAAAACACTCGACCCCTCTGATTATGAATCTTGATTCTCTCCGTGAAAGCATTCAAAACGAAAAAAGAAAAGAAGATCCTTCTTGGAAGTATGCTAGAGAGAAAGACGAATATGAAAAGAAGATAAAACAGATCGCTCGCCAACAAATAAAAGAGGCTATTGAAGAGCATAGAACTATTTTTCTTGATAATATGAATCTTAGAAAAAATGGTCGCATTTCAGACATGAAAGAAATGCAACAGTATGCTCAACAACTTGGCAAACAGATAAGGTTTGATTGTGTTTACTTTGTTCCTGACCTAAAACAAAGTCTTGAAAGAATTAGTCTTTTTAGAACACCAGATGATGTCAATTGTGTTTCGGAGGGTGTCATAAAGGAATCTATTCGTCAACTAGAGGTTCCGACAAAAGATGAAGGATATTCAAAATTAACACTTGTTCAAATAAATACTGAATTTTTGGCCTAAAATATTGACACCATTAAATTTTCATGATTGGCTATGGTTATGAAGTTCGAAGGGACAAATTGGCAGAGAAGCATAAGTGGTATATGCGCTGGCCTCATAAGCCAGAGATAGTGAGTTCAAGCCTCTCCTCTGCTACCAACACCTTGGACTTGAGAAAATAAAAAAAACTATAAGGACTTATTTCATGAGAGCATCTGAAGCAGAACTGCTTAGACAACTTCAAGAAGCAAAAGAAGGATTGAAGGAAAGGGATGGTTTTTTAGAACAACTTTCATCTGAGCCATCAATCCTTTCTACCGTAATAGGAGTTGAAAAGAATGAAGTCGTTGCCGCCGGTAAAGATGGAGTTCTCTTGGTTCAATTGCCTAAGAAAATGGAGATTTTAATTGGAGACACCGTTGTTGTCCATGTGAAGTCTCGTCAAATCATAAAAAAGTCCCCATACAAATTGTATGGACCCAAGGCGGTCATCGAAAGAGTCTTGTCAGCAACCATTGTCGAAGTTGGTATTGAAGGTCATAGCGTTAAGCGTTACGCAAGATATGAGAATTCTAAATTCAGTTTCAAAGAGGGTGATGAAGTTTCCCTTGATGAAACAGGGAATTGTGTTGTCGAACGTTTTCAGATCAAGAAAACGACTAGAAGTTTTGAAGGTCGTGTAACTTGGGATAATGTTGGCGGTCTTGATTCCGTAAAGGAAGAACTTCGTGATGCTGTTGAAACTCCCCTTCATTACGCTGAATTGTACAAATCTTACAATCGGACTCCACCAAAGGGTTTTCTCCTTTATGGTCCTCCAGGTTGTGGTAAGACTCTGTTGGGCAAAGCAGTAGCTACATCTATTGCTGATATTCATGGCATTGAGGCGTCTGCTACTGGTTTTCAATACATCAAAGCGACTGAAATTCTTGCTCCTTTGGTTGGTGTTGGAGAAGGTAAGATTCGTAAAATCTTCCGTGATGCTCAAGAGCATAAACGTGAACATGGGTATCCTTGTGTAATCTTTATAGACGAAGCAGAGGCTATCCTCAAAACAAGAGGTAAGGGTATTTCATCGGATGTGAATGAAACGATGGTTGCCACGTTCCTGACTGAAATGGATGGTATGGGAGAGATGTCAGCAATTGTAATTCTTGCGACTAATCGTCCTGATATTATCGATCCAGCGGTAATTCGTGAAGGACGTATTGATCGTCGCATTGAAATTCCTCGCCCTGGACATCGAGAAGTTAAGGATATCTTCTCTATCCACTTGAACAAATATCCTCTTGACAAAGAAGAAACGATTGAATCTCTTTCTAGTCATGGTCTTGAAGAAACTTTTGCGGAAGTAAGAGGACTTCAAAACATCGTCACTGGAAGCATGATTGCATCATGTGTTGATGCTGCTGTCAAAAACGCAATGAAAGATGATATTGTTTCTAAGAAGAAAAAAGGCAACGGGTGTTGGACGGAAGCACATCACCGAAGCTGTCGAATCCCTTTCCGCTTCTCACAATCAATCCAGTCAGAACTATTTACAGCGTCAAGAAACTGTAAATGGTAATCGCCCCATTTGGAAACAATGGCTTCATGTTTGAAAACAAATAAGAAAGGGTAATGCTATGTCCGTTACACAGAAAACAGTAAAAGGTGATCCATTCTCAAAAGAGGGTGGATTGAACCAAGAAGAAATTGGTGGCCTTGATATTCAATTCAGCAATACTGTTGAAGAAGAAGTCGAAGCCCCTCAAGAAAAAGAAAGTGCAGTAGATACTATTCGTAATGCCATTTTCAAGACGAACAAGGAAGAAATTCGTCGTAAAGAAAAGGCTGCGAAACAAGAAGAAGCTCTTCGCAAGAAGCAGGAACAAAGAGAACGACGTGGTGAAGGATTCTGTGGATGTTAACGCTCATACAAATCCTAATCGTAGGACTGGCAACGGGTGTAGTCGCCCAAACCATAACTCGTTCGAAGATCTTTTATGGACTTCGTTCACTGACCGATCCTTTCTCTAAAATAGGGCAACTAATCCGTTGCCCTTACTGCACCTCTCATTGGGTGGCACTTTTCTTTTTACTATCGTCAGGGCTTCAAACGACAAATGGAAATTGGTTTTTTATTTTTCTTATAAACTGGTTTTCAATCACTGCAATTGCAGCAGTGTTTACGAAGTTCTATAATTCATTCTCGGCATTAGAAGAATATTTTGAATCTGCAACTCAATATCCTGAAGAGGAAGAAAGCGAATAAATCATGGCAAGAGCAGTTAAACTAAACGAACAACAAGAAGCATTGGCTCAATATTTCATTAAACAGACTGCTTTGTGGTCTAAGAAGAATGCTTCTGCCTTCGATGAATTGGAAAAATATAAAAGTGAAATTTCTGAAATAGAAAAAAATGCAGAAAAACGAAAAAAAGATTACGAAGAAAAAGAAAGAAAACTTCGTGAAGAGTTTCGCAAGAAGAATGAAGATTTAGAAGAGCCTAAAATTTCAAAAAAAGGCAAGGCAATCAATAGACTCATTGATGGATCAGATTTTGGATGTCAAAAAGAAAATGTTAGAAAACTAATCTCTTTAGTTATCGGTGAACCTCTATCCAAAAATACTTCCCCGTCAAGTGAAGATGAATATGTTCTCAATAAGATAGGTCTCTTTGTTGAGCCTGAAGGAGAAATTTATGAAATTGAATATGAGATGTCGAGTGTGAAGAGTGTAGTGGACTATTTGAAAAGCCTAAAAACAGATTCAATGAGTCTTTGAAAAACGGATGGAAACTATTTTGTTCAATAGAATGCATGACAAAAAATAGAACAAAAAAGTAATAGTCAATTGTAAATGTTGTGGAAAAAAAGTAGAAAAGAAATCAAAAAGAGTTAGTGGTATAGAATCTAATAACTTTTTCTGCGATAGAAAATGTGCAGCAATATATAATAACTCTAAGTTTCCAAAAAGGAAAAAAGAAAATAAAACAAATTGTAAATGCATGAGTTGTGGAAGTGAAGTAAAATTAGGGAATAAATTTTGTAACAACAAAAATAAATGTAAAAATAATTATTATTATAAAACTTACATTGATGAATGGTTAGATGGAAAACAGAGTGGTGAAAGAGGTAGCGAACATATATCTACTTACATTAGGCGCTTTTTAATAGAAAAATATGGTAATAAATGTCAGAAATGTGGTTGGTCGAAAATTAACGAATTTACCAAAAAAGTTCCACTTGAAATCCATCATATGGATGGAAACTGGAAAAACAATCGTATAGAGAATTTACAAATCATATGCCCTTGCTGTCACGCATTGACAGAAAACTATAGGGCAAGTGGAACTGGTAGTAAAGTTAGGAACGGAAGAGAAGGAAAAAGAAAATTTTACCAAGAGAATAAAAGTTCTCGTTGGATAAAGAAAAATGTCGGGGATTAGCGCAGTCTGGTAGCGCATCGCATTTGGGATGCGAGGGTCGTCAGTTCAAATCTGACATCTCCGACCATCTTTTGGGAGTGACCAATGTTGGTTATTGGACCCTGACTGTAAATCAGGCGCTTGTAATGAGCTTCGACGGTTCGATTCCGTTCGATTCCGTCCGCTCCCACCATCTAAAAGAAAGTTATAAAAAATATATGTTTTGGAGACGAAAACGAGAATATTCTGAAGAAGAAATTCAACTTATAAAAGAATATTATAGAGAGCATCCCGAAAGGTTTGGCACTTACAACACTTCAAACATCAAAGAAATTAAGCCATTTAAACCACATAGATTCTATGTGGTTGATCGTGCTATAGAGACTGCTAAAAAATACGCCAAAGAAATCGAATCATTAAAATTAGAAGAGTCTAAAGAAAGGGATCGACTTATATCTAACGCTAAGAGATATATCAAAGAAATGAAATCTAGTGAAACAGATCCTTATAGGTTCTATATAGTTGATCGTGCTAGGCAATATTTAAACAATTTAGATACTGAGTCGATATAAATAAGGTTTTAGTATGTTTTTATTTGATAAGAAAATTACAAAAAACAAAGCAATAAGTATTGAGTTACTTAAAGATGCTAATTGGGATGGTTATCATTTACTTAACTTTCAATTTCAATACCTCTGGAAAGCAGATCATGCTGGCCCAAAAATAGAAATTTCAATAGCAAAATTTAGTTTTTTCTTTTCAATTTATGATATTCGTCATTGGGACGATGAAAAGGATTGTTGGGAAAAACATGAGTAATGAAGAAGTCTCTCTTCTCAAGAAGGGAGACACACTTTATGTATTAACTAAGAAGATTTCTCTCAGGGAATCTTTTGCTGGTAAAAAGATTTTAGATTTAAAGAAAGATGACAGACTGATATTTCTATCTAAGAAAAGTATATTTTCAATAGAAGTTATCTTTAATGAAAAAAAAGGTGTCGTTCCTACAAGGTGTGTGACTACATATCCAACATCAGATTTAGATCTATCTAAATTTATCAGAGACGATAGAGACATAACGGAAATGAGAACGGCATCTGTACCAAGAGGATAAATATGAGACCTATTAAATTTGTAGTAAAAAACAATTCAGACAACACGATTGTCATAAGCGATCTAAAAGTCAAGATTCCTCAACATGGTGCAATTGACTTATTGAAGGTTCCAAAATGTAATATAGATAAAATTTACCAATCAAAAGATTTATCGGAACTTTTAAACCTTCAACAAAATAATGATTTCACTGCCATCATTAGAAGAGATGTGGCGGGAACAGGAATTGATCATTATGATGGGCATTCTCATTTTAGTGACAATCAAGTTAATCTAAACAATCCCAATCTAATCTCTCTTATTTTGATATATCCAGAAGGTGAAGTCGTAAAAGAAGATTTGCCAGATACAGTTCAAAGTAAGATAGTAACTAATGATTTGAAGGAAATGAAGAAGAAAGAAATATTAAGCAAAATTTCTGACATTAAAGATCTATTACTCAAGTATGCAGATGAAGAAGAGAAAGAAAATATTGAAGAGTTAGAAATAGAAATAGGAGAAAGTTTTCCTAAAACCGACTTCGATATGATTGAACTGTAAAATGAATTATTTGTCTATTGTAGAAAAGCTTAAGACGGAAGAAGAAGTCACCTTTAAGGTTCATGGGAATTCCATGACGCCAAGAATAGAAAGTGGCGAGAAGGTTACTGTCTCCTCAGATGTAAGTGACATAAAGAACGGTGATGTAGTTTTCTGTAAAGTTAAAGGCTCCTTTTATGTTCATTTAGTTAAAGCGGAAAAGAACGGTTCTTATTTAATTGGAAACAATCATGGCCATGACAATGGATGGACAAGAAGCGTATATGGTAAGGTAATTCATCATGAGAAGTAAAGGAAAGTTTAAATGAAGATAAGTTTTGCATCTAGAACAGGGGTTTCCAGAATGGAAGGTAATGGTAAAGTTCTAATTTCTATCAGAGACCCGAACAAATCAAAACCTGTCCTTGCTTATAAATGGGATGATATTTTAGAATTAAACTTTGACGATCTTTGTCCGAATGAGTTAAAGGTGATTGGAAGATCAGACTTGATTCAAGGTTCTAAATTCTTTTCAGAAGAAGATGCCAAGAGTATTTTAGAGTTTGTCGCCAAGCATGGTGGCGAAAAAGAAATTGTAGTTCATTGCGAAAAGGGTAGAAGTCGTTCAGCAGCAGTTGCTATTTTCTTGGCAGATAAGTTTGGAGAAATTGGTAATGAAAAAGAATATGTAGACAAATGTAATCCAAATCCTCACGTAGCATCAATCTTACAAAAAGTATATCAAGGAAGCGTTGAAGATGAAAGTAATTGATTGGTTATCATACAAAGAAGCAGAAGAGAAGGAAGAGTCTGTAGGTGGTATGGGTGGTTTCTTCCAAAAGGGTATGCGCTGGAAGGATTACAAGGAAGCCTATGAGGGAGAATCTTGGGAAAAGGAAGAAAAGTATTTTTTAGCAATTAAAGATGCTGTCATTAAAGAGGGATTGAAGGTCGGTGGTGACGGTCATCAGAATGAATACACTCCTCTTTTTGAAGATGGAACAGTTGGCAGTTTCTCTTTTAGAGCATGGGGAGATCTCATGGCTGCAATTTATTCTGAACATGAAGATAAAGATTATTCTTACATGGATTTTTACATGGACTGTTTAATTAAAGATGAAGATAACTAAAAGAGACGAAATTATACATCTCCTAAACATTTCTATTGTCGGCGATTCAGAGACCAAATTTAAGTGTAAAGACTGTGGTTTGGTTTTGGCTAAAGGTTATGATAGAATAGAGATTGGTGGACGTGGACCATACATTCAATTTGATGAATCTCATATCAATTTAGATAATTTTCACTTCCCAAAACAATTTCATATATTTTTTGATGAATACTTGAGCAATTGTGAACACAAAGTTTTTTGTATCATCAAAGAAAAGAAGTCTCTTATGCCAAATATGAAATTGGAAAGTTTTACATTTCTCCTGAATTGTTGAGGACTGATAAGGTCTGTATTGACTACAGCAAATCTACTACTAAAAATAAACGCTCTATATTTTAGTTACTTTAGCCTATTTAACTTGACTTCCCCGTTTGGTTTCAATAGGATTATTTCATTGAACGAAAGGTGTCTTTTCAATGCTTAACATTTTTGTTTTCTTCTTAATTTTAGTTTCTGCTATTTCAGTCTCTACATTCCTCTATTTTAAGATCCAGCCTCTTTTGAATAGACTTTTCACTAAGGCGTCTGGGGAAGAAACTGAGTCTGAAAAGATACAAAAATTAGAAGAAGAAAATATATCCTTGAAGGAGGACAACAGAAAAAAAGACGAATTAATCAAAGAGATCGAAAAGACCTCAGAATTGTTTGGTTACGAACAAGTCACTTATAACATTGAAGTTTTCAGAGACAGTTCGAACAAGACAAAAATCTAAAACCAATCTCATCAAATGAAAGGAGATTCCCAAATGGTGGAATCTAAGAAACAAATCGTAAAGATAACGACATGGGTATTGATCGCAGTGTCAGTCATTGTCATCGTCCTCTGTGGTCGTTCACTGGTTGACGAAGTAAAAGCGGGTGAATATCACATCGTACAATATCCAACAGGTACTGTTGTTGCCAAAATGGAACCAGGCTGGTATTTCCAAGCATTTGGAACGGTTAAGAAATGGCCGAAGGCTGTTACTTTGAATTTCCTGAATAGTCCCGATGTCTCAGTGGACGAAGAAGCGCAGAACGACATTGACATTCCAGCAATTGATGTTCGTTTTGCAGATGGAACAAGAGCGCCGATTGAAGGTTCTCTTCGTGTAGAACTTCCTCGCTCACCTGAAATGGCGGTGGATCTAGTTGTTCAGTATGGCTATCGTTCCGTTCACGAATTGATTGAAAACCTTGTTGCTCGTCGTGTTAGAGTTTCTAATAACTCAGCGGCTACAATGATGACTGCGATTGAATCTTCAAGTTCAAGACGTAATGATTACATCCAACTGTCTTGGGATCAGATTCAAAACGGTCTTTATATGACGGAAGTCGCAACTGCAAAAGTTCAGGATGACACTACTGTTTCTGGTGATTCTTCTAGTCGTGAAATTAGAGTCGCTGTAATCAAATATTACGAAAATAAGCAACCAATGCGTCAGCATGAAACTGGTGGTTTAGATAACTTGGGAATTGTACTTTCAAACTTTGAAGTCAAAGACTTTGGTTATCCTACGGCACTTGAAGATAAAATCGCAGAACAACGTGATGCTCTTATGGCAATTTCTGTTGCCCGTGCTAATGCTGAACGTGCTATGGAAGAAGCAAAAACCAAGGAACAGCAAGGTCTTGCGCTTGTTATGACTGCACGATACGAAGAAGAACAGAAAAAAGTTCGTGCAACGGTTCAAGCCGATCAGGAAAAAGAAGTTGCTCTGATTGCCGCTAATAAGGAAAAGGAACAGGCTGAAATTCAAGCCGCTAAACTCGTTGCAGTTGCAGCACTAACGAAAGAAGAATCTGAGATTAGGGCTAATCAACAACTTGAAGTTGCTAAGCTGGAACGTCAAGCAGCAGATGAAAATGCCCTCAAGATGATTGCTCTTGGTGAAGCGGAAGCACAGGCTAAAAAGGCTGTATTTACTGCCGATGGTGCCCTTCAGGCTAAGTTGGATGCTTTTGTGGCAGCACAAACGGCATGGGCTAACGCTTACTCTCAGCGCAAGGTTCCTAATATGATTCTTGGTGGCTCTTCTGACAATGGAGATTCTGGAGCAATTGACTTCCAAACAGCAATTGCATTAAGAATGCTGAATGATCTTAATCTAGATCTTGGCGTCACACCCTTGAACGATCCTGCTCCAAAGTAATAACTTACAAAAAATAAGTGAGCGAAAGAAAGAAAGAAAGAAAGAAAGAAAGAAAGAAAGGTCGGGCTTAAATGCTCGGCCTTTTTTTATTTGTCGTATCTATAGGAATATTTCCTCCCAATGTAAGGGAGAAGAGGAGACGTTCCTATGAACAAAGAACAGTTTTTACTTTCGGCAGAAAAGGCTTATCGAGATTATGAAGAGAGCCTTTCGTATCAGGATAAATTTCAACATGGTTTAAGGCTTTTAGTTGAAACGAATCTATCACAAAGACAAATGTATATGATGAATAAATTTGGCGAGGCTTTAGATAGATCGTTCTTTAATGAATTTTGTACAGTCTCTTATTCTTCGGCAAGAAGAATGGGACATACATTTTCTTCCGTTAAAGTTGCATCTGAGTTTTTTGACAATATCATGTATATTGGAATGCATTTAGAAATGTTTAATAGTGTAAAGAAATTTATAGATAGTTTCGATAAAATTGTAGAAAGTGATAAATATTCATTCTCAACAGAAAGTGGAAAGAAATTCACAAATGCTTCACCTAGATCCATGCAGGGAAGAGCCAGAGGTTTGAATGAGATTCAATGTGTTATTTTAGATACGTATTCTATGTTGTCTAATAAAGAAGAGATTCTTTCCACCGTATCTTCCTATTGTTATGTGTGCCCAGAGAAATTCCTATGTATGAAAATTCAATAGGCTTGGCCAAATTCTATTGACTTATCCTTATTCATAATCTATCTTATTCATACAGATGTAGGAACATCAAACAACAGGAGAAAGTAACATGAAGAACAAAACCAATCACTGGAGGTCTCTTTGAGACCATAAACATCCTCATTCAACATGGAGAAGGCGGGAAAGACTCCCAATTATTCTCTGAGGATTTATCCAAAGCATATAAAAGATATGCTGAGAAAAATGGTTACGATTGAATAGTTCTTGGTCAATCAGTGAAACAGATCAAGATTCGTGTTTCTAGTAAAGGTGTGTTGAAATCCTTTTCTCAGGAATCTGGAACTCACAGAGTCCAAAGAGTGCCCCCAACAGAGAGTAAAGGTAGAGTTCAAACTTCTATTGTGAATGTTTCAGTATTGACAGAAGAAGAAATGAAATCGGCCTGTATTGACAAAAACTCTGTAAAAGTATCTTATTACAAAGATAGTGGCGCTGGTGGACAGCGTCGGAACAAAACGATGTCAGGTGTCAGACTTCAATACAAGGGACTTACTGTTGAATGCTGTGGCACAAGAGATCAGAGAAGAAACAAAGAAATAGCGTTCGAAAGACTCCAAGTGAGATTGGACGAAAAGCAAAAAAAGAAACAAGAAGATGAAAAGCGCCAATCACTTCAGGAGCAAAATCCCAACTATGGTAAAAGAGGCAATTTTACAAGGAACTATAACTTTATGAGAGATGAAGTTTTGCATGACGGAAAGAGATTCAAACTTTCCAAAATCATGAGAGGAGATTTAGGGTAATCTATAGTTGACTGAAAATCTACAAAAATATAAAAATAAATACTAAATTCGATAACCAAGAATAAAATATTTGTTTAAAATTTTTTAGTAAAAGTCAGAAAAATACCGTAAGTTCTACGGAAATTAAAGTCTGTGGAGAGAATGTAAGTCAAATAATATCAATTTATTAATATTATTTGCTATCTTGATGAAGCAGAAAGTGAACAGAGAATCTTTTGTAGATTTTTGTAAGTTTCACAGAACGGTTGATTTATGAGTAATTCATTCATTTCCCTAAATTACATTTTACAAGTAGGGAGGTTCCTGTAATCTAAGGTTCCTCCTTATACAATATATTGGAGGAAAGTCAGATGACAAACCTAAAAAGATTAAGAAATATAATTAGTGCAATCGCAAAAAAAGAAGCTGATTTTGAAATAGACACAGATGAAAGAGGGGAAGTCGTAATCTATACTGGACTTGTAGAAAACAAAGGTAAGTATAGAGAGGCCAAGATGGAAGAACGTCATGACTTTGAAATATTGCAAGAAGCAATAGAAGAAGAAGCCAACCTACTGAAGTAAAGGAATGTTACCATGTCCGCTCAAGTATTACCCGCCAAATGCCATGTTTTGTTAGAACGCAGAAAAGTGAGAAAGAAGACAAAACCGCATAAGGATTTGCCTAATAACTGGAAGACATATGTTGATCTTAAGGTAACGGATAGGGAGAGTTATCTTGAAATTGATATTTATTTCACCAAGAAGTTCAAAGGGTGTGGTAAAAGAATAGGACATTTATCTATAGACAAAACAGAACCTGAACATTTTGTTTCTTCGATTCAGATAGGTGATAAATATAGAGGTTTTGGTTTGGGAAAAATGCTTTACTTAGAGGCACTGGATGTAATGAAGAACATCACGACAAGCAGTGAATCCAGCGCATTTGCAAGAAGAGCATGGTCAAGCATAATGAAGGAAAGACCATTCATTATGGACTGGGTTACTGGAGATGTTACATTTTTCAAGAACCGTTATTGGATGAGAAAATATCTGGCCAATAACCTTGACAAGAACAAGAGAAAAGTGCATTTTGAATAAGAGAGCGGAAGTTCTCTTCTTATGGTAGGCGTAGCTCAATTGGTAGAGCGCCAGCTTGTGACGCTGGTGGTTGCGAGTTCAAGCCTCGTCGTTTACCCGTCTGAATAATCAGTTCGCCTCTTCGTGGCTTCAGACAGAAACAGGTAATGCTGGCTAAGAATCTGAAAAACAAAATTTAAGGAAATTTCAATGAAAAGAATTCTAGTCCAAACAAACAAACAATGGTTTTGCTTTTATTGAGGGCAAAACTAAATTGGATGTTTTTGTTGTCGCTGATGAGTTCTTGAGTCTTTCTGGAGACGTTAAGTATCTAAAGATACCAAAAGGAATTCCTGTCTATATTGACACCGAAGGCGATATGAATGAAGAACTTCTGGATTTGGTTTATGATGAACATGATGAAAGTGAAAGTTTAGTGTATTCTAAGAATTGGAAGACAATACCGTCTTCTTATTTTGAAGAATATATGATTCTTTGTCTGATTGGTTTGTTTCACGACATCTATTACAATCCAAGATCAAGTATGAATGAATCAATATCTTCTATGATATTTGATCGTTTTTGTGACGATGGTCAACCATACCAATTTTTATCTGACACAATTAAAAAGGGTGTTAGAGATGGAATCCTCTATACAGATTGGTTTCGTAATTCTTCAATAGAGATAGACGAACGTCTTAAGAGAATCATTTTCAAGGCTGACTTCAACAACATATTGTCAGGCAATCCTCATGTTTGGTTTTCTATGGAGGATAAGATTCAGAAAGAATATCAGTTTGTTCCTTGGTGGCAATATAAGGCCAAAAGGGTAGGGATTTTATCTGATCTTGGACAAAGATATCCAGAAATAAAAGATCAGTTAAGTGCAATATCATCTTATATTGAAAACAAGAAGCCAAAAGTTTGTATCTATGCAGGTACTTTCAACCCCTTCCATATCGGACATCTTTCAATTGTTCGTGCATCAGAGAAGATCTTTGATAAAGTTATAATTTCTTGTGGAGTCAATACATCTAAGCAAGGTGCCAAACAGTCTTTACAGGAAAGATTTGAAGACTTGCAAGATTTATTGATGTTTCATCAAGTAGAATCTTTTGGTGGATTTTTAAGTGACTTTGTGAATCTACAGACAAAGATGCATGATTGTGAAGTCTCTACTGTAAGAGGGATTAGGACTGGCGAAGATTTGTTGGGTGATGAAAATGTTATGCGAATTCTTTCCGACATATCCGATGGCCAAAGAATAAATACCATATATATAAAAAGATCACCGGAACTTGAACATATATCTTCAAGCGCAATTCGAAATGTTGAAGAGGTTGAGATCGGTCGTGCTAAAAAAATGAGATATATACCAACAACAGAATCTATCTATGGATTCTTTAAAGAAGAATATAAATAATATATTGGAGAATATATATGAATGTGTTTGAACACGTAAAGCAAGGTTATACATTTAATGATTTTTACCTAAAGCCTTCCAAGTCAAAAGCAAAATCAAGAAGAGATTTAAGTATTGAGAGTTGCTTGACTCCTGGTTTGCTTTTTGACTTTCCAGTAATACCTGCGAACATGGCATCTATTTCAGGTAGTCGGATGGCGGTTGCTTTACTGCAAGCTGAAGGAACTTGTTGTCTTCATAGGTTCTTAACCCCAGAGAAACTTATAGAAGAACTGAAGTTCATAAGCGCTTTCCAGTCAAACGAGGGTATGTGGGGAAGTAGAGACTTTGCAAACAAGTCTATGACTGTTGGAATTAGTTTGGGTACGAATCCTGAATCAAATAGTGAATTTTTATCTATACTGAATAAGTATTCAGGTCTTTGGAATTCTATTGGTTATATCATTATAGATGTAGCTCATGGACATCACTCTAATGTAATTTCAACAATTGAAACTTTAGTTTCTTACTTCAAGAACAATCAGTTTGATAGTTCGGTCTTCCCTCCTAAGATTATTGCAGGTAATATTTGCACTGCTTATGCTGCAAAAGAACTTTCTCTATATCCTATTGATGGATTGAAGGTTGGTATTGGTCCAGGCTGTTTTGTCTCTGGCACAAAAGTTATATTGAAAAACAGTATAAAAGAAATACAGAATATAAAAGTTGGTGATGAAGTTCTTACTCATAAGGGCAGATACAGAAATGTAATAGCAACAACTCAAAGGAAAGAGTTTAAAAAAGTCCATTCTATAAATGGTATAAAATGCACTGAAAACCATGAGTTTTATGTTTTGGAAAAGAAATATAAAGACATTGTAAATGATGGCAATATAAACGAATATGCTGAATGGATCTCAGCTAAAAGTTTGGATAAAGATAAATATTTTTTACTAAAAATAAAGGAGTAAAGTTTTAAATTTAAGAACAATAAACTAAAGGTTGGTATTGGAATAGATGCCTTAATTTAGTTTGGAGTTCTTAATATGATTACAAAATTTTATTTAATCCATAAAGATGCAAATATAATTTTTAGAAAAAAAGAAAAAAAATATAATTATTTTGTTTCTGATAAAAACATAAAATTTACAGCAAAAGAAGTTTACGGAAAAGAAGTTTTGATAAAATGTGCAGAGTGTGGTAAAGAAAAAAAAATAAAAATGTATGGTGGAAAACATTCACCATTAAAAAGAAAATTTTTATGTGATTCCTGCCGATTATCTGGGGAAAGAAATCCTTTTTTTGGAAAAAAGCATAGTGAAGAATTTAAAGGAAAATTATCTAATGAAAGAAAAGGAATTTGGTTTTTGGGGAAGGAGAATCCAATGTATGGGATAAATGTATGGAAGTATGTTGATGAAAATAAAGAAAAGGATATGAGAAAAAATCAATCGAAAGCATCTTCTGGTTATAAAAATGGATTTTATGGTAAAACACATTCACAAAAAACAAGAGAACATCTTTCTAAAATACATAAGATTAGATATTTAAACGATCCCTCTTTGAAAGAAAAGAGTAGAATACAGGCAATAAAAAACTTAGAAAACAATATTTTTTATAAAAAAACTTCAATAGAAAAAAAAATAGAAAATATAATAAAAGAGTATCAAAAAAAATATAATTTTGATTATAAGTATAATAAAATTTTACATAGAAAATATCAATATGATTTTATTTTGGGAGAAGATATTCTCTTAGAAATTCATGGAGATTATTGGCACGCAAATCCTATTTTTTATGGTCAAAATAAAAAAGAATTAACAAGTAGACAAAAATATAAAGTTGAAAAAGATAAAGAAAAAAAAGATTATGCTCATAAATATGGTTATAAAATATATTATTTTTGGGAAAATAATATAAACCACAACATTGAAGATATTAAAGAAAAGATAGAAGGGATAATAAAAAATGCTTTCAAAATACGAATTGATTGAAATTAAAGAAAATAAAATACATGAGTATGAAGGTGTAGTATATGATTTTGAAGTGGAAGACGATCATAGCTATAATATAGAAGGAATAGCAGTTCATAATTCTATGTGTAAAACAAGAACCGCCACAGGAATTGGTTGTCCTCAATTGACGGCAATACAAGATGTACATAATGCTCTTGTTGAAGTTGGTAAGAGAGAAGAAATAAACATTATCGCAGATGGTGGTTTTAAAGAAGATGGTGATTTTGTGAAGGCATTGGCTGCTGGAGCTGACTTTTGCATGTCTGGTTCTGTCTTTGCAGGGACTCATGAAACGCCTGGAAATATCATATCTGTTGCTGATGGAAGTATGGTAAAAATTTATGAAGGTATGGCGAGTGTAAATGCGCAGGTCAATCAGTTTGGTAAAGAAGCCGAGGATGTTATTTCTGAAGGTGTAACAACCTTTGTTCCGTATAAGGGTCGTGTCTCAAGAATTTTGAAAAGAGTTCAGGGACACATTCAAAGTGGAATGTCTTATTGTGGTGTTGATTCAATAAAAGAATTACAAGAATATGGATCGAATCCTGACAATTGGATTAAGGTTACAACTCATGGATATGTTGAAGGAACTCCTCACGGATCTTAGTTGTGAAAACACATGATACAAATAAAATATATGATGATGAACATGTCTATAACTTAGATGGAGTTCTAATTTTCAAGTGAAATATAAAGAAGTCAAATTGGTATCTGGAAAGAAAATTAGCGAAAATTATTTCTGAAGGTCCACCAAGAAAGATACAACTTCTTTTCAAAACAAATGGAGACGGCAATAAAGACGATCTATATTCCTTATCTAGTAGAGAGAACGCCTGTGTTGTTTGTGGATCACAAGACGGACTAACAAAGCACCATGTTGTTCCTTATTCTTTTCGAAGATTCTTTCCTGATGAATTAAAGGATCACAACTTTCACGACGTTCTACTTGTATGCGAACATTGTCATTGTCAGTATGAAGAAGAAGCTACAGTCTTGAAAAAGACTGTCTAAAATCTATAACGATCCTTTACAGGGACAAAGAAGATTTCCATTTAAGGCTGTTCAACTTGGAAATTCTTTATGGAAATTTAGAGATTTCATACCAGTAGAAAGACAGGAAGAGATCGAAGAACAAATCTCTAAAATATTGAATATTGATAAAGTTACAAAAGATATAATTGAGGATCTTGCTTCTTGTGACTATTCTGCAAAAATTCCATTTGGTAAAATTGTTGTAGATTCTCAAGAAGATCTTCAAGATTTTATTGTAATGTGGAGAAAGCATTTTTTTATATCATATGTCTCCACGTTTTCTTCCTGAAAACTGGGATGTTCACTACGTTAAAAATCTATCTTGATTTGGCCTCAAGGTATTGACATGAACTGTAAATAGAACACACTTCAAATAGACAGGGGTTTGACTTATGGCAAGATCGCACTACATATATATTGTAATTCAAGATTATCCGTGTGATAGTTATGAGTGAAGGTAAGCCTCATACTATTAATAAGTTAAGAGAATTTACAGGATTGCCTTTGACTGTTTGTAAAGAAATTATTGACAATAATGATGATGAGCGTCTTTTTCGTGCTCTTTTTTCTTTAACAAACAACTCTCCTGATCTTGATCTTGGAAAAAATAAGAAAAGATTCTCTGTCAAAGATCATTATGACTCAGTTGTTGTTTGGGATGATGATAAAAACGAAATGTTTGTTGAAATTGAAAACTGTTTCAAAGGCGGATGGGAACAGGCAAGAGAAAAGGCGCACAAATTAGTAAGTGAAATGAACCGATGAAAAAAATTGGAATCAATCATCTTACAGTTGTCAATGACAAATGGCTTTATACTCTTAACAAAAAAGAAGATGTAGATACAGTTCATGAATATTATGAACGCTTTGGAGAAAGTCAACCACTCTATAACGAAGATGGCATTGATGTGTATTTACTAAAAGATAAAAAATCAGGAATGATCATAATTGCTACCCTTATAGGGGAAGAATATTCACCCCTCACAATGAATGGAGATTGAAATGAAAAACAAATCACTTGGCGATAGAATGAAAGATTACGAAAGAGTTTCAAAGGGGCTGTTGACTCCTCGCTCACCTGTAATTGTTAGAGTGGATGGAAAAGCCTTCCATACATACACTAAAGGTTTTGATAGACCTTTTGACAGCAGAATCATAACTTCTATGGTTGAGTCTGCAATTGAAGTCGCTAAACAAATTCAGGGATTTAAGATGGCCTACATCCAGAGTGATGAAGCCTCTTTTGTGTTCACTGATTATGATGACATTAATACTCAAGGATGGTTTTCCTATGAGTTACAAAAAATAGTATCAATCAGTGCTTCTGTGATGACGGCTCATTTCAATAGAATTATGGACGATACTCTTCAGGATCTTTTTAATAAAAAACAATCAGAATACAATATGGATGGTTCGAGCAATAAAACCATAAATGAAGAATTAGATAAGATTAAAAAATTATCTAAAAAGATTGCTCTTTTTGATTCTCGTGCTTTTGTCATACCAAGAGACGAGATTGCAAATTACTTCCTATGGCGAGCGCAGGATTGGGCTAGAAACTCAGTTCAGATGTATGCTCGTGCAAACTTTTCTCACAAACAATGTAACAACAAGAAGATCCCTGATCTTCATGAATTGTTATATTCTATCGGAAAGAATTGGGCAAAAGATCTTTCCGATACTGAAAAGAATGGAACTTTCTTGATTAGAGAAGAAGGAAAGATTGTGGAAAGAACTAATGTTCTGCCTAATTATTCTGAAGTTTCAGGACTACTGGAATTATCTTTAAATAAAGAAGAAGAAAAGGTTAGAGATGGACACTGAAACTCAAAGATTTTTACTTAGTATCAATCTAGTTCTTTTAATTGCCAACATTTGCTTTTCTGTTGCTTTGGTTTATTCTTACCTTTTCTATAATAAAAAGAATAAGGTTGGTAAGCTAAATGAACCTGACATTATCCTTACTTCCGATGGTGGAACTAAGGTTTTGATGCCAGATGGTAAAGTGATAGAATATCCTTATCATTCTCTAAATCCTTATGATAAAGATATAAGTACATACAATGACAAATGGGACGAAATTACATTTTGTAAGGGGTGTAAGATGGTCGCCTACAGACATGATTTATTTGAGTCAGACCCTTGTTTCGCTTGTGGAACTGGTGGCGGCTATTTGAGTGATGATAGAGTTCGTGGTGTCGGTTGTTTCGACCAAGAAACGAAACAGTGGATAATTAAAAAAGATACAAAACTTAGAGAAATTCTTTATGGTCTAAACGAATATGACAAAACAGTTACAAATTAAAATTGAATGCTTTTTATATGAAAAAATTTATACATGTAAATCAACACGTTATAAGATCAAATAAAAAGAATGGCAATGTAGAACACCCTATATCTGTTAAGACTTATAAAGGAAATACATATTCTTCTTGTGTGAAGATTTTAGATAAAGATAGTAATGTAGTCGCCATTGTAAAATATAGTCCAAATAAACCATTAGACTGTGGTACTCATGTTTGGATAGAAACTGAGAATGAGGTTCAAATAGATGACTAAGAGACCCGAATTATTTGTAAACTTCAAATATACTTACAAAATTGGTCAAAATTACTTTGATAGCGAAGAGTCTACGATCCTTGAATGGAATAAACCGATTCGAACAGAAGAAGATTTGTATGATTTACAAAAATGGATTGCTTGTTGGAAAAAAGGAATTAACCCTGATAAAGATTACAAGACTAGAGATACTGGAATTCATGTAATAATTAAAAATTTTAGAAGAGTTGAAGATTAAATATAAATAAAGGAAAAATAATATGAGAAAAGAACATCACGTAGTTCCAAACAAAGAAAAGAAAGGTTGGGAAGTAAAGGTTTCTGAAGTTGAAGAACCTCTTAGTTTCCACAAAACTCAAGCAGAAGCAATCAAAGTAGGTAGAACACTCGCCAAATCTGCTAAGACCGAATTTGTAATTCATGGTAGAGACGGAAGAATTAGACAGAAGGATTCTTACGGTAATGATCCCAAGTCTTCAAAGGGTTGATTGATGATAAAAAAAGAATGTGATGAATGTAAAGGTTGTGGAGAACTTCCAGATGAACATTCTGGAGATCCAAACGAAAGTCAGATTTGCTGGGTTTGCGGTGGAACTGGTGAAATTGACTACCCTGAAAACGAAGAAGAGATGATGCAGAATCTTAAGAGTATGCCAAAAGAAATAGCAGAAGGCGGTGTCATAGAAAGAGCCTATTGGCAGTCTGTCAGAAAATGCACACCACTTAACTTTGTATGCGAAACTTTAAAAAAATCTATAAACGGTGAAATTAAGTGGATATTTCAAGAGGAAAAATAAAATGATAATCCAAGAATTAATTGACAAAGAAGTTCTTAAGGCCGGTGAGTATCCTAAGTGGATGCCAAGCAATGTCCATTACCTAACAATAATGGGAAGTATAGCTTATGGTGTTTCAGGGTCTCAATCAGACTTTGACGTTTATGGATTTTGTATGCCAAGAAAAGAAGTTGTATTTCCGCACCTAGCAGGTGTTATCAAAGGCTTTGGAGATCAGGGCGAACAATTTGAGCAATGGCAAAAACATCATATCTTAGATCCTACTGCGAATGGCAACAAGGGAAGAGAATATGACTTTTCAATATATAGTATAGTTAAATATTTTCAACTTTGCATGGATTGTAATCCTAATATGATAGATTCTCTATTTACTCCTGATAGATGTGTGCTTCACAGTACAAATGTTGGGAATATGGTTAGAGAGAATCGTCATTTATTCCTTAGTAAACTTTCTTGGCATAAGTTTAAGGGATACGCATATTCACAGAAAACTAAAATGAAAAATAAAGGAAAGAATTCTAAATCATTGCAAGCAGTTGTTGATTTTGAAAATGATCACAATATTAGCAATAAAACTTCTTTTAATGACATAGAAAACGAAATTAAAAAAAGGAATCTAACTGTCAAAAATTGAATGGATATGCATATTGTTTAGAGGAGTGCATATTTGTGAAAAGTACAAATAAAGAAGATCTTATTAAATTAGTAGAAAATTTTCCAAACATTAAAATTATAGAAGAGAAATTAGATTGTTCAAGAAATACGGTTAGACATTTGTTGAAAAAATTTTCCATTAAAACACCTAAAGGATTTTTTTCCACAGGTAAAAAACAAGGAAGACCTAAAGGTTTTTGTCATTCTGAGTCATGGAAAGAGCAACATAGAGAAAGAATGAATGGAGAGAATAATCCTTTTTTCGGGAAACAACATTCTAATAAAACTAAAAAGAAAATGTCTAAAAACCATGCAAATTTTGAAGGGGATAAAAATCCATTTAAAAAAGCATTGTTAAAGTATCCTGAGAAAGTTGAAGAGCATAAAGATAGATGTAAAGAACTGTGGGAAAACAGAGATGAAAAGTGGAGACATGATTTTGGAAAAAAACTACAAACAGGTCATAACGATATAACCGGCTCATATTGGTCTAGGGCAAAAAGTAATGCAAAAAAAAGAAAGTTAGATTTTTTAATAGATATAAAGTTTGCATGGGAATTATTTCTAAAGCAAGATAAAAAATGCAAATTAACCGGATTGCCAATAGAAATGGGTAGAGGAGGAAAATTTGGTAATGAAACAACTGCCTCTCTTGATCGAATTGATTCAACGAAAGGTTATACAGAAGATAATGTACAATGGGTACATAAGAATATAAATAGAATGAAATGGCATTTTGACGAAAAAACGTTTAAAAAACTTTGTAGATTGGTGATTGAAAAAGATGAACAGTAATTTAAATGAATTGACAGATGACGAACTTATACAATACCATTCTCTTTATAAAGAAATGGTCAATGAATCAAGTCGTCATGAAAGAGTTAAAATTGATCAATATGATTTGAAATTCGCTTACCATATTGTACGATTGATGGATGAAGTAGAGCAAATTCTTACGGAGAAGGATTTGGACCTTACTGGAAATCGTGAGGAACTAAAATCAATTCGTCGTGGAGAATGGACGGTCGAAGAAATTGAAAAGAAGTTCTCTGACAAAGAATCTGAATTGGAAAAGATTTATCAAAAAAGTGATTTGCCTAATGAGCCAAGAATGGATGAAATCAAAGACCTTTTGATTCAGTGCCTCGAAAAACATTATGGTGATTTAAACTCTGCCATTCAAGTTCAAGGTGGGGCTGATCGATTCATACAAAAACTAGAAAGAGATCTTGCAAGATATCGGGGTTATTATGGAGACAAATAGTAAAAAGCGGAGACTGATAAATGCAATGAATGCATGTTCTTCTTGTATCCATAGTTGGCCTGATTGGAAATTTAGAGCCTGTCCCAATAGGGACTTTTATAGAGAAGAGAAAGGGTATTACGATGAAATTGCAGGTGATTTCACAGTCAATAAAATATTGAAATCTGAAGAAGAGATACAAAAAATAATAGAAGATATTCGAGATCGCACAAAGCAAGAGTGGGAAGATAGATTGAAAGAATTAGAAGAAGCACTAATTGAATATAAAGGAGAAATTGATGAGCGAAAAAAGGTTTGAACCTTGGGAATTTGAAAAGAATTCTGATGGTGAATATTACAACTTACAACATAGAAATATCTTTAGGGATCAAGATGGAGAACCTATGCTTTGTGAGTTCACTGGGAAACCGAGTGAAGGACATCCTCTCGTTCAACTAAAGACATTGAAAGGTTGGGCACCCAATGAAGAACAGGCTAAATTAATTGAAGCCGCACCCGATCTTTTCAATTCTATGGCAGATTTTATGGATTGGTATGAGAGTAAAGAAGAAGAACCCGATCCAAATGATTTTCATTTATATTTTGGTGCAATGAAAGATGCTCTTGAAAAGGCTCTTAATGTCAAAGAAGAATAATCTAATACGATCTTTCTGTCGTATCTATATTTGGCCGAATAGGTCATATTAGTAAAGATAGAAAGGTCAATTGATGTTAGAGAAGAAAGAGCAAAGTGGCATTAAAAGTGGAAGAATCCTAATTCATTCACAAGACGCCAAATCTGAAAGAGACATATATTACGTATGGTATCGTACTAAACATAAAGGAAAGATAAAAGATAAAGAACAGCCAAGAATTTTAGCCGGAACATCTTCTTTTTCAAAAGAAGGAGCCGAAGAACAAAAAATAAGATTAATAAAATCAGGCATCTTTAAAGAATATGAATTTGGCGTCCTTTGTGTGAAATCACGAATGGATGATTTTATATTCTTGAAAGAAATTCAGGAAGGTGATTTAGAAAAAATAAGACCTTTGGGATTAAAAAATTATATTGTTGTAGATACAGAAACTACAGGGTTTCAATATTCTGATGAAGTTATTGATTTGGCCGCTGTAAAAGTTATAGACAATAGGGTTGTTGGTAGTTTTCAAAAATTTATTATTCCTACAAAAAAGATAAATTATTACTCTCAGAAAGTGCATGGCTTGACAAAAGAGTTTTTGCTTAAAAATGGAATACCAGCCCACGAGGCATTTAAGGAATTTAAATCCTTCATACAAGATTCAAAAGGTCCACTACAATTTGTAGGGCATAATGTTCAGTTTGATAAGACCAAGATTGAAGATCACTCAAAAAGAGTTAGAGTGCCAATCAATATACCTATTGCTTTTGATACACAAAAGATGGCAGAGATATTAATTGAGACTCCCAATTACAAGTTAGAAACATTAGTTGATTACTTTGATTTTAGAAATGAGTTGAAGGCTCATAGTGCCCTTGACGATTCAATAGGAACGCAAAGGATAGCGAGTCGTTTGAGAGAAATAGCAATTAGCAATAAAATAATTGATATGGCCAAACCCCATTGACATGAAGTAGGTTTCGTGTAAGGTAGGTAAATAAGATGTCTGATTTTCCAGAAGAAACACAAAAGGACAGTTTATATATTTTGTATATGTTAGAACTAATTGATGGAACTACTAAGATAGCGAGAATACAAGAAGGTGTTGACAACAAAAAGGTTTGGAAAGAACATCGAACAAATCTATCTATTGATGAAAAAGAAGTTGTAGATTGGAGACGCCTTTAATTTCTTGCAACAATCACCTCCAGAAGAAAGAACAGAAAATGGCAAAGAAAAAAGAAGATGTATCTTACTTTGACAATCAAAGCATCCCCACTCTCTATTTGAAAGATGGTCAGAAAATCTCCTATGAAGTAATCTTGCCTGACAAGACTAAACCAATCCAATCTCATTTGGATAGAGAATCACTAATTGGATTCAATCCAATTTTTATAGACAAATATACCAAACGTAAATATGCTTTAGATGAAGTTAGTAAGTGGAGAATAACAACTTCTGAAGTTTAGAAAAATTAAGTCCTTTATAATTTAAAAAGAAAATCGAAAGGTAAATTATGCAAAATTCTGAATTGGCAGAAGTCGTAGAAGAAAAAAGAATTGAAGAAAACGAAGAACTAACAAGAGAACTTATTGACGACTATGCAGAGGATTGTGAGGATAACTCATCATCTGATGATGAAGAATGTTGTTCAAATGAAGAGTGTGAACAACTAGGAGAGTGTATTCAGGAAGGTGAATGCCCACCTAGTGCTAAAAAGATTGGTGACAATGATATTTCATATTCTTCAAAAGTTACACAATGGGAACTTTCAGGAAACAATAAATTTGTTGCTGCAACAAAAACTATCCAGAAAAACTTGGTGCTAGAATCGTGAACAGACCAAGCCGCTTTGATCGACGTTTTAAATTTGGATATCCAAGTCCAGCGGCAAGAAGAGTCTATCTTGAACATTTAATGACACAAGATTCTGATGCAAATAAAGTAGATCTTGAAAGATGGGTTGGAGATACTTCGGACTTTACTTTTGCTCACCTCAAAGAACTTTTCAAGTGCGTGATTATTCACGACATGGAATATGAAGAAGTATTGGCAGACCTTAAGACAATGAGAGAGAAGAGAATATCTTCAGATCAGGACAAGACTGAAAGTCCAGTTGGATTTGCAACAACATCGTAATTAACCATGAACCAGTATGTAGAATATAGTTCATTCTATGATGATCTTTGGTCAAGTCGAAGAATTGATTTAGACTTCATTGAATCTTACTTGTCTTCTGATATACAAAATGTAATTGAGTTGGGTGTAGGCTCGGGAAGAACTCTGAGCCTATTCCATAAAAAGGGTATTGAAAAATATTTAGGTTTGGACATTTCCGCAGAAATGTTGGAGTTATCTAGATTAAAAAATCCAAACCCAAAATTTGTCTTACTGGAAAAGGATGTTCGAAAGTATGAATTCCAAGAAAGATTTGATTTAGTCTTATTGTCTTGGAGTTTATTGAACTATTTAAACTTACAAGAAGTAGAAGACTTAATATCTTCCGTTTCTAAAATATTTAATAAGAAAATAATAATAGACGTAAGTTATGCCTTTAGGAAACCTGAAGGTGGAAAAAATGTAGCAGTAATAATAAACAAAAGAAAGACTGTTTTCTTTGATGTTGAATTAAATGAATCAAATAAGACATATAAAAATATTTTTCATATCAATGGTAAAGATCTTTCGATAAATAAATACTACCACGATCATAAAGACTTATTGGTTATATTTAATAAGAACGAACTGAAAATAAAAGATATAAGAATTTATAAAAAAAACCTGTCTATATTTGTTAGAAAGAGATTGAAATGAGTGAAGTGTTTGAAGTGTTTGAATGGAATGGAGGACTAGAATATCGTAGTCGTTGGGATGAAACCTTTTTGGGTTTGGCTTTTGTGATAGCTCAAAGATCACCTGATCCATCCACAGTTGTTGGTGCTGTATTGGTCTCAAAAGAGAATAGAATTCTTTCTATGGGATATAATGGTCCACTTAGAGGATCTAACAATGAAGCGTTCCCAATAGAACGCCCAGCAAAATATCATCATGTAATTCATGAAAAAGGACTTAATTAAAAAAATGATTCTATCTGGATTGAAAATAAAAAAAGAAATAGAAAAACAAAATATTTGGATTGATGATTTTGATGAAAAAAGACTAAATCCAAACAGTTATAATTTACGTCTTCACAATAAATTGTTAATTTATAATGAGGATGTTTTAGATATGAAAAAAAACAACTCATTCAACGAAGTGGAGATTCCAGAAAGTGGTCTTCTTTTAGATCCCAAAAAACTTTATCTTGGAAGGACTGTAGAAAAAACAGAAACAAAAAATCATGTTCCTATGCTTGAGGGTAGAAGTTCAATAGGTAGGCTTGGAATGACAATTCATGTCACTGCTGGTTTTGGAGATGTTGGTTTTAATGGATATTGGACGCTCGAAATTTCTTGTATTCAACCTATTGTAATTTATCCGTATATTGAAATTTGCCAAATTTATTATCATACAATCGAAGGTGATTTTATTTCCTATTCTTCAGGAAAGTATCAAAATAATACTGACATACAGTCCTCTTTAATATACAAAGAGTTCCAGTGAAATATTAACATTTTTACAAAGGAAATATTTATCTCTTTTTAGAATCTAAATTTTAGATTCACAAAAGGAGAAGTAATATGGCTCAAAATTCAAAACAATTCGAAATCTGTTTTCATAGAAGATAAAGAATATACTTCTATTGCAGAAGCAGAACGTCAAACTGGAATTTCAAAATATTTAATTCGTAAAATAATGAAGGAGGGAGTGCAATGATGGCATTTTCTAATAGTTTCGTGGTAGCCGTAAAAGATCACACAGGTAAAGTATTACGTGAAACAACAGATGACCTCGGAAGAAGAGGCGTCTTCATTCCCTTCCACACAAACTACTCAATCTTACTGAAGAATCTGAATGATAGAGATTGTGTTGCTTCTATTAAGATAGACGGCACACAAGTTCTAGGAACAGACACTCTTGTCATTAAGGCTAAAGATGAAGCTACTCTTGAACGCTTTATGATTGATGGAGATACGAAAAAAGGAAGTAAGTTCTTATTCGTACCAATCAGTGATGGAAGAGTTCAAGATCCTTCAGAAAATAAGAATGGTTTAATTGAAGTTTCTTTCACTCTTGAAAAAGAGAAGCCAAAAGAAATTCATCACCATCACCACCATAATCATTATCCACCTTATATTCCTCCATATGATCCTTGGAAACCAAACATTACTTGGGGTTCAAATATCGGTGGAAGTAGCTCTTATTTTGGTAATGTAAGATCTATAAAAAAAGGTTTGCAATCATCTTCAGATCTCAACTCTATGGAATTTTGTGAAACAAGTTCTATTACAAGTAACTCTAGTGCTGACATGTCTTCTACTTTATGTTCGGCAGACACAAGAGGCGCTACTGTTGAAGGTGGTCTTTCTAACCAGAGTTTTAGACATGCTTTCATTGGAGAACTTGAAACTAATAGCACTACAATATCTCTTCAAATTCATCCAAGCAAAGAATCTTTGACAGTCGATAAAAGCCGCAAGGTCACAAGACTGGAAAAGAAAAGAAATGATGAAGATAAGAAAGCGAAAGTAGATGCTTTACTTAAAGAACATCCAGAACTGGCAGAAAAGTTAATCGACATTCTTGGCGATTGAACTACTGAGTAATCCTCGGTAGTTGACTCCCTCTATCTCTGGTAGGGGGAGTTTTTTTGTCCAATAGACTTGACTTTTAGAAATGGTTGGATACAATTTGTAAGAGGTCAATACGCTATGAGCAATTTTTCAGAAAAAGACTACCAACCTGTATCTGTTGAATTGAAGGATTTGTTTTCTTTCGAAAGAAATGGTTGGCCAAAGAAGGTTTGCCTTGGACCTAAATGGTTTCAAGACTTCTTTCCTTATGAGTATTGTGATGAAAGAGGAGCGCCAACTGATCGCTGGGCAGTGTGGGATGATTCTAAAAAAGAAAGACTAGCACGTTGGATGGCAACGGTTGCAGCTCATTGTTGGAAAGTAGAAGCATTGACTCTCATAGAAACCAAAGAGAAGGAAGAAAAGTAAATGGGTTCATTTGATATGGCTTGTGCCATTACTGGTATTTCATTGGGATTGCAACAACCAGTTAAGATGTTTTTTATTGTCAAGACAGAACAAGAACAACCTTTCGTATATCCAAACGATTGTTATGAATTTTGTAGTTTCGGTATCGATATGGTAATTATATGTTTGATGAAAAAAGCCCTGAGTGGATAGATTTTATAAATAGAATAAAAAATCATGCAGTCCATACGCCTCTTGGCGAAAATAAATATCACGATCTTGAATTTGACCCTAAAAATAAAGAGCACTACAAGCCTGAATATCTTTTTCATCTTTCGTTGCACAACTCTGTTCAGATTTAAATAAAAAATACAGTGACGAATATGGTGACGAGGACGAGGACGAAGATTAGTGGCATTCTTGGCCAATTACCCTTGACATAAGGGGTCGAGTCGTAGATAATCTCTTTATTCTCAAGGAGGACCATTGTATGTCCAAAAAACGTCTCGCTTCAGTCCCAGTAAACCCCAACGCTGTTGTGAAAACCACACGGGGAAAACGTCCTTCATCAAAAGACCTCTTGGAGAGTCATTACAAGAAGTCTATTTGGGACGTTCTTGATTCTCTTGATGTAAAAGATCCTGAATCTGCTCTTCAAATGATTGAGAAAGAAACAAGTGGCGCTGTTTCCTTCAGCGTTCCTACTCTCAAGAAAATTGTAGAGCAAGGAATCGAATCAGGTGAAGTTACAAAAAGTAAACCCTATGCCGTTTGGTTTGAAAAGAAAGCGGATAAGAAAAGGGCTTCAACACGTGAAATCATCGAACGTCATTATTCAATGGATGTTTGGAAGGTTCTTGATAAATTCAAGGCCGACAATCCTTCCTTGATGATCTCTTTGATTACTAAGGATACTAACGGCGAAATCACTTTCACTGAACCAACCCTCAAGAAGATGATTTCTGAAGGTTTGGAGAATGAGGAAATTGATTCTTCAAAGCCTTATGCTTCTTGGGTTGCTCGCAAGCGTAAATCGAAATCAGAAGTAGCAAATGATAATGCTCAGGTGAATTCTGGACTCCCTACAACTATGGCTACTGCTGTATGTACAGGTTGTGGTCACTCTAAGCCTAAAGCTATTTCTTTCTTCGGAGGCGGCATTGGTATTCGAGCCATGCGCTGTGATAAGTGTCAAAAGTTTGCCACCCTAAAAGTCACAGGCAAGAAAGATGGAGTTTCCTTCTCGAAAGTATGTCGTGAAAAGAACGGCATAACCTGCGAAATCTTTGTTGATGAAAATGACAAAGAAATCGAGAACCATCCGATTGAAAGTAAGCGTCCCAATCCCAAGGAAACCGTCACTGCATGAATTTGGAAGACTTTTGCCGGAATGACGGCACAACCTTTCCTGTTCGCCTATACAAATCCATCGAGACAGTATTTTCTACTGATTCTCGGTGGATTTTTTCTTGGGAGAACAATGAAGATTTAGAACTTTACGAAGAACTCTGTCCTCCCGAAAAGGAAGATGGTTTTGTAAGGATCATGAAACTTTGGAAGAACTGTAATCTTTCATTTGAAAAATGTAAAGACATCAATTCCAACAACACTTCTACTTTGATCGAAAGATGTCCACGTTGTTTGGCGTTTGGGTGGAAAGTGAAACCTAATCCAGAATGTGAAACCTGCTCTGGTAAAGGTATGGTGCAAAGGGGAGTTTGCATAAAAATTTTAGATCAACTATTCCCACTAGGTCCACTTATGCCTCTTTTCTTAGAAAGAGAAGATGTTTTATTTAGCTATCCTTTCAAAAAAATAACAAGAGATATTACTGGAAATAAAGAATCCCATGTAATGATTTCCTTTATTCACAAACCAACAAGAATGAAGGGACTTCTGGTCGGGATCAATAGTTTGGATAATAAACATTGGAAACATTTCAAGCGTTTTGACATAAAGAAAGAAGATGTAGTTATTTCTTCTGTTAGTCACTATGGATTTGAAGATGTTGATCAGTTTCTGGAAATATAATTGTTGGCCTAAAGGGCCAAGGCGTATTAGAATGGGAGAAGTTTATGTAATCTAGGAGAAATATAAATGAAAGTTAAATTAGGCGATATCGCAAAAGATGAGTTTGGTAATTTAGGTCTTATTATCGATGAGGGCACTAAAGAGGTTGACGAATATGATGATGAAGGTAATTTCCTTCGAAAAGTAATCTCATGTTATGGAATTTTTATTGAAGAAACAGCAACTAATAAAGTGGGTGATGCTTGGTCTTCTCCAACACCTAAAGTAATTGGAAATATAAAAGATAGTATTGATGTATTTTTCTGTGGAATGCATCAGTTTGAAAAAAACACAAGAACATTAAATCTATGGGAAAAGGGATCTATTTCCACCAAGACTTGTATGGAGGAAATGAGATATGATTATGAATTAGAATCTGAACGAATAAAGGCTGAACAAGACTATAAAAAGAGTCTTGAGAATACATGTACTCTTATACAATCTGTATATAAAGACAGTAAGTCAGTAACCATACCTTATGAATCCATGATTGAAATGGGCGCACTATCTAGTTTCCAATTTATTGATCCACAACCTGTAACCAAAGATACTGATACTCTTGGACTTTCCTTAAATACAATATCTGAGATCATTAGTCTTTGGAGCGAGCATCAAGGATTTGATAACCCTCCTAGTATAGAGACTAGAGAGCAAAAGATGTTGATGAATGAGAAGTTGATGTTGGTCGTAACAGAAGTTGCAGAGGCATGTGAAGAAGTTAGAAAAGATAATATGGAAAACTTCAAAGAAGAAATCGCAGATGTAATTATTAGATTGTTAAACATATGTGGATCAGCAAAAATAGACATAGATAAAACAATATCTCAAAAGATGGAAAAAAATAGAAAGAGACCAAAGAGACATGGAAAAGCCTGTTAATGAATTCATAATGCATGACAACTTGGCAAAATTCCTTGACGATACGTGCATTATTGATGTAGTTGTATTCTGTGAAGAAAACAAGCCCTTCTTAGAATTTAAAGGGCTTCATCCAAGACAAGTTGGGTATTGTACAGAAAAAAAGAATGTAAGAATATCCACATTGGATGAACTTCAAGAATTTAGTGGCATTCCATTTTACGTAAAGATAAGAAGAATATGAAAATTGCCTTTATATCTGCTCCATTCCGTGCGAGTAGTGATGAACTAATAAAGCAGAACGTTCTTGACGCTCAAGAACTTGCTGAGAAGTATTGGAAACAAGGCTATTCAGTCATTTGCCCGAATCTTAATTCGGGCGATGGGTATCTTGAACTACTTGAAAAATGTGATCTCGTCGTTGCCCATCCTCGCTGGCAAGAAAGTGAAGGAGCCAGAGGTGAAATTGAGTTCGCTAGAAAAATGGGAATACCAGTCGTTTTTGAACGAACGCCATCTAAGGTCTCTTTCTGAAATTAAAGAGTATTTTCATACTGCGTTTAAACCTAAACCAGGCTTGTCTTTTAACTTTGATAAAGTTATTGAATATAATCCATAGAAAGCACATAAAACTTCTTTAAGATATTACTTTATTGTTTATTATATAATTGGTATGCCTTTCAACTACGATGAATATATCAATATTGTTTCAGGTCCGTATTTAGAATCTGAAAAGAAAAAAGCAATAAAACTTTTAAATGAATTGAGAGAAAAAGCATCTAAAAATTCTGCCGAAGTAATATATAAAATTTTCACAGCAGACATCATAGTGGAAGAAGATCCAAGTAGTGCAATGTTTAAAATCGCACGAGAAAATGAGTTTGAAATGGAACATAACTCCATCGATGACTTAGAGATATAGTTGGCCTTTTCGACTTGACTCTGATTGAATTCTTTGTATCATAAACTTCATTACAAAAGGAATAGAAAAGAATGCTTAACCTTATACCCAAAACTGAAAACTTAATTTACTTTTTTCGTGACGCTTTTATTGAGTTTCAAAGAGGAAGTAAAAGTCCGATAAGGACAATCCAATTATCTGATGAAAATTGGAACATCATCAAAAACAACAATGAATTGAAAAAATTCATATCAACTGACTCTGATGGTAGTGAGACTTTTCTTGGTGCAGACATACACGTCACCAAGATAAATGGAGTCATCAAATTCAACAATGACGATTGGCAAGTAATACGTGTTAAGACAAGTCCACGTTTCGCCCCATTCCTGAGTGAAAACTATATACCTTCTGATGATTTGAAAAGACAAATAACTATGGTGACAGCGGTATCGAACGACACTGTTCCAAGTGATTTTAATCCAAATAGTACAAAAAATAAAGACCTAAAGGAAAAGGCTTCTGATCTGGCAATCAAACTTCAAAGCGTTAAAGAAGAATTGTCCTCAACCGAAGTCATGGTCAATGAATGGCTTTTGGAAACTGCTGACAAAGTTTCTGTGTTCTACAATAGAACATATTCTGACCCATCCGTTTATATCAAAAACCTTCAGTCAGAACTTCGTAATTATCGTGCCGATCTTTCCAGTAGCCATAAAGAAAAAACCCCAACTCTAGTCCGACATTCAGATGGACAGATGAAGTTGATAGATCGTATTAGAATTTTAGAAGAAGTTGTCACCAAGGGCGAACCTTTAGTTAGTAAATACGAAAACCTTCTAATCGAAAAGAAAACCCTCATTACTACAATTGAAAGTAAAGATCTTGATGAAGATTTGGAGTCCCAAGGAAAGTCTAATCCTACAGATGAATATCTGTCTAGTGGGAGTGGTAATTTCTTAGATGGCTTTGATTCCTTCTTAAAAGAAATTTCTAACGAAGTTGAAGAAGAGTCTAAATCTGAATCTGAATCTGAAGAGGAAGATATTCCAAGTTTACTGTCTGCATTGGAAGAACTGTTGAAAAAAGCTTCCAATTCAAAAGAGGAAGAATCAAAACCAAATGATTTTTCTGAACAAGAAGCGCCTAAAGATCCAAAAGAGAGAATTTCTTTCTATGACAATGTTTTGAAGGCTGTTGATATAATCTATAAAGAGATTCCTGATTTAGAAAAGGAATATCCTAAAGAGAATATAGTCAAAGACTTGAAGAAACTTCAAGAGTCTCTGTTTGAAATTATTCCTGAAGGCGACAAAATGAGTTCGTTTGAAAAAATGATCTTCAAACCCTTTTTGGACATAATTAATGCAAGTGAAAAAACATTCTCCACTTTCGGAGAGATCATAATCCTACTGGCTGAGTTGGTAGAGGCTAAAAAGTCTGGTGAAGAAGAAGTTGTTGAAAGTATCGAAGATAGCATCAATCAGATACTGAAAAAGAAATTCAACTCTTCTTTTGTCACTGAAAAATCAGTCATTGGAAAGATTATCAAAAAGATTGTCTTTTCAGGAAAAGAAAAAACTCAAACCGATGATACAAAAAATAAAGACGTTTCAGAAGAAGCGTCGGAAAGAAAAGTAAACATGGATTCAGGCTGGAAAGAAAGAATGCAAATTGGAAACTTAATCAATCAATTTGGACGTAAAGGTTCAGAACTAATTAAGTCTGTTTTGGTTTATCCTGAAAACGACAGTGAAGGTCGGGCGAAATTCGTAAAGAGCGGAAAGTCGCTTCAATTCCGTGAAGCTATCGTTGGAAACAACATCATTAAACTGAAGACGCCTTTGGATATTGAGTTTTCCTTAAATCCTATAGAGGCAAATCAAAATGAATTCAATGCTGCCGTTCTTTTTGACAATCAAGTAATCGAAGTTTCTGGAAAAGATATTTCATCTATTCTAGAACAGATTTCAGAAAGAATATTCTTGGACTTTGTAAGTGCTTTGAGTGTGGTTGAGGAATGTAATGAAAAGCCAAACCTAACTCAAATGCAAAAACAAAAACTACGCATTGCAAGAGACAAGATGAATCTCTTTTCTGAGTCAGAATCATTTGTCCACGTAGGTCAATGATAGCACAGTCATGAAGAAAATATTTGGTTCAGTGGAATAAATCCTTTTGTTGGATTTATATTTACTGAACCATTTTGTTTAAGGAGAAAAAATGAAAGAAGAAAAGTCATATGAGTTTGAAAGACTCCATACAATTTGTATGATCTTATTTGGTCATGTAGATTTTCTTTTAAACAAAGAGCATGAAAAGATATTCCAACAAGTAAATGATATTTTTGAGCAAACTAATAAATACAAAGAAATATTTCAAGACACAAAAGAAACTAAAGAGTCCAACGAAGGCTTCCTGTTTCTTTGCAAGAAGTTTTATGAAAAATATTCAATCAATGTATTTGGCGAGATAGGTGAACAAGAAGATTCAGATCTTTTGTGTCGAATCGTTGAATTGACCGGATTGAAAGAGTGGGATCTTTTGAAATTCTTGTATGATAACCGTTATCATCATTCATTCTACTCGACAATATATTATCCAAAACTTAAAGTAGAAAATACAGAAGATACAACTTGTTTTTTGACCGACTGCAATGGTCATCTGGTCTTCTCTATACCTCCAAAAACAACAACAACAGAAGGTTTGATGGTTGGTGTTTATTATCTTGTTGATAAAAAGAATGATTTAGAAAGATGCATATATTTAGATTCGGAGAAAGAAGAGTATGTCGGACAAAAATAAATTCACTCTACCTACTGCTGAAGATAAGATAGATAGAAAAATAGAAGAAGTTGAAAGTGTCGGGCCATTTGAAAGTCCTTCATATTTCAATATGGAAGATGGTCTTCCTCTTTCTTTGGAGAAGCACATAGAATCTTTAATTAGACTTTACAACAAATTCTTTTCAATGGATACTGAAAAGACATTGAAACTAACCTTTGTTGAAACGGCAGGCGAACAGGATGGAACAGAATAAATTTCCCTTTCCTGCAAAAAGTATAAATAAGAATCCTGCCATCGAGGATCATCAAGAACCGCAGATAGATGGTTTTGATGAAGATTTAAAGACTTCTATCTCAAAGATAAAGATAGAAATCGAAAAGAATCCTATAGCACAATCAACACGCTGGACTATTGTTCGTGAAATGAAATTTCTATTCAGCAAATATGGAGACGATGCAGTCTCTAGACTTTCTGAAGAGATACCTTCTGTAACGACTTACAAAATAAATGAATCGGAATACAAGCAATGAGTATTACTTCTTACATCAAAGACAGTCTTTTTCCAGAGAAGATTGATTATGTTCTTGGATTCTTTATCACCTCAGACGATAAAGTCTTGGTCATAAGAAAAGAAAGACCTGATTATCAAAAGGGTAAACTAAATGGTGTTGGGGGCAAAATAGAAAAAGGTGAGAAACCAATCGATGAGATGATTAGAGAGTTTAGAGAAGAATCTAATATCGTCACTGACCACGATGAGTGGGAACACTACTCTACATTAAAATGGTATTCAGAGAGACTAAGTAAACCATCGAAGATTTACGTCTTTAGAAACTTCACACATGAAACATCTGACGAGATAGATATTAGTAATCCTCCGACAGATGAGAAACTTGAGTGGATTGATTTAGATGAACGCATACCTGATGATATTATGGTGAATTTAAAATACCTCATACCATTAGCACAACATTATCCAGAAAACGTAAAGCCAGTAATACTAAGAACATAAAGGTAAATTAAATATGTTTTATATCGATGATCAGGAAACGCTTGAACATTATGAAAAGTTGAGAAACGGACAATTAGCGGCTCTTGTTGCATTGGTATTCGTTTTCATTTTTTCTTTAATTATTGAATTCTTTTTTCCTAACTTTTTTCAACTATCCATATCTTTTCTTTAGTGCAGATGGTTTGATTGCAATGAGTCCTCTCATTGTAGCTGGTATATTGATAAATGTTTTTGCTTTCATTCAAATGAAGTCTTCGTCATATGATGAAAAACTTTTAAAGACTGAACTACAAGTTTCAACTTTGGCAGGGATATGGGAAGAGATTGGTTATCGATGGTTATTAATTTTAACCTCAATGATTGCCCTCATGTTCTTCAATTGGTTTATTGGCAGTGTTTTGGTTTGGATATTTATTGTATTATTTATTGCTCTTTCCTTTGGTTCTATCCTTTTGAAAGACCATATGTTACCTGTAAGATTTCTTTTTTCAATATTTTTTATGGCTTTTGCATTTTGGTTTTTCTTTTTATGGTCTAATTTTGAAGATCCAATATACTGGTTAAATGAAGCTATATTGATTCCAATTATTGATTTTGTTACTTTCGGCTTAATTCACAATTCCGTTCTCTATAATGACGATTTACCATCTCGTTTATTTCTTTATGGTGCAATTGCAGCTAATGCTAAATTCCGTGATGGACATAAATATCAGGGTTTTCTGGGATACGTCAATTCATGGTTTGTGGGGTTGGACCTACTTCATTGTGCGATTATTTATGGTCTAATTACCGCCATTGCCATCCACTCTATTTACAACATTTCAATTCATACTATTAGTTATTTAACTAAAAAAATACAGGGAAGATTTGGCCGTAAGGGTTGACCATCTTAGTGAGATTCTGTAATTTAAACCTATCTGAAGCGCAAAGAAAGGCGTGGTTTGAATGCCCGAATCTCATCTTCCAATCATTCTTAATCTTGATATTTTTAATGAAAACTTAAGTAGAAGTGATATCTTCTGTATTGGTGTTCATACAGATTCTATGTATGGTTTTTTGGGTGAAAAGGTTAGATCTTTAATTGCAAGAAATGAAAAAGGCAATAGAGAAAACTTCAGGTTTGTTGAATATTGAAAATCCACTTGATGATGCATTCTTTTGTCATGAAAAGAGAGTTTTAGAATTAATTTCAAATTTCCTCAGCGTCCCCAGTGTTCAAGATAGACTTTCTGATGAACATAAAAATAAATTAAAAGAAGCCATTGAACACTTTGAAGAAAATAAAGATAAAGATAAAGATAAGAGATCTCATAGTATGGTAAAGGGTGAGATTGTAGTTTATTCCATCTATCTTTTAGTAGTTTATTCAATCACAGACCTGAAGTTTTTTATTCCACTTCAAGGCGTTGGCGAATTAGTTTACGATTGCTATCAAAAAGAACATGAAGTTTTTGATTTCCAATAAAAATGGAGAAGAAAAATGAGCAAAGATTTCTTGTCGTTCGACATTGATTATTACACTCAGTTTTCAAACGGTGGTGAGAAGATTGTGAACATGATAGATCGTTTAGTCGATCTAGATGTTCCAATAAGAACATTTGTTTATCACCATGAAATGTTAAGTTTCGTAAACAAGTTTCCAAGCGATAGATTGATAACAATAGATTATCATTCGGATCTTGCAGATTTTGATATCTCTTTAGCGAGAAAAGATACAAAGTATAGAAAGAAAGCAGGAGTTGTTTTTAACGAAGGAACTTGGTGTAATTATGTCAAGTGGCGAGAAGATGCAGAGTTTGTTTGGGTATATCCAGACAAAGAATGTATGTATGAAGTACGTGATGGTTATCGCCATAGAGGATCGGGACGTTGCGATACTGGCACGAGTCCTTTTTTGTATGATGTTTCTGGTTGGAAAAAGACCAGAAGTCAACTAATAGGTATTCCAAGAGACCTTTCGAATGTACAAGCTGTAGGTATTTGTATCTCTCCAGATTGGATTGATGTGGATAAGATCTCAATGGCAATAAAAAGAATGCAAGATCACAAGATAATTAGCAGACGTGTTATTAATCGTTTGAAACAAGTTATAGATAAAGATATTAGACCAGAATTGGTTCTAAATTAAAGGATAGAGGATATGCAATTGCCTTATTTAAAGTGGGACTCTGAAATAAGAATCACAGAGTTTAACATAAAATTCAAAATAGTTTTCATTCAGGACGAAAGTTCTTATTATGCTTTCACTCTACAAGACAATAAGTCTAGAGAAATCGAAAGACAAAAACTTTTCTCCGTTCAAGACTTGAAGAAAAGAATTGAAATAATAAAAAAGAATCATAAAGATGAAAGCGATCTTCCTAATGAGGAAGATATATTGGATGAAAATCTAAGAATTAGTTTTCAACGTTATATCAACGAATTCTTTCAACGTGAAATATCTCTTTGGAAAAAAAGAGACACAAGAGAACCTTTTGATGTGAGAGTCAATGGAACTCATACTCAAAATGGTGTTACTTTATTATTTTTCAAAGAAAGATTTCTTGGTTTTGAATTTAATGGTGTTTTGATGTCACATAGTCTAACAGAAGATTTGGAATTCCACGATGTCCAAAAGAGATATTATGAAGTTTTAGATCTTGATCCAGACTATTCATTAGTTCCACTAAATTCAGTCTCGAAAGAAAAAGGCACTCTTTCAAAATTAACAGATGGTGATTGGTCTGTGTGGGAAAAGAATAAAAATATAACTTCCAAATATGATTCTAATTCCTTTAGACTTTCAGAAAAAAAGTTGTGTTACGACAATAGAAAAGACATGGTGGGTTTCGTTAGATTTCTTTTAGATGAGCACTTGAAAAGATTCAAAGGATATAGATTAGTTAAAGTAGGTAAAATTAAAAAGCCTAAGCCAATCATTGTAAGTTTATCTCAAATGGAAGATTTAGCAAAGAAGCTAAATTCATAGAATGGAGATATAGAGATGAATTTAATTTGCTCTAAGAGTTTAGAGAGATTGAAGAAGTCAGTAAACTCAACAAAAAATCCAATCATACAAATTGAATTTCATCTAGAAGATGATGGGAGTGTTATCCCTGAAATTTACCCATTTGATATAATTCAATCTAAATCGAAATTAGAAGATGGAATATTAATCTCGGCTTTTAGATTGAAGGCTAAGATAATGCATGGATATCCAGGTGAAAAAAATGAATATCTATCTCCGCATAAATTAGAAGATGCTTATTTTATATCTGAGGTTTTCGATAAGAATCCACAATATATTAATCAAGTAAAGATTAAAAGTGTAAAAAACAATATTATATTTTCTGACTTTTATTCTTTTAAATTCAAGCCATATAAAGGACATTACTATTTTAAGTTTCAACATACAAAAAATACAGAGGTAGTAAAGCACTTAAAAGAAATAAAAGATAACCCTTATATGCATATAGAGATATGAAATGTTTTTTACAAGGAAAGATTCTCACTCTTTAAAAGGTTTAACGTTTTACAACAACGATGAATCCTGCGTTATCAGTATCCCTTCGTGTGAGCTTATAGAATTAGAATTTTTAGGACCAGGAAAAGTATTTCACAAAGACTATAGTAATTATTCACCTCAGTTTTTCAATCCTCCTATTTTAACTACAACCTTAGAACTAACTTTCAAATCTAATGAAAATTTAAGTTTAAGTGTAGTTATAAATTTAAGGGAAATGAGAGATGTAAGGTTTAATTATGATGATTATTTCATTAGAACAAGATTGATTCGGCCAATAAGAGTTGACCACTTATACGAAATAGATTATATTGTATTGGAAATTGACGAAAGAATCAATTCTATAAAGCAATCAAAAGAAATGCAAATTAAAGAAGAAAGGAAAGAAGTCAAAACAGATTTTGATTTCTTAGAAATATAATATGAGTTATGACATCAGTTTATTAGATCCAGTAACGAAAAAAACAATTCAGTTAGATTCTCCCCATCAAATCAAAGGTGGAACTTACGCTTTTGGTGGAACACAAGAAGCGTGGTTGAATATAACTTACAACTATTCAACTTTCTTCTATAAGTATATTGATGAAGAAAAGGGCATTAGATTCATCTATGGTAAAACCGGATCTGAAGCAATCCCTATTCTCAAGGAAGCTATATCTAAGATGGGAGATGATGTAGATGAAGATTATTGGAAACCAACAGAAGGTAATACAAAAAGAGCACTACACGGACTAATCGCACTTGCCACATTAAGACCAGATGGAATATTCGAAGGAGATTAAATCATGGGAACAAGATCGTCAGTTATAGTTTTAAATGAAAATAAAGATAAGATCATAAACTTATATAGACAGTTTGATGGCTATCCAGAAGGTATGGGTAAGGATATATTTAATGTCTTTGGAAATATTAAACTTACAAATGGTTTTAACTCCGATCAAGAACAGGAAAATTGCTGGGCAAACGGCATGGAAGATTTGGCAGAAATGGTTGTCTGTGAAATAAAGAATCAATGTAAAACTTCCACTAAATTTAATTCAGACACTTATGAAAAAAAACAAGATTATGATCTTCTAGGAATTGGTAATGTTTATCTTTATCCAGTAGATTTCGAAAACGAACAATCTTATAAATATGTTATTTATCCGGTAGATTATGAAGATGAAAACGAATATAAAAAAGTATATATGTCTTGCACTTCGTCCGGTGAAAAAGAACCAATGTATGATGGTCCAATGTCTGGTTTTGGCGATTGGTTAGACTCCTTAAAAGATGAAGAGCAATGATATTTCATAAAGATATATATAAAGAGGGATACAAACGTGGATGGCGTCTTGGCTTAAGAAGTACGTGCCCTTATGAAGATGATTCCGATGAATATGAAAGTTGGCACCTTGGTTTTGACTATAAAAATTCAAAAGTCTATTCTTCTTTTTTGATGGCTAAGTTTGCAATTCCTGATATGGACTTAGAACTATATAAAGAACTTATGGCATTTGCACAGGATGACAAGATGCCATCTAAAGATTGGCCAATTACCTTGACAGATGAAGTTTCTTTAGGTAAAGATACAGAAGAGTCCTGAGAGATTTGTTTTATGAAGATACAAGATGTGGAACTAACCGAAGAACACAAAGGCAAGTTTGTAACATACAAAACTACTGATGAAAGTGGTGTAATTTCTTCATGGAACGAAGAGTACGTATTTGTGAAATACGTAGGTAGATATGGACTCCAAGAAACATCTAAAGGAAAATCAAATGGAATCGAATATTCTAGTCCCAAAGAAAATAAAGGTAGGATTCAATGATCGTAATGATACTTACACAAAGAAGCTTGCCTATGTCATCTATTATGATGAACGGGGAAAACTAAGGAAAGAAACCTCTTGGGAGAGTTGGCGAGATAAGAACATTGATCCTCAAGAATTCGATAATGAACCAGTATCAGGTTTTGTGTTGAACAAGAAGGTCGGCGGTCAAACTTGGGGATGGAATCCACGACAAACTTATTGTCGTGTTTACGATCCAAGAGGATTTGAGTTTGAAATAACAGTTCCAAACCTCCTTTGGATTCTTGAAAATACAAATTCTATAAAAGGCAAAGGTCTTGAAGGTGATTTTGTTTACGGTTGGTCTGGTAAAGAGTTGCTTCTAGTTCCTGTAGAGTCACCTGACTATAAAGAAATCAAGGCTTTCAGCGATGGACTTCTATCTCCAAATAGAATAGGAGTAAGAGATTTAATTGTTGGTGCGACATACAAGTTTTCAACTGGCGACGAATATGTTTATCTTGGACGTTTCCCTGAGTATGAGAATAATAAATATCTTGGTGGGGTAATGAAGGATAAGAATAACTTCTATTTCTATAACACAGAATATCTTGGAAAAGATAAAAAACACCAGAGATATTCAACCAGAGAGTATTGGTCAATCAAAACTTGGAAATCGCTTCCAAAGATAGCACAATGTATTGACGATCAATCTCATTCGCAATATGCAGAACTCATGGATCTGTTGGAAGAAGAGCCTAGATGTAAGTCTCCACAACAATATGAGATTGAAAAGATACCATATATATTTGAAGAGTTTAGAAAACATGTGGCTGACAATATTCAAATGAGTTCTTCACAACACCGTTCTATGTCAATAACGGTTGTTTCAGAAAAACTTAAAGATTGTACATTGGGACTTCTTTATGGCTATTTGTCTGAAAATCATAGTCTTGAAAAACTATTAAATGGTGATTTTTTCTACACTCATCATTCAGGCTACAAAGAACTCGGACTGAAAGATTTTTTTGATATGGTCAAACCTATCAAAGTGAAGTTACGCAAAAAAAACCCATCTGGAGAAACAACAAATGCCTAAGAAGACCGCAACAAACAAAAACGATCAAGTTGTTTTCGCACTACAGGAACAAATCAAAAAGAAGAAGGCTTCACTTAAAAGTAGTGAACGCTTTTCTCCAATTACAAATTGCTCCCTTAATATTGACGGTGAAAGACACAACCTTAATGTCGTTGATATTGACTTGTGTAAAATCCTTCTTATGAAGATCCACCTTCTTTTGACCGCTGCGAAAGATTTGCAGCTAGAATATGTCTTTTTTTCAGGGTTTTCTCTTGAAGACTGGAAGACCGACCTTCAATCGAAACTCGCTTATCTTGGACGGAAGACCGAAGAGGCGAAACTTAAGACGATGGAAGATAAACTTCAACAGTTACTCAGCCAAGAAGCACGGGTGGGTATTGAACTTGAGTCTATTGCCAACGAACTTGGCATTGATGACTTAGAGTAAGGTACAAAAAATATGTCAGAAAGCCTCTTTCGTTCAGAACCCTGTGCCATTCCAGAAGATTATAGAGATTTGTTTTTTGAATTCTTCTTGTCTAAGAGTCAAAAATATAATTTCGTAATCAAAGAGGAAGGTGATAAGATCACTGCCATTCCAGACGATTCAGGAATAAGTCCTGTTCAGTTAGAATGTCATCTTATCTCTTTTCCAACAGTTCAAACTATGGAAGGAAGCATCACAGATGAAAATCCTTGGGGTAATCTTGAATTTATAGACAAAGGGGAGACAGGCATTCAACCCAGAATTACAATTCTTCCAAGTCAGGAGGGCCATTACTCTGGCTCTCCTTCCTTGGATAAGTGTTTTTTAGAACATCATATCGCCGGAACATTCAGACAAAAGGAGTTTTGCGGTGGAATATTCAGCAAAAGAGATTAGGGAAGTGTCAGAAGGGCTTGGTGTAGCCATGTCAGATATGGCATTAGATGGAGAAGTAGGATCTAGATTGGATTCTAATTTAAGATTCATGAGAAGAGCCATCTCCATTTTAAATTCTATAGCTAATGAAAATCCCAATGAATCAGAAAGAATTTCAGCGAAGTATGCATCTTCTTTCCCAGAGATAATTGGTAAAAATTTAGATGAAGCTAAGAAGATGTTGCCCGACGTTAAAGAATGGATCGATATTAATTCAAATCCAGTTATCACCGCAGAATATAATCTTGGAAGAGTAACATATAAAAAAGATAAATATGGATTAATTTGGTATATAAATAGAGGATGATTTAATGAATAAAGATTATGAAAAGGCAAAAGAACTTGGACTCACATCTAAGGATCGATGGGAAGAAGGACTTGACCATCATCCAAAGAGTGTTCAGGTTCTTGATTTTTTAAGGGAGCATTACGCCAAAGACTACCAAGATAGTTTTGATTGGAATGTCGGTGGAGACGGCGATGAAAGCGGCGGTCAATGCCATTAAATCCAAGTCGTCTCGTTTGCCTGACTTTGAAAAAGATGAAGGTCATATAAATAGAGAAGGAAAACAATTGCTCCACAATATTGATGAAATTCAATACCACATCAATAGATATAAAAAATACAAAGAAATACACGAAGAATTAAAAAAAGAATTGAAAGATAAAAGGGAATCAAAATCATGATTACAAATAGACCTCATTATAGACAAATAAAGTTGGAAATTTTAATTAAGACTACAAGTAATTTAATCAAACTCAATCTAATTAAAATGGCAGGTTCAAAAGATTTCTCGCCTTTCTTTAAGGAAGAAAAAACGGGAGAAAAAGGGTTGGAAGAAAGAGAAATTAAAAGATTCAATACCTCTATTTTAGTCTCAGGACTAGGACAGTACGATGATGCAATGGACCCTAGAGTCTTTCTTTCAATTGAATTCGAAAAAGGATTTGTTTATGAAGAAAACTTTACTATCCATAACATAAGACCGCAAGCTATAGAATCTATATCAGTAAAAGAAATATAATATAAAATTAATGGAAAATTTAAATGACGGAAGAACAGAAGCAAAATATTATAGATGAAATTCTAGAAGAGTTTGACTTCGATAGAGTGTATCGTGTAATGGTAATGCTTGATTGGAGATGGTGTCTACCTGTCGGTGAAAGAACCTTTGAATACGATCATATTCAAGGAAATATGAGAACTCCTACTTTAGACGAATTAAAAAATTCTGCCGCCAGAATCCTTAGAGATGTCATGAAGTCCGCAGAGAAGAACACTCATGAAACAGTTTTGACGGGATCTGGAGGTCTTATGGCATACGCTTATTATGAAGATACTCTTGATATGATTAATATAGATCTCACATTTCAAGTCACCTCTTGGTTTGTTAATGAGTTTGAAATCAATAGAGTGTACAATAAAAAAGTAGAGATTAATAATGTAAGGTTAGATTTATTTGAGGATTTAGAAATATGAGTGAATATAATGAAGACGATTATGATGACCGTGAAGATGAATATAGTGATGGATTCATTCCCATTTCATTTCCCAATATAAATATACATAGAACCGGAACTTTTGATGATGTAAGGGAAAATACTAGACTTGATTATAGAGATTTACTCGAAGCCTTTGATCGAATTCGAAGAGACCAAGGAAAGAAAGTTAGCAGTGAATGTAATGACGTTGAATCACTCACCGATTATCTTGTTGAACAAGATGAATTTATACAATATGCATTAGAGTCAACTCAAACAAGAGAAGAAGATATAGACTATTCAAGGACTATTGTCGAAGACGACTACGAAGATGAAATCTTTAAAGCAGCCGCCGAATGTACAAAAAATAAGTTTTATGAAAGTCAATGGCGGGAAATAGGGAAGAAGCATCTTGATAAAAAATGCGACTGTTAAAAAGAAGACAACACAACCAAATTTACTAAAGATGATTTCGAAGATATAGAAATCTAGAAAAGATAGACTATGAAAGAAGGTGGATGATGAAGACAGACATAGTGGATATGAGAAAACATGCAGATCAAGCGCATTCAATTAGTATTGATGACTTTGAGGATTGGGCGCAGGATGCAGCAAACTACATGTATTCTTCATCTAGTGAAATTGCCGAATTACGGGACAAGGTAGATAGTCTTGAGAAGATGAAGTATAAAAAACCAAATGAAATAAAAAAATGAGTCTAGAGCAATGAAACTCATTATACACTACTTCGTTGCACTAGCAAACCTAGCATTTTTTATAATACTTTTTAATCATCCAGATATGTATGGTAAACTTCTGGCCGGACTGGGGATAGCCTTTACATTAACATTCTTAATTGTCTTACCAGAATTAAGAGCAGATAGATTGAGCGAACTACAAGACCTAGAAGATTTGAGAGAAAAATGAAACTGTATGCCATATTGTCAGATGAATATGAATATGTGGAACCCGTATTAGATTACGGAGAAGGTCCAACATTCCATACACGAGACGCATTGTTTGTTATAGCAGAAAATAGAAATAAAGCAAATTATTACTATCAAAAGAAACATCACCGAAAAACTCTTTACGATGTTAGAGACTGGCAAAAGTGTAAGATTAAACTTGCACAAGAAATAGATTTGCCAGCGGGAGAAATGACACTAGACCAAGCATATGAATTATGAATAGAATTCCCTCTATAAAGGAAGAGAAAATGTTTACATACAAATTAATAACAAATGAAAAAGATGTTGATCTAAAAAGATCAACCAAGAGAAGCAAATCAAATAAAACTTTGGAATTTATACAAGATAGAATCTATATTCCACTTCATCAAAGACGCTGTTAAAGAAATTGAAGAGGATATGAAAGATCCACTCTTCCTCCTACACTTCGATGATTATGCAGAAATTACTTTTACGCCAAAAGAAGAAGTTCTTAAAGAATACGAAGAAGATTTAGAATCTTCTAAAAAATCACTGGCTATATGGACACAAGTCTTGGACAGAGGAAGACCATTTAAACTTAATAGTCAATCATATACAATAGAAGAAGTCGAACAAGCCATAGATGAAGATGAAAAAGACATTGTAGAATTACAAGAATACATCGATTATCTGAAAAAAGGCGGGGAGAAAGAGGTAAAAGATGAATATAATAAATCTCTACCTATTGATGAAGACGATCTTAAAGATAAGATAGAAATCACTACTACCAACAGTAGAAGCGCTATAAGAAATAGAGATACCAAAGAAACACTTAAGATTGTAGATAAACCTAAGGCCGAAACAAAAATCATTACAAAAGAACAAATCAAAGAATATGAAGAGACAACCAAACAACTAGCAGAACTTACAAAAAATAAACTGGCTCTAGAAAAAGAAATACAAGACTTCTTCACAAAAGAATTCTATAAAGATTTTCCAGAATATGTAGGACGTGTATCCGATATAGCCACAATAGCTAACAAAAAAGAAGCCACATTGTCAGCAACTGTTAAGACCATGTATGACGAAGAATATAAACTTGATAGAATACTCGTCAAATACATAGTAACTAACCGTGAAGTCCTGAAGACAGAAGACAGAAGAAAGATATACAGATCATAAGGGAAATATAGTCCACAAGAAATTTAACGTAGGAAGAAGATAATGTTTAAAAAATACAATCTAACAGGAAATAAATCTTAATATGTTTGAAATCATTAGCCAATGGCATCCACTTGGACAATTTATATTCTTTGTAATTGTACTGGCAGCAATAGTAGAAACTATAAGAGTAGTCCTGAATAAGGAAACTAAATGTGATTGTGACAAGGAAGACGAATAATATGAAGAAAAAATATGAAGTCTTAGCCTACAAAACAATTGAAGTCGAAATTGACGAATCTAAATTCACTGAATCTTTCTTAGAAGAATATGATCAAAACTTCTATGATCTCAATAAATCCTTGGACAAACATATGGAATCTATTGCCAAGATGACCTTTCATGGTAATGTCTCTGAATTCGATGAAAATAACTTCATTGAAGGATACGGAAAACAAAAGGATATGGAATCAAAGTGGCTGTCATACAAGAACAACAAGAATCAATACCTAATTAAAAGACTATTGATAGCAATATCACTAAAGGCCGGAAGAAAGAAATATGAAAGATAAAAAACTCACCGAACAAGAATACAATGACGCATTAAAAAGACTAGAAGAACTCACAAAAGAAAGAAGAGAACTCGAAATACAAAGAAGAGTCATCGAAGTTAAAATCAAAACAAGAGAAAATCTAGTCAACGAATTAGGCGAAGTCTTACAAAAAATCGCAGATGAAGGGTATGATCTTTCCAATATCACAGGATGGACACATATCACCGATGAAGACGATGAAATGGAAGATGAAAACTATATACCACCTAAAGTCACAGGACTACAATGCGCCGTAGAACTGTTCGAATGGCTGGAAGAAGATTGAAAGGTTTATTATGAAAGTCATACACAATGAACAAGAACTAAAAAAATGTATCAAATCAATGTAACATGTGGATAACGATATGTGGATAACGATATGTGGATAACGATATGTGCCCACTCGATATCTCAGACCTTTACGATAATGCAGGAAATTACAACTATACAGTCTTGGCCGTGGAAATGGGTAACGAAGAAATTAGATTGTTCGAAAAAGAAGACATCAAAGAACTGCATAAGATGATAGGACTAATACAAGATAATAAGTGAAAATTATAGACCATCTAAAACTATACAAGGAAAAAAATCATGACAGTATTTCAAAAAGATGAAAATGGATACCTAATCAATCAAAATTCGGCAGGAAGAATAGGTAAAATCTCAATCATGGACTTCGCTTGTGGATTATACGAAACACAAGACCTTGACGCCAAAGACCAATCACTAGAATATAACAAAAAAGCCAAGACGAAAAGAAGTGCAAAATGTGAAGACACTAAAGCAGAAATCTACCAAATAGCAACTAACCCCACAGTTCGAAATGAAGAATTTGATGAAACAAGAAAACATCTTATGATCCTTCAAGGATTATCTAATATGAGAAGAAAAGCCATCAGAGAAATTGACGATGTAATAGAAGCATACCTTAAAGAATATTATGATGAACTAGATATCAGCATGGAAGAAATAAAAGAACATGTATAAATATAAGATGTATAAGATCAGAACAAAACAAAGGGTTCTTAAATGACAGATGAAGAATACCAAAAACTAAGAAATATGATAGTCAATATAGATGCACACACACATTCCTTGACTACGAAGTTATAATAGGAGGTAATGGCGTTAACTGCTCAAAACCAAAATCAGTATCAGATGAACTTAAAAAAATACTCAATATTAAAGAATCTCATATCAAAGAATCAGTAGAAGATAAACTTGTAGAAGATAAACTTGTAGAAATTATGAAAGCATATGATGGCCAAATCGATGAAGAAATAATAGATGAATTTACAGAACAATATGGTAAAGAATAATAATACAAATAATACAAATAATACAACTTTCTTACCAAAAAGAAGGAATTTTGTAACACTAATAGACGCAGACGTATAACAAGTAGAGGGTATCAAATTGGGAAAATATACCCCCTGTTAAAAAAAGGGTTATGCTTCGTTATTTAGCTATTTAGCTATATTTATTTAGCTATAGCTATTTGTTTTCGTTATTTAGCTATATTTATTTAGCTATAGCTATTTGTTTTCGTTATTTAGCTATATTTATTTAGCTATAGCTATTTGTTTTCGTTATTTAGCTATATTTATTTAGCTATAGCTATTTGTTTTCAATTGTTTTTATTAGCTTCGTTATTTAGCTATTTAGCTATTTAGCTATATTTATTTAGCTATATTTATTTAGCTATATTTATTTAGCTATAGCTATTTGTTTTCAATTGTTTTTATTAGCTTCGTTATTTAGCTATAGTTATTTAGCTATAGCTATTTATCTACCGTACTATGGTGGATATATTTTTTATACATGGTAGACTAGAAAACTCCCCCGTAGATTACACGGAGGAGTTTCTTTTGTGTATCTGAGGCTGTTCCATTTCCTCAGATATGCTGTCTGGTCATGACTCCATACAGCGTTCCCGTTCAATGACAGTGGGAGGTTATGGATCGATCCAGTCGCCTGTTTAGGCTAGGTGGGCTTGTGAGCCGCACTGTCATCTGGATACAGACTCTCATAGTATATGTTGTATGTCAATCTTCTAGGCCAAAAAAGAATACCCCCCTCAACCAAAGGAGGGGGAAGGTCGAGGAGGGTATTCGTGAGGGAGGGGAATATTGAGATAACATTGTTATCCCGTCAGAAACTTTAGGAGTTGACTGTAGATCTAATCTTAATCGTCTACAGCCAACTTTACTACCATGCACCAAAAAAGGAAAACGACATGCAACAAACAGAAATATACGACAGAAGTAGGATACCATTCTGGAGACTGGAGTCAATGGTATTAGGCCAAAAGAACTCCCCCTAAGACAAGGATGCAAAGGGGGAGGGAGAACAACAGTGATGGACGACCAATCCTTCACTACCTATGAACAAGATGAGACTACCATATCTGAGACCAGAGTCAACCCCCAAATGCAGGGCCAAAAAAGTATTTTTCACTGATTCTATTGAAGTTAGATTAAATATCGGACTTGGCACGTCACTTGCTGGGTGGCATAGATTTTATGTTATGGTTTTTGTATATGTGAGTAGAGTGTCGATTTGTCTTGCCAAGTGGTATGTAGATGAGGATAGTAGGGTTTGAAGGGGGTAGTGTGTTCAATTCTGGCCGAAATACTTGATTTGAGGATTTGTTTTCTGTAGTTATTTTGATGTCGTATAAAGGTGTTGTCTTCACTGTGTTGTTAACTCATACTTTTAGAAGGAGATGGCACGAGAGTTGTTACTCTAGTATAAGAGGTTCAATATTGAAAACCTCATTACTTTTGAACAAATGGTCATCTGTCTTAGGACAAGGAGAATCAAATGTCTGATTACAACAAGGCGCAACAAAAAGGTAGGTTAATTTCTGAGATGGTACAGAATAGAATCAAGAGTCTTAGGAGTTACCGTCCATATAAGAAGCAGCCACTCTCTGCTTACTTCCGCTCGAATTTAGAGGGGGCAATATCAGAACGTCAGGAGAAGTTAGAAGTTCCTGAAGGTTTTACCCATAAAGAGAAACAGGCGTTTACTAATGGGATTGATATACAAATTATATCAGAGTTATACAAGTCAACGGTCATGAATCGTAATTGTAATCCGAATGTGACTTTAGAGATTTTAGATATTATTTACGAGATGGCTAATCGTCATAAGTATCCTACTCCTGATTTGGACATAGCATTATTGGAAGCGGTTGGGATATCAGCGAAGGTAGAGATATCTCCTGTGGTAAAGATTGGTTTGGTTCATGGTACAGATTACAACTGAGGAGGTTTGATCGCCAACAGAAAGTATTTTTTGGGTTATCTTTGACCCAACTCACACATAAATCACCTGCCTTCTATCCTCAAGTTGGTGGGTGATTTTTTTTATCTTTCATTATTCTATGGTTGGATTCTATCTACTTATACATTTCTTATATATTTCCTGAGATAACTGGATCATAGGGTAGGGTATTCCTATGTTATTTTCCTTTTATCCTTCGATATACTGTTGGGTATATCCGTCCCCACATTTAGTAGGCTTAGTTAATGTTCGGGTTAGCTCATCGGGTGCCAGCCAGCATAGAACAAATCCTGTATTATTGACAAAATAAATTGAAGTTAGCTCAAGGAAAAAGGGCATGGTTTAGCGTATATTATTTGTATGACCTTTTCATATAGGAGATAAGCAATGTTTTTTACAGGTTCTTACAAATATAATTTTACATCAGAAAACAGTACAGAGAAGCAAAAGTTATTTGACGAGAGTGGATTGACAAAATCTGCTAGTGTCAATGGTATCAGGGATACGAATGAAGGGAAGACTTCTATATTTAATGCTAAAGAATTGAGAGCGAAAGGTGAGAAGTATTTAAAACAGAGAGGTGAGGAATTGAAATCAGCTAAACTAGATCCAAAAGACAAGAAAGAGTTAAAGGATTACAACAAGCAATTATATCCAGAAGATTATGCTGAGGATATGGTTGCTGATTGTGATGATAAGAAAGACAAGAAGAAAGATACAAAAAATATGAAGAATGATTCAAAGAAAAAAGCGATGAAGATTTCCCAAAGGGATTATACAGATAGTTTATTTGAGAGTCGTAATGATTTAGGTGATGATTATGTAGATGATCCTGGTATGGGTTTCTTTGAGGATATGAGTGAGAAAGAGCCTGACGATCTTAAGAGGGATTATTTGAAAGGGGATTTAGATTTAAACGATTTTATTGATAGGTTAGAGGAGTGGTTTGAATCAAAAGAGTCCTTAAATAGTTTTGTTGAAAGTGCTGTCCACGAGAAAATGAATAATAATTCTTTTGATGGTATAGAAAATGATGAAGATTATGGTTATGAGGATAGACATTTAGGTTCTTCTAATAAAAAAAGAATTGCTAGTAAGGAAGAAGATCCTTGTTGGGATGGTTATGAGATGGTAGGAAAGAAAAATAAGGATGGTAAAGAGGTTCCTAATTGTGTCAAGAAGAAATCTTTTAATTTAAGTTCTTTATCTAAGAAGAAGAATCCTTATTACAAGGGTAAATAATTATGGAAAAGAAGACTTGTTGTTCTATAAAGGATATAAAGAAGGCTAAGGTAAAACCTTTGAAGCCTATATTTAATTTAAAGAAAGTGAAGAAGAAGTAATTCATAAATTGGTGTATTGTATATCAATAAAAAAAAATACAAGAATCTCCTTTTTATCGTATCATATTTAGATACTAGAAAGGAGATTTTCTTATGTTATGGAAAGATGAAGAAATTCAATATTTAAGAGACAATTATAGTAAAGAAGAAAAAGATATTATTTGTAGAAATTTAAAACGTAATTGGCCAGCAATAATAAGAATGGCTAATTTACATGACTTAAAAAGACATGGAATATATAGTAAAGCAAAGATGGCATCAAATCTTTTGTTAGAAACGCCTGAAGCGTATTATTGGGCTGGTTTTTTAATGGCTGATGCTCATATTTCAGAAAACCATATTGATTTAGCGATAAACACTTTAGATAAAGACCATCTTGAAAGTTATGCTGATTTCGTTGGTTATGTAAATAATTTAAAATTTAGAAAAACCAATAATGTATATCGTGTAGATTTTTCTGACCGTGGTATAGTTCCTTTGTTTAGAAAAAAATTTAATTTATCAAATAAAGGTGCAAAAACATATAATCCTCCTTCAATAAATATTAAAAATGATGATTTGTTTCTTGCATTTTTTTGTGGTTTTGTTGATGGCGATGGAAATATTCATCACAAAATTGACAATAAAAAAGGAGGAATCAGAGAATCTTGTAGTTTATTTATTCAATGTCATGGTAGTTGGAAAGATACTTTAGAATCTTGGTGCAAAAGAGTCTCTATGGTTTTAAAAAGAGAAGATTATATTAAAAAATGTAAAATAAGTAAAAGAAATCATGCTTATATCTACTTACAGGATATGAATTTTTTGATTTCTTTAAAAAATGAATTAATAAGAATTGAATTAGATACTATTTATTTAAAAAGAAAATGGGATAATATAGATTCAAATTATTCTAATAAACAATTTCGTTTGGCTGGCGAAAAAACAGAGAAGGTTTTATTAATGTTTAAAAATGGAGATACGAAACAAGATATAGCAAAAGAATTGGGAATTACAGAAATTCATGTTCGTCATATTTTAAAATCGAATGATATTAAATATGAACGTAGTAAATTTAAACAAAAAAAGTGGTCTGAGAAGGAAATCGACTTACTTAAAGAGAATTATGTAGGAAGTAAAGATAGAGAAATATGTGAATTGATTAATGATAGAAGTTATGAATCTATTGCAAAAAAAGCAAGTCAAATAGGATTGAGAAAATATGGATAATATAAGAATTCTGATACTCGCCCAACCGTTTTGTCCACTATTTGAGTTAGGGGAGCGTTTGGCTGATTTCCATAATATGGATTATTTTACAATTGAGCGTGATAACGATTACAAGAATATTGATTATTTCTCTGACAAGATTCCTGCTATTTATTTAGATACAAATGATTTCATGACGGGTAGTGAGACTTCTCAGGGCCCACGTGATCCTATGTCCACGAGTAAGATGAAGGCATTGGACGAGATTTCTGTGCCTTCGCCTGAAGATCTTTTATCTGAGGACGAGCGTGTATCTTTAATGTCTCATGATAGGATGATAGTATCGAGTCAGGTATTGGACCCCTGGTTGGCTACTGAGTGGGCTGATGTGGTGTTATATTTGAAGGTAAATGACAAGAAGGCTGCTGATTGGTTATCCAAGCGTCGTAAGTGTCCTTGTTGTGGTGCAGCGTATCATTTAGAAGAGCGTCCAGTGAGTGCTGGGGACTTGTGTGATCGTTGTGGGACGACGATCATTATGTTAGAGAAGGATCGTCCAGAGAACGTTCGTAAGCAGTTCCAGGCGTGGAGAACTCAGGCTTACCGTATTGAGTTGTCATTTAGAGATTTGGGTAAGGATAAGTTTGCTACGATTGATGTAGATAAAGTGACGGGTTTTGATGAGATTGTAAAGTTAGCTGAGAGATTTTTAAAGAAGAAGATCAATCGTTCCCGTGTTGATTGGGGGTATAGTATATAATGTATAATTTAGAAAAGAATAGTTTTATTAGTGTTGATCGTTTATGTTTCAAGGTAACATCTTGTTTTAATTTAAAGTTTGCTGATACTGATTTCCGTAAATACAAATTAGATCCAGTAGATGAATTAGAGATACCTGATGATTATGAGTATGGTAATTATTATGTAATTCAGAAGGGTGATACAGTTCTTCGTCCTAATTCTAAGAACAATACATTTTATTTAGTGATTGCTATTTATAACAATAATGAAAATATAAATCGTTCATTTGTGGAAGTTCAAGAGTTGGACAATGGAAATCCTGTAGGTGAGACTTTAGAGATACCTCTTAGTCAGGCCAAGAATATGGAGTTTAGTAGTCTTGGTGAGTATATGAGGATTATTGAGGAAGAGAGAGTAAAGGAGGAGGCTTATCAGAGGCGTAAGACTGAGCAGCAGAAAAGGAATAAGGGAAAGTTTAAGAATCCGTTTTATTCTTTCTGATTTTCTTTAGAATATTTACAATTTTTTCAGTGGCTTCTTGAGAGAGTGTTCCTTCTTCTTCAAATTTATTATCTGAGTTTACAATAAGTATCATAGTGCTTACAGCTCCAGAGACATCTCTGAGTTTACTTACTATTTCCATTAGATTTTCATTATCAAGAGCTTCAATGACTTCATTAATATCTTTGATGCTTGGGATATTAATTTTTTCCATCATTGTGATCCTTTAAAATAGAATGTAACCAATCTTTTCCATTCGTTTTGGTATCTTTCAAGAATGAATACTTTATTTCCATTTTGGACTCTCATTCTAGGTGTATGAATTATTTTGCCTTCTCGAACAGTACTTCTTGTTTCTTTGGTGATTGATTCGGCTTGTTTTATTTCTTCTCGAATCAATCTATTTATATATTTTTTAGACCTTCTTTTTTTTAGAAGTCTTTCACAGATTCTATTTTGTGCGTGGTCTTCTATTACAAATTTTGTTACATTTTCTGCTGGACGATCTGGTAGTTTTCCTTGTGATGGTCTTCTACGTTGCATCTTCTTTGTAACCTTTTTTGACGAGTTCTTTGATTCTGATTGGATATGATATTCCAAGTGCGACAAGTAGTGCCATAAGGATTGATGGAAGAAGTAGACTCATTTCTGTATCTACAGACAGGAGTGAGATGTAGATTGCTAGGAAGAAGAAGAGGGTGAAGTTAATACCAAACAATGTAGATTCGATAATGATATAGGGAGTCCAGTAGGATTTCCCTATTCTTTTATGTAGTTTCATTGTTGTGTTCTTTTGCCAGGGTTTAGGATTTGCTGGATGTTTTTCTAGTGCTTGTTTTTTTCCTTCTTCCCATTCATACCATAGTTCATGTTTTTTTGGGTATGGGTTTTTTATGATCATACCCATTTCTTTTCCGTCTTGGAAAGCGCCATCTAGGTTATCGTTGTAGTCTTGTTGATATTCTTTTTCCCATTTTTCCCATTTTTCTTTATTATGTTTGTAGATATTGTAGATAAGACCTACGACATTAGAAAGTATAAAAAGTATAGCGATGAAATGTATGATGGGGTCTTTGTAGGAGGTTAGATGTGGATAGAAGTAACCTGCGATCAAGATCATAACGATGTAATAGAATTCATCTTCATCTTCATCATCATGATCTGGTATTGCTGCGGCTTCAATTTCGAGTTGTTCGATCAGGTGTTGCAGTTCTTCTTTGTATTCTTTTTGTGTCATACGACTGCATTTATTCCTGATTTGGCTGAGGATTTCTTCTTCTAAGTTCTATTCCTTTCAGACGATTGATTTTGTTGATTTTGCGGTCAGTGGTATATAAGTTCTAAAGAATCTGCGGTCAATCCCCAACCATACATGATGTCGTTTCATTAATCCTTTTCCTTCAAGATGTAGCAGCTAATTGGCTATTGGTGTAGGTATTGATGACTCTTTTGCCAGCCACCACGTCTCTTGCTTCTTTCAGGACTCTTTGTGACAGCATCCTGTTGATTTCATTTTGGTTAGGTAGGATGATGGTATGATTGACTTCTGGATGTTTTAGGACAAGATGTTTTTTCGACCTTTGTTTTTCGAATCCGAGTTTACGTAGTTCTTTGATCATGTCTTTTTTCTTCATCATATTGTAAATGCTCCTTGTATTTTGTATATTGCACACGGAAATACCTACACTGTCAAGACTTATTGGCCAAATTTCACTGTTCTTCCTTTTAGTTTTGGATTTGGATGAGACAAAAAGAAAGAGGGGTAGTTTTTAGGCTACCCCTCTCTTTGACCGTTTTTACGAGGACGGATGGTCGAGGTCATCGTTAGATGCCTACTGATTTTACGAACTCAACCCAATGGGAACTTCATGAGAGGATACAAAAGGGAAGGTGTTTTGGGCACAGCGTTTGACTAGCGAGGTCATTCAAAGTGCTTATCAGGATTGTAGGATCGCTACCCGACTTTCGCCGTTTTATCCTCACACGTTCCTTCGTCTTCATTTCGCTTCACCGTCCACGCCGTTCTAGGGACTCCACTACTTTGAAGATATATTTTGTATCCTCACATGAAGAGAGCGAGGGAGATAAACTCCCCCGCTCAATGGGTGATGTTACACGAGAGAGGGGCTAACGCCAATTTCGTTGGCGACAGTATTGATATGAGTCTTGGTAGCGACCCACTTATCAAGTTTTGCCTGACGTTCAGAGTCGAGGCGTCCACGTGCGGTGAAACCGAGTACTTCACGACCCTTGACATTCAAAGCCTTGACGAGCTTGTCACGGTCGATTTCTTCTTGGGAGCGGCGCTTTGCTCCGGTCTTTGGTCCACGCTTCTTGGTTTCGCCAGTTGTGGCGGTGGCAGAAGCAGCGGCAAGTGCAGGTTTGGCGGACTTGCCATTGAGGGCGCTTTCAAGGGTCAGTTCACCACGATTGATGGAGATGAGTTGATCGATGGAGAGAGCCTGAATGTCTTCACTTGTAATTGAGGGCTTAGAAGCCTCTTCGACATCGGCATCGGGGGCAAAGATGGCGTTGAAGAAGTTTTCACCAACGTTACCAAGTTTGCGATTGAGGGTGACAAGACTGTTGGTCTTGCCGTCGAAATTTGTATCAGCAGCCTCCCGCCGAGACTTACCATTGACGTGAACGTCCTTGAGGTAGTTGAGGGTTTCATCATCTTCGATGATGTTTGCCTTGCGGAGGTTGTTGAGCAGCATGGTCGGGCTGGCGATGAGTGCGGCAGAGAGTGCAGCGAGGGTGAGTGACTTGTTCATAGTGTAGTTCTCCTTGTCCCTTTTCGGGAATGATTTGTTTCCTGCTACGACTTGTGGTCTATAGCTAGGAGGTAAGAGATTGCAAGAGAAAAGATCATCTGGTCACGATTTTTTTTTTCTCTGCTATTTCATTTTCTATCCATAACTGAAAAGCGTCAATGTTTGAGTTAGCTCGGCATCCAATATGCCACGTCATTTCTTCAGTGGAATCTTGAATCCGACCAACTTCCCTTGAACTGGGTCCAGGGACGCCTTGTATCCCAGAAGAAGAGAGTATAGACATTATCTTGATCGTCTTTGAAGATCCATTCCATTGGTGTGCTTACAAAGCGTTCCAAATGGTGGGGATTGCCAAAGGCTTGGACGATATCTTGATATGTCGTCTCAATCTCTCCTCGCACTGACGTATGATTGGTGTCAGCGTTCGGTTCTGGAATGAATTTCAATTACTTGCCTCCTTTCTTTATTCGGATGGTTCGGATTGTGGTTGTTTTCTTTGCCATGCACTTTCCTTTCCTACTGATTACATTTTGATTGTTTGTTCTTCAATTGTTTCAGTTAGCTCAGCAGAGTTTTCACTCGGGACTGATTTCTTTTTCTCAAACGGGTTATCTGTGGGATTGGGATTGAGTTTGTTATCAACCCATACAGTTCGTTTGATCGTTCTGTCAGTATTCCCCAAGGGAACTTTGACGACAGCACGAATTCCTGTGAGACCATCTTTTGTGATAGTTGCCACACAGGTTGCGAATTCCTTACATGCCGGACATTGATAAGGACGAAGATTGACTTCGATTTCAGAGATTTCTCTGTTCTTGTGTTTCTTGCCGCAGTGCTTACATTTAAGTTCTACGGTCATGTGCTTCATTTCTTGTTCAGTCTGGTTCGATTTGCGCCCCTTATTTTTTACATCAAATCGAAAGTTGTTCATTTCTTTAGACTTGACGTAATAATTGATTCGATTCCAGACTGTGGATGCTGATGTTCTGATGCTTTCTTTCGTTGGATCTTTTTGAGCGACAGCATCTGACATCACGTGAATTTGGTCACGTATTTGATAACGGGTGTCACCTATTTTGAAGTTGGTTTCAATGAACTGCACAAAATCCACTCCAAACGTCGCTTGGATTTGCTGTTCTAGTTTGCACCCCCGTTGTTTTTTAGCTTTAGCCATTGACTTCGCTCCACAGGATAGATAAGGATAGTGTCTACCCTTGTAGGCCACATGTCAAGGGTATTTTGGCCAACCTATCCTCTTTTATGCGTTTCCGCAATCTCTTCTTCCCTGGTCATTTTTGGGAACTTTTCATCAATGAAACTATCAATTGTTTTTTCAATGCTTTCCTGACTTGCTGGCGTTCCCATACCACTCTCTATCTTGATTAAGTGGATTTCTTTACTTTTAAGATGGTGTATGAAATCCTGTAGTTCTTTTCTCAGTTCTTCTTTCAACTTTCAATCCTCCAAAAAAATACCCCTAAAGCCTTATGGCTAAAGGGGTTAGGTTTTATGTTGAGGTTTCAGTTATGGCATAGACATGTCGTAGTTTCCGCCTAGGGAAACACCACGTTTTTCATATCTATCCTTCTCTTGTTTTGAAGAGACTTTAGAGAAGGCTTCAAACTTGAAGACAACTTCTTCGAGTGGGAGATAGGGTAATGACTTCATCAATTCCCTTAATTTATCGGGATCGATTGATGGGACATTGGGATGAAGTTCTGATCTCAATTCAATGACATTCTCAAAAGAGAAGGGATCTTTGATTCCGGTGGTATAAACCCATTGCTCATGGTCTTCTTTGAATTCTCGTTCAAACTGCTTAGAACGGAATTTTTCAGTCAGGAACATGATGATATACTTTTTGTATTCCTGATACTCCTCAATATTGAGAGGATTTTCTTCTACATCTTTCACCATTCTCACCATTTGTGGGTGAGTGGCGATGTGATACAAGAAGAATGCCTTGAAAGTTTCGTCAATCATCTTTGACGTAATTTCGACAAAGGCATCAGATGATACAAATTGTATTTCGTTACCTTGTTTCTTTCCTTCTAGGTTACTGAGGGTTGTTTTGTATTCATCAAGAACGTCAAGGATTTGTTCTCTGTCTTCAGGTGATAATGTATCATCATCAAGAAGTTCGTTAAGTTGTTTTATTTCATCACGAATGCTTTGTTGTTGAAGGTTGATTTTTTCATGGGCCATGTTTGTCTTTGATTCCTCACACATCGAGTTTGAGACTAATCAGCAAGTGATCGTCTTTGTTACTAACAGGAGAGATAGATAAATCGTCTCCAAACTCGTCTTGCAGTTCCTTGATCTCCAATTTTATCTTTAATACTTTTTCAATTTCAGAAGCATCGAAGACATCCTCATTGGCTTCGTCAGTTAGAACGGCATTGACGAACGAAAGAAAATCAGAGCGTTGTCTTCTGGATAATTTTCTCTCTTCTTCTTGATCGTTTGGCTCCTTAGTGGATTGAGGAGATATAGGTGCGAGACTAATGTCATCTAATGACGGATGAGGATCACTGTCAACACCTTTTTTGACCTGTTCCAGAATATCTTGAGTTATCCCCATTCTTTCCAGTGTTTCACCCAAGACAATCATGGCCTCTGCTAGAAGATCAAGAGAAGAAATCTTGATCAGGCAAGGATTTTCCACATAAAGGATGCGAGTGCCGTCTCTATCAGTCCTTTTTTTGATGTCACCATAATTTATTGATTTATTCATATTTATCCCTTACATTTATTGCGGAAGAATTAAATTGGCCAACTTACTGAACATTGTAGTAACTAGGTCTTCTAGTTTTGTAATTACGATATAATCTTCATAGTATCTTTTTACTTCTGTGCTATTGATAGCAAATCCAACTTGTTCAATACCAACGGAACGAATCATTTTGTTGGTCTTTACAAGTTCACGGTCTAGGATGGTTTCCCAGTTGAAATTTCCTTTCCCAAAGACTGTAGCGGCGGGTTGACCATCGGAGATTACAAGCTGTATTTTCCTGTCTGTCTTGCGCTGGAATAGAGACGCTGCTGCTTTGTAGATTGATTCATGATCGATGTTTGCTCCACCAGCGGACCCAACCATTGAACCTAGTCTAAATTTCGCAGAATGATAAGGTTCATCGAATTTCTTGAAGTGATAATAAGCCATTGCTTCATAACCACCACGATTGAAACCTAAACTAATGGCTTGATCGTCTGTGATAACTGGGTCTTTAGCTGCTTTTGTTCGGAATCCTACGACTTCTAATTCCATCCCGACATCATTAAACATTTCAGACAAACCAATAGCAACCCTAGTGGCCAACTCTACTTCTCTTCCTATCATTGAACCAGAGAGATCCACAACCAACTGAACTGAGATGCTTCGACTGATACCTTTCTTCTTTTTGTAGTAAATGTTTTGTGCGCCCATCGTTGCCTTGGCAAGTTTACGACGGTCAAGTTTTCCACGGCGTTGATTGCGATGAATAGTGGTTTTAGACTCAGCTACCATTCTTGAAACAATTTCATTCCGAATACGTTGCAGTGCCACATTGGACTCAGCACTGATCATTTCAAACTTCATACGATTCTCTGGAGGCACAATTTCCTCATCTTTGGCCGTATAAGGGACATAAGGAATAAAGTCAGGAACTGGCTTGTCGTATTTTCTGTTTCTGAAAGGACTACTCTTTTCTTTCATTTTCTCAGACAAACCTTCACTGTCTTCGGGCTTCCAACCCTGAGACTTAGCGAGTTCTTCGATTTCTTTATTGAGTTTGTCTGGAGAGAAGTCCTGTTCCTTCTGATCCTCTTGGAATTGATCGTTGGGACTAGCAGGCTGGCTACTCTTCTGGCCATTATCCTTTTGGCCACTTTCATCTTGGCCTTTACTTTCACTCTTCTCTTCCTTTTGTTGCTTTTCTTGCTTTTGTTCTTTCTCCTTCTGCCATGCGTTGTAGATGTCAACGGCGACATTGAGTGAAACAATAGAGCCTTCACGCTTCATTGAGAGGGACTTAGTAAAGCGACCATCATTAAGGATTTTCCATCCGATGTCATATAGTTTTTGTATTTCGGATGGGATGGGAAAACTTCCAAAGTTACAAAAATTATATTGGAGAGCCGCCATAACATATCCATAAGGATTCTTTTTGGCGTGATTGAGGTGTTCTTCATGAGTGTATTCTTGCATGACTTCCCAGTTACGAAAGTATTCAATAGCATAGTCTTCGCCAGTGTAGCGATAATGCTTGTTCTTTTCGATACGGGCATCTTCCAACCGCTGGAACATAGTCATTTGAAGTTGATTGAGTTTTTTGGCTTCCTTCTTCATGATTTCAGAACTTGTGAGAAGGTGATGCTTGCGTTCGTGAGCATCGAATCCAAGAAGTTTCAGGTAGTTATGACGATCAACTTGAGTCATATCAATCGGAGGCATATAAATTGTATTGGTTTCAAACGAATAAGCAGCGCCAGCATTGGGAGGGAGATCGCCAGTAAAGTCATAGCGTAATGTATCGTCACCATTGAATGCTGGTCCAACAAGGGATAGTGATTGAGCAAATCGTTGACCTGAAAGCATTGTTGTTTTCCTTTCGTTGATATAATCACTATATTGTTGTACTATGTTTCGGTTAGCTCACTCATGACTTAGCCTCTAAGCAATCGCCTCAAAGTTAAGATCAATATAGAAACCTTTATCGATCCATTTCTTATAGTTTTGGGGAGCGTTTTTAACTTGTCTCCTATGTTCTTCAATCTTATCAATATCGAAGTGAGGTCTCATGTCAATACCCAAAGCAAGATCAAGGGCTTGAAAGATCTCGGTGTGAAGACCTTCATCGAATTCAGTAACAACGTAAAGGTAGAATGCCATGTGCCATCCCAAGATGGGGAAGGCATCAGCGAATCGGTTGAGTGCTCTCAGTGTCAGGAACTCAGTATGCTTGTTTTTGAGTACATCAAGAATCTTTCTGACAACGCCATTCTCCTTATAGAGTTCTTCAAGAACACCATTAGGAAGACGACCTTTGAACAGTTCTTTTTCGATTTCAAGGTTACGCTTGATGGGGACTTTAGGTCCGATACGGGAGAGCCAAGCCTTGTTGAGGGGAACTGCGCCTTGAAATGCACCAGTAGTGTCACCACGTCCCCAAGTGTTGCCTGAGAAGATCATACGGAAGTCAGGATGTTTAGCGACTTGACGAACACCATTTTGAGTGTTAATGACAAGGACGCCACCTTCTTCCGTAATCATATTGAAGGCACGAATAGCCTCATCGCTGGAACGGTCAACTTCATCACAAATAACCATCCAACCTTCCATCATTGCTTCAACCAAAGGTCCGGGAACAAAGACAGTTTGGGAAATACCATTGACCTCAAGGTTTCTGTCATAACCGATCATAAAGTCAGCATCAGGCACGACATCCATTGAGACACGATAAGGCTGTTGATTCCTTGTAAGGGCAATTTCTTCGCTCATACGGGACTTACCAACGGCAGGATCGCCTTTCAGGTAAGGGTAATGCCCAAGGTCAACAGCGGCACGAACAATAGCGAATTCTTTTGGCGCAATGTAAGGGGTAGTAAAACTGGTTTGAGAACTTTGTTTGATGCCGATGGGTTTGCCACTACCACGACGCTTAGGAACTACGACTGTGAAGTGATCAGGAACCATGAATTCAATTTCATCACCAAAGAGAGTGATATGAACATCAAGGTCATTGAGTTTGGAGCGGAGAGCCATTTTGAAACGATTCTCAATTGACTCTCCTTTGTCGAGAGATACGAAGGGGATCATATCATCAATCAAGAAGGTAACTTTATTGCTCTTGGTTTCTTGAGCCTTCTTCTTGACCACTTCAACAATCTTTTGAATTTCTTCTGATGTGACAGGTGATGGCATTGAATTCTCCTTCGTAAGTTGTATATTTTGTAGAGCAGGTTTTTGTTTAGGTTATCTCAGTTTACTTCAGTTTCTTCTTGATGTAGTTGCCAACACGAATAATGCCATCAACCCGAGTGTGAACAATGAAACGTTTCACTCTGAAGTTGAGAAGGTAAGCCCATGCTGGGGCAATGGTGAACAGGAAGAACGATAGCAGTTTGAATAGCGCAAGAACACCAGAGACCGCAGCGGTTGTGTCTTCACCAGGTGAGGTATCTGCTCCACCGATCAACATGACCCAAAGAACACCACCACCAATCATCAAGGCGATGATGATGAATATTTCAAGTCCTGAGAGTGGTGCAATTCCTTGCTTGGCGTTGCGTTTTACATCTTGAGAGATAAACTTACCTGCCTCATTGGCTAAGTCTTTTCCTTCTTTTTTCCAATCCATGTTGGTTTCTCCTTATAGAGTTTGGTCGATGATGAAATCTAGGATGAAACTAAGTTCTCCTGATTTGATGCAGTGTTTGATAGCAGACTTGAAGTCTTTCTCCTTTCGGGTTTGTTCTTGTCTGAATTCAGCCTCCCCAATGTTTGGGTTAGCTCCGTTGTAAGTTCCAATGACAATCAAGCCATCTTGTTGGACTCGAATGAACTTACCACTATATCCTCCGATATGAGCAAGTAAAGCCTTTCCGTTCAATCCGTTATGGATGGGGTCAACAATCCATTTGAATTCACAGGATTCAGTCCATTTCTTCCAGTCTTTGTATTCGCTATCGTTCATTGAGAAATCTCCTCATAAAGAGACGATTCTTCGGCTAGGAGTTTACAACGCTTTTCAAGGAGAAGAATGATTTCATCCTTGGCGTTGATCATCATACCATTGTAAACATCGTTTTCAAGGACACTTTCCTTGTCTTCGATGTCGGATTCCTTTTCCTTGGCGAGAGTAAGTGCTTCTTCGTTTTCTTCCAATTCTTTTGCGATTGTTTCAAGGCGTTCTGTCATGTTGATTCTCCTTAGAATGGGAACTTATGATTGTTAGGGCATTCGATGATGCCACGGTTAGCTCGGCTTCTGAATGAGAAGGTTTCGTTACACTGTGGACAGGTCACTTCTCTATCCACTGTACCGATAACTTGAGGTTCAAAGGTTTCACCAAAGACATTTTTAATCTCAGATTTGATTTGATCAAGCAGAAACAAGGGCACTGAGATTGTGCAGTCATTGAAGGCATATATTTTGTATAACTTGAGAACGTCTTCAAGAACTGCGTCAACGTCACTGTTGTCTATCTCAGCCCTTAGAATCCAGCGTTGAATAAACCGTGCAAAAACTTTTCTCTCTTCAACGTAATCGTTTCTCTCTTTTTGAGTAGAAAATCGCATACCTGGACTTGATGCCATAGTCACAGCATTGTGTTTAGGTATTCTGAAGACAACTGTAACGAATTGACAATTGATGTTTGATTTCTCATAGAAGTAAATTGAGTTATACCAATGACCTCTGTTGTCACGAAAGGGAAGAACATAAGAACCACAAAGGCCGGACAGGAAAAGTTCATCATAATCCTTGGTTATATCAATGCCAGCCAACTGGTTACGATTTTCACCTTGGACTTCAATGAAACCATTCATCCTTATTTTCTTCATAATATCAGATGCTTTCATTATTCAATCCCTTCTAAGATGATTGCATTGTCATCTTGATAAATAATAGATGTCATTTCGTCAAGGTTTTCAATACCTTTACTTTTATGAATGATATGATCTCTTGGGATGATTGAAAGGGGAGGACGAAATACAAAAGATACATTCTTCTCGCCAACAAACTCTTCGCCCTTTTCAACAAAGATTGAGATTGGATCGTTCTTCTGAAGCAATCCTGCCATCAAAGGAATCTCATTGAGAATTGTAAGGAAGATAAAGAATTGCTGTTCGTTCTCTTCTTCTGGAATACCATAGAAGAGAGAAGAGATAGTATGAATGTAACCATCGAAGAAGAAGAGGTGAGTTGTTTGCTCACCAGTTTGTGCAATGATATGAATAAAGGCAACTACATCGCCGTGCATTGCCTTGAGAACCATCACATTGCTGTGAGTCGCAAAGGGGTCATTCGTGTCATTTTTTAGTTGCGATAACATCTGTTTCTCCTTGTTGATATATTTTGTAAGAGAGAGACCTATGTTTTGGTTAGCTCAGGGTATTCATCCAGAACCTCTTGAGGGATAAGGAGTTTCAATTCATAGGCACGTCTTACAAATCTTTCATGGGTGTCTGGTTTGATATGGGATAATCTCCTACCATCACCTGGTCCAAAGTTGTTTGACTTTTGACGGTCATAGCTCATGACCTTCCATTCATTAGACATGTGAGTTGCATCTGGATCGTGGAGGTCATGGATGTAACACTTAGCCTCTCTCTTATTTGAAAAGAGTTTGTCTAAGCAGTGTAGATCAATTTCCCATCCGAGTCGTTCTCTCGGTGTGAGTTTTTCTGGATTGCCTTTACCTAGCACAACTTTTTCAACGAATATTCCTTTTGTAGGAAAATCCTTTTTGAGTAGTTGGTAAGGTAACTTCATTTCTTTACATTCCCTTCTTCATCAAAGGTGATTGCTCTCTTTCCAAAGAGACGGCCAAGCAGTGTTGGAAGAACTGTGATTTCTTGAGAGGGAATCCAAACAGTCTCTTCATTCTCTTTGGTCACTTTGACCATTTCACCGTTCTCTTGAATGGCAAAGATGGTGTATTTGAGAGGCGTGAGTTTGAAAAAGCCTTTATCCTTTTTGGTTCCTTCACCAACGATAACGGCGTTTTGTCCTTTGTATTTACATTTTCTACCAATGAAAGACATTTGATGTGACTCCTTATATTTTGTAAGTGATGTAGACGAAGAAAAGCGGGAGGGCAAAAGCCCTCCCGCCAATCAGTTAGTTAGATGTTCACCGTTCGACCAACGCTTACTTGTCGTTCTTAGCGTTGATTTCTTCGTAGGCGGCTTCGATTTCCTTGGCGAATGCCTTGTGGGCTTCGAGGAAGTTATCGATGGTGTCCTTGAGACCTGAATACTTACGATGCTCTTTCAGGTTGGCAGTGAGATCGCCGGAGACGTATTCGGCAATGCCGTTGATTTTGCCCATCGGACGAATCTTGCGACCAGCGGCACCGGAACCATCGCCCTGAGACTTCACATCCTTGGCAGTGATCTTTTCACCGTTTTCGATGCGAGCAGCGATTTCCTTCTGCTTGGACTTAGGCATTTTTTCGTCAACCATCTGCTTGAGGACGTTGAAGTTGGTGTTGCCGACTTCAAACTGCTTGAGCATATCAGCAGAGGCTTCACGACGCACCTTGCGCATCAAGCTGACAGTAGGTTGATAGGTGTTGGGGTCTTGACCCAGAGCGATACACACATCAGCGTCAGTCATATTGGCGTTGTCTTCCTTGAGATGGTAAACTGCTTCCATCTTTTCGTAAGGAGTCAGGGTGCGGAAGTTGCCAGCGTCATTGCTGCTAATCATCACGCCACGGGCGTTTTCGATTGAACCGCTGAAGGGCTTGACAGGAACCTTGAGGAACTTCTCAGGTTCATCAGCAATGGAGTAGCCGACGATGGAGGTACGGGTGGCACCGTTCAGGATACCGATTTGACCGTCAACAGCATAGACGAGAATCGGATCGTGTTCGTTCAACTTGGCGTTGGCACGAATGTTCGTGAACAGTTCGATAAACTTGGGATCACCGAAGTAACGAAGGTCTTCAGGCTTGCCTTCGGAGGCGACGTTACGAACTTCCATGTTGTAATACCAGTCAGTCTTGGGGTGACGAAGACCAGCGGCTTTGTGGGCATGGAAATTGACAGGACCGCCGACAGTAAAGCCAAGCAGAACTTCAGGAGAGACCATAACAGTTTCGTTGGGGTGAGCCGCCATGTAAGCGACAGTTGCTTCACGGGCAGCATCAACGTTGTCGAATTCCTGATCGTTCAGATAGAACGTATCACGGACGAAAGCGGGTTCTTCTTCGGCTTCCGGTTCATCGGAGGCTTCAGGTTCAGGCGCTTCTTCGACTTCATTGGTGACGGGCGGGTTTGCTTCGGATTCAGGCTCAGGCTTTGCCTTTGCCTTTTCCTTTGCCTTTGCAGGTACAGAGACAGAGGACGTGCCATCGGCTTCGTCAACGGGCGTCTCAGGCGTTTCGGGTGCTTCGGCAACGGCGGTTGCGGATGCAGTTTCTTCAACTTCGGGTGTGGTCGTTTCTTCGGACATAGTGTTTGTTCTCCTTGAGAGTAATTTGTGTCGTCCTTGTTACATTTTGTAGGTTGAGGGGTGAATGTTTCGGTTAGCTCAGCGTTCGATGTTCTTCATAAGCGAAACCTCCTTTGCGTCAAGTGAAAAAGGCCAGACAGTCATAATTTTTGTATCAACTGCCTTTCCATTGAGAAATCATTGAGGGCGGAACCAAGTCAAGACAAAACGATAAGGCAGTAACCGGGGTCTTCTGGTTTCTCCTCATCGTTGACATCTTGGCTGGCACGAAGGGCGTCTTTGACAGGTTGAGGCAAGTCAGACGATCCATAGATGGCATCGAAAATCTTATCCTCTCCTGCTGGTAAGAGAGCAAAAATGCCCTCATTGTCTTCTTTATGCGGGAAAGAAGGCATTTCCTGAAGACACTCTTCAACAGATGTCCTATCCTCATCAGTAAGTTCTTCAGAGGTGATTTGAACTTCAAGCAATCGCCGTTCAGTAACGACGATTGGAGTGTCAGGGTTGATGAATCGTTTGTGAGTTTTCATAGAACAGTTGTCTCCTTCTTAGAATTGAGTTTCGTTTTGTCACGGCGTTTCCGTGCTTCATCCGCTTTGGCTTTGATTGAATCAAAGTTCAAGAGAGTCTTCATTGACTTCTCTTTTGCCTTGGAACCGGAACCAAAAAGGGAAGAGTGAAGTTTGACTTCTTCTTCAGAGCGGCGAACCTCGCCAGTGCTCTTGTCACGGCGTTGAACCGTCCGGCTATGATGATCGGAATACTCACACATTGCGATGAAAGCACCGAATTCGGTTTCTCGAACGCTTGGAGTTATATCATTCCAAACTTCCTTGATGCCAAGGATTTTCTTCTCATCACCGGAACGAATACGAGTGCCGTCTTTCGTTTCCCGTTCTCCCTTCTCAGGATAAAGGAATTCGAGAACTTCTTCAAACTTCTTCATTGTCATCGTAGTTGATGACATATCCTTGAGGGTTTCTGAGAGGCTATCAAAGAATTTCAGGGCGGCAACATAAACTTCACCACCTAATTTGATACGTTCGTTAGCGTTCTTGGTGTGTCGAATATCAATCTTACTCTTGACATTATCTTTTGTAAGTGATGCCAGAGAGATTTTCCGACCGTGAAGGTAAGGGACGAAGTTGGCAGACCAAACATAAGTCCCATCATGTGACCAAGTAAGGACAATATACATGGTGATTTCTTCACCAGCAATTTCCAATTTACCTGGGAGTTTGATTGTTGCATAACACTGTTGACCTTCAAGGAACCATCCGCCAGAGAAGAGTTCAAGTTTACGATCCTTGGCGAGTTCGTCAAAGATAGCCATTGCATCCACGTTCTGAATGGTATGGTATGCAGTGCCAACAGTTCCCATCGGGGCAAGAGTGTCCATACGGATAACGCCACGATTATCAGTGAATTTGATTTGATCGAAGCGAGGATCACGAGAGGTATGGTCATTTTTACTGGGAGCAGATAGTCCAGTTGTGACACTCCTTACATGGGTTAGACAAACTTGCCAGTCCAAACCATAAGCCTTAGCGGCATCGGTAGCAGAGTGACAAACTTGGGTCTTACCATGACCAAAGAAGTCTTGCTTCTTCCAACCACTTCCGGCTTGGCGAAGGGCTGTCCTTTTCAAGGTCTTGTTGACCTGAACAGGAACACTTTTGAATTTCCTTGGCATTTTCATTTCTCCTTGTTGATATAATTTGTAACAAGCAGTTACTTGTTTTGGTTAGCTCAGATGATTATACTATAATCACCGGATGGTTTGGGTCAAGAACATCATTGTTGCCATCAATGTTATTCTCTGTAGACCCTGTGGTGATGGCGAAATGAGCGGGATAAAATTCATCAATTCCTTGAAGAAAGACTGTGATATTCATGTTCAACTGCTCTTCCGACAACCCTTCCATCTTTTCTTTCAAGTCCCGATAGGTGGACACACCTTCAAAGATGTCCATTCCCATTCCCATTTTCATATCCATATCCTCATTGGCATCATCTTCCATGTCAGCAATAGCATCCTCAATTTCTTGATTAGAGAATGCACTGACATAAGGACCACCAATTTTGGGAACGTTAAGGCGAGCGATTGAATTGGTATTGTCTTCGTTATAGACAGTTGCAGCTCTCACTACACGAAAGTCGTCATTATCGAATGGACCTTCAATTTCAGGTTCAGTTCCACCCCACATGATTTGGAGGTAAAGTTTTGTCTTCATGGCGTTTCTCCTTGTTGATATAGTTTGTAAGTGAAGGGTGAATGTTTTGGTTAGCTCAGACATCTTAGATCATGAAAAACGCCCCTTACATGAGGGGCAGACAATAACTGGGTTTCCTCTGGTATAGACTTCCTCTTTACAGAATGGACAGTCTCTTACCTTGAGGATTTCATCGATAGCCAGCCAAGTTATTTCGATGATACTTTTTATTACTTTCTTTTCTTTGAAGGCTTCTACTTCAGACGGGTTTTGAATCAGTACGGATTCTGTTTTGAAGTTGTTGTACGTGACGATGATGTTTGCTTTGCTAAGATTCAATGAATCTAGTTTTTCTCGGCAACCAAATGAATGACAAATTACAGTAGAAGAAGGGCGCTTGATGACTGCTGAGAACTCTGTCTCAGATAACTTCACCATCAATAATTATGCTCGCACGATTCATTTCTACAGTAGTCTTTGTCATCAAGAGTATATTCATGGCAGTCGGGACAAACCTTGACTTCAGTTCCATCTTCCTTGGTCACATACTCACGTTCCAAATGATCAAGACCTTCAACTTCGACAGCCTCTGTTTCGATATGACCACTTGGATAGAGAATCCCTTCAGTGTTCACTTCAACTTCTCCGTCCAATACTGAAGTGAATGTAATTTTTTCAACTTGCTGGTTCATAGGTGTATCCTTTTACTTTGGTTGTTGGAATGTCGTACAGTATTCCATTGTGTCTTCCTTGAAATGGGACAGCAGATTCCATTACGAGATCAGACACTTTACTAGAAGTCGTATGGATTATCAATTGACCCGTTTTCATCTTACGGAATTTCTTTTTGATTTCTTTGACAAGCAGAGAGGGGTTGTAATGTTCACGAACCTTGTCTCTCCACTCATTGTTTATGGCAGGTGTTGACTCTAAGTATCCAAGAGGACAACTGACTTCATCGTCAAAGTTTTCTTCTGAGATTTTGTCATAAGTCCAAGAGTCACCCTTTTGAAGTTTATACAAAAAAAGAGATGAGCCGTCTTGAGAGACAGCCCATACATTATTTGCCCTTAGACAAAGACGAGAAGATGATTCTCTTATTTTTTGTATAACTTCTACTTTGGTCACTTCGGTTCAAACCAAAGGGTAACGAACAGATAAATCTGATCGCCATCTTTAGTGCCGTTACCGTTTTCATGACCACAGATAGAGAAGGCTACCTTCTTCTGCTTGAACCCATTAGCATCCTTGAGGAGTTCACTGGCAAGGTAATCAACTCGATTCTTATTTGGGTGATAAAAAGCGAGTGGGTGAATACGCATCACACGGCTGATACGCCAATCACTTGGGTAAGAGTTATAGATGCGTTCAAGATCGCTTTGAGATACGCAACGCTTGAGGTTATCATACTGGGCAAGACCCATACGGGCGAGGGTAAGATCAGCAGTTGGAACTACCTTCTCGGCAATTTCGTGGGGCTGAACAGGATCGTCAATGTCAAATAGACTGACACTTGCTTGTGCAGCCATCTGCTTGATAAGATCAAATCTTGCCTCGGTGGGCGAAATCTGCTGCATTGGAATTGGACATGCGTTTGTCATAGGTGTTGCTCCTTGATTGAATTTATTGTTCGTAGGTTTGTGGTCAGGTGTTTCGGTTAGCTCTCATCTTCACCGAACAATTCTTTCATAACTTGGTCAGGGTTACGTTTTTCAAAACCATCTTCTGTCCTTCTCTTTTTGATTTCTTTTTCCACCTTGTCCTTTTGTTCCTTAGCCTTCTTTGTAATCTCATTAAAGAGGGATTGAAGGGGATTTTTGATGGCTTCCATTTTTTCTTCGGCTTTCTTTCTCTCTTCACGGTCTTCACGAAACGACATCTTTGCTTCGTTTATGACGTGCTTGAGCAATGCCTTACGAACATAATGGCAATTGAGATAGCGAAGGGGCGGAATGTTCTCGAAACGCCACTTATTATAATCTTCTGCATGAGGACATTCTTCCTCAGTTACAAAAACTATAATTGGAGTTTCAAGTTCTGTTGCAGCTGTATATTCTCCATCAGTTGGTCCACGGTTTACAATAAATATGGGGTCTGATTCGAGAATGTTGATTTCTTCTTCTTGTTCTTTATCAGTATTGTTCATCAGTTTCACCTTTTGAGTCTGTATTTCTTCTATCCTGAATGATTGTGCATTGCAAGTGAAAAGGCCAGAAAAGGGGGAGAGAATCCCTCCCCCAAAAGGTTAGGCTTCGACCAATTCCTCCTCGGTATTCTCAGAGGGGACTCCAGAGTCCACCGTGAGTTCATCGCCGTCAACAGCAAAGACGATGAGGCTTTCACGACGATTGTCCTTGGAATCATTGAAAGGAATGGAGAGCGTTAGAATTCCCGTTTCCTTGTCAATCACCGTCTTCTTGGGATTGGCGGTAAAGACACGACTTGGAGTGGCGTCAGGCTTACGATGTCCACCACGTTTTCCAACGGGGCGAGTTACGATCTTGACCTTACGAATACCATTTTGATCGTTGTAAGGGACTTCGTAATCGGCAGTATCATCACCATTGTCCTTGATCTTCTTGGCGACGAATTCCTTACCAGGGTGGTATCCTTTGTCCTTGCCATAGTGTGGCTCCTTTTCTTTGGAAGATGGGTTATTGTCCCAGAAGGGATGTTTCGGTTAGCTCGACGAAAGAGAAAGGGTGGAACATTCCTACCTTATGGTAAATGATTTCCTTGGCTTCATCCGTAGCGTTTTGACGAACCAAATCATCAAAGGTTGATCCGTCTTCAAGTTTTTCGTCACGAAGGATTTCCAGAAAGAACCAAGGAGTCCTGTTGGCTTCGGCTTTTGCCATTGCCCGATTGACAACCTTCTCCTCTTCTGATTCATGAGGAAACATTGGAAAGCCATCGGAAAGGGCATGGTAGATTTCATTCTTTGCCAAGTTAATGGCGTTTTCCTGTTGCTCTTTTGTGAGTTCATCAAACGTGAGTAACTCATCAATGATTTCTTGCTTGTTCATTTGAATTTCTCCTTACTTCAAAATGTATTTGAGTTGCATGAAACGCTCACCAAGATCGAGAACGTTTCTGATGTTTTTCCAGAAAGAAAGCATTTCTTCTTCCGACATTGTTTCAAAATGCTTCTCGGAATAGTCAACGAAATTGGGAGCACCAATATTGGGATTGGTGATGCGATCAATAGAGTCATTGCAATGGTCAACTACAATAACCTTGTCCTGATCACGATTGGTGAAACCAATGCAACCACAGCAGAAACGACCAAAGCGAAGGTCTTGAACGCTTGAGGTTCGTTTGGATTCTTTCCGAATGAAAAGATGGGAGTGAGGTTCATACTCATCATGCAAATCATTGACCGCCTGATCTGCTTCGGCGATAGTGAGGCATTGAACTGACTTGATGACTTGCTTACTGAGGTTGTCATAAACTTCAACTACAATCATTTTCATTTCTCCTTGTTGGTATAATTTGTAAGTGGTGGTGGCTTGTTTCGGTTAGCTCAGTGTTCGTGTTCACCTTCTTTGCCACAAACAGAGCAAGTGCCTTGTCCGCTGAAAACAGAACACAATAATTCACATCCTTCTTGGCGCTCGTCGAACATGAGTTGCATCATAATGTCTGCTTGATATTCATCGTCGCCGGGATAATTTCCGTTGATGTCGGGAACAACGAATTGAATCATGCGGAGGTCATCACGAGGATAGCCAAATGCTTGAGCGAACCAGTCCTGATAGTTTGAGGAATCTACTTCTACTACCTTGACCTTATATCCAAGGGCAAGGATGCCATCGTAAAGTTGACCAGCCTCAAAACGAAAACCATTCTTGATTTTCTCAACGGCAATGGAAATGATCTTATGGGCAGATTCTTGATTGATCGTTATGCAAGACATTGCGATTTCAGGAGCATCGTACTCGTCAACCAATCCAACGGTATAGTAGTGGATGCTGGGAACGCCAGTGGCAATCCACCCAGACTCCTTGATTCTTTCGTTGAGTATTTCGTGTGCAAACTTTTTCATATTGGTGTGCTTTGTGCCAGCCAAGTAGTGTTGTTTATCGTTCAGATGGAAGCATCAGAACTGGGAGAACGGTTTCCTTGCCATTGACTCCAGCGACACCAGGTTCAGCATAAAAATTGAACCCTTCATCATCAAGAGGGAAGTCAGTGTAAGGGATTTTCTGAGTAATAACGGGATCATCCGTATCACGAGAGCAGATGAGGATAGCGGAGTGTTCACCCTCACCTTCAGGGTCTTTCTTAAGTTCCCAGAGTTGAAACTCACGAAGCATTGGGTCTTTCTTTACTTCAGGTTGATGTGAGGCAATAGCGTCAATGAGCCAAAAGCAATTGGCTCTTTCACGGAGCCAGCAAACGCCAGAGGTAAGGAAAAGGTTTTTCATCAAACCATGAAGGACATAGCCTTCGGTTCCGTAATGATTCCTTGCTTCTTGCTTGAGTAGTTCAGCGGTCAATTCCATTTGTCATTCTCCTTGTTGATATATTTTGTAAGTGATGGAAGATTCAGTTTCATCGGGTAAGTGAATTCCTTCACCCTCTTTCATTGCTAAAGTTTTGAGGACAAAGGAAGCATCTTTCTTGGTTTTCCATCCAAGAGGAACACGGGCGTTGCGCATAGGAGCCTTTGCCCGAGGATGCTCTACACGAGAGCGGATGCGAGTGATAACGGTAGCGGAAACTCCATCAGCCTTAGCAACAATGTGCCATCCGGGATTGATAGAATCACCAGAGACATAAGCCTCACGATAAATCCTCCCTTTCCCGTCTTTATGAGGAGTTTCAAGGGTAACAATGTTCCCTGAATCTTTTGCTTCACGATATGAGATTAAACGGGCCATTGTTCGATCCTTTCAAGTGTTACAATGTTACTACCTTTATCGTCGAAAAGGTGGGCTTTTTTGTGATTGTGATCCCAATCGATGATCAGTTTAGCAATCCACGGGGAAGCATACTGAAGCCCCCAATTTCCATTGGAAAGAATGCGTTCAATATTTCGTCTGTTGTTGATTGTGATTAGCATGTTAGAACCCTTTCGTTCTGTGGAATAATTGTAAAGAGGCTAGACTATGTTTCGCCTAGCTCAGGCAGGATTCAATTCCTCAACAAATCCCATTTCCTTTATCTGATCCTTTATATCGGGTGTAATCCCGATATTGTAAGCGGCATCAGCAAAGGCGAGAGATAAGGTTTCACCCTTACCCATAACTCCACCAGTAAATTCCTCAAAGACAACGAAATCACTTTCCTTATGTTGATGACCATGAAGTGTAATATCAGAAACATAATGAGTTTCTAACACTTCAACTTCTTCTTTACGCCAAATAGGTCCTGGACCAAGAGTCATAAAGGTATGGATGTTGATTCGCATGTTCTTTTTCATGGTACGATCTCCTTAAAATACTGAGTTGCAACGGTAATATTCAATTGCGTTATCAATAGCGCATTGCATAAGTTCTTCTTTTGTGTCGCCGTCATGATCCTCATTGTTATAGGTTGTAACACCATAAGAATCAAAGTTATAAGGATTTTTTTCGGGGTCAAAGGAGTAGCAATGATAGTAGGAAACGAGACAATCGACACAAGCATCACCTTCCATCATAAGATTGTCAATTTCTTCTGCAATTTCTTCTGCAATGTCATCGGGAACGTCATCAATTGCATAGTCACAGACATGACCAAGGAAGTGACATTCAAAGGAAGGGGTCAACTCGCAACAATGAACATGCACGTTGTTATCGTAAGCATAGGCACTGTAAATTGCGGAGATAAAGGGGCGAAGTTTTTCAGGGATACTCCAATCATCCATGTTATTCTTAATACGGACATAACGGACATCTGAAGTGTATTCAATTCGATTGAGTTGTTCTGGCATGATAAGAACCCTTTCGTTCTCTTGGAATAACCTTACATTTTGTATCTTATGTTTCGGTTAGCTCAGTCTTTATCTTCTTCCAAATCATATCCTTCAAAGCGGCATTCCTCACCATCACAAAGGAATTCGACCATAACACATGTTCCTCTGGTATTTTTTTCCATTCCAAAACCACCACGGACTTTCACACGTCGGTATTTGGCATCTTGGAATTCTGGTTTCAAAAGAGAAGCCTTTACTCTCAGTATCTCACCATCTTTCAATTCTCTTCCAAGTCTCTTCCAAGTGCATTCGCCATCAAACTGTCTCCTTTGGTAAACTGTCAGCCTTACGCTGCCATGCTTCATCGGTCGGTTCATCAATCATACCTAACCGATGGTAAATTTCAAGGTAGTAGTCTCTTGCTCCACGACAAAGGCGAGTATGTTCCTGATCTATCTTCTCATCAGGTCCACCACCTTTTGAACCGTGACAGAGTTGCTGAGACTTGAGCAACGTCCTTTGGATCACTGTGTTAGCAAGGCCGGAATCTTGCCAATGACCTCTTTCATTCTTCTTGAAAGGACAGGTCGCACAACAAGCCTTTTGAGGTTTGAGTCCATCAATAGACTTCATGCCAGCCACCTAATTGCCTTCCTTTAGTTTCTTGACGTAGCGTTCCAGTGCTTCAATCACTGCTGGTTCAAGATAGATTGTATTCCCATCAGTCTTCAGTACAATTTGATATCCATCAAAGTCAGCATAGACACCATCGCCGAGATAAGATTTGTAATCAGGTCTGTAATCAGGTCTGGGTTCAGATTCCTGCGGCATCTTCTACCTCCTTGAGAATCATTTAAATGTGTTTGTTGCGATCACTGCGCTTGTCTGCACGAATGGCACTGCGAGTAGTTGGACGTGAACGGTTTCCACGCTTAGGAATTTCATCCTCCCAGCGTTTGGTCATGTGTCCATTTTTCCCCACAGAGGAACGCTTCTTAGATTTCCTTGCCATGACATTTCTCCTTACAAAAAGTAAGTGAGGGAGACACCGTGTTGACATCTCCCTTAATTGTTAGGCGTCAACCGTTTTGCTGTCGCCTTGCTTCTCTTCTACGTTAGTGCTTGGGACATCAGCACCGAGTTCGTAACAACGCCACTGAGGAGTTGTTGGCAATTCCTCGAAACTATACTCACCAGACTTGAGTTTTTCAATAGCGTCAGGAGAGAAGTCATAGTCAGAGTCATCAGAGAATTTGACAGTGAAGTTGACACTGCCATATTCAAACGAATTGCCGTTGGCTTCCTCGATCTCGCCATACATACGAGCGATGAACAAGTCCTCAACAAGACTCAATTCCGTTTCACGGATCAAGTCATACAGTTCGTTGATCTCCTTGGTAAGCACCATATACTCAGCCTCTTCTTTGTAAACATCGGCTAGAGTAGAGGGAATGGGACTCTTCCCATTGGCAGGAATCGCAAAGTCACCAATCAAAGAGACCTGCTTGTTCTCTTGAACGATTCGTTCCTTGGGAATAGGATTGCCATCCTTGTCCACCATCTTATCGGTAGTTCCCTGAAGGCGACGAAGTTCATACTTGATACCGTTTTCGGTAAAGTTATGATTGGAAGTGGTATCAAGAATCTGACGACCCTTTGAACGACGGTTCGAGAGATACTTCTTGCGCTTTTCAAGTTCAGTCAACTTCTGCTTGCGCTCGACAAAGAGTTTGATCCCTTTGCTGTCCTGTGGAGCAGCAGCCCAAAAGCGACGGTTACGAAGGTCAACAGTCACCCACTTGCCGCCAACATAGGCTTCGATTTCGTCAATCAAAAGATCAACAGGGAAGCGGAAGAAGATGAAGGTTCGCCAGTCAAATCGTTCAAAGGGAAGTTTACGACCATCGTCGACAACCTGAGTATGTCCCTTGGAAATGACACGAGTTGCCTTGTCGAGAAGTCGGAACAAACCATGATGGCTGGTTTTGGAAGTGTCAAAGCCAAACATCTGAGAGGTAGCCTTGGCATCCTTCTTGACAGCAGTAGTCAAGACGTTGACTTCGCCTGAAGTCTCAAAGATTTCGGCACGACGCTTGAAGCGAACGTGTTGAGCCTTGCGAGCGATTTCCTTGAGGACTTCAGAAACCGGAGTGAGGGAGTTGATTTCAAGTTTGTTTGTCATAATGAGAAACCTTTCGTTCTGTGGAATAATTGTAGGTGATTCGTGTGTTGTTTCAGTTAGCTCGCCATTGCCATTGATTCCTGAACCTGATCAATCAGGTCAAGAGCAACGTCTTTCAATTCTTCATTGGTTGAGAAGTGAGCGATTGAGGAGGCTCCCCAATAACCACGATGGTCTTGATCATAGTCGGAAATTCCTGTCCGTAAACACCATGACCCGTCTTCATAGACTTGAAGGCGAACGTCACCTGAATAGGTGAGTTCTTCTGGATACTCTCCGTCAACCTTGGGATTTTCTTCACCAAAGTTTGCCTTGAGATAGTTTCTCTCTTTACGGAGATCGTTGAAAACTTGCGTCTTGCTTGGCGTCTTTACTTTCATGTCAGAACCCTTTCGCTCTGTTGGAATAACCTTACATTTCTTGTCCTACGTTTTCGTTAGCTCATGAATTCCTGAGCCTTACTCTTGGGAATGATGTGAGTTTGTCCCTTGTAAAAACCTTCTGTCGTTATGACGATTGTATATTTTGTATCTGACTCATCAACAACATCCCCTTGAAGGATAAGGGATTCTGGAATGTCAACCAAGTCCTTCTGATTCCATCTGACTTTTTTCATAGTATCACAACCTTTCTGGATGTCAAGGGAATTGGCCATTTCATAGAAACTAAACAGTGGTAAAATCATCTTGGGTCAACCAGAAGTTCACAACGGTCAACCTCTACGAAACCGGAGGAAGCCTTTTCCTTGGATTCAGAGATGATCCCAGCATCCACAAGGGCAGACAGGACGCCAGTGTTTTCGGAATAGTCCTTGATGAAAACTTCACCTTCTCCCAATTCGTCATCAGGGAGGTTGACGGTAGCCGTTGCATAAGGGCAACCAAATTCATCCATCAAGCGGATGGCTGTACGACCATTGGGATACTTCCCAAAAACTACGTTGAGGTTTTCACCACGAAACTTGACTTTTTTCATAACATGAACCCTTTCGTTCCGTGTGATAAGACTATTGGAGAGAGGTTGTGTTTCGATTAGCTCAGGGAAATTCCTACGATAATATGATCGTAATCGTAACTTCCATCCCTTCCACAAGTGGGATCGAAGGGATAACGAATCACAATCCCAGAGAAAAAGGAATCAGTCTGATACCCTTGCCACTTTCGCCAAGGATGCTCATCAGGCAACGTTGAAGTAGTCATGAACTCATGGACATCATAAATCTGTCCCTTGTAACGGAAGAAATCTGTGCCACGTTCATCAGGAACTTTGATGTAATCCAATCCTTCCCGCTCCTTGTCAGTCAATTCATGCCACATAAGGAGTTCACGGGGAACGTTGTTTGTTTTGATTGTGATACCTTCATAAGCGGTGTCAGCCATTTTGAAACCCTTTCGTTTCATTGGAATAACTATACAATTTGTATCTTATGTAAGCGTTAGCTCAGCCAATACCGAGGGCTTTATTCAATCGGGGACTGATCCAATTGTGCAGGGTTGAGAACGCTCGCTTTTCTGCTTCATCCTGTGCCGCATGAATATCCTTATGAGTGGCGAAACATTCCTCGATCAATTCACCGGAGGAGAAAGAGCGAATGGTTGCCTGATGATCACCCTCAGAGTTTTTGACTGTTCTCAGGGTCAAGATAGGATCATGAAAGCCATTAGGAACAAGGTAACGGTCGGAAACACCATCTTGCTCAACAGACCAGTCACCGAGATTGTTCCACTGTTCCTTTACGTCGTCAATGCCATCGATCCCCTTATGGGACACAATAACGTTGATCTTATTCTCATTGATGTATTTAATGGACAGATGGGTAGACACTGCCAAGCGGATGTTGTAAGGAATGTTGTGATCGGAAAGAAGATCAATAGCACAAGCGCAAGGAGGGGAAACATAGGTGTTCCCATTCATTTGGATGGTGATGACAGGATAACCAGTCTTGTGCTTATATGTTTGAGAACAATAATCCCATTCAATGCGCCTTCAAACTTTACGTCAATGATTTCAACCATGATAAGGCTCCTTTGCCTGATATGATTTGTAAGAAGAGGAAAGGTGAGTCAGTTAGCTCACCCTCCGATGCCAGCCAGTTAATCACTTAGAATAAGAGGCATACCCATCTTGCTGATTTCAAGAGCAAGCATCAGTTCAGCAGCCTGTTCAGATTCATGTTCATCCTTGGCACGAACGTTCAAGAGACGATAGAATTGACCATCAGGATGGAGAAGGTTGAAGGCAAAGTCTTTCACGCCACGGGATTCCTGTCCAAGAAAACGAAGGCGAGTTTGCATTGCTTCGATTCGTCCTTCATCAAGACGGAGAGCATAGCGAGGGACTTCACTGTGAACAAAGTCACGCTTTCCACCCCAACTTGAGAAACCCATAGGCTTACAAAGAGTAATCGTTTCGGAACCGGGATCATAAATGAAATCCCCAACGCTCATGGAACGAACCTTGAATCCTTGACGATGCCATTCTTCGGCATGAGCAGGATTATTCCCAGCACGATCAAAGATTTCATTGTCGGAAACCCAATCGTCGAATTGAGCGACAGCCTTGTAATCATGACCCTCAATGAGGTTGCCCTTTTGAGCAGCATTGTGAGCCGTAAAGAAGTCAACTTCATAGGGATTGAATTGGAAGAGAAAACGCATTGTCAGAACCCTTTCGTTCTTGAGATAATACTACTTGTTTATTCGGTTGATTCAGTTAGCTCTGGGAGGACGGGTTAGGATGTCAACAATGTCTTCCTCTTCCCCTTTGTCCCTGAGATACTGTCGATGTTCTTCTGTGTTCTTTTCAAAGTCAGCAAACAAAGGATTCTCTTTGTCACCATCCCATTTACTTATTTCAATAGCACACTCACGACAATAGTAAGCGTCCATTGCTTGGTTGTAATACAGTGCTGGAGGGCGCTGGCAGGCACTACGGTTGCACGATTCCCCTTTCTTACCTTTGTCTTCTTTATTCATAAGCCTTTTGCCCTTTCACTAGAGTAACAACAAGATCACCTTTATGATACTGGTTAGAATGTCCAAGGCATTCCTTTGCTGCACCAATGCCATCAAGACCAAAGATGTCCTTGCCGACAAGTTTATTGCCGACAAAGACGTTGAAGTAAAGAGGTTGTGGCATGATTAGCCTTCCTTGTAAAGATGCTCATTGATGAGAAAGAAACGGATGGCAGACTTGATTGAAATGTTTTCAGTCTCTCGCCATTCACCATTGAATTGAAATTCAACAGTCAAAGCGTGGAAATTGAATTCACCATTGTCGAAAACCTGCGATGGATTTAAGGTGTAACGGTATTGATGGGTTGCAGGTTTGCCGTCTCGCCAAAGAGTATGTTCAACCAATCCAGAATCAATACGCTTGACGGGAGGAATGGCAATCACTTGACCGTTCTTCTGTTCGGTAGGCTTCCATCCACACTCACGAGTTGACTTATGACGGACAAGAGACATTTCTCTATCGAATTGAGCAAGAGTGACCTTACGACCTGTTGAGATCATACGTCCCTCTTTGCCCTTCTTTGCCCACGTTGCGTGAAGAGCACCGTCACCTGATGAATAGATATTGAGTTGTTCTGGCATGATAAGAACCCTTTCGTTCTTGGTATAATGTTACACCTTCACGGTGTTGTTTGCGTTAGCTCAAGAGGTTTGATTGGTTCGTTTTTGTAGAAGTGAAGGTCAGTCCAAAACTTATCAGTCATCACCAAAGGACGGCAACCCCTTTTGTCCTCTGGTAACAGCGCTTCAAACTCCTCAGCAGTAAAAAGGACAACATCCATAAACCTTGCAGGTCTTCCGTATTTTCCACGGATACGGATGTAAGTGTGTCCTTCAACCTGTGCTTCAATCTTTTCCATTTCATACCTCGATTGTATAGTGATGGCTGGCATTGTGTCAAGAGGACGGTGTGAAGTTCTCCGATCCCATTTCATAAATAAGACCATCATCCCCAACATACCAGTCGACACTTCCCAGGCTCTTGGCAGCATCAGTGATGGCATCAGAAACCTTGTCGTCATAGCCACGATCCCAATACCCAGCGCCATGACCATTGCGTGTCAACCACAAGTCATGTCCGTTCTGTGCATCAGACGCTTCGGTGGCTTCAAGTTCCTTGGCGAATGACTCACGGAAACCACTCAATTCCTCACGCAACCAAGCCAAGGTTGAAGGTTGAAGGTACAAGGTCATAAGGTCCATGAGTTTCGTCACTGTCAAAATCCCCATCTTCTGAGAAGTCAGAGAGTAACCAAATAGCGCATTCGATATAACCATTTTCAAATTCATCAGGGACAAACTCAAGATACAATTTGTAATTCTTGAGTCGTTTGATGATGCTTTCGAGTTCAGCCTTTTCCTCACCTTTGAAGTCGAAAAGGTTGAATTCAAGGATGGCAATGGCTTCGTCGACCTGTTCAGGAGTTGAGTCCTGTCCAGCGACAAGGTTAGAACCGACGCCATAAACAGCATCCATTCCATTGTGCCAGTTGTGAAGAAGTAACCCAAGTGGAAGGTAAACGTTTGATTCAGGCATTGATCGCTACTCCTGTTCCAGAAATTGTGCCCTTCATGGTCTTGAAGGTTGTTCCGTTGATCAAGGCAAGACGAAAGAGAGTCTTCTTGAGAAGGCTTTTCTTGTCATCCTTAGAGTGAAGTTTGTAAATGGTATAAGCCTCACTCAGTTGAACAACACGGTCGCCAACCTTGACTTCAGAGAGACGCTTGTCGAGTCCGCTAGGGACATACTCCGAACGGTGAAAGCCCATAGGCTTTGATTGAGAAGTAGGATCAGGCGCTTGGTTATACCATGAAGGCTCAGGCGTATCAACAACCCGACCATCCTCCATTTTCATTGAACCAGACCAGAAGTTTTTCTTGAATTTTGCCATGATAAGAACCCTTTCGTTCTTTGTTGTCTTGCTGATAAGACTAGAGGATCAACCCCTTGTTTCGGTTAGCTCGGATAGTAAGGGGTTATCAATTTCTTCAAGGCTGTAAAGATATTATCATCGTTGGCGTAGGCGTAGACTTTCCTTGTCCACTCATCCCTAAAACTTCTGGGAAGGGCATAGAAAACATCAAAGCAAAAACGCTTGAAAGGAATCTTGACTCTCGGATATTCAGTAAAAGTTTTCTTGCAATTCTTGGCAACCTCTTTGAATTTCTCTTCTCCCATCGAAGAGACAAACTTTTGAAACTCATCGGAAAGTTGTTTGAAGTCGTTATTTGTAATTTTCATTGTAGAACCCTTTCGTTCTTTGTTGTCTTGCTGATAAGGTTAGAGTGTTACTTCTTTGTTTCAGTTAGCTCAACCGATTCGTCTACCCAGACTTCCATGTCAGAGGCTCCAACACGCCAGATGTTTTCACCGTCTGAATATTCGTGGTAATCACCCTCGGGATTGTAACCTTCGTGGCCGATCCCTTCCCGTGTTCCATTGTAAGGGCTTTTGTCTCCGTTCTGGACAGAGATGTCAGTTTGAAATTCTTTTGGTGCTGGAATGAATATCGGCATTGTGTTTCTCCTTGTTGGTATAGTCTTAAAGGTTGTATGTTATGTTACGGCTAGCTCGGCTCCCCACATTTCAGGTAACTTTTCCTTTGCACAAAAGCGACGATATTGTGAACGAAGATAAGCCTTGTCTTGCTCTGTATCTTCTAAGGGGCGATGAAAAGGGAAGTCCTTTAAGTGTTCAGTGTGAAGACTATCATGGAAAGGGCGAGAGGTAACAAGTCTACAGAAAAAAGAGAATGGGACAGGTCCATTTTCCCCGTAATGCCAGCCATCACTACTCGCATTCCAGAGTCGCAACAACAATTCAAACCGTCTCCGATCCTCACAGCATACAACACTGGTTCCACGATTGCCTTCATAACGCCAAGTGTAATAAAACCCCTTGTAATCCATGCACTGTGCTACTCGGGCATTTCGAGTGTAGTTGATTCGTTCACCGTTGAAGTACTCGGTGAGGTGAGTTGTGTTATCATCTTCGGGAAAGTAACTCATAAGACGCACCTGAAATTTCCATCATGGATCGAACGATCTTCAGCGTTCTTCCAATCATAATATTTTTTGTATTGTTCAAGATGTTCAGCGGTCAAGACGTTACCGCCATTGATAACGGTATCAGTCTCAGGATCAAGGACAGTAATTGCCTTGAATTCATTGTAAGACTTGACCCGCACCTTGTAACCCAAGGCTTTGATTTCTTTCTTGACTTCAGAGAGTGTCATTTCCTTCTTCATCATAGAACCCTTTCGTTCTTGGTGTATCTTGTAAGTGATGAGGCAATGTTTTGGTTAGCTCCTGATAAATACCTAATCAATTTAGATACTTATCAGGAACGGGGAACAATAAATGCTCCCCCATTCCCTTGGCCGACGAGGAAAAGTTATTTCACAATGGCGTTGATAGCGTCGACACCCATCGGTTGAAGAATGCCAAAACAAAAGTAGAAAATAGCGGCAGTCCAAAGGATACCGACGATCAAACCCAAAGCGTGAACGTGAAACGGTGTCTTTGGCGTTTCATAGTGGTGACGACGAAAAAGTGGCATGTTGATGCTCCTTGGAAAAATGGTGACTCAGAATGTGACAGTGTGACGAACACCGTCAAGAAAAAAATGGGGGAAAACTCGAAAAGGAGAAATCCCCCCGCAACCCTGTCTTATTTATAGTCGCCTGTTGCCCACGACTCAGGTAACGAAATAATCTTAGTCATAGTATACCCTTTTGGGCGGTGCTTTGTTTCTAACCATTCAACTTCTCCTTGTCGGTATAACCTTATGGTGAAGGGTATTTGTTTCGGTTAGCTCGCAGCAGACTTCACTTTATCAATGACAGTCCTTGCCACACAGCGGTTTTTGTTCCTCCTTCCAAGTCATATCGTTTATATCCAAACTCCTTATCGTGGTCGGGAACACTGCGCTTCTTGAACAAAGCCACAAGGACGTTGCCCAATACTTCAAGTTGTTCCTCGGTCAAGTTATCAAGTGCTTCCATGATGTTTCTCCTTGTTGGTATAGTCTAAAGAGTGAGGGGTGATGTCACAGTTATCTCAACACCAACCCCCGTCCCAGCCACTTAGTCACTTTCGACAGGATCAGGCTTTACAGTGTGGCAACCCCACGGGCATCAATACGCTTCCCAACCGCCATTTGAAGAGGTTGCAATCTCACAAGCAAAGTCAAAGATTGCGTCAGCTAAAACGTCTTCTGCCATTTCACTTGCCATTTGAAGACCTTCTTCATACTTCTCTGAATTCAATTCAGGTTCAGAGGAGTGGTCAACTTCTCCTGTCTCTTCATCGGTGATTGGTTCAGCGGCATAATTCTCTGCCCAACAAATTTCTAACCACTCACGATCCTTTGCATGAATCTGATTGCGGATATTGTTGATGCCTTCGTTTGAGTAAGACCAAGACCAAGCCATGATAAGAACCCTTTCGTTCTGAAGATAATCTTACAAGTTGTATCTCATGTAAGCGTTAGCTCAACCCTCAATCACCACGTCGATGCATTTCTGCATGTTGTCCTCGACAGTCCCAAGGTTCAGCCATTTACCCACAAAATAAGCACGGATAGATTCATCCGTGCCATTGATCGAGGTTGAGTAGTTATATTTTGGATCAGCAAATTTTACGTGCGCCACTCTCATTGGCTTGGCTCACGATTGACAAATTCACGGATAGCCTTCTGAGTGTGCTTGATACCCAAAGCCTTGCACGTCGCCTTGAATGCTCTCCCGTCATGGGAAAAGGAATTCGTTTCGATTGCTTTACGCATCGATTGACCAACTTCAGGGACGGTTTTCTTCTTGAGAAGTGATTTCCCAAGATTTCCGTGAGTAACTTCGTCCTTGTGTGCCCAAGGATATTCATCGGGAAACGTATCAACTGCAATCTGCAATTGCTTTTCATATTCAGCCATAAAGGCATCAAGGTTTTTCATTGTAAGACCCTTTCGTCTTGAAGATAATGTTATACTAGCACTGTGTTGTCTTGGTTAGCTCAGATGTCGAGTCCTCCAGACTGAGTGAGAATGACACGATGACCAACGCAACGAATGCTTGGAAAGTGGGCAAAGGCAGCACCGGGGACACCTAATCCCTCTGGACGAACACCAGCAAGCAAATGAAATTCATTGATAAGATCACGGGCATCCTCACGAAGTTTGGCAGAGGTTTCATTGTCAATAGTGAAATAGGCACGGAGTGACCAAGACTCATTGTCGCCTTCCACTTGCCTTGCTACCATATTGATTGCTTGCGTTGCGTTCATCGTAGAACCCTTTCGTCCTTGGTATAATCTTACAAGTTGTATCTTGTGTTTCAGTTAGCTCGGTGAACAAGACACTGTGTAATCAAAACCTTTTTTGTTTTGTTTTTTGGGTTTTTTCCCACCTCCCTTAGAAACAAGGTGGCTGGCACCGCCCTGTCTTAGCAGCGATGCCAAACCAAACCCGTTAGGCTGTGACCTCCTTGGGAAGGAAGGAAAACTTCTCCCTGTCCTTAACTTCGTAAGGGAGACGAGTGTCGATGATCATGTTGCCTCGACGTTGTGCCGCTTGAGCAGCGTTGCGCAAGATGCTGATGTCAGACTTGATGCGCTTGAGCCACGTTGCGACGTAAACCGCCGAGTTCTTCTCATCGTCCTGCCCTGCGTTGTCGAAACCGAGACGGGCAAGGACAAAGACCTTGGTCAACTCTGCTTTCAACTCTTCCTCACTGTAAGAATCGCTACGCATCGATCCCGTTGATACCTCACCAAGCATGTCACCGATTTGATGACTCAATTCATGAATCCAAGTTCCGTAGTAAGAAACTGAATCCACGAACCCTGAAAGGGAAGGCATACGGATGTCTTTTGAAACCAAGTTGTAGCGAGGGATGCAATCCTCATGACCGAAGTCTTGCGGGAAGGCACGGATCAAGGTTTCAAGTTCCTCAATCGAAGGGTTTTCACGCTTCTCAGGTTCAGCAAGAGCGGGAATGACACCGATTTCCTCAAGGTTCGTGTCCAAAACGTTGATGACCATGCCAGAGGCGAAGTGAGAGAACAACTGCTTTTTGTTATCCTCACTCTGAGGCAAGGACGCATTGAAAGCAGGGTTGTCCTTGAACACAGGACGGAAAACAGAAACCATCTTGGCACCCTTTTTGATGGACGCCGATTTGTGGCACTTATACTTGCCATTGAAGATCGCACTGCGAGCAACAAACCGATGATCAAACCGCTCCGATTTGTTCCTTCGCTGCGCTGCCATCGCTGCCATCATGAGGATCAAGTTGTTCACAGCGCCCTTATAGGGTCGACCAAGCGGGAAAGGATTCCCTGCGTGATCCTTTTTGGCAAGAACGTTTACGAACCTCTCATACATTGAGACAAAGTAAGGGCTTTGCCACGGGAGGATATTTTCGGCGAGGACAAACTCCTCGACCATTGAGACAGCCTTTTCTAAGGCTTTGTCGATGCTTTCGTTTGCGTTGTAACTCATTGTGCTTTCCTCACTGCGCTTGTAGCGCAATCAAATTTGTGTGCAGCGTCTTTCTCTTGCTGACAATAGTAAGGAGGACAGCCCTTTGTTTTGGCTAGCTCGCTAAACAACATACAAAATGTAAGTCTGCTATGTGGAGGCAACTAGCATACAAACACAGGTTGTCGTTATCTCAGTGACTGAGACACAGATTCACAAAAACCACGGCGGGGAATTGGGTTTGGGTTTCCCACCTCCCTTAGTAACAAGGTGGTTGGCATCCCCTCCCTGAGAAGGGGACACCGAAAACTTTTTCATTCCGCTAGGCTCTGCTTTTCGCTCACCGAGTAGGGCACGGAATTGTCTGACCTGAGCAATTGAACCCTCGAAATCAGGCTCATCTTCAAAGATGTTACAAAGACCGTCAAGGTTTACGTCGATGAAAACCCTAACGACTTCTTGAGCATCATCAGACATCACGGGAAACATTTTGATGATGTGTTCTGGTTCAGTGGTCCAGAACAGGTTGGCAATCGTGTCCCACTGCTCACGGGACATCTGGTGGCGCAATACAAAATCGAATGCACTTTCATCATTTCCCACACAAAGGGAATCATCGATCATCTGCTTTGCCAAAGGCAGAAGCCTATTGTATCTTTCATGGATTGGAGGCATTACAAAGTCAGACATGAAGAACTCCTTGGATTGTTTATAAATTGCCTCCCCCGAAGGGGAGGCGCTTGATGATTAGACCGGCTCCATTCCGGCAATTGCCCGACTATGGTTTTTATCCTCACGGCGAACCGCTGCCTTGCCCTCGGTGGCACGTCGCTGGCGGTCGAGCAACTGACCACGCTTGCGATATGTCCGCATCACCTTGCCGGACTTCTGGCGGATCACTTCCCGCCCATTGAAAGCCGTTTCAGGCATGACCTCACGAGGGGAGAGGCGAGAGGTATCGCCGTCGCACTCTTGCAATCTCTTGATTGCCATAGCCCGCTTGGCACCATTGTTGAGTTCCTTGGCGGTTGAACCCTTGGCGGGTTTCGTGAAGGAAATTTTCGCCAAACGGAAAAGAATTTCGTTTGTAAACTTGCTAGGTGAGCATGGAACGCCGTTGATATACATGGTAGAACCCTTTCGTTCTGTGATGTGGTTTGTATCAGCGTCTTTCTCTCTTGCTGATAATCTTATAGGAACCACCCTATGTTTTGGCTAGCTCGCTGCCTCCTCGAAAGATAAGATATTCCTTGGTCGATGTCGACGCTTTCCTTCGTTCAAACGACGAACTTTTGAGGGCGAATTGGTACGACGCTTGCGGATTGTCTCGAACGTGGAAAGATCATTTGACTTGACTTTCATATCTAGGCTCCTTTACCCATTGAGATGATCTTACAAAATGTAAGTCGTGTTTTGGTTAGCTCGTTGTGTTGTATATGAAAAAGCCTCCCCCGAAGGGAAGGCTTGGAATTACTTGGCGATTGCTTTGGTCTGATGCTTACGGATAAAATTGAGAGCAGGATCGCTCATTGAGGCAAGAAGCATGAATGCTTCAAGTTCGTTGGAACGTGCTTTACACCAAGCCTTGACTTCAGACTTTGCTACGTTGGATAGATTTTGGAAGGCAGTAAGTTCAGCCATGATAGAACCCTTTCGTTCTTTAGTTTGTATCAGCGTTTGTCTCTCTTGCTGATAAGTATAAGACAACACACACATGTTTCGGCTAGCTCGGTATCCTATGCCAGCCACCACAGGGGGAGGGGGGGGTCAGGATGCGAATATAGGTTGCATGTTCTAGTTAGCTCGCATGTTAAATAAGCACAGGCTTATAGGGGGGGGGGTTACCTTTTGGAGCCATACTCCCCCCCTCTGGGACTCCTAGATTTGAAAATTTGACGATACGAATTTTTGAAAATAAAAAGTGGCCCCGTAAATAAAACTCGTATATTTTAATGGGAGAAATTATTATAAAAATATGTTCTAAATGTAAAATAGAAAAAGAAGAAAGATTTTTCACTACAGATAAGTGCAGAAAAGATGGTCTTTGCCCTCAATGCAATGAATGTAGAAAAATTCACAAAAAGCGTAGCCGAGAAAGAAAGAAAGAAAAGATAAAAAGTTATGCAAAAGAATATTATAAAGAAAACCAAGAACATTTAAAAGCATACAGCAAAGAATATGGCAGAGATTATTATGAGAAGAACAAAGAAAAGTGCATTAGATATCAAATGGAATGGAGAAAGAAAAATAAAGAAAAACATAATTATTATAAATGTGGAACACCACAAAGAAGGATTAGAACTAATTTATCTAAAATATTTCAAAAATCAATCAATAAGGATGGGAATTCAACTTCTCAAATAACTGAGAATTATTTGGGATATAAATTAAAAGAATTATATAATCATTTAGAATCTCTTTTTGAGGATGGTATGAGTTGGAACAATTATGGAGTAGGCAAAGGAAAGTGGTGTATAGATCATATCATTCCACAGTCTAGTTTTTCTTATTCTTCATACAATGATGAAGACTTTAAAAAATGTTGGTCACTTTCTAATTTACAACCTATGTGGTTTGATGAAAATTCTGCAAAGGGAAACAGAGGGGGGGGGTAGGTAAATAGGGTTCCTTGGCAAAAAAAGGATACCCTTTTCAGAGTAGTGTACCGTTTTGTCAAAAAATATAATATGGGGTAAATTAGGGGGTGGGGGTGCTTTTAGGGATGTTAGGGATATGGGGGATTCCTTATCGGGGTAATATATTATACTTTTCTCGTTGTACAACGTTCTCATATAATTTATTTTTTATACAGGGGAAATGAGAGGGGGGGGGTAGGTAAATAGGGTTCCTTGGCAAAAAAAGGTTCCCTTTTCGGAGTATATCGTAATGTTTTTCAATCAAGACAAAGGTGATTAATATTTTCTTTGAGTAAATAGTATTTCATTTTACTTTCAGGGGTGTAAAATATGTCTTATCGGTATTTAATTTATCATTTAAGGTGGCAGATTTCGGCATTAGTTGATTGACCATGCCTAAGTTAGAAAATATATAAGGTGTATTGAACAGGTATTTGTAGAACTCAGGATAGTAAGTGGAACACTTATAATTTTCAAGGTTAAGCCAAACACCTGGGAACCACTTTTTCTCTCTAAGTATCTTTCTGCCAATTTGGAGTGAGCCATAAAAGACAACGCATTCCTTGTCTGAGTCAGGATATACGTTAGGGACACCTTTGAAATAATCAATGGTATCAATTACTTTATAATTCATCCCTAAGCGAGAAACAGCATCTTTCAAGCGGGAGGTTTCTTCTTCATCAACAGGGAAGTCTTCAAAAACCCATTTTACATCTTGTAAGTTCACAGTAATTCATTTGACCAGAGGGATATAACTGGATTTACTGTATTACTTTAGATGGGCACTGTCAATCTTCTAGGCCAAAAACCATATCTTCAATGATTTGGTCGTGCTTTCTCTTTTGTTTGGCACGTTCAGCCTTTGTTTTGCCTTTGGGTTTTGATTTGTAATTTTGAGAAGCAGTTTTGTTCGGAATGTCATCCCAAGCATTTGGTAGATGGGACTTATTCCTTTTAGATCTTACTTTGACGCCTTGTTCTTCAGCATCTTCCACATGCCTCATTTCCTGAGTGGTCTGTGGTCTTCTATAGTAACTCATATACTCTTCATTCTTTCTGGACATAAATTGATTTCTCCATAGGATATATTCATTATACCCCTCATTACATAACTACGATAAAATTTATTAGGCCGATTATCTGGAATTTATATTTCAATCTCTTCCTATTAAAGATGCTCTTCCTATTAAAGATGCTCTCTCTATATCAGAGAGATAATACCAAGTTTTAGGTTCTACTTCAGGGCAATCACAAACATTTTGAAAACCATCATATTTTAATTGATAGTAAACAGATAGTTTATTTTGCATTGGATAATTATTTCCGTACATTTCTTTATTGTTAATTGATTTATTTATCAAAAGAGAAAAGGTTAGTATAGTAGCACATATAAGTGTGACAACAAAAACAGGTGGTGCGTATTTGTTGAAAAGATAATTCATTGTACCCACTCCATAAAATCTTCTTCATTAATTCCTATTTTGGACAATTCTTCTTTGGCGCTCCGGTAAGGATCTCGCTCCAAAGACTCTTCAGGCTCTTCAACATTAGAGATAAGTTCTATTTCATTGTTCGATTCTGCATCTTTCATTTTAATCACCTTCTGTTGGTTCGTTAGAGTATTGACTGTGCTTCCCTTTCATCTTCATACTAAACTTATGTAGGTCTGTAAAGAATTCTTCGGTTGGCTTGCTTACATGGTAGGCAAATATTCCACCAAAGTAAACACAGTAATGCTGTCTTTTTACACCTATGACAACCGTTAAGACCGAGGTCATAGCAGCTCCGCCTATACCGCCATGCCCTAAAGCAGTAGAACCCCAAGTTTGTGGGAAGGCATAAATGTCAAAACTATCATTAGTAGAAGGTCTTCTCTTTTTCCTAATCTTTCCTCCCTTTTTGATTTCTTCTATTTGTTTGTTGAAGGAAACACTTTTGGACTCTCTATGTAAGGAAGAGTAATCATAGTCATCGTACTCAATGTCTGGAAGGTCAGTGTGAATGGCAGAGTAAAATGCGTCTGTATATTCTGTAATAAATCCTGCTCTCATTGTTTTGTTATCCTGTTTTGTTAATATAGTAGTCTTTAATTGTTTTGATAGGAAACTCTATTTCCATTTCATTAAGTATCTTTTGTCTGATTAGTTTCATTTTAACTTCGTCCCACTCTTGATTGAGTTCGAGAAAATCCATTTGTGGGTAATCTCTGTTTTCAAATTCTATTCTTCCAATAAAACAATTATTGCAATCAATATCTATATACTTGAATGAAATACCTTCACGTCCTTCATAATACCCAAAATTATCATAAAGATACTCACTTACAATGTCTGATTCTGAGTATTCATCAAAGTTCTCAAAATTATCTTCTTTATATTTTTTGTAAGATTATAACAAGTTCTTCGAATCGGTCTGAACACAGAATAACTCCCGTGCCTTTGATGTAAGAGTTTCTTGTTCCCATTTCTCGCCCTTTCATTAAGTGTCCACACCCTACAAAATAGAGTCCTACCTGTCAATCTTAATGGCCATGTATTAAAAGTGAAAAAGTGCCTGTACCCGTTAGCTTCGCCATTAAAGCACTGACTTTCCTTAAGAGTCAATGATAAAATTCTAAAATTTTTATGGTCTAGAAATTAATCCGAATCACCACAATAAAGGAAACCTAAGTGACCTTGAAATTATAGAAGGAGTCCTTGACTTACAATTCTAGTCTAAGTAGTTTAAAATCAGTCTTTTATTGCGCATAAAAAGGTTGGCTTTCGAAACAAAAAACAGAGTCTTTTGACACTGTAATAGGTAGAGGTTGCTTTTTTTTTATGAATCTGGCCTTTTCACATTGACTTTATTTCTGGGTTTGTGGACTGTCTCATCACTGGCGCAGAAACTAGCCAGAATTCACTCTAAAATAGGTTCGCCATGAATCGCAGCAAAAACCACAGCAAAAATGCACCAACAATCCCTTTCAACAACGAAGAAGAAGGGTTAAATTCTAGCCCAAAAATTTCTCCTCATGAAATCAAGGAATGTAATGAGGTAGAGAATGAAGTTTTGGGATTTGAAATTAAGTCTCAAAAGAAATATGACGAGAAGAAAATTGACCTTGTTCAGGCTGAAATTTCTCCTGAATTGGCTGCTTCTTGGCTCAAGAATCGGAACAAGCAAAACCGTAAGGCAAGTCCAGGTCATATTCAAAATCTTAGTTTTGAAATGAAAAATGGGAATTGGGTTGACTACGTTGCCCTTATCGCCATTGATTATCTTGGCTTCTTGGCAAACGGTCAACACACTCTCAGTGCTATCGTCAACTCAGGACGTTCACAAAAAGTGATTCTCGCCATCTACGTTGATTCTGAGTATATTAAGTTCGCTGATATCGGTAGAAAGCGAAACCCTTTCGAATCAAATGAAATCGCCAATCGAGACGAAATGTGGATGAATAGTAACAACTTTGGAAGCCTTGCCGCCCCATTGGTTACTGGTGGATTCACAAAGAAAAGAATTGGCAAGACTCAAACCCCAACCCCTTCTCAGAAACTTGAAGCCAGAGGCTATCTTGCGTTCTGTTGTGGTTAGAGCCTACTATAGTGTTGATCATGACGTTCTCGAAAATTTTTGCAACATCATGATTCTCGGCAAACCTAAAGAAGGCACCAAAATCGACCTTCCTTATGATCGTGTTGTTGCTTTCCGTGACTTTTACAATCTGCGATCAAAGCAAAGTTATGTCTATGAAGACAAGAACAAACAAAAGGTTTCGAGAGAGCCTGGACGTGGATATTCTGGTATTTCTATGCTACACAGAAATATCGAAATGATTATCGAGGAATACGTCAAGGGCGAATCCAACAAATCCCGCAATTTTGGGGGCAAAACAATCATAAATCAGCCAACCAACATTTATCTTCTTCCTAACGAAAAGGTTGATGCATAATGGGGTTGGTCAAGGAACTACGACCCTTTGAAACACAGATGCGGGACATTTTGTTCCGCATCTGTGCCTTCGAACCTAAATTTTACAACCAGCAGGAAAAAAGACTTCTAAAATCTGATCGTTATGAGAGTGTATTATGTGAAGGATTGAAGAGTCTAGGTTTTGAGGTTGAAAAATTTAGTGGCAAAGACTATGACATTACTGTTAATGGTCATAAAATCTCAATCAAGAAGCAGAACCGAATATTTTCAAGGAACATACATTTAGGAAAGGTCTTTAAGCCAGTAGGGATGAAGGCAGTTCGGAATCTGAAATACGGCGAAAGTCCTGTTATCCTTAGAAACAATCTGATGTCTGTAGATCGAGTGAAAAGGTTTGAATTACACAACTTTGAATCAGAGTATTTAATGATGATAGATTGTGTAACTTTAAGTGCTTTTGACGTTCTAGTCGACCATTCTATGTTAGGTATTGTTAAGATGAATAAAATACCTAAAGATTGGATTTCACCCTACGACAATGGACAAATTGGCTTGAGATTCTACGAAAATCAAAAATTGGAAATGCAAATTCATGGATCTTTCGATTCTAAAATTGCAGAAATAGAAAGAGAAAGAAATTCTATTTTTTGTAATGAGATTCTAGAAAAGATGCACATGGAAACGGCAAAACCAAAAGGAAAAATTTCATTAATAGTGCCAAAAAAGAAAACAGCGAGATTACAAAAAAACATAAAATGGCCTATATTCGTTGACTAGAAAATGAATACACCCCTTATATAAGGGGTGTATTCTTATTATAGGAGAAAAAAAAATGGATAAAAATCAAAAGTCTTTAATTTCTTTAAGGTATTGGCTTCAGGGTGCTAGTTATTCAAAGGCTTCTGCTGCTCTTGAACTTATGCTGTCTATCCAGAAGGAGATACGTAAGGATGGAGTTACACCAGAATACATTCATCCTATTCGAGTTACAAACTTCGCCCGAACACTTTATGGTAATCTTCTTTATCCTGAAGATACTATGATAGCTTTACTTCTTCATGATGTTCCTGAAGATTACGATTTCTCTTTTGATGAACTAGAAAAGAAATTTGGATCTCGTGCAGTAAATGCAATTCGTCTTCTTACAAAAAAATATAGAGGTGCGAGAACTCCTGACGAACAATACTTTAAGTCAATGATTCACGATCCTATTGCCAGTATTGGTAAGGCTTGTGATAGAATTGATAATCAGGGTGATATGATTAATGTCTTTACTCTTTCAGGACAAGAGCATTATGTTAATGAAACTGAGCAATTTATTATTCCAATGCTCAAAGAAGCACGAAGAGAGCATCCAGAACAAGAACCTGCTTATGAGAACTTAAAATATGTTCTTAAAAGTCAAATAGGTTTAATTAGAGCTATTCGTCGTGCCGAGAGTGGAGAGAAGCAATACTCCACTCCCAAAACGAAAAAGACTGATTAGTCTTTATTTTTTACATATTCTAGACAAACTTTTTCGATTGTATCTAAAAGTTTTTCTACGTCTTCTGGATCGGGAGCCAATTCTTTAACTTTGTTTAAAAGTTTGTCTCCCTCTTCCCCTTGCAAGAGAACTCTATATCTTGTTTTTTCAAAATCTTCATCTATAATAGATGCCTTTACTCCTGCTGGTAAAACAGAGGTTGTAAAGAAGACTCCTGACTGTCGATCCATATATCTGATGTCAACATCACCTGCTTGCGATTCTCTTACAAAGAAATTGTTTCTTGTCTTTGCTGATTCTTCAACTTTTTTTAAGTAGCTCATAAAAGCCTCCTTTATACTTTTGTATAACAATACGAGTATTATTGCAAATATAGATAATTTTTGGCCAATATGAATTAAGTCGTATGTCCTTGGAAACAAACCAAAGGATATATAAAAAATATGCAAATTATAATCACTGACTTAGAGGGAAAAAAACTTGAATTTGAATCAAAAAGAGTTCAGGTCACGAACGTAAGAGATTACTCTGGTAATCCGAGCGAAGAAATAGAAAGGTGTGAAATTAAAATTGTAAACTGTACGTGTAGTTACAATGATGCTGTAGATTTTATTGGTGAAATCTATAGAGCAAAAGAAGGGTTTACTCTCGAAATGATCCGAGAGCATGACCCAAACAGTTCAGTTTTAATTGAGAATATTAAGCCTTCTGGTTATGTTCAATCAAGCGATGATTCTTTAGGTGTCATAGCTTTTGAGAAGGCTGTTTTTTCAAATCACGTTTCAGTGAATTTTAATTAATTTCTTGACCATCAAACAAATCTAATTGGATGGAGTCATCGTTATTGCTGGTGACTTCATCTTTTTCTATTGGTGCAAAATTATCTTCAAAATATTTTTTTGCAACCAACCATTGATCTTCGTGGTTTTTTGGATTTCTTGCAATCATGTCACCCTCTTTGGGGCTTCCATTTTGTTTGTCTGCTTCTGAGATAGAAACTTTACTTGAAAGATTTTCTCCCAATTCATACGTTCTAAGCTCTGCAACTTCTTTGCGACGGTACTTTTTAAATTCACTCATTTTGATTTCCTTTTATTCAAATATATTTTTACTAATTGTTTTCTTACGAGAAGATCTTCTTGTTTGTCCGTTCAACATCGGGACTAATACTTTTTCATAATATTCTGGATTTTGTTCAATAAGGACATATCCTCTATCGTTCAGTTTTGCAGCCAAACCAATCATTCCAGAACCAGCAAATGGATCTAATACGGTTCCGCCTTCAATGACGAAGTTTTTTATTAGTTCTTCACATTGATCTAGTGGACGAGGACAGGGATGTCCCTTTTCTATGGCATTTGTATTTAAAATGTTCTTGTAGGTTGCGGCCACAAAATAGTTTACTGATCTTGTTTGACTTTCAGGAACAAGTGCTTTTGCTCCTTCTTTATATTTTATAACAATGGGATCATAAGCCAAATTAATGGGTGTGGGTCTGAGTTGAACGAAGTTCTTAGCAGAAATGTAAATCGTGATATCCTCTCCAAACCAATCCCAAAAATAACGCATGTACTTATACGTTTGCCATACTGCAATAAATCCTCCAGGCTTGACTTTTCTGTAGGCTTTTTCATATATTGGTCCGAACCAATCCCAATAATCTTGTGGTGTTTTATTTTTTTCTTTTCCATCATCATATAAAAATCCTATTCCGAAGGGTGGATCAGTGACTAACGCATCAATTGATTCATCTTCGATATCATCTAACATCGTTTCACATGGTCCTAAAATGGTTTTCTTCATCGGTTTCTCCCGTATAATCTTCAAGTAAATACGACACAAGAAAGGCCAAATATGGACTGGAATGATCTAAACGAAGAAGAAAAAAAACGCATGAAAAAATTCCTCCAAACCATCAGGAATCTTATTGCCGAAAAAATATCTGGTCGTTATCTATTAGAAACAGACAAAGAGTATAATGACAGAATGGATGCAGAGTTCGAAAGGGATTTTAGCCACAAGTCTCCAGATTATTTTTTAAACCATCCAAATGAGGAGGAGAAAAAAGAAGATTTATAGAATAGATTTAAATAAGAATTAGAAACTTTCCATAAAGGGAGACATTAAATGAAGAGAATATTTTTTATGACCACATTCCTTCTAGCAACTATATTTTTTGTAGGATGTGGCGGTAATTACACTGGAATGTATGTTGCCTCAACTAACAAATCTTTTATTTCAAATATAAGAGATTCCGAATTTGACAGACTATCAAAAGAACTTATTCAAAATAGAGTTGCCTTTGAAGAAGATTTAGATAATTTCTACATAAGAACTCTATATCTGGCTGAAAAAGAAGGAAATTTAGATACTGATGGTATTATCTACTTAAACCAAAAAGAAGCAGAGTTAAGAGAGCAAATGGATGCTGTTGAAAAACAATCTATTGACAATATAGATGCATACATTAGATCTTTTGATGAACAAATTGAGAAGAATGACAAATATATTGTTTCTATTCTCGACAGTGATAAGTTAATGGCAGAGAGAATAACTCAGTTGTCCATTCAATTAAATGAGAAGATCTCAGTTTTACAGGAAGATGCTGCGAAACGTAGAGAAATTCAATTTATGAGAGCACAAGCCAAGATTAGAGAGGCTGACAATGAATCTGCTAGAATTAAATTAGAAGAAGAGATGTTTTTTGCGGAGTTTGAAGAAGTAGAAACGCCAGAACCAGTTACACCCGAGGGAGGATTGTAAAATGGATAAAGAAGAACTTAATAAGTATATTGATAAGGTAAAGAGTACTGACATCGCTGAATTAAGCGAAGAAGAAAGAGTTTCTTTAATTGAAGAGGGACTTTCAAAACTTCCAAAAAAGGAAGTTCAAGAGGCTCCTAAAAGATCTATGAGAGACATTGTAGATGAACAAGCAACCTTCGTAAGAATTAAAGGTGTGGATGTTCCTGCTCCAATCAGAGGGATTGCTGACAATGATTTAGAGTTGATTGACAATATGATAGAGACTCGAAAAGCAACTGAAGAAGCCACCTACAGTGCTATTGGGACTGTAGTCTCATTACTTGTTACGGCAGCAATGTTTGTTAAATAATATTAAATCGTAAGTAATTGGATGGAGAACGACCCTTTCTTTTCGAGAGGGTTTTTCTTTTGTCGTTTAGAATTATATTACATGGTTTTTTATTTATGGAGTAATAAAGATGAATCATGATGAATTGGTAAAAAGAGCCGAAAAATGGCTTAAAAACAGTAAAAAATGTGGCGTTGTCATGATTGAGTGGTATGGTGGCCCAAGGGAGACACCTGACGCCATTGGATGGTATGGTAGAGAAGAAGGTATTTTAATTGAATGTAAGTCTTCTTATGAAGATTTTAAGGCAGATTCAAGGAAATACTTTAGAAAAACTCCTGGGAGGGGAATGGGAAAGTTTCGATATTATATGGCTCCTCCAGGAATTATACCTTTAGATGAATTGCCTCCTAAGTGGGGACTCTTAGAAGTTCACGAAAAGATGGTGAAGAATGTAAAGAAGGCTCAGGAATTTGAATTAGGAATTGCTTCTCTTAAGAATGAAAGAAAGATAATGATTAATGCGTTAAGGGCTGTAATTTGTTCGACACAAAAAGATTTGTCTCAATTTAGAATTTGTAATGATCCTAATTATGAGGGAAAGAGAAGAAAAAAGAAAAGGAGATAAGATATGAATTATAGACAATGGCTAAATTCGATAAAAAAAGGCGCTCCTTGTTCAGTTAAAATTAATGGAAATGTAATTCTAAAGAAAACTATAGTTTCTAGAACTTCCCACTTTAGAAAAAGCACTGTTGGACTTTATAGAAAACATATAGAAGTAAATGGAATGTGGTTCGATGGTTATACTGGGATTTATTTGGACGGTAAAGGTAGGGAATTTCAAATAATTCCTCTAGTAGAAAATCAAAGGAAAAAAGACAAAGAATTGAAAATAATAAGTTATATTAAATCTCTTTTGAAAGGAAAGAAATATGAAAAAAATAGCAATGACAAGTAATGAGATTAATTTAAGAGTTGCCGACATGAAGGAGTCTCCTAATACAGATCCTATTACCATTTCTACTGAAAACGGCGATTTTGAACTCTTTATAGATTCTTATAGAGACATGTATACTGTTGAGTGTAAAGATCCAGAAGGTAATTATTGGTCTTTGGATGATGTTTTTGGAACAACTGATATTTCTGAAGCTAGTCGTAGATTGAAAGAAGAGGCAGAGAGTCTATCTGTCAATCAAAAACTCAGTGGTAGTTGGAATTTAGAGGCTACCAGAGAAGAACTTGAGCGTTCAGAAGAAGAGAGAAAGAAGATTGTTACAGATAACTATTCAGGGAATGAAACAGCGGACGATTTTCCATTCTAAGGAAAAATATAAATGAATTATTCAGAATCAGCAAATGGATTGGGTATAAACTTTAGAGTAGAAGTTGATCCTTTAGTTAAACCTGTCTTTGTCCCATTTGAATTTTTAAGCTATGATGATTTTGGAGAACCTATTTTTCCAAATAGTCATAAGGCCAAGATGGAAGATGAGATCTTTAAGAGAGAGGAGCAAGCCGCCGAAATAAGAAAAAAAAGAAAGGAACAACAAGAAAAAGAAAGGCTTGACCTCCAGAAAAAAGAAACTCCCCCGCCCCAAGATGAACAAATTGATATGTTTGGTGATTCTATAAAAGAGTCACCAACTTCACCATACACACCTGGTGGAAAGATAGCTAGTTCTAAAAAAGATAAGATTCCAGGTGGATTGGCAGATAAAAAGTCTCCTTCCGATTTCAATCAAAAGGATTTGAAAAGGGGAATTAAAGTTGAATTAGAGCACACTAGCGATAGAGACATTGCTCAGGAAATCGCAATGGATCACTTGACGGAAGATTCCAAGTATTATCAAAAACTTGAAAAGATGGAAAAACGTCAATCCTCTCGTTATTGGTATAGAACTTCTTCTTTCAAGAAAAGGTTGTCTCAGTGTGTTGATATGTGTGAAAGTAAATTTGAAAATGAGAAAGATAATAAAATAAGAGTAAAGGTAGAAAAGAAAGATTCAAAAGATAAAGATTTAGATAAAGAAATTGTAGTTATAGTCGAAGGACCAAAGTCTATTTCAGAAAACATCATTACTGAAATGGAAGCAAAAGAATTGAAGGGTTGTCTAAATACAGTTCTTTCTAAAAATAATTTCTGGTATAAAATTTCTCAGAGAAGTTTCGATTTTGAAACACAGAAATCATGGGAAATAAATGATCCATTTAAAGACGATGAAGAGTATTATGTTTATCATGGATTTGCCGATACTGCTGATGCTTGGAACACCTTAAAAAAAGGTTTATCTGGTTCAGAAAAAGTTCCTAGAAAATATTCCTATGAATCTCAAAACAATCCGATGGGTCTTTTTGTTACTTTGAATAGAAAGACTGCTCAAGAATTTTCTTCTACTCATGGAGAGTCTGTGATATTTGAGTTGTTGGTTTCTGGTAAAGACTTAGAGTCTCCTGTTTGGCCAAGCGGTTCCTATACTGTTCAGGGTCAAATGGCTGAATATTGGAAAGGCGATACCTTCGAAGAACAGATGCAAGATAGAGAAAATTCTAGAATGGAAAATGTAGAAAGACAGAAAAAGGAATTAGAAGAAAGAAAAATAGATCTAGAAAGAAGAATAGAGAGAGACAGGGCTTCCTTGGAAGAGTGGAATTCTATAGAGAACATTCCAGAAGAAAGTCTATCCAGTATAGAGAGGACAAAAGATTGGCTAAACAGTAGTGAAAAGGAACTCGCACATATAAACGCTTTATTGTCTAGCGATAGAATAGATCTAGCAAAGTCTCTTGTTGGTGGTGAGCAACAAGCTTTATTTGTTGGAGATATAGATCCTTCAGATGTGAAATCCGTTTGGGTTAGAGTTGAAAATAAAGAAAAGGGATATATGCTAACTACAGATCCTTTTGTTCAAATGTCTCCAGAAGATTTTATGAATAAATTTGAAGAAAAAACAAATGAAAGAACCAATGATTTAGAATCTAAAGCGTTCTCTCCTAAAGAAGATTTCGATCCAGATATATTCTGGGAAAGAGTTCCAAAATATGTTCACAGAGATAAACAGCGTAGTATAAATGTTTTTTCTGAACATCCTGAATATTACAGAATGTACTTTTGGCCTAGACAAATACCTGCTGCAAAAGAATATTTTGAAAGAAATAGAAGCGTAGATAAGAATGCCTATTCGAACCATTGGTATAAATGGTCTAACGAGAATCAATATGTTTGACTTCTTTCAAGGGAATTCCATCAAATCATCAAAAGATATTGAGGTTAAGTATAGAGATACAGTAGATTCTTTTTTGTGGGAAGATGACGACAATGTTTATCTTGAGAGAATTTCTGTAAATGAACGTGGACAAGGAACTGGAACTCAATTCATGAATGAGTTGATTGAGTATGCCAATCGTTCAAATAAAAATATAATATTAGAGCCTGATGAAGATTTGGGTGGAGACTTGGAACGTCTTAAAGAATTTTACTCTAGATTTGGTTTTTCAGAAGATGGAGATAAAATGAGATATGATTTTAAAGAAGATGTATCTACGGCAAATGACAATAGTTGGTATAAGATTTCAAATCTATCTAAAGTCTCTGGTGATGAAGGTTTGTCCTTTCTGTTGAATGAACCTAACTCCGATCCTAAACTTTTAGGCTATACAGGTAGAGAGAATTCTTCAGAGAGTAAAGATGGGACCGAAAAATATTTGGGTGAATTTGGATCGATCAGATATGTTTTAAGGGACAATGATGGAAATATCATAGCTTCTGCTCAAGGTGTTATTCCTCCTGATAGACCTGCTCAAATGTCAAACATTTATGTTCATCCATATCACAGAAGAAAGGGGTTGGCTGAGAAATTAGTCTCTATTTTTGAATCTGACAATGAAGGTGGGACCCATTCTCAACATATTAACGATGATATGCAATCCGTATTAGACAAAATGAATCAAGAGAAATCTGAAAAACAACCTTTAGTTTCAAATAAAAATGACTGGTACAAGATGTCTTCATTACCAGACGATCTATATTATGAAGATGGTGAAGAATATGGATTTGAGGCTGAAGAGTTATCTAAGAAATATTTCAATACATTACGTTGAACAGAGTGTAAACTTGCAGTCTTAAATGAGAAAAGAGAAGTTGTTGCCGCCTTATTTACTGATGAAACAAATAGTGAAAGTTTTTCTTTTGATATTGTTGTTAGACCAGATTATCAAAACAGAGGCATTGGAAAAGAACTTGTAGAAGAGGCAATTAGCGAATTCAATTACCTAAAAGATGTTTACGGTGATGATTACTATATAGATGTTCATGTTATAAATCCTGTAATGCGTGATATTCTTGAAAAGAACTATGGTTTTTCTGTAGATAAAGAATTTAACGAAGAAAATCTGACTATGCGTTATCAGAAAAACAAGAAAGGTGAAGTTAAGTTGGCCAAAACACTTGACAGAAACTTCAATTTGAAGAGTATTGTGAACAGAAAGGTAACGATTGCGATGTTTGATGGAAGTAAAGAATTTTGGAAAAAGGTGGCTTCTTCTGAAGAGAAGGATGCAGAAGGATCTGTATATAATCTAGACATTCAAATCGAATTACCGGAAACCTTACAAAAAATATTTTCTTGGTTTGAATCTGAGGGGTTGAGCGCACTCATTGTTGGTGGTGCTGTTCGTGATAGGTTTATTGGTAAGGAACCAAAAGATATAGACATAGAGGTTCATGGAACAAACTATGAAAAACTATCAAAAACTCTTTCTCAGTTTGGAAGAGTCGATGTGGTTGGCAAGTCTTTTGGTATCATTAAGATAACAGATTCAGAAGGTAATGATTACGACTTCTCCATTCCAAGAAGAGAATCTAAAACTGGTGTTGGTCATCGTGGATTCAATGTTGAATTCGACGAAAGCATTACGCCAAAAGAAGCTGCTGCTCGTCGTGACTTCACCATAAATGCTCTTGCCTACGATCCAATAAAGAAACAAGTGCATGATTACTTTGGTGGTGTTGAAGATATAAAAAATAAAGTATTAAAAGCAACAAGTCCCGCTTTTGCAGAAGATCCCTTGAGAGTGTTGAGAGGAATGCAATTTGCTGGTAGATTTGGCTTTAGTCTTGATCCTGAAACTGCTGACATTAGTCGAGATTTAATGGAAGAGTATTCACATCTTGCCAGAGAAAGAGTGTCTGGTGAATGGATGAAGATGTTTACCAAGAGTAATCACCCAGGAAAGTCTTTAGAGTATCTTGTTGCAAGTGGATGGATAAATTTATATCCAGAGATTGATGCTTTTATAAACAATGATGTTCAAGAAGATCTTCTTCAAGAAATGAATTATGTCGAATATCCTCAACTGAAAGGTAAAGAGATAAAACAGGAACCAGAATGGCACCCTGAAGGTGGTGTTATGATTCATACAATTTATGTTCTTGAGGCTGCTGCTAAAATCGCAGATGAACAGGGATTATCTGGTGATGATCGTGCTGTTATTTTGATGGCTGGGCTTTGCCACGATTTAGGGAAGGCAACTCACACTGCAATAGAAGATAAGAATGGTGTTCCTAGAGTGACTTCAAAGGGACATGAAGCTGCTAGTGTTCCTTTGTCTGAAAAATTCCTTCAGTCAATTGGAATAAAGAATGATCTTATTAAGAGAGTTCTTCCTTTGGTTGGAAATCACATGCAGCACATATCCTATGATAGTGGTAGTAAGAAAGGTAATGTGAGACAAATAGCTGAACGTCTTTTTCCTGCCACAATAAAAGAACTTGAATTGATGATACGTTCAGATATGGGTGGAAGACCACCTTTGCCTGGAGGTCTTCCTGAACTTGCTGAAAAAATGATCGAAGATGCAAAGGGCGAAGGAGTTTTCGAAGGCAAAGTTACAGATTTAATCATGGGTAGAGACATTATTGATCTAGTTCCTTCTGGACAAAGAATGCTCATCGGAGAAGCCTTGAAGTTAGTTCGTCAAAAACAACTAGAGGGAAGTGTGAAAGATTCCGAAGGCGCTCTGATTGTTGCTGAGAATTATATAAAAAGTAAACTTCTACTAATCAATGGATCGGACGTTATGTCTGCAAGTGGACTGGGTGGAGGACCATACATTAAAGGCGTTTTGGATGCTGCATGGGAAGAGCAAAAGGGCGGGACTTTCTCTAATAGAGAAGGTGCTTTGGAGTGGTTGTCTCAACAATTCGATCCAAAAGAAGAATCTAAAGACGAAGAGAATTTAGATGAAAATGATCCTTGGTACAGAGTGAATAAAGGGGATTAAAAGCGTCCTTCCTTGTGGCCATAATACGTTGACATAAGGTCTTGTTAGGCGTATTTTCTTAAAAAGTCCATTAGGAAAAATGACATGCCAGCCTGTAAACTAGAAACTATATACAAAAATTTCATAGACGAGGAAAGTCCTTGTCGAAATTTTATCACGCCTTTCAAACTTGATTCGTTTTACAACGCTCCTAACTCTCTTGTCGATGAAACTTCCAATTTAAAACCTAAAGGGCTTTGGTATGCTCAAGGTTCATCATGGTTTGATTGGTGTAAGTCTGAAAGTTTTTCCGACTTTAGTGATTGTCTTTATATTTATGAGATAATTCCAAATTATGAAAAAGTCCTTCGGATCTCTTCAGAAAATGAATTTGATTACTTTGAAGAAAAGTATTTGAAAAAAGATTATATTTTTTCAATGATGGATAAAATAGATTGGACATTGGTGTCAAAAGAATATTCTGGCATTGAAATAATTCCTTATCTTTGGCGAAAAAGATATGATCATTTTTGGTATCATGGATGGGATATTTCATCTGGCTGCATTTGGAATGCAACTGGAATCAAAGAAGTTAAACTGATTTTCGAAAAATCAAAAAAACTCTGGTTAAATAGAGGAGATAAAAACGAACCAATTAATATTGGAGATGGAATTCCTGAATCAGAGTATGGTGAACTCCGTTACAAAATAAATGAAATGAAAGAAAAAGAACACGGTCGAAGTAGACTCTTTAAGTACATGGCCTAATAGAATCAAGTAATATTTCACCGTATCTTGGGTGGAAATGGTATTAGAATAATTGTACCAAAATATAAATTGAATGGATATATATATGGCTTCTTACATATTTGTAACTGGTGGTGTAGTTAGCGGTCTAGGTAAAGGAATCGCCGCAGCATCCTTGGGTGCATTATTGTCCGACAAAGGCTATCGTGTTTCGTTACAAAAATTAGATCCGTATTTAAATATTGATGCAGGAACTATGAATCCCTATCAACACGGGGAAGTTTTTGTGACTGAGGACGGTGCAGAAACCGATCTTGATCTAGGGCATTATGAAAGATTTTTAGATGAAAATACAAATATATTGTCAAATGTAACAACTGGACAAATTTATAAATCTGTTTTAGAGAGAGAAAGAGACGGTTCTTTCCAAGGAGATACAATACAAATTGTACCTCACGTTACAAAAGAAATTCAAAACAAAATATTATCGCTTCAAAGCAAAACAGATGCAGATATTATTATCTGTGAAATCGGAGGGACTGTCGGAGATCTTGAGAGTGCTCCTTTCCTAGAAGCTATTCGTCAAATGCCAATGATTGTTGGTAAAGAAAACTGTTGCTACATTCACCTCACATACGTTCCCTTTCTCGCTCATTCAGGTGAGATAAAAACAAAACCCACTCAGCATTCTGTTAGAGATCTTAGAAATCTAGGTATTTCCGCAGACATCATCATCTGTAGGACTGCCGCAGAAGTTATTTTGTCCGAAGATATTAAAAACAAAATATCTATGTTCTGTGGCATAGAAGAAAAAAACGTAATTCAGGCAAAAGACTGTAAAACTATTTATGAAGTTCCTTTGAATTTGATAGGTTTAGATAAATCGGTTTTGGAAATATTGGGTTGGCCCAAAACAGCCAGTGTAAAAAGTGGGATATATTCTTCAATTCAAATAAGTCAATCTGGATGGACTTGGACTGGCTATAAAATGTATTTTGATAAACCTCCTGAAAAAGAAGTTACAATTGGAATCGCTGGAAAATACGTTTCCTGTCAAGATGCTTACAAGTCAATTGACGAATCATTAGTTCATGCTGGAAAAAGATGTGATGTAAAAGTAAATGTTGTAAAAATAGATACAGAAAAAGATTCAGATTTACTTGGAAAAATACACGATGGAGATTACTTTGGTTTAGATGGAATTATAGTTCCAGGAGGATTTGGTGGGAGAGGAGTTAAAGGTAAATTGACTATTGCAAGATCATGCATAAAAAATAATTTTCCTTATTTAGGAATTTGTTATGGTATGCATGTACTTGTTATTGAATTTGCAAAAATGGCCATAAAGGGATCTAGACACGGTGAAATAAATACTGTTGAACTTGATTCCGAATGTAAATATCCGGTAATTTCACTCATGGAAAATCAAAAAAATGTATCTTTTGGCGGAACAATGAGATTGGGATCTTATGATTGTGATTTGATCGAGGGCACACTAACGAAAGATCTTTATAATCGAAAAGACGAAGAAGATTCAAATGAAAGAAAAGAGATTGTAACAATAAGTGAAAGACATCGACATAGATACGAAGTGAATTCGGAATTTATTCCAAACTTAGAAGAAATTGGAGTAAAAATCTCTGGAATTAATAAGAAATCTGGACTTGTTGAAATTGTTGAATATCCTAAAAATGACTTTTGTATTGCATGTCAATTTCATCCAGAATTTAAATCTAGACCGATAAATCCTCATCCTTTATTTGTCGGCTTAGTAGAATCTGCTATAGCGAGAAAATATAAAAATGACTCATAATTTAGATTTAGATGGTTTTTTTGAAAAGAAAAAAGAAATTGAAGATAAGGAAAACTCGGGTTCTTTTAGACATCACACTTTAAATGAATCCACCAAAGTTGATTGGTTGACTCCACCAGAAATAATTAAAGACTTAGGTCCATTCGATACAGATCCCTGCACTCCAATAGAAAGACCTTGGGACACTGCAAAAATACATTACAATATAACAAATAATGGACTTCTTCAGGAATGATCTGGAAGAGTTTGGATGAATCCACCTTACGGTAATCGAACAAAACAGTGGATGAAGAAAATGGCTGAACATGATAATGGAATAGCCTTAATCTTCGCAAGAACCGAAACAAGAATATTTTTTCCTTACATTTGGGATTATGCTGATTCTATTTTTTTGTGAAGGGTCGTCTTAATTTCTATCACATAGATGGAACTAGAGGAGATGCCAATTCCGGTGCTCCTTCTGTTTTAATTGCATATGGTAAAGAAAATACAAAAAGACTAGAACAAATAAAATGTCTTGAGGGAAAGTTGGTTTATTTGAAATGATAACAAAACTTAGTAATAAAATTCAATCTGATATAAGAGAATTTCTAGACGATATGGATTTCAAAGATATTGTAAATTCTGCTATCTTAGAAGAAGTTGAAATTAGAGACCCTAGTGATCAAAGATTTGTAGATAAGATTGTAGATGCAATTGCAGATAAAGTTGTTGAATCTTTAGATGCAGAAACTATTGCTGATCATATTTCAGATGAATTGAAAAAACATATTCTTCAGTATAATCCTACAATAGGGGTTGATGGAAATCTTGCTTGTAATTCTTGCTATAGAGAACATGGAAATTGGAAGACTTCGCAAGGTGGCCAATTAGAACATGCGAACCTGTGTAAAAATGGCGTAGCAATAATAGTGTTAGACGATCTAAATTAAAGGAGACCAATAGAAATGGCTAAAAGATCACCGTGAAATAATGGAGAATATGCAATTCTTCACGTAGCAATGTCTGAAATGGATGTTGGGGTGTTTTCAACAGTTGGCTGAAAATCTACAAAAAACTATAAATAATTACAAAATTCGATAACCAAGAATCAGTAATAATAAAAGTTTTTTATAGAAAAATAGAAAGAAGATACCGTAAGTTCTACGGAAATTAAAGTCTGTGGAGAGAATGTAAGTCAAATAATATCAATTTATTAATATTATTTGCTATCTTGATGAAGCAGAAAGTGAACAGAGAATCTTTTGTAGATTTTTGTAAGTTTCACAGAACGGTTATGTTGATGGGGATTATGAAGGTACAATTCGTAATTTCGGAAAGAACATAGCAACTATCGCAGAAAAAATCAACAGAACACCAAGAGCTATTTGTGATAAAATGGCAGAGCGTTATTCAGAAAGAGAAATTAGATCTTTCGAGAATGTTTATGAAGGTGAAGAATCAGCATCAGAGCGTGTCTTCAGCACTCTTCATCGTTCTGTAGAGCACAAGTTGTATAAGTTGTATCAAAGTAGCGAAGATAAGAGTTTGAATCGTGCCTTTTCGAAGAGAATTGATTCTACTGTTTCTCCGATGAAAAACATTAATAGTTTCATCGAAAAGGAAGTTAACCGTAAGACCACAACTAAACTTCCAAAAGAAACTGTTTCTCAAATCAAGAGTTCGTGGGAAATTTCAAGAACACCAAAGATTTCTTCCGTAACTTCTCGTGTTTTAACTTCAGTTGCTCAACATTCAACCTCTCTAAGTGCATATAGAAAAAGATAAAATCTTTTTAAATTGCTATTGATGCGAAGGGAGCTATTTTATTATAGCTCCCTTTTGTTTAATTTGATGAATCGAGGTAAGGCATTTGGATAAAATCAAGTCTAATGGACAAAAAGAATTCAATAAAAAAAGATATGATAAACACAATTCTGAATCTAAAAGAAAATTCAAACTTCTTTCGGATCTATTAAGGACGGAATACCGAGACTGCGAAGAAAATTTCAAGTATGATGGGTTGTGGAAGCCTAAAGACAAATTCATAAAAATAGAATTTGAAGATAGAAGAGAAAAGAATTTTGATGGTCTGAGGGATGGAGATTATCCATACAGTAATGGATATAGTATTTTAGAGAGAAAACTTAAAGACGATAAAAATAAATCATCTCTTTTTGTTATTACAAAACAAGGCTGTGATACTGAATTTGGTTTCATTAACTTTGCCCTCGCTAGAAAATTATACAAAGAACATAAACTAGAATCTGAAGCCTTTCAAGCCAGAGATACAGACAAGCCTGAGAAAAGATTCTTATTTCCAATTGATTTATGCACTTTCATAAAAGTAAACTTCAAAACAGGAAAGATAGTTAAGAATGGAAAGTAATGTTTTGGCCAAAACCCTTGACAAGGTTGAATTGCCGTTGCACTATTCCCCAGAGTTTGGACATTATACATATTATGAAAATGTCCTATACTACTACAAGACAGGAAGAAAGTTGCCCAAAAAGGGAATTCGCTGTATGCGAGAAAACTGTCTTCCAAATAGAAAGAAAAAGGTTAAGAGAATTTCCGTCATCTTCGATGGGGAAAATCTTCTTTTAATAGATTCTGAAGTAAAGAATACAAGACTGACACGTGGTAAGTTTCGGGGCTTGTCGCATGAGGAGGTTTTAAATGGAGGTTGATTATGAACTTGAAGTCGTCCTATATGCTTGTGCATCCATCAATCTTAGATGTGAGTCTTTAGAATATGAATTCCATCTAGGGTAATGACCGTTGACTAAAAATCTACAAAAAACTACAAAAAAGTGAAAAAATATGGAAGAAAAACAAAAGGTCAAAATCGTATAAGAATAAATTATGAAAATAAAAGGTTACAAAGTTGAACTGAAACTCAACAATAAGCAAAGAACTATGCTCCTGCAACATGCAGGAGCAGCCAGATTCACTTATAATTGGGGACTTTCAAAACGAATTGACCTAAGAATTTTGTGAATAAATAATATGGGAAGACTTTGCAGTATGGAAAATAAAGTTTACATATATGGTCTAAAATGTCCCGAAAAAAGGATTATTAGATATATTGGGAAAAGTAAGAAACCTAAATCAAGATATTCATCACATTTAAGTCACACAAAAGCAAAAAGGTATGATAATATTCATTTATACCGATGGATTGCGAAGCTTTTAAGAGATGACTTAAAACCCGAATTGATTATATTGGATAGTTGCAGTGATGAAGATTGGAAGAAAAAAGAAAAGGAATGGATTGCTAAAATAGGATTGAAAAATTTGCTTAATATGAATGAGGGTGGTATTGAACCACCAGATAATACGGGTTTTAAATGGACTGATGAACAAAAAGCGAATCATCCATCACATAAGAGAAAAGGCAAACCTCAATGGATCAATATTCCACATCCGATGACGGGAAAAATTGGGAAAGATAATCCTAATTATGGGCAAAAGCGTTCTAAAGAATTTTGTGAGTTAATGCGAAAACAAAGGTTAGAAAACAATGGAATGAAAGGCGTAAAGCTTTCAAAAGAGAGAGTCGAGCAGATAAAAAAACGTGTTAGAAAACCAGTAGCAATGATTGATGGTAATGGAAATATATTAAAAGAGTATAAATCACAAAAAGAAGCAACAATTGAATTGGGTTTAACTCAAGGTGCGGTGGCAAGAGTGTGTAGTGGAGAATATAAACAAACAAAAGGATATAAATTTAAATACTTATAAAAATTCCAGTAAGACCTGTTCTAATTGTGGTGCTATTAAAAGAGATTTGAGTTTAGGTGATCGTCAATATAATTGTGAGGTGTGTGACTTTAGCATTGACAGGGACGAGAATGCAGCTATAGTCTTGATGAAAGCCGCAAGTTCTGCGGTGTTAGCCTGTGGAGATATTGTAAGCCCTCAAAGCGCTTAGTGCGCTTTGCGGCTGTATCGTTGAAGCAGGAATTAGATTGAGAATTTGGTGTTATCCGAAGGATTGAACTTCGTTACCAGATTTTTGTAGATTCTAAGGAACGGTATGGCGTGCTAGAAGACATGTATGATAAATTAAGAGTTCGAGAAGACGTTGAAACACTGACCCTCTCTTTTCCAGAAAGATTTTTAAACATAACAGAGAGAAGAATTCTACTAAAAAAAATAAGTCATTTTTGTCCAAATGTAAAAAAAGTAACAATTAAAACTCACTGCCCGATGGTAGTTCAGCAATGTCCAAATGGTTCAGTGTCGGTTTTCAATCAAGGTCCGAAAGATTCTGGAGATATCCATAAAAGGCACTATCCCACAGAAGAACAACTTAATTATTTTGACGTAAAAAAACTAAATGTAATTTAAAAGAAAAGAGAAAGTCAAATGGAACAGGTTACCGACAAAGTTTACCGCTGGGGTGATCACGATGAGACTGCTATTCAGCAAATCATGAAGTGTACTTATGATGGACGTGCTGTTGCAGGTGCATTGATGGCTGATGGTCACATGGGCTATTCTATGCCTATCGGAGGCGTTGTAGGTTACAAGAACCTTGTATCTCCTTCTGGCGTTGGATTCGATATCGCATGTATTGCTGAAGGGACAGAAATAACTACTGGTTCTGGAGAGATTATAAAGATTGAAGACATTACAAAAGACCATAAGGGTCTTACGATGAAACTGTCTGGTTCTCTTGTAGAAACCAATATTACCGGAATTAAAAGCAAAGAAGTTGAAGAGATTTTGGAAATAGAATTAGAAAATGGAGATGTTTTACGTTTGACAGAAGACCATCTTCTCCTTACTCAAGAACATGGATGTGAGTCTTGGTGGGAGGCAGGGAAGTTATCAATAGGAGACAAAATAATTGTGTCCCCTTATAAAGGAGTGCAAGGGGCTTCTACAAAACACCCTGTTTTCATGAGGCTTCTTGGGTATCTGATGGGAGACGGCCACCTTCCATCAAATGGTTGTAGATCGTCCTTCTATTCTTCCATAGATGAAGATGCTGATTTAATTAAAAAAGACATAGAAATATATTCTGATTATATTCATCAACAATTCGAAATCCAAAAATCTCAATCTGCAAATCCAGAATCTATCTCATCAATTGACCCCGTTAACGTTAGAATTTTCCGAAGAGACAGAAAAACTATTACCGGAAAAGATACAAGGGAAAATTGTGTTTATTTTTCATCGGAGTGGATCAGAAGGGAATTTGAACTTTATGGATGTCCTTCTGGAAAGAAAAATTTTGATATATCAAGACTTCATGAAGTCTTTTCTGATCTTTCATTAGTAGATAAGGCCAATTTTATTAATGGACTTTTGGGAGCAGAAGCAGGTTGCCCAAAAATTGGGAAAAATAATGTCTTCAATCCTTGGATTAAGATGGGCGGTATAAATGGGAAAGATTTATTGGAATTTATTTCTTCTCTACTCGATGAATTTGGCTTTGAATCGCACATTACTCTTTCTACAGAAGAAGAGGATGGGAAAGGGGCTACATATGTTCTCCAAATCGTTGGAGGAATGGACGAATTTGAAAGGTTTTACAGAACCTTTAAGTTTTTCTATTCTGGTTACAAGGAAATAGAAAAGGCAAAAGTTCTTTCTTATATTTGGAACAAAAAACAAATAATTAATAAGAAAATCGCCGCCAGAGAACTTTGCAGGGTTCTTAGATCGCAAGGTCATAAAGTTCATTTTTTACATGAAGAAGCCTCTCGAATTCTTGGGTACGAAGTCAATAAACGTTTTGCCCTTAGATCAATTTACGAAGATTGTGATTCTCCAAGAATCAGCACAGAACAGCCCGTTATCGATACTATTAATGAATGTGTTTTTGTCAAAATTGTATCAATAAATAAAATTAAAGAAAAAACTAAAGTCTATGACATTGGTATTGCTCACGAAGATCATAATTTTATTGCTAATGGAATTATTGTGCATAACTGCGGAAATAAAGCAGTTCGTTTAAATGTCAAAGGTAAAGACATCAAAAAAGACATCAAAAAAGACATTAAAAAAATTATGGATCAAGTCTTCAAGACCATTTCTTTTGGTGTTGGACGAAACAATAACGAAAAGGTTGAGCACTCTCTCTTTGAAGATGAAACATGGAAGTTGCCATGCATTAAAGAAATTGCTCGTGGTAAAAATCCTATTGCATTGAAAGATTTAGCCGCTAACCAATTAGGAACTGTTGGCTCTGGGAATCACTACGTCGATTTATTTGTAGACGAAAATGATGATGTTTGGATTGGTGTCCACTTTGGTTCTCGTGGATTGGGTCACAAAACGGCAACATATTTTTTAAATAAAGCCGGAGGAAAAGATGATATAAATGCTTATCCCACTTTAATTGAGGCTGATAGTGAATTAGGCATCGATTATATTGCTTGTATGAATTTGGCTGGACGATATGCATATGCTGGTAGAGACTGGGTTTGTGATCGTGTGGCTAAAATTCTTCATGCAAAAATTGTAGAAGAAATCCATAACCATCATAATTTTTGCATTCCTGCGACAGAAAAAATTCCAACTCCTTTGGGATGGAAAACAATTGATAAATTAGAAATAGGTGAAACAGTTTATGGCTTCGATAAAGATTTTGGTTTGTATGAAACAAAAATAAAAAACAAATGGAATAATGGAAAAAAAGAAATCTATACAATAGGAACCAAAAATAGAAAAATAAGATGTTCTGGTGATCATCCTATATTAGTTATAGAAATTCAAGAAAAACCACATCCAGAAAGAAAATGGCATAAAAAAAATACTGGAAATTATTTATGGAAAAAAGCAAGTGAATTAAAAATTAAAGATATAGTTGTATGCGCTGAAAGTTACTATCCTAGTTCGGAGTTAAATGATTTTGGTTTACATAAAGCTAGACTTTTGGGAGCTTTTATTGGAGATGGTTGGGTTCGACAAGATCCCACTATAAGTGGATATTCTATTGGATTGGCTATTGGTGGTAAGGAAGAAAAGGTAACAGAAGAATACTTAAATATTCTTAAAAAAGTATTTCCTGAAGCCGATTGGAAAAATAATAAAAAGGTGCTTTTGGGCTAACGGCATCATGTAAATTTATATATGAAAAGCTAAAAAAATGGAATATTCATCAAAAATCAAAAAAAAGAAGATTCCCAAGTTATGTTTTCAATTTAAGCCATGAAGAAAAAATACATTTTTTATCTGGATATGTTGATGCTGATGGGCACGTCCATAAGGAAGATGGCAAAAAAAATCATGGAAGAACTAAAATTTGCTCTACAAACAAATTGCTTGTAGAAGATTTGAGGGAACTGTGTATTGGAATCGGAATGTGTCCAACAAATATATCAAAACAGATTTGTAGTTCTAATTTTTTGGAAGAATATATTGCATTTTCTTTTTACTTAAATCCAAATGATACATCGAAACTTATTTTACTGCATGAAGAAAAAAATAAAAATCAAAGAAATACAATTTGTGAAAGGTCAAGACTACAATCTTCTAAAGTAGGATATTTGGAATTTCCTGATGGTTTTTTTGGACAATACATTTGCTCAATAGAAATCTCAGAAGATGAAGAAGATGTTTTTGATATAGAAGTAGAAAACGACAATCATAATTTTATTTGTGAAGGAATTGTTGTTCATAATTGTTGGGAAGAAGAACATAACGGCGAAAAGTTATGGGTGGTTAGAAAAGGCGCAACTCCTGCATTTCCTGGGCAAAAAGGATTTGTTGGTGGATCTATGGGCGATGACTCAGTTATTCTTGAGGGTGTTGAACATGAAGATTCAGCCAAAGGTCTTTATTCTACTGTTCATGGCGCTGGACGTGTCCTTGGAAGAATGCAAGCGAAAGGTAAGTTTAAGGCAATAAAAGATGCTTCCAATCAAAAGACTGGTGAGTATGAATGTGTTCGTGAACCTCTTGTGAAAAAAGAGGACATGAAAAAATGGATCGAAGAAAAAGGAGTCGAACTTCGTGGCGCTGATGTCGATGAGTCTCCTCAGTGTTACAAGAGATTGAATGAAGTTTTAGACTATCATTCTAATACGATCAAAATCCTTCATACCTTAACACCTATTGGAGTGGCAATGGCAGGAAATGAAGTCAGAGACCCATATAAAGACTAGTAGATTGATCTTGGTCTAATTCCTTGACAATCAAATTCTGGTCTTGTAACTTACTAAATCTTGATTCGATAGGAATTGCTTATGTTTAAAAAATCAAATCCTTTAAATGGTGTTTTTACTATAAAAAATAAAATCAGTTTCATTCTGAGATGTTTGATTGCTATACTTTTAGTTGCTTCTATTGGATTCCTAACTTCTTGTAGAGACAAGCAGTCTGAATATCAGGTCATTGTGAAATATGAAGCAGAAAAAGTATTTTACTTCACAAATTAAAAAGATGTCGATTATTTCATAAGAAGTAAAATATCAAACGACTTTGTGAAACAAAACAATTCTTTGACAGTAAGGAATTTAAATGTTTTACAAACCACGGTGATTGAACCTTTAGTATTAGAAAAGTTTGAGAACTAAACCTCTTGATTGGAAAAGAAAATGGATGATTTAATCAAAGCACTTCAAATCTTTAGAAAATATGGAAATCCAGAATATCCAACTCATTGTGAGCATGATGTTTTGACTATTTGTGGAATTAACCCAGATGACGTTTCAGAAGAAGACAAAAAAGATCTGGAAGGATTAGGCTTCACGGTAGGTTCCCCTCACGGTTAACTTACATTTTATTCTTATAGATTTGGAAGTGCATGAATGAAAAACGAACAGCTTGATCCCGGAACCTTTGGAAGTTCTAAAGCCGCAAAAGTCCTAGCAAGAATTCTATCAGAAAAACCAAAGGCTTTTCGGAAGAAAGTTTTGCGACTTTTAAATAGAGTGGATGAACTTATTTATTTTCTACTTTATTCAAATGGTGGAACAAAGGAAAGGGCCTTTTTTTTATCTCTCCTTAAGAGGGAAGTAGAAGAAAGGGCTGAAAAGATTTGTAAAGAAGAACCTGACTGCTTGTCTTATGTGAAAAATGTCATTCATACAAAAATGGTGGGTCATACGAAACTCTATCAGGAACGAAGAAGAGAAGAAATCAAGAAGAAAAGAAAAGAAGACAGAGAAAGAGAAGAAATTAAAGAGAATGAAAATAAAAAAACATTAAATTCTGGCCAATAGTCCTTGAAAAGAAAAAAAGACTATCGTATAACATTCTCACTGCTGACGGAAAAGTCCTTTCTCTTTCAGCATCTGTTCTTTGAAAAATAAATAAGTTTCCGACTAAGGGTAGTCAACAGTTGACTGAAAATCTACAAAAATATAAAAATAAATACTAAATTCGATAACCAAGAATAAAATATTTGTTTAAAATTTTGTAGTAAAAGTCAGAAAAATACCGTAAGTTCTACGGAAATTAAAGTCT
>Ga0210043_1000022_pt1 | contig 176571 bp, 178 predicted proteins | sample CryGeymet201501t_FD_183990 | JGI IMG/M metagenome (GOLD analysis project Ga0210043, IMG submission 183990) | Groundwater microbial communities from Crystal Geyser aquifers in Utah, USA - Crystal Geyser metaG 2015-01t (SPAdes) (version 2) | ecosystem: Environmental > Aquatic > Deep subsurface >...
CTTTGGCGGAAAGTGATTCGAACGTTACACGTTCAGTACCCCAATTGGTCGGATTGTTTCGCTTCGCTCATAATCCAACTCAATCTGGCTTCGAATCCCCAAACAGTCTCCCAGACTGTTTGCTCACTTTGTCCAACAAACACCGCCAGAAATCGAAATCGCATTTTGAAGCCGATTCGGGGTCGGCACGAAGTGCCGACACAAATGTATTCCCCCCAAAAAATCCTGAATCTGAAAGGGTTCGCCACGCTCCGCGTGGCTCCTCGTTTGCCAATACAATTATGAATAATCACACCAGAAAGTTTTTTATCTATACTCGTAAATCAACCGATACGGAAGATCGGCAAGTTAGAAGCATTTCAGACCAACTGGCCGAGCTAAAACTATTGGCAATAAAAGAAGATATTGATGTCGTTGATATTTTTGTGGAAAAACAAACCGCCAAAGCACCAGGTCGACCAGTATTTAATGAAATGCTTCTCCGTATCGAGCAAGGTGAGGCAAATGGGATTTTAGCATGGCATCCCGACCGATTAGCGAGGAATAGTGTTGATGGTGGAAAGATTATCTACTTGCTTGATACGGAAAAACTTGTCGAGCTAAAATTTCCAACTTTCTGGTGTGATCCGACACCGCAAGGCAAATTCATGCTTTCAATCGCTTTTTCGCAATCCAAGTATTATGTGGACAATTTAAGCGAGAATATAAAGCGTGGTAAGCGAAACAAAGTGAAAGACGGAATATGGCCTCAAATGTCCCCACTTGGATATCTAAATGTTGGTGGGAGAATTGTTGTTGATAAAAATATCGCACCTTTAATCAAGAAAACATTTGAGGCATATTCGTCTGGGTCTTTCACTTTGCGACAACTCCGCGACAAATTTAACGAACTTGGATTGAAGCGAAAAAGCGGAAAGGAACTTGCGGTGTCGAATTATCAAAAACTTCTCAAAAATCCAATTTACACTGGTTTGATGTTGTATAACGGAGAGATTTTTGAGGGTAAGCACGAACCAATTATTACAAAGAAACTTTTTGATTACGTTCAGGAAGTGATGATGAGAAAATCTAAACCGAAAGGAAAAGGTTTGAAACTATTTTTGTATAGAGGATTTTTCCGATGTGGAGAGTGTGGCTGTTTCATTACCACCGAAACACAAAAAGGTCATAACTATTTGCGGTGTACCAAACGGAAAAATCCTTGTTCGCAAAAATATACTCGTGAGGAAATCATCACTTCCGAAATTCAAAAAGAAATCAAAAAAGTTTCTTTGCCAGACGATTGGGCTAAATGGATGTTAGCCGAAAATGAAAAGGACAAATTGGTGGAAACCCAATCGTCTACGCTTTTTGCAGACAAAACTAAAGCCGATATTTCTCTCTTGGATTCCAAGATTGAGAAGCTGATGAACGCCTATTTAGAGAACGCACTTTCGCTAGACGAGTATCGAGATATGAAAAACAAACTGGTGAACGAGAAACAGCTTCTCAAAGAGAAATTATCGGCTTTTGAGCAAAAAGCGAATAATCGGTTCGAACTTACCGAAAAGTTTTTGAAATACAATATGGAATTGGCAAACGAGGGAATAAATGAAGAGAAACTTCATTTATTCAAAAAAGTCGGTTCGAACTTTATTATTGAAGCTCGAACCGTACTTTTTGAGCCACGCGGAGCGTGGCGAACCCTTTCAGATTCAGGATTTTTTGGGGGGAATACATTTGTGTCGGCACTTCGTGCCGACCCCATTTCGGCTTCCGATTCCGATTTTCAATTTTGGCGGAGACGAGAGGATTCGAACCTCCGAGGGCTTTTAAACCCTACCTCGTTAGCAGTGAGGCGCTTTCGGCCACTCAGCCACGTCTCCAATTATTATCATCCTGGGCGCCGAAGCTACTCAGCGTAATGGGTAGAATACCATATTGCATGAAGCTGGACAAAGGCTTTTTTATCTCTCTCATACCAGGATTTTCCTGATACAATGCAGTACATGAGATTTAAAGACTCCCTCACTACTCACCTTCGAATAGATGCGGTACACCAAAAAGCGCTGCAGCGAATTGGTATAGAGACAGTCGGTGATTTACTTTACTATATGCCCGCCCGCTACGAAGATATTTCTGATGTGCAGTCGGTTGGTGTTTTGGAAAAAGGACAAGAAGCGGTCGTGTACGGGCAATTGTCTGGACTCAAATCCCGCAAGGCTTGGAAAAGTAGGAAGCCAATTGCCGAAGGGTATGTGGAGGATGGTTCGGCGAAGATGAAGATCATGTGGTTTAACCAGCCGTACCTCGCAAAAATGTACAACGACGGCACCTACGTGAAACTAGCTGGAAAAGTAGCCGGTAGTGAAGGAAAATTGTATTTAAGTAACCCAGAAATCGAATTACTCGATTCACTCCCAATCGATCGACACGACAGTATCTTTGCTGGAACCGAGCAGCATGATGACACCCTATATCCGGTCTATCGAGAAACTGCCGGTATCACCAGCCGCTGGTTGTATCACACCGTTTTAAAACTGTTTGAAAAAGGAGCGCTCGAAACACTCATCGACCCAATTCCACCCTCAATACTCACCAAGTATCATTTACCAGAACTGAAAGTGGCATTGGTGTGGGTACATTCGCCGAAGAAAGCGAAAGATGCGGAAGCTGCCCGTAAACGTTTTGCGTTTGAGGAAGTTTTTTATATTCAAATTCAGAAGGCGCAAGAGCGGGCAACGGTGAGCGCGGCGCAGACGTACACCATCAAAACTGAAACGCGACACCTCGCGGCGTTTACCAGTCGATTCCCTTTTGCACTTACTACTGCCCAAGACAACGCCATCAACACTATCTTGACTGATTTTTCTGGAAAACGAGCAATGAGTCGACTACTTGAAGGCGATGTCGGTAGTGGCAAGACAGCGGTGGCTGCTACCACTGCCTATGCCGTGGTGACCTCCCGCCCACCCGAAGGGGCCGGAAAAAAAATCGAGTACGGAAACTTACAAGTTGCCTATATGGCGCCGACGGAGATTCTCGCCAAACAACACTTCGAAAGCTTCATCGAGTATTTTCACCACCTCCCAATTTCTGTTGGGCTCATCACCGGTTCTGGGTGTATGAAATTCCCCAGCAAAATCGACCCCACCAAACCAACAAAAATTTCTAAAGCGCAATTGATGAAATGGGTAAAAAATGGAGAAGTTCCTATCCTCATTGGTACCCACGCTCTCATCTACAAGAGTGTTGAATTCAAACACCTGGCGTATGTCATCATTGATGAACAACATCGTTTTGGTACTAACCAACGCAAAAAATTAGCAAAAAAGGATGCCCGGATGCCACACCTTCTTTCAATGACTGCCACTCCGATTCCGCGCACCCTCGCCTTCACTATTTACGGCGACCTCGATATTACATTACTCGACCAAATGCCAGCCGGTCGCAAGCCGGTCAAGACAACCATTGTCGGACCCGGTCAGAGCAAAGAAATGTACGAACACGTAGCATCAGAATTAACCGCTGGTCGGCAAGCATACGTCATTTGCCCACGCATCGAAGAGCCAGACCCTACCAAAGAGAATTCCCTCAACATGAAAAGCGTCATTGCCGAAGCGAAGCGATTAAAAAGTGATGTCTTTCCTTCTTGGAACATCACCGCACTCCACGGCAAGATGACACCCGCCGAAAAAGACAAAATAATGAAACAATTTTCGGAACACAAAATTGACATCTTGGTCGCCACCAGTGTGGTTGAGGTCGGCGTGAATGTCCCCAATGCCACCAACATCATCATCGAAGGAGCAGAACGATTTGGACTCGCACAACTGCACCAGCTTCGTGGTCGCGTTATTCGCGGCACGTACCAGCCGTACTGTTTTGCAGTGACAGACAGTAAGAGTGAAAAAACTCGTAATCGCCTTAAAGCGCTCGTCACCGCCAAAAGTGGTTTTGAACTCGCCGAACACGATTTACAATTCCGTGGCTCCGGTCAGCTTTACGGTGGCAAGCAGAGTGGTCTTTCCGACCTCGGTATGGAAGCCATCAGAAATCTTAAACTGGTCGAAGCAGCCCGCACCGAAGCCAAGTATCTGGTCGACTTCCATCCTGATCTCATAAAATCATTCCCCCTCATTGCCGAAAAAGTAGCACGACTCGGTGAAGTGTTGCATATGGAGTAATCATAGATGAATACCTATCATTTAAAGACAAATGCAACATATTCCGAACGTTCGTTGTGTTGGTTTTTTATTGACTTTATTATATAATATGTTCTATTAATAGAACATCCGTTCTTTGGCTGCTGTTGTACGCCGTTGCCCTGAGCTTGTTCTTCAACCAAATGTTAAAGGAAAGCCTGTGATGCCGACATTGAAAATGGACTGAACTAATTCAGGCATCGAGGTCATTCCGGTACAATAAGCGAGAGCTAACGACCAAGCCCACAATATTACGATACTGTGGGCTTTATTTTGTCTTGTACAGATTATCACAATTTATAAATATTAAATGAAAAAAGCCGCAGGGGTGTGCGGCTTAAGATTTGAGGGAATTAGCCTCAGGTGGTGAATTTCTCTAAATCCACAGTATGAATTACGGATTCACCTAGAGATACTGGATCACCTCCCTTCAGGAAGAAAGTTGGAAAGACATCATCCTGGTGACGCCGGCGGCAATGGTTTGTGTATAATCCATTTTTTCTCCTGTTGGTTGTAGGTGCCGAAATGTACACCTGCCTATGTAATACCGAAAAATGAACTTTTTGTAAAGAGGATTGTACACTATGACTTTTTACAAAAACCCTTTCTCATAACGTGTTGTACGGACAGTACGAGTGCGCTATAGTGTTGGTCACCAACCGCCCTTAGCTCAGTTGGTTAGAGCACAGAGCTTACAATGAGGAGAGCGAGAGAAGTACATAGTGTCCGTGTGTAGCTCAGTTGGTTAGAGCACAGAGCTTATACCTCTGCGGTCCCTGGTTCGAATCCAGGCACACGGACAGTGTGTATTTCCGAGCGAAACGGAAATTGTATCGAAGATATACCTCTGTGGTCCTTGGTTCGAGTCCAAGAGGGCCGGACAAAGATTTTTTGATATGCCTCTGTAGAGGTTACAGTTATGCACCACTACTCAAATCGATACTCTGCATAATTTACGCCAAATAAAAAAGACGGATGCTATAATATCTGTAATGCGCTTTAATCTCTGGGTAATAATTGGTGCAGTAAGCACTATCGGTGTTGTTGTTTTTTTGTTTACCAAAGTACTTTACCCAGAAGCTCCTACCTGGACCACAACCACAGTAGACGTCGGCACGGTCGAAGAGCTTGTTTCTGTTTCCGGATTTATCGAAGCTGATCGTGTGGCTGAGATTGCCTTCCCTAGTAACGGGACCGTGACTGGGGTGCTCGTCACTGAAGGTTCTCAGGTAGAAGCTGGTGATATTCTCGCTACTCTTGCCGATGCAGAGCTGGTGGCTTTACGCACAGAAGCCGCTAGCGCCCTCACTGCTACAGAAGCTAGGTACCGACAACTCATTGCCGGACCTCGCTCTGAAATAATAGCGGTAGCTAATACCGGCCTAACTAACGCCAAAGCTGCTCTCGAACGAATTACTGACGAAGAAAACCAAAAGGTCAAAAATGCGCACACTGCCCTCCTCTCGTCTGGATTAAGTGCGGTTGCTGATGATCCAGAAGAAGAAAGTGCTGCCCCAACAGTTTCTGGTACCTATCAGTGCGAGACTGAAGGTGTATACACTTTGTCCATCTATAATTCAAATGCCAAGTCTGGTTACTCCTTCAAATACAGTGGGTTAGAAAGAGGCACTGGTCTAGTAAGTACCGACCAACCAGCCGCACTTGGAACCTGTGGACTATATCTTATCTTCTCAGCCGGAGACCGGTACTCTAATTCCGAGTGGACTATCACCATACCCAACACCCGTAGTAGTACATACACTACTCTGAATAACACATATATCCTCGCTCAGACTCAAGCTACTAATGCAATAACAGCTGCTAAAAATAACTTAGCCCTTGTTTTAAATGAAACATCACTTACTACTGCACCAGCCCGTAGTGAAGAAGTGGTCAGTGCAGAGGCGGCAATCGCTGAAGCAAGGGCTCGGATTAATGCTATCGACGCTCGTCTCAAAGACCGATCAATTATAGCGCCGTTTGCTGGCACCATTACTGATGTGCGTATCACCGTTGGAGAAAGTGCTCCAGCTACTCCAGTACTTACCTTGCTTGCAGACGATACATTTTCACTCAAAGCACGTGTCCCCGAAATCGACATTACCAAAATCGCCAGCGGACAGAGTGTCAAAGCTGTCTTTGATGCTCGTAGCGAAGAAACTCTCACTGGCACTATTTCATATATTTCACCCATCGCCAAACAAATTGATGGCGTTGCATATTTTGAAATACTTGTACAACTCACCACCATCCCCACCTGGCTCCGGGCTGGACTCAATGCTGATGTTGATATCGTAGTTGAGAGCAAAGAAAATGTTACACGCCTTCCGAAACGTTTCGTCACTACCTCAACTACTGGCACCAAGACAGTACTCATTCCAAACAAAAACACGACAGCCACCACCACCATTGAAGTCCTCTTTAGTGGCAACGACGGCTTTGTCGAAGTAGCTGGCATATCAGTTGGTGCCACGGTTATTGCCCCATAAAGATATGCGTAGTCTTCGTATCGGTCTTCTTCTCGGACTTCGGCAAATCCAACGCGCCAGCATTTGGACTACTGTACTTATCATTTTTGTGATGATGCTTACTTTTCTCAATCTGATTGCTGTTTCTGGTATTCTAGTCGGCCTCATTGCGGGTTCCGAACGAGCTGTCCAAGAAAAAACTATCGGCGATATCATCATCACCCCACTAGATGCTGAGGATAAAATTCTCCAGACAGAGACCGTTCGACGCACCCTTACTACCATCCCCGAAATCTCGGCTTTTAGCGTTCGGTATAAGCAAGGAATAAAAATTGAAGCAAACTATAAAACCAGACGAGATCTCAACGCTGAAGCAAATATTGTTGGTAGTCAAGCTGTTGGTTTTAATCCCTTTGAAGAAGATACCGTTACTACACTTTCTGAAAATATTATCGAAGGAGAGTATTTTGAACCTAATGAATCAGGATACATCATACTCGGTGCACTAAACCTAGAGCGTTACACTGCTGGCTTTGCTGATATAACCGGTGGTCTGAAAGAAGTGTATCCTGGCGACACAGTGCGTGTCACTATCGGTCAAGCTAGCCGTGAGTTTATCGTTAAAGGGATAATAAATGCTAAAGCTGGTGGTGTCGCCAATAGTGTGTACCTACCAGAACAAGAACTGCGACGATTAATTGGTAGTCCTGACCGAAATGCTAATGAAATCATCATTCGCCTTACCGACAGTACTCCTGTCGAGGCACTGGCAGTGAAAGACATTTTGGTTTCGCTTGGATTAAGTGAGTTCGCAAAAATACGCACCTTTGAAGAAGCTCTACCAAAATTTATTACTGACATAAAAAATACTTTCAATATTCTCGGTACGTTTATTGGATCAATTGGTATTGTTGTGGCATCAATTACTATATTTATCATTATCTTCATCAATGCTCTCTCCCGTCGCCGCCACATTGGCATCCTCAAGGGTATTGGTATAGAACGCTCTGTGATTGAAATTGCGTACGTATCACAAGCAGCTTTCTACGCTCTCACCGGCTCATTCTTGGGGGCACTGCTCACCTATTCATTCTTAGTTCCTTATTTCGACAATAATCCGATTCAATTTCCTTTTAGTGACGGTATTCTTTCAGCTGATCCGGAAAGTACTTTTTATAAATTTGTGACATTGTTTATCATCACGCTTTTTGCTGGATTTGTTCCCGCTTGGATGATTGCCAAGCAAAATACCCTTAACGCCATTTTGGGCAGAAAATAATATGGATATCATTCAAGCAAAAAAAATCACCCGTTCCTTTGGCAGAGAACCACTCATCACCCACGTCTTGCGTGGCGTCGATGTACATGTGGCAGAAGGTGAATTCTTGACCATTATGGGTAAGTCTGGTGCAGGCAAATCAACACTAATGTACCAACTTTCAGTCCTTGATACGCCTAGTAGTGGTGAACTTGTAGTAGACGGCGTTGACGTAATGCAGCTAAACGAAAAAGAACGCACCTCTTTTAGACTTCATACGCTGGGGTATGTATTTCAGGATTACGCCCTAGTACCCGACCTATCAGCTCGTGAAAATGTCATGATGCCACTTTTGATGCGTGGCGACCCGTGGGCCACTGCTAAGAGAAAAGCTGCCAAATCACTTGACGAAGTGGGGTTAGCGGGTAAATACGAAAATCTCCCCACTGAACTTTCTGGTGGCGAACAACAACGCGTAGCGATTGCCCGCGCGATTGCCGTCGCCCCTAAAATTATTTTTGCTGATGAACCAACTGCTAATCTTGATACCGTATCAAGCAAACAAATTATCGACTTACTCACCTGTCTTAATGAGACCAGTGGTCAGACCATCGTTATGGTGACTCATGAGCGGGAATATGCCCTTGGGGCCAATCGGATTCTCCACATGGAAGATGGTATGATTATACGAGAAGAAAAATTACGCTAGCAAAAAACCGCGCAACCAAAGGTTGCGCGGTTTTTACTTTTTATATTGTCATCCTCTCTTCAATCAATTTAGTTGGGTCGGCTCCTTTAGCATCCTCTTCACGCTGTTTTTTAAAGGCATCCTGAATCTCCACTCCTTCATGCTTCAAGAGTGCTTCGTACTCATCCCGCTCTAGTGTCTCTACCTCAGCCAAACGCTTGGAGATGGCATCGAGCGCCGGGCGATACTTGGTCAGAATTTCCTTGGCACGATTTTTGCCATCTTCAATAAGCTTTGCAACTTCGTCATCAATTGCTTTTGCTATTTGTGGTGAGTAACCACGATCTTCGCTCACACCGCCACCAATCATGCGGCCGCCAGTACCTTCAAGCGCCACTGGACCAAGTGCACTCATGCCATACTTAGTCACCATGTCGCGCGCTAGGTTAGCTACCACCTGCAGGTCATTGCTTGGACCAGTCGAAAGATCACCGAAGACCATTTCTTCGGTAACATAGCCACCAAGCGTCATCGCAATATCATCCAGAAACTCTTTACGAGTATGCATCCGACGGTCTTCATCAGGCAACTTAAGCGTATATCCTGCAGCGCGACCGCGCGAAATCACTGATATCTTCTGGACTGGGTCGGCATATGGTAAGACGGAAGCAACGAGGGCGTGCCCAACTTCATGGTATGCCGTAATCAAACGCTCACGAGCCGAGAGTACATGGCTCTTACGCTCTGGGCCAAGCATCACTTTTTCAATTGAGCGAATAATATCAAATTGACCGACTTTCTTTCGTAATTCTCGCGCTGCCAAAATAGCCGCTTCATTCATGAGTGAAGCCAAGTCAGCACCCGAAAATCCTGGTGTACGCATGGCGACCAACTCAAGATTGACGTCATCCTGCAGCGGCTTCTTCCGAGCATGTACCTTAAGAATTTCCTCACGGTCTTTGCGGTCAGGTAGGTCAATGGTCACTCGGCGGTCGAAGCGACCAGGACGAAGCAGGGCCGGATCGAGTACGTCAGGACGGTTGGTGGCCGCCATCACGATTACCTTGGCATTCGGTTCAAAGCCATCCATCTCCACCAGGATCTGGTTGAGGGTCTGCTCGCGCTCATCGTTACCACCACCCATGCCAGTACCACGCACTCGTCCCACCGCGTCAATTTCGTCCACGAAGATTATCGACGGTGCAGCTTTCTTCGCCATCTGGAAAAGGTCACGCACACGTGAAGCACCCACACCAACAAACATCTCAACGAACTCAGAACCTGAGATAGAGAAAAATGGCACACCCGCCTCCCCCGCTACGGCGCGTGCGAGCAATGTCTTTCCTGTTCCTGGTGCACCCATCATCATTACTCCCTTCGGAATCTCAGCGCCAATATCCAAAAACTTCTTTGGATTCTTGAGGAAATCGACAATTTCTTCCAACTCCTGTTTGGCCTCTTTGGCACCCGCCACGTCCTTGAACGTTACTTTCTGCGCGGTGTCATTCGGGTCAATCATGCGCGCTTTTGAAGAACCAAAGTTGAGTGCTTGCATACCGGCACCTTTCACTGAACGAGTGAAAAACCAGATGATAACTCCAAGTAAAATAAGCGGAAACAAAAATGGTGCAAACTGTCCAAACCAGTACATGAAGCCTGTCTCGCGTTGCACGTCAATAGTGATTGCAGACAATTCCTCAGCGGTCACTCCAAGATTGGTGAGAGATTCAGTGACAGAAGCATCGACTTCTCGCTTTGCTTCACCAGGATTTCTTGTTTCATCTTTATAGTCAATCTCCAGTGTTGCTCCGCGAATGACTATGGTACCAACCTCTCCCGCCTTAATCTGAGAGACTACTTGTGTGATAGTCAATTCTTCTGGCGTGACTTTAGCGTCAGTGAGGTAGGAAAATACAGCCGTCACAAAAATGAGCAACAGTAGCGTCGACAACATGTTATTCCAGAAATTACCTGGACCAACTGGTAGCTTCTTTCCGGTCTTATTAAATTTCATTCCTTTCGGTTTTGGTAATGGCGAAGGAGCTGGTTGTTCAGTCTCCCTTATCTCATCTGCCTCCTTATTCTTTTCAGGGGTAGGGTTGAGATTTTTATCTTTATTTTCAGTGTTTTCTGGCATATTCATATTGTCGCTATTATACAGAAATCACCCTAATGCGCCATGTTTTTCAAACTTGTGAAAGGTCTACTTCACTGCTAAAGTTAGGTTTCTATGGGAACCTATATACAAAATCGCAAAGCACGCTTTAATTTCGAAATAATCGAGACTTTTGAAGCTGGTATTGTATTATCTGGACAAGAAGTGAAGTCTATTCGTAATGGCAAAGGGAAATTAGAGGGCGCCTACGTACTGGTTCGTGGTGGTGAAGCATTTTTAGTTAGTGCCAGCGTTTCCCCCTACCAGGTAGCGAATACCGCAAAAAACTATGAACCGGAACGAGTACGCAAACTACTTCTCTCAAAAAAAGAACTCGCCCACCTTGAACAGCAAACCGAAACTGCTCGTTTGACAGCTGTTCCAATTAGGTTGTATAGTGCTGGACGGAATATTAAACTTGAGTTTGCAATTGCCCGTGGAAAAAGAAACTACGACAAACGCGAGACACTAAAAGCTCGAGATAGCAAACGAGATATCGATCGCACTTTGAAAAGTCAACAATAATACCTATTTGGTCAAAGGAAGGTGGTAGTGTTGCCATCGCTTCTTGGAGTAAATAATGAAAACAGATATAAAAAATCTGCCTGCCGAAGTATCGGATGAAATCGATGAGCTTGTCGATGAACTTGTTGAGCACGCTGGCGAACCAGACCCACTTGAAGAAGTACTGCAAACAGTACTCATACAAGTTTACAAGGGTAGGTTACTTCAGTTTGCTTCTGATTTAAACAAAGTGCTTAACACCTTTGCGTGTCAGTGCGACGAACTAATTACGTGCGATTGTCTCCGAAATCAGGCGCGACATTGGGCAGTCAGAAAACTTCTACTTAAATCAATGGTTACTGAACCAGATGAAGAAGAAGTCTTCTGACAGAAAATGGAAGTACTTTTGAAAATTACTTTCATGTATATAGGGAAGTTGTTTAACAACTTCCCTATCACCTTCTTTTGACTAAATATGTATGTACACCGTTCCCGCAGTGCGCAGGCGTAGATATTCTCTATAAGAAAATATCTACGCCTTCCTACTGCGGGGATGCCAGGCATCGACGGTTGGTCGTGTCGAATGTGTGCAGTGTCGAAAACTGGTAATCAATTCGTTAAAAGGTTCCACTCTGTACATGCAAACAAAGCAGTACCAAGTCCTTACGCTCGCGCGTTTGGATTCGCTCCCGCATTTGCGTAATCTTACGCTCGCCGGTTCGATGCTCCGCTCATAAACGTCTCATCCGTGAGCCGGGGTAGAATAGCCACGAGACTGTGGAAATCTATGCCGTTGTCGTAGATTTTCGAGCTTGTAACAACTCGAGACAGTAGTGTTTTGTTTTTCCTCTAGCTACTGGACTTTAAATCAAAGGATAGACTATGCACTGTAGATTCACCTTCACACCCTGATTCGGACGGGAGTTCGATTCTCCCCATCTCCACATAAAGAAACTTCACCGACCCCACGCCACCCGCTCGCTTTGCGAACGGGTGTTTGTGTATGGGCAAAATCTGTTTTTGTGCTGTACGCAAAAACTAATTCCGAGAGGATGGTAAACCCGAAGCGCGGGGTTTTGTCACGAACCGAGGGTTTGTTCCAATTATTTCTTAGGACTTTAAAATCTTTCAATGCTTCATGTAAAGCGGCGTTAGCGCGGAGAATCTTATCTTTTTTCCGCACGTACAATTCCTTCGGAATATCCCCATCAAGATACGACTCGACCAACTTCATTTCTTTATTGATAATGGGTTTATGCCAGCGATACCGTTCCTCTTGAATTGTATTTGCCATGGATATGCACATTTCCTAATGATAATGAAAAGTGCTAAATGTGTGTACACATTACCGATGATACTTGACATTTATATAAAGTGATATATAATTGAATCAGCTTCCTTGTGCTATACTGACATAAGAAAGCGGGGTCTCCCGTTTAGTTCATTGGGAGACTTATTTCTCTCAATCAACCCAACCAACTGGAGGCTTTGTATGAAGTTTTTTACGTTAAGAAAGAGTCCTCCTCCCATCAGCGGAGTGGTGCTACAGTGGAAAGAGCGAGATCATCAGTACTTTAAAGAGTACATGATGATCAGAGATTTCCATTACCATCACAAAAATCAATGGGAAGAGAGGGAGGGTGTCGACCAATACGACCCTCACAGCATTTTTGTGCTAGTGGTAGAGTCAAGACATGTCGTCGCTGGTTGCCGTATTATCAATGATGATATCGGTCTTCCGGTACGCGAAGTCCTGCGAAACAATGGGTTACCGACAGAACAAATCCCACTTGGTAGTTGCGAGATATCTCGCTTCGTCATCCACCCTGCCCATTTGGCAAGGAAAGAAACCGGAGATTACGTTAGCTATCTTGCTGATGCAATCAAGCTCTACTGCAGTGAAAATAGAATTTTCTCTGCCTACGCAGTCATGATTTCCATCCTCGAAAAATGGATGGATCGATTGGGTATACCTGTATTCCCATTGTCCCAACCCGCGGTAATTTCTCACGGCAGTGAGACGTTCCGCACCGTCCGGTTTCCAAGTTGAAACCACCCCCTTAAAACCCGACACCGTCGGGTTTTAATTTTGTCTACACAATCTAGATTTAGACACACCGCACACGTAACTCGTGCAAACAGAAAAAAATACGTTACACTATAGTCATGGAAAAGAAAAAAATCCTCGTTGTTGAAGACTCACCCTACTTGGCTGAGTCACTTAAAGATATGCTCACCATTAAAGGCTACGAAGCAATCCTCGCTGAGGATGGGCGTGAAGGAGTAAGTATGGCAATTGAGCAACAACCAGATCTTATCTTGCTCGATATTCGGCTCCCTGATATTGATGGCTACGAAGTATACCGCCGTATCCGCACTAATGATTGGGGCGCAAAAGCAAACATTATTGTCCTAACTGCCTCCGAATCAACTGAAAATATATCAAAGAATATCGACCTCCCTAAAGAAGATATCCTCTTTAAACCTGATTGGAGTGTTTCAGATTTGCTAGCGAAAATAGCGGAGAAAGTAAAGTAAAAATCTGTTCTCTGTCACAGCGAGAAGTTGTCATGGCGTTCTAGGCGAACTAATACCGATTTACTTTGCTTGGTCATCTGGTAATTCGAGCGGCAGAATCACTTCAAAGGTAGTACCAATATTTTCGGTGGTAGTAAACGAAATCTGCCCCTTAAGCACTGTGACCGCCTCGCGGACAATATAGAGCCCTAATCCAGTTCCATCAGGGACATTGCGCACAGCGTTAGATGCGCGAAAAAGTTTAGAGAAGACTTCCTCTTGATCTTCAACCGGGATCCCCATCCCGTTATCGGCTACTGTGATAACCAAGTTGTTATCTTTTGGACCGAACCCAATGTGAATAGTCCCATTCTCTCGAGTGTACTTAGTCGCATTTGAATAGAGATTCGTCACAATCATCCGCATCAGATTGAGGTCTGTGATGACAGTACCAACTGAGGCATCGTAAAATTTCTTAACCGTAATCTTTTTTTGTTCCACTCGAGGAGCTAACTCTAATAAAACATCTTCAAAAAGATCAGTCAGTGACACCGTCTTATACTCAGGATGAAATGTACCTAACTCAAAACGTGAGACACGAAGGAAATCGTCTACCAGTAGCGCCATTCGCTTGATACTGAGTTGCAAACGATCTATGTATTTATGTTGTTGTTCGGTGAGTGTTTCTGGATTATCAACAAGTAATAATTCGGCACTCCATTTCATGCCGGCAATTGGTGTACGAAGCTGGTGCGAAGCAAGCGAAACAAACTCCGATTTTGCATCCTCAGCTTTCTTTTGTTTAGTAATATCAACAAGAGTCATGAGACCGATACATTGTCCCGCGACATCACTAGAGCCAAAAAGTGACAGTAATGCCCAGGCTTCACGATGATCAGGTTGTTTAACACGAACCATCTCGTCACTCACTGGTATCCCCCCTTTAAACTTTTCAATGAGAAGGTCAAGATGATCTTCGTGCTCACAATGCAGTTGTTTAAATATCTCCATTCCTTTGATTTTGGCTTGAGTTACTCCAAACATTCGGACCGCAGCAATATTCGCAGATTTTACAGTGCCCTCAGTATCGATAATCAAATACGGTACTGGGCTATTTCGATACAATTGAACATAGAGCTGATCTGAAGAAACTGCTAAATCGATTGCAACGTCTTTTTTCAAATCTTCTGAAGTCTGTGCAGCACGGGTAAGGTCATATACATTTTTTGCAATGAAAACACAACAAAGAAAAGCAGTCAGGAACAGCAGACCGCCAACATCGATTTGTGAAAAGTCATAGTACATTGCTAATAATATGACCATTGCAAACAAGAAACTAAACGTCAGTAGGGACTGGACGAATGGTTTTTTACTTTGATTATTAGACCAAGACATACGATAAATACATTCATCTTTATACTACCATCTCCTAACCAACAAAATGTACCTAAGCAATACCTAGTAGTAAGCAGTCGGCAACAAGAGCCATTTCACCCATCTCATCCGTGCGCATCACTACCACTTTTACGGCACTATTACGAACACTAATCACTCCATCCTTTCCAACTAAAAGTTCATTACGATCTTTGCTCATCTGAATTCCGAGATATGACAATCCACTCAAGATTAGACTTCGCAATTCTGAACTTCGCACTGCGGCAGTAGCGGTAAAAACAAGCACATCAATCCCACGGAGCGCGACCGTCTGTGCAGCGATAGCTTTTTGAATATTGTACGCATACATTTCTAACGCCTGCCTCGCAGTTGCGTCATTTTTCGAACGGCGGTCAAGTAACCGACGAATGTCAGATTCTTTTGCTACTCCAGCGAGTCCACCATTGGTGTTGATATACAGTTCAGCTTCAGCTGTCCGCCAATGCTTGCGACGCATAAGCTCAAGGAGGGCTGCATTATCAAGGTCACCAGCGCGACTCCCCATCGGTAGTCCTGTGGAAGGTGAAAATCCCATCGTCGTTTCGACACTCTTTCCATCTTTCACCGCGGTCACACTAGTACCACTGCCAATATGGCAAACCACCATACGCTCAGGATCCTGACCAATGACCGCATGAATTCTTCGTACGATAGATGCAACCGAGAGCCCATGGTACCCAAAACGATGGATGTCGTACTGAATAGCGTCAGCGGTAATGATACTGTACTCGCGCGCTTTAGGAGGCATTTCACTATGGAAGGCACTGTCAGAAGCAGCGATTAGTTTTGCTTGTTTATAGTGTTTTCGAGCACTTTCAACTTCTCGAAGTATGAGTGGAATATGCAACGGAGCGATAGCCGACCGCCGCGTAAGTTCTGCGACATACGCATCATCAATGATTGCGTGGTGCTGAAAAAAAGTTCCTGGCGCTACTACTCGAATAACTATCGCATCTAATTTTTTTCCACGTTCTTCACGAAACATATACGAATCAACCGCTTCAACAACACGAGCAAATGAGTCATTGAAATCTACTTTCTCGACCGCGGCGCAGACTTGCTGAGTACCAGCAGTTTGCGAACACATTTCGAAGCCGGTATTTGTATCTTCAAAGCGAAATTCCAAAACTGACTGCCCACCTTTATATAAGGCATACTTTCGAGAGGAAGATCCTGGGTTTACTACGAGCGTTGTTGCCATGTCCAGTTGGTAATTTCAGCCAAATCTTCACCGTGTTCAATAACATAGGTACGGTGCGCTGCTAATTTTTCTTGGAAGTCAGAAATTAAGCGTTGCGCTTCTGTCTCATCAATTACGTTTTGTTGTGCTGCTACAGCAAAAGCTTCCATCGCTAGATGGTATCGATCAACTCTGTTTCGAACCATCATATCAAATGGCGTTGTAGTCGAACCTGACTCCTCGTAGCCATGTACGATGAAACGCCTCGGATTAAGAGCATAATCAAACAACACTTGCTTCATGGTTTGTGGGTAGCCATGGAAATTAACGATGACTGGCTTATCTTCTGTAAAGTAATGTTTAAAATCATGGCGAAGTACTCGACAGTTTGAGTTACCAATTCCAAGCGCCGAAAGTGATGCGATGTTTACAAAGCGAATACGGAGGGCTGGCACGAATTCTCGCACAAGACTAATGGCAGCAAGCGCTTCGAGTGTCGGATAATCACCCGCCGCCGAAAATACCACCTGCGGATCTTCATCACTCACGAAATTCCAAATCGATACACCATCCTCAAAATCTTGTTTTGCCTCCTCAATCGTACGCCAAATCGGCAATGGGCGCTTTTCGCACACAAGTACGTTTATTTCTTTGGTTGACTTCATCATGCGGTCAAACGCAACGAGCGCGGAATTAGCATCGGCTGGGAAATACACGTTAGTAAAGCAACCTTGGCGCTGTAAAACTCCATCAATAAACCCAGGATTCTGGTGAGAAAAGCCGTTGTGTTCTTGGCGCCACGCCCCAGAAGTGAGAATGTAATTGAGCGACGGAATAGTACCTCGCCACTTCACATCACGAGCTATCTTGAGAAACTTTGCGTACTGGTCAGTCATGCTCGCCACAATCTGTACAAATGCTTCGTATGAGGCAAAGACACCATGTCGACCGGTGAGTACATACCCTTGCAGCATCCCCTGTAGGCTATGTTCCGAAAGCATCTCGAGTACTCTTCCGTCCCATGCCATATCTCTATCCCACTCTTTATGAGGCCAGACAAATGAACGTTTCGTCGCTTCAAAAACTGCGTGGAGTTTATTTGAATAGGTCTCATCCGGTGACATGATACGGAGATTTCTATTATGTTCATTGAGACGAATCGTGTCACGGAGATATGCCCCAATTTTTTCCATACCACTCTCTGAACCCGTAATTGGGCTAGTAAGATCACTGACTGTTTCAAGGTCATAATCTTCAACTGCCGGAAGGATAAGTGGTTTGTAGACAGGCTCACCGCCACGGGCGTGCGGAGTATCACCCATACGTCGTCCCTCTGGTGGAACTAAACTCTGGATATCATCATCAAATTTCACCCCATCAAAGAGTTCATTGAAGCGATATGAACGAAGCCAATCTTCAAGCTGCTTTCGCTGTCCTTCATCAGTTTTAGCTAGTTCAGCAATCACTTGGTGTGATAAACAATTGTCCTCAATCTTATTCCCATCAATATAATCAATACTTCCCCAACCTTTTGGCGTGCGAAGGATAATCATTGGGAAACGTGGATTTTCATGCAGTGTTCCTTCACGGGCGCAGTGCTGTGTGAAGCGAATCGCTTCTATCGCATCGTCGAGAACTTTCATCATACGACCATGCACATCTTCTTCTTTGTGCGCGTCAACAAAATGTGGCTCGTATCCATATCCCCAGAAAAGTGACCGCAGTTCTTCATCACTCATGCGACCCATAAAAGTTGGGCCAGAAATCTTGTAGCCGTTGAGATGAAGAATCGGTAGCACTGCTCCATTTTTACCCGGGTCAATCAATTTATTGAGGTGCCAAGCAGTGGCAGTTGGACCGGTCTCAGCTTCACCGTCGCCAACGAGACAAGCGACGATTAAATCGGGGTTATCAAGTATCGCACCGTATGAAGTAGCTAGTGAGTAACCGAGTTCGCCGCCTTCTAAAATAACTCCTGGTGCCTCTGGATTACTATGACTAGGATAGCCATATGGCCAGCTAAACATATGGGTCATGTGCGATAGACCAGCAGTATCGTGTGTGATATCTTTAAAATATTTTGTCAGCGTCCCTTCCAAAAAGAGGTTGGCTTGCACTGCGGGGAAGCCGTGCCCTGGCCCAAGCACAAACATCATATTCACATCATGCGCAATAATGGCACGATTAAGATGTGCGTAGGTAAAATTAATACCGGGACAAGTACCCCAATGCCCTAAGAGTCTCGGCTTTATATGCTCTGACTTTAGCGGCTCTGTTAATAACACATTATCTTTTAAATAAATCTGCGCAGCCGACAAATAATTTGTGGCGCGAACGAACTTTTTAAGAACATCACTCATTGGCAGTATTCTAACAGATTTTATTATTTACGTTTTCCACTACTGTGTAGAGCCGCCACTTTGCTATACTAGCGAGTATGTCAAGAACTAAAAATGTCATCGTACAAAGAAGCAGCGCGGGACTAGGATTGTTTGCTACGGTACCGTTTGCAAAGGGCGATTTCGTTATTGAGTATACTGGTGAAGTCATCAGCGACGAAGAAGCGCAGCGCCGTGGTGGTAAATATCTTTTCGAACTCAACGACAAGTGGACTATCGACGGGAAAGGTCGTCAGCACATTGCACGCTATATTAACCATAGCTGCAAACCAAACTGCGAACCACAACTAAACGACGATGAGACGCGTGTCTTTATTTATGCAAAAAAGAAAATCACCCCCGGAGAGGAGCTGACATACAATTACGGTGTGGACTATTTCAGACGTGTCATTAAACCACTTGGCTGCCGCTGTAGTAAGTGTAGCACTACTGCAAAATAGTCTCTTCGGTAGTTTCAAGCGGCACATCCTCTCCAAGTACTTCTTCCGTTTCATCTACACCACTCTCTGTACTACTGGCCATTAGGTCAGTACTTGATGCGGTTTCATCGGTAGAAGTAGCAGTAGTACTGGCTACTTCTGATACAACTGGTACTCGACCGCCGGTGCCACGACCAATAAGTCCACCGTCAGCTTTCCCTTGAAAGGTAGTGTCTTGCACCGGGACTTCAAACTGGCTCACTAGCACGTCCCGTTCATCTGCTTGATTATTACGAATGCGTTCATTACGTGCCTCGATTACTTGCTGGACATCAATCTGACCATCATCAAGAAGTCCAACTCCTGCCGAGGCTACAACACCAAGAATAAGGAGTGTTCCTATCGTAATGAGTTGTCTTTTTTTTTCGATATGCACTTCCCGGTGAGCGGCCAATGGTGTCGGTGCCTTACGACTCTCCGATATTCCTGGTTCTGCGATTGCTGTAGTAACTTTTTTTGATGATGATGTAACTCTTCGCACTGAAGAAACGATTCTCCGTGGCGCAACAGATTCGCCTTCTCCTCGCCTGACAAAGTGGCGTTTCTCTAAGAATTCAAGATCTTCAGATGAACGAGTCATATTCCTCAAATTGTACCATCTGGTACAATGAACACATAATATGGAATCATTAATTGTCAACAGTGGTATCGTCGCCCTTCTTATTCTTATGTACGTAACCGGTGTCTTTGTTATTGCCTTTTTACGAGAAGACAATAGTATTATGGATATTGCATACGGTCCGGCTTTTTTGTTCAGTATCGGTGGAGCTACCCTTCTTACTGGAAACTTTACGCTATCACCGCTCATTATCAGTAGTGGTATTGCCCTGTGGAGCATACGCCTTAGTACCCGCATCTTCCAAAAAAATCATGGTAAACCAGAAGACTTCCGTTACGCCAAATGGCGAAGCACTTGGAACGAACGCGGACGCTGGTATTTTTTCATTCGTAGTTATTTGCAAATAAATATCTTGCAAGGAGTTATTATTTTTTTAGTAGCACTGCCTGGTATAGTTGCCCTATCTACAGTAAGCAATCCTTCCCCACTCGCACTATACTTTGGAACGGCGATATTTTTATTTGGGCTCACATATGAGACTATCGCTGATTGGCAACTTGACCGTTTTATCGCTAACAAGCGCTCTGGCACTGAGAACGCCAACTTAATGAAGACGGGGCTTTTTGCGTACAGCCGTCGGCCAAACTACTTTGGTGAAACCCTCATCTGGTGGGGACTCGCTATCATTGTTTCACCGTTGCCATATGGTTGGATCGCGTTTGTCAGTCCAATAGTGATTACGTTCATTGTTACTAAAGTAACTGGTCCAATGCTTGAACAAGCCTTTTTAGAAAAGTTCCCTGAGGAATATAATTTGTACATGAAACAGGTGAATTATTTAGTACCTGGACCGAGAAGAGATTAGATTAAATGAGGGGCGCCCGCGAAGCGGGCGCCCCTCCCGTCACATGAACACCATTCGTCCTACTCACCTCTTCATCGTTGCAAGTATCCTTCTCTTTGGAGGTTGGTTCTTTTGGCCGAATCCGACTCCACTTTTACCAACCGCCGGTACAACAGTAGTCATGTTTGGTGACAGTCTTGCAGCTGGAACGGGGGCTACCTTAGGAGGCGATATTGCTAGCCGTCTCAGCACACATCTTGAAATGCCCGTCCGTAATCTTGGAGTACCTGGTGACACTACTGCTACTGGACTCGCACGAGCAAACACCCTTTCGGCGGTCGACCCACGCGTAGTTATTGTTCTTCTCGGCGGAAATGACGCACTCAAAAAGGTACCAATCAAAGAAACATTTTCAAACCTCGCCTCGCTCATCGAATATATCCAATCTATCGGGGCGACAGTAATCCTCGTCGGTGAACCTGGTGGTCTCTATGGAAATAGTTATGAAAAAGAATATGAACGACTAGCCAAAAAATATCGCACTTTTTACATACCCAATATTCTCTCTGGACTCATTGGTCGCACCGAATACATGAGTGACTATATTCACCCCAACGACGCTGGCTACGAAAAAGCGACGGCTCGAATACTTCCAGTGGTGAATACAGCCTTACGAAATTTTTAGTGAAGGTGTCCTTCTCGTAAAATTCTAATGAGTGCTTGTTCATCTGCATCAAGCACTTGGTTATTAGCAAGCTTACGAATAATTTCGAAATACTGCGTCTCACCCATTTCTTCTTTTAATTCTTCAAGGGTCTTTTTTGTGCCTCATGTCCAGCTCGCTCTCCACGTTGATCAATATTGCTACTATATTCGTATTTCATACCTAGTGTACTAATTATTTATGAAATAAGTATATCAGATTATCAGGTTGTTCTACTGAGGTAGATTGAAAGTGCAACAGTATCAGAATTTGTCAAAATAGTGCCACGGTCGGATATATAGAAAAATGCTTCATCAATTGAAAACCGTTGTAGTCGTATGTCGAGTGAGTTAGTAATGAGATGCTGACTAAAAATTTTTCCGGTAGCCGTTAGACCCGTAAAATTGCCGTCAGCGTCTTGAGAGAAGGACACTGGTACATCATGTTCACTCGTAAGGAAATTCTCGTTGGTATACAACGTTGGTATCGCTGCGAACACTGGTAAAGCTACCGCTTCTAGAAAGAAACATACCAATACCATACCCAGTACTAATGACCGTCTCATGTGCAAGATACTATAGAACTAGTTTTTTTTCTGTCAAGTTTACTATTGAATCAGTATATAAATTATCTCTTTTATTATTACTTATTTATGAGTTGGCAATTGCCTCGAGCGAATAGAACCATATATAAACGTACCAATGAACATGCCAGCGATGGCATAGAGAAGAGGCCAATTTCCAGTTCCTACTGACGCAAGGGAAGTGGCTGGACAAATACCCGCTATTCCCCAACCCATACCGAAAAGAATTGCCCCCACAATTGTCCGACTGGTCACTGGAAAACCATCATGACCATCAAAACTCTCACCATAGGGTGGTTTACGAAGCAAACGAGGTACCAGTTGATAGGTGAAAAGTGTGACCAAGAGTGCTACGCCGATGACCAGTATAAGCCCAAGGTCTTCAAGGCGTAGAAATGAGAGTACAATCTCTGGTTTAGTAGCGCCAGAAAAAGCCAGACCAAAACCAAAAATCATTCCGCCAATATACATAGTGAGTTTTACCATACCAGTACCTTACTTGTGAATAATGCAACTGCAATTGCTGTAGCGAGGAATGTGACTGTCGCAACTAATGATACTTTCTCTAATGACGCTAATCCGCATATAGCATGTCCTGAGGTGCATCCTCCTGACATTCGAGCACCTACACCAACTAGTATTCCACCCAGTAACAGTCTCCACCACGGGATAGTAGTGATAATCGTAGAGCCATATAGCGAGAGATAAACCACTCCCCCAGAGACGATACCGCCTACCAGGAACCATTTCCACCCACGTGATTGTATATACCAATTAGTCTGGAAGAACCATCCTTTATGTACATATGACCACACTACTGTATAAAATGATGAGATCCCTACTACTAATCCGGTTGCAATAAATGGGATGGAAATACCAATCCCGACCAGTAATCCGCCGAATGCATAATTGCAAAGCCCTAGCGGAAAAAATGTTTCTAACATACGTATTCATTGTACAACGTAATTTACCACTTGACGTCAGTTCTCTTTGAACAAGAAAACTAAAAAATACCTTGCAAACAGATGGTGGTGTGATACGATTTCGGCAATCGTGAGACCGTGGATATTTTAGTACACGCATTCTCCTTTTATCACGTAACCCCATTAATTTGCGAACACCACAAAAGCAGTTTTCCGGAAAAGATACTCGAACGAGGATTAATCAGGCAATTCGGGCGTCCGAACTACGGGTCATCGGACCTGATAATGAAAACTTAGGGACACTCTCACTTGCAAATGCGCTCAAAGAAGCAGAAAAGCGGAAGCTTGATCTGATTGAAATCTCCCCAAACGCAAAACCGCCAGTGGCTAAAATCACTGACTTTGGTCAATATCGATACGAAACAAAACGTAAAGCGAGCGTCGCAAAAGCCAAAGCGCACGTAACCGAAACTAAAAGTGCCCAAGTAAAAATCGGCACTGGTGAACACGACCAGCAACTTAAAGCCAAGCGTATTGCTGAATGGCTCGAAGAAGGACACCGAGTAAAAGTTGACCTCTTCTTATGGGGACGCTACAAATACATGGAATCAGGCTTCCTTAAAGAACGTCTCGACCGGTTTCTTAAAATCATACCGTCTGAATATAAAATTGCAGATCCTATTAAGAAAAGTCCTAAAGGATTTACCACCACCCTCGAACGTGTCCCTGGTGGAAGTAAGGTTCATAAGCCTAAAGTGCTTGAAGAAGTGAAGAAAGAATCTGACGGAAAGAAACCTTTTTCCGAAAAATCTGAGAATAAATCAAGAAAGAAGTCTCTTGATGACCTCCTAGAGTCAGGAATGATTTAATAGAAAATATCGGTCGACCCCATGGGGTCGACCGATATTTTCTGATAAGAAAAAAGCATCTATTTACGCATATTTCAGTAATGATTGAAAAATAAATGCACAGTATCCATACTAAATAGTATTTTGACGGACATATAACAAAGGTAACGCTGGACTTTTATGCTGTAATACGGTATATTTTGCCCACTTTGCCACTTCCCTTGTGGCTGAAGCCCGATCAAAAAAATTGCAATTTTATGAAAACAAACAAGTCATTCACCAAGCGCATTAAGGTGACCAAAAACGGTAAGCTTATCGCGCGTAAGCCAGGACAAAACCACTTCAATGCTCGCCAGACTGGTCGTGACCGTCTCGCGCGTAAGCGAACACAGCTACTCACTTTGAGTAAGCGTATTACTCGCCGCTTCCTGCCAAAAACAGGCGCTTAATTATTCAGTAATCAGAACCAGGTATGGCACGTGTAAAAGGAGGTCTTATGGCCCAAAAGCGCCGACGCAATATCCTCGATGAAGTAAAGGGATACCGTCTCCAACGCTCAAAGAAGAAGCGTGTCGCTCGTGAAGCGATTTACCACGCACAATTGCATTCATTTGCACACCGTAAAGACAAAAAGAACGACTTCCGTCGTCTCTGGACTGTCCGCATCAATGCTGCACTAATGGCCCACGGCCTCAAGTACAGCCGCTTCATCAACGCCCTCAAGACCAAAAAGATCGAGCTCGACCGTAAAGTACTCGCCACTATCGCAGTAGAAAACGGAGAGGCATTCGATAGAATTGTCGCAGAAGTTTCGAAGTAACAACTTCTAAAAAGCCACGACCCATTGGGTCGTGGCTTTTTTAAAAATCTATTTCAACTTCAGCGTTCGGCTCTGGCACCATAGCATTCACACCGAGATAATCACGCAAGCGCTGGGTCAAAAACAGTGATGACCGCTCCTCTCCCATAGTGACAAATATTTGTTTCGGTGGCTTTGCTTCCGTTCCCTTATGGACAAGGGCGACAAGTTGGTCACGGTCAGCGTGACCAGAAAATCCACGGATAGTTTCTACCTGCGCTTTTACCTTCACTTCCATCCGGTCAATCCAGATCTGCTTTGCACCATCTTGCAGTAGCCGACCGACACTGCCAACGGTTTGATACCCCACGAGAAGTAACGTGGTATTAGCGTCGTCTAGATACTGCTTTTCATGTTGACGGATGCGACCACCATGGCTCATTCCAGAACCGGCAATGATAATCTTCGGGCTATTATCACGAGCAATCATGCTTGATTCTTTCATTGTCTCAGTAAAAGAAAGACCTGCAAATAAGAAAATATCATCACCATTTTTAATTTGCTCCTGCACTTCTGGTTTTAAGTATTTCGTCGAATCGCGGTAAATATCGGTTACTTTAATTGCTAGTGGTGAATCAAGATATGTCTTAATGAATGGAACCGATTTTGTCTCGATAAGGTTATTAATCTCAAATAAAATACCTTGCGTACGCTCCAGTGAGAAAGCCGGGATAATGAGTGTTCCCCGATTTCTGACCGTCTCACGGATGTGGTGTTGCAAAAGCGCTGTGCGTTCTGCAACTTCTTCGTGCACCCGATCTCCATACACACTTTCCATGATTAGATAGTCGTAACCAGTCGGTACTTCTGGTTCACCCATTAGCGGCTGTGGGACATTACCCACGTCTCCAGTGAAAACAACCGATTTACCAGCCCGATTAAAATGCACCATTGCCGACCCGAGAATATGTCCAGCATCAGTTAATTCCACGTCAACTGAATCGGCAAGATGCACTGTCTCGTGGTATTCGATTGTCTTCCAAAGCGAAAGTGCCTGATCAATATCAATTTGTGAATACAGTGGCTCCCGCTTGTCTCGTTCTGCTTCAAATTCCATAATTTTAAGTGCGTCATCAAACATGACGCGAGCAAGTAAACGAGTAGGAGTAGTCGAATAAATGGCCCCCTGAAATCCATCTTTTACTAACTTTGGAATGCGCCCAATATGATCAGCATGCGCGTGAGTGACAAATAAAGCATCAATCTGTGCTGGATTATAGACAAATGGCTTTTCATTTATTTCCTGCGCAAAATTGTCACCCTGCACTAATCCACAATCTACTAACACTGCCAGTTTGCCGGTATCAAGCATGAAGTTTGCCCCCGTGACTGATCCGACTCCTCCATAAAAACCTATTGTTGCGCTCATATCATTTCATTCTATAGGTCCGAAATACGAAATGTGCGAGTAATCCCCCACTCAGTCCCAAAAGTAGATCTTGCGTTGTATCTATGACATACACCATTGGATCATACAATCCTGCATACCGTTCAAACACCTCCCAGCCAACAATAATGACGAGGATAATCATTAATACCGTCTTGGTCGTTGGATTCATCCGTAAAAAACGAAGTGTTGAAAGGGCGTGTACTCCTAAACCAATCAACAAACCTCCCCAAAAATGCATAAAAATATCAAACCACCAGAAGTACCAATAAAGAGAAGCAGCCATCGCCATAGAATGGACCAAGGCAAAGAGACCAGCAAATATAAGAAAAATAATAACAATACTATGCACCATACAGTTCTATAGTAGCAAGAAATGGACTTGTCGCGAAGGAAAAAGCTCCCTAGAGGGGGAGCCTTTTTCATGGAACCACGCGTATGCTCCTGATGAATGACACCAGGTGGGCGCCTTTTCTAATCGGATTATTCGAAATCTCTTGCGAGTTCTCGGCACCAATCATGACTGCAGGTAGCCCGGAACGAATGTAATCAGAACATACGTATATGGTTCCATTAATAAGCGTATCATAAAAACGGTCGGGCACATAGTGCCCGACCGTTTAACATTGGTAGCGTGAAATTATTCGTTCGATCCGTCAAGATTTACATCATACATGATGCGTTCCTGTGCAGTAACGTACTGCATAATTTCACTTTCCGTAAACCAAATCTTGATTTCACGTTCAGCTTCAACTGGTGATTCTGACTGGTGCACCAGATTACGAACCGCACGGTTTTCATACGTAGCATGACCGTAAGAATCTAAGGTGTAGTCACCACGAATTGTCCCTACGTCAGAAGTAGCCGGCTCAGTTGAACCGACGATCTTACTCACCACAGCGACGGCTTTATTACCTTCAAATACCATTGCTACTACCGGTCCAGCGGTCATATACTTAACTACCGTACGGATAATATCCTTACCGTACTCAATCGGTTCTTTCTCGATTGGTTTACCTTGCTCAGTAAGTTCAGTAATAATTCCTTTTCCTTTTCGTTCGTACCACTCATCATTTTTGTTGTAATGTTCAAGTAGTTGGGCTTCAGTAGCAACAATCATTTTCATTGCGCTAATTTTAAGGCCAGTCTGCTCAAAACGTTTGGTCACCTCACCGATGAGACTACGTTGTACTGTATCTGGTTTGAGGAGGACAAGTGATCGCTCTTGATTTGGACGTTTGTTCATAAATAAATGATTTGAAATAATGCGCGCAGTATAGCAAAAAATATGAAAAAAACATAAAAAAGCCCCGTCAAAATAATTTGACGGGGCAAGGGCTTCTGCTCTCAGGGAGAACCACGGAAAACGTGGACTAATATAATAAGCTAAATTAGCTACTTTGTCAAAATAAGTGGACCCTTTTCAGTGATTGCTACTGTATGCTCAAAATGAGCACTCCAACTACCATCTTTAGTGTAGACACTATACCCATCACCTTCATCATCAAAATACACATCTGGCTTTCCGATATTCACGATTGGTTCAATCGCATAGACATGACCAACTTCAATTTTTGGACCAGTACCAGCTCTACCGAAATTAGGAATAGTCGGTTCTTCATGAACCGCATACCCGACCCCATGACCACAGAGCACTTCAACCACAGAAAACCCACGTGATTCTACGAATTGTTGAATTGCGGCGCTAATATCGCCAATATGACCCGAAGGACGGGCTGCTTTTATACCATGGGCAAGCGCTTCTTGCGTCACTGCCAAAAGTCTTTTTGCTTCGGCGGAAATTTCACCGACGGGGACAGTAATACCAGAATCTACAATCATCCCTTTATAGCCAATTGACATATCAATGTTGACGGTATCTCCTTCTTTTAGGACCACTGCTTCAGATGGTATACCATGTTGCACACAGTTATTGACTGAAATACAAACCGCAGCCGGATAGGGGTATGCTGCAAACGTTGGGTGGTACCCTAAAAGCACTGGCTCGACTCCGTACTCTTCAACCAACTCCATAGCGCGATCATCGAGTGATAGGGTGGTCGCACCAGGTATGGCCTCCTTAGCGATCTCACGCAAAATTACTGCCAATAAGTGTCCTGCCTCTTTAAGTATTTCGATTTCTCCGGGCGTTTTTTTAGTTATCATATAATTAGCGTTAATGCGGTGAGTATTTGTTGATGTACTCCATCGATAGAATCTGTGCCTACGAGGTCATGCACTACAGTATCAGGGCGGGTACGATAAAAATTAAGTACCGGGATCGTATCTTCACGATACCACCGCAAGCGAGTCTCTATCGAATCTGTAGTGTCATCGGCGCGAGCACGCTCGTACATACGCTGCCGTACAGTCGCTTCCGGTGTATCAAGGTTCATGACGTGCACCTGTTTCCGATCAAAAAAATCAAAAGCATCATCAAGTACATCTGCCTGCATTACAGTACGAGGAAAACCATCGATGAGTAGATGGCTCTTTGGATCAAGTTGATCAATCATTGCTTGACCCCACAAGATGTGTGTAAGAAAGTCTGGCTGCAGTGCGCCTGTATCAAGCGTCTCACTAATTTTTCGTTCGGCAAATGTTTCGTGTTTTGCTGCTAACGCACGAAATCGTCGACCAGTTTGAATATCAACCACTCGTCGAGCAGGATCTTTTTCAGAGATTACTCGGCGAAGTAATTCAATTTGTGTTCCCTTCCCACTTCCTTGTGGGCCGATAAAAATAACAGTCATTGGTTCCATATTTATTATTTACATTTACTAAAAGCTATTTGGATGACCTGATCAAACTGAGTATGTGCATAGGCTAAGTCTCCACTATTATCAATGATGACATCGGCGATTGGTTTGGCTAGCTGTTCGATAAGGTATCGTTCATGTCGGGCGTGAAGTTCGGAGTCGCTCATTGGGGCACGTGCACACGCACGCGCCCGTAATATCTCCCAGCCACCTGCTTCTATATACACAATGGTCATATGCGCTCGCGGGAGCAATTTTAATAATTGTTCAACACCCTGCAGTTCAATTTCAACAATCACCACCTCACAATCTACTAGTCGAGGTACTATTTCACTTTTTAATGTCCCGTATTTATTGCCAGCAAAAGTTGCCCATTCCAAGAATTCCCCTTGCTCTATCATATGGTTGAATTTCTCGATCGTGACAAAGTGGTACTGCTCACCATCAACTTCTCCCGGTCGTTTCTCTCTTGAGGTACAAGAGATGGTATGTTTGAGATTTGGATACTTCGCAAGTGCCTGAGTGACAATCGTTCCTTTTCCACTCCCCATAGGAGCCATAACAACCACGACGTGGCCACGGATATCATTGAGCGTAGGTTGCATGCCAGAAGAGAGTAGCAACTTTTTTAGAGAGACGCAACAACTATGGTATGCTACAAACTATGCAGAGGAAACACATCATTACCATTTCTGGTAAGCCAGGAAGCGGAAAATCATCAACTGCTGATAAAGTGGCTGAACTGCTTGGATATACCCGTCATTCATCGGGCGACATGGTACGGCGAGTACTGGCAAAAAAAGAGATGACCCTTTCAGAATATAATGCTAAAGCTGCCAGTGACCACGACCTCGATGCCGAAGTCGATGAACAACTACGAAACCTGCGCACTAAAAAAGATATTGTCGTCGATTCCCGACTTGGTTTTTACTGGATTCCAGAATCATTTAAGGTATATCTTGACCTTGATTTAGAAATCGCTACTGCCCGCATCTTTAAAGACTCAGTCAGCAACAGTATGCGTGGTGCAGTCGAATTCGAGTCAAATTCACTTGGTGATGTCGCCAGACAAGTGCGTGAACGAATGCTCACCGAACAAAATCGGTTTCGCAAAATGTATGGAGTAGATCCTTACGATAAAACTCATTTTGACTTTATTATCGATACTTCCCGACAAAATCCCCAATCAGTTTCTATCGCTGTGTTTGATGCCTACCGAGAGTGGCTTGATACTGAAGTATGGGAACAACGACACAACGAAGTTCCATTGGGATACTCATTTAAAAATCAATACTAAAACAAAAAGACCGGTCTTTAAAGACCGGTCTTTTTATTTTGCGTGCTGTTTAGTATTCGCGCATCGAGACTTGTGCATCAAGTCTACGAGTGAGATCAAGAACTACTGATACAACAATCAGTACCGCCGTTCCTCCAATCGCTAATGCACTAACACCAGTAGCTATTTGCATGCCGACTGGTAACACAGCAATCACACCGAGGAAAAGCGCTCCTACCAAGGTAAGTCGAGTGACGAGATTACCAAGATATTCAGAAGTATGCGCTCCTGGTCTAATACCAGGAATAAAACCGCCACTCCGTTGCAAGTTTTTAGCAACGGCATCGGGGTCAAATGTCACTGCAGTGTAGAAGTAGGTGAAGAGGAAAACCAACATAAAGTACACCCCTCCGTATGCCCACTGATTATTAAGGAAGTTTGTTACCAACTCATTAGCTCTCGCCACCCATGGCAAATTAAAGGCCGAAAGGATGTTGAGCACCATCTGTGGGAACAGGATGATTGATAGTGCAAAGATGATAGGAATCACCCCCGCCTGATTAAGGCGCATCGGCAAATATGATTGGCTCGTACCGTAGGTCGATCCACCTCGACTCTGCTTGGCGTAGGTAATCGGTACTGGTCGTTCCGCTTCAGTCATTACCACCACCGCATAGATGATACCGAGCGCTACAATTGAGAACCCAATGTAGAGCGGTAATTGTGAAGGATCATATGAGTAGAAAAGCTGACTCATCGTCATTGGTAGTGTCGCGACGATACCGGCAAAGATAATGATGGAAACGCCGTTTCCGATACCGTATTCAGTCACCATCTCTCCAATCCACATCAGTAATACAGATCCTGCGACCACGAGAATGACATTCACAATAAACTGAAAAGTGGTAAGGTCGGCAATTACTCCTTGACTCTTAAGTAGCGTAAGGAACCCAAACCCCTGCAGTATTGCTAGCGGTAAAGTCAACATACGGCTGTACTGCGTAAACTTTGCACGACCAGCTTCTCCTTCTTCTGTATAGAGACTCTTAAATTTTGGTGACATAACCGTCAGAAGCTGCATGATAATTGAAGCCGTGATGAACGGTCCAACACCAAGCATCACAATCGAAAGGTTGGATAAACCACCACCAGAAAAGATATTAAGCAGACCGAGAAATTGATTGTTCGTAAAGAACTGCTCTAGTACAGTTTGATCAATACCCGGAATTGGGATTGAAGCCAGCGCACGGAAGACCACCAATGCTCCGAGAACGAAGAATACTCGGTTGCGAATTGCTGGTTCAGTGAAAATGGTCTTAAACTTGTGAAGGAATGTTTGCATACGCTGTATGGTACCGCTTATTTCACGCTTCCGCCAGCTGCTTCAATTTTTGTTTTCGCTGACTGCGAGACCTGACAATTTTCTACGACGAGTTTCTTTTTGATTTCCCCATTACCAAGGATCTTCACCATTGGTGCACGTCTCGCCACCGCAGTAACGACACCGGCTGACACGAGTGTTTTTGGTGTCACTGTTGCTCCCACCTCAAAAGAAGCTTCGAGTGCTGAAACATTAACCACAACTGGTCGCACTTTCTCGGCATTTACTGTACGCGCTCGATTTTTACCATGTCCACGAAGCTTTGGTAGCTTCTTGATGAAATCACGCATTTCAGGACGGGTACTATTACCAGTACGAGCGGTCTGACCTTTATGACCAGCGCCTGACATCTTACCTCGTTTACCTCCACGTCCAACCCGCTTTGCTACTTTGCGTGGCGTAGTTGACTGTAGTTCATGAAGTTGCATAGACTAGCTATTTTTAAGTTGCTTAAGCGCTTCGACAGCGGCGCGGGCATTATTAAGTTTATTCTTACTGCGAGAGAAAATCTTTGCAGTCACATCTTTTACTCCGGCGAGTTCGAGGACCGTACGGACTGAAGAACCAGCCACTAGTCCACGACCTAGCGCTGGCATAATCATTACCTCACTCGCTGAAAGCTTAACGTGTACATCATGTGGGATTCTGTATTCTCGATCCACTGGTACAGTGATCATGTGCTTCTTTGCATCGCGAACTGCCTTTTCAATAGCGAGTTGGGTGTCACCAGCTTTGCCAATACCAACACCAACCTTGCCTTTTTTGTCTCCAATCACCATTGCTACCGAGAAAGAAAAACGACGACCACCAGCAACCACGCGAGTTACGCGACGAATGCTGATAATCTTTTGGTCAAACTCTGGACGTACGCGCTCTGGACGTCCACCACGACGTGGACGACGTGCTCCCCCCTGCCGGTCATTTCCTCCTCGGCGATCATTTCCACCACGGCGGCGACGTGGACCTCGGTCCCCTTCTGTCGCAGCGGGTGCATCGGTAGCAGACGCCACTGGCGCCGCAGCTGTTGGTGTTTCCACCACAGTATCTGAAGTAGTCACTTCAGTTGTAGCTTCCTGCTGTTTTGTCTCACTCATTTATTAAGTGTTTAATTTTTTTGTAATTATTTCACATTCCTTGGTCGGAAAAATATTCTCCCAGAATATTTTTCCGACATAAGTTCGCACGGTGATATCTCTGGAGCAACTACTTCAGAGATATCCAGCGCTCACTTAAAACTTCAGACCTCCTTCTCGGGCTGCATCAGCTAATGCTGCGACAATACCTTGATAGCGGAATCCGCCTCGGTCAAAGACCACTTCAGTGATTTTTAGCCCTGCTGCTTTCTTTGCGATGGCTGCGCCAACTGCTTTAGATCGCTCCATGGTAGTGCCAGTGCCCTCACTGCGTGAGTCAGCTGCTGCCAAAGTCTTACTTACCGTATCATCGATAAGTTGCACGTAAACGTACATATTGCTACGGTACACTGCCAAACGTGGTCGGGTGGCAGTACCACTAATTTTATGTCGAAGACGATTATGTCGCTTGGTGCGAGAAACCGTCTTTTGAGTTGATTTGTTTGTCATATTTTATGATTACAAATCTAAAGTTCAAAACTGCTACAGATGCAATGCAACTGTAGTGTCTTTAGACTTTAGACGGCTTTCTTGCCTTGCTTACGAAGAATAAATTCTCCCTTATAACGAATCCCTTTACCTTTATATGGCTCAGGCTTCTTCACTTTACGCACGTTGGCAGCGAACTGCCCAACAGCATCTTTATCAGCACCGGTGAGGGTAATGACGTTTTTCAGCACTTCGGCAGTAATGCCGGCAGGTATTGCAAGCACTACTGGATGTGAAAAGCCCATATTAAGGACAATGTCGCTTCCTTTCACTTCAGCACGGTATCCTACTCCTTCGATTTCGAGTATTCGAGAGAAACCTTCGGTTACTCCCTTCACCATATTGCGAAGGTGCGCAGCGTAAGTTCCCCACAATGCCGGAGCATTTTCAGTCTGACCAGGGGTAAGCGTAACTGCATTACCATCGATTTTAATATCAACATCTTTTTTAATCTCCCGTGAGAGGGTCGCTTTTGCACCTTTCACCGTCAGTACACCATCCTCAAATGTGACCGTCACGTCACTTGGAATGATAACTGGAATTTTTCCTAGACGACTCATAGTTACCAAATGATGAAAAGTTGCTCGCCGCCCATCTGCTTCTCCTTAGCTTCTTCACCCGTGAGGATGCCAGCTGGAGTAGAGAGGATCAGGTGCCCCTTACCAAATTTAACCGGATGAATATCCGTCACCTTCGTGTAGAGACGTCGACCTGGCTTTGAGATACGCTTCACACCGTTAATACGATGTTCGCCATTTTCGTAGCTAAGTGTCACTTCGAGGGTTTTTTCTTGTACTTCTTTTCCTTTTTCGGTCGCTGACATAACGTAGCCAGCTGACACGAGCTTATCAAGCACTGCCTTGCGGAGCTTTGAATAGGGTACCGAAACGGTTGCCTTTCGCACTGCGCCGGCGTTCTTCAGACGAATAATCAAATCGCCAATTGTATCGCCTACCATGATGATTTTCTTACGCCTGGTATATGACCTTCGTGGGCGAGTTCGCGGAAGCAAATTCGGCACGCATCGAAGTCACGCATGTATCCATGTCGTCGGCCACAAAGATTGCAACGACGGACTACACGCGATTTGAACTTTGGTGGGCGCGCTGCGCGCACCACTAATGACTTTCTTGCCACGTGATTGTTTTTGTTACTAACACAAATGCGACTGCATACTATTTGCAGTACTATTCAAAATAAGATTTTGAATGACGACAAGTTGTCTGGCAGTCAATTTGCTTTAGTGGAATCGTCTTACTCCGGATGAGTAACTGCATTCCTCTTATAAATCCGGCTCGAGTGGCTATTGCCAACACCAGCCTTCAACGTCTGGAAACATATTTATTACCAGTCGTCTTGCCGCCAACAATACCAGAATAAGCTAAAAAAGCAATAGAAAAACAGCGTGGACCAAAATCTCACGCTGTTTTTCTATTGCTTCCTAAAAAGCCTACTTGGCTTTTTGCAGTGGCAAGCCAATGTGTCGAAGCAGAGCTTCGGCTTCGGCTTTAGTCTTGGCAGTGGTCACAATAGTGATTGACATACCAAACACATCACGAATATCTTCATCAGCAGTTTCTGGAAAAATAGTATGTTCCTTGATACCAATGGTGTAATTTCCCATTTCATCTATTGATGAAATCTTGAGACCGCGGAAGTCACGTGTCTGTGGAATAGCCATGTGAATAAGCTTATTAAGAAAATCAAGTTTACGTTGTCCACGTAATGTCACTTGATACCCAATAATCTCACCTTCACGTAACTTGAAGGATGCAATCGACTGACGAGCAGCGCGAGGGGCGGCTTTCTGACCAGTAATCAGCGCGAGGCGATCCTGAATAAGTGCGAGCTTTGCTTTATCATCAACACGACCAGTACCCACTGAGACAACCACTTTTTCAATAGTTGGTGCTTGGTTGACGTTCTTGTATCCAAACTGACCTTTACAGGCGTCGAATACCGTCTTTAATTGAGTCTGTACAGTTTCCATACTCTAATTTAATTAAATTTTCTTACCCGTTGCCTTCGAAATGCGTACCTTCTTACGCTTTTCTCCTTCTCCTTCAAAAACATATCCCGCGCGAACTACTTTGTCGCCTTCCATCAGTGACACATTGGAAGCATGGATTGGCATACTCTTTTCGACAATTTGTCCTTGGGAACGAGAACGCTTATTCTTTTGGTGTCGTTTGGCAACATTGATACCTTCAATTACTACTTGGTCGGTTCCACGGAGAGTGATAAGGATTGTTCCAGTCTTTCCCTTGTCTTTGCCGGCAATCACCTTCACGGTATCTCCTTTTTTGATTTTCATACAATTGTTTGATTACACTACCTCAGGAGCGAGGGAGACAATTTTCTGATAACCAGCTTCACTGAGTTCACGTGGGATTGGTCCAAAGACGCGGTTCGCACGTGGCTCTTTCTTTACCTTATCGATAAGCACTACCGCATTATCGTCGAAACTCACGTATGAGCCGTCTTTACGACGAAATGGTTTGCGCTGTCGCACCACCACTCCGTAGACGACATCCTTCTTCTTCACCGCTTTACGTGGTTCTGCAGTCTGAACAGAAAGTACGACAATTTCTCCGAGTTCAGCATAACGCTTCTTTGATCCGCCGAGTACCTTAAAGACTCGACCAACTTTACCACCTGAGTTGTCGGTGATTTTTACGATTGTTTGAGGCTGAATCATACTACTTTGCGGTTACGAGCTCGAAGCACTTACGCTTAGAGATCGGACGGGTTTCTTTAATGTCGACCACATCGCCTACTTTGGCGGTGTTTCCTTTATCATGCACCAAGAATTTCTTCGTGCGACGCATGAACTTTTTGTATTTTGGATGTTGTACGTATCGCTCTACCGCTACCGTACAGGTGTCCATCATTTTTGATGCCACTACTGTACCGCGGAGTACGCGACCGTTACTTGTTTTTTGTTCGGTACTCATACGCTATTTAGTTTCAGGGTTACGGCGGCGAGCAGAAAGCTCAGTAAGGGCACGCGCGATCTCGGTCTTAGCATTTTGAATGATGTTAGCCTTACGACTGAATCTGTCTTTAAAACGCTCTTCGCGAACAGTCTTGCGCGCAGACTCAACTACACTAGTGAGTTCAGCTACTGATTTCTTTCGCAAATCTTGCATATTAATCATAAGCAATAACGAAGATTACACGCGTGTGTCTTCACGACGCACGAATTTACCTTGTAATGGGAGCTTCGCACAAGCCTTACGAAAGGCTTCGCGAGCAATGTCTTCAGGAACACCATCAACTTCAAAGAGGATGCGTCCTGGCTTTACTTCAAACACAAAGTGGTCTGGATCTCCTTTACCTTTACCCATCGGTACTTCTGCTGCCTTTTGGGTAATCGGACGATCAGGGAAAATACGGATCCACGCTTTACCAGTTTTACCCATGGTGCGAGAAATCACCCGGCGGGCGGCTTCAATCTGGTTTGATTTTACGCGAGAACCGGTAGTTGCCTTGAGACCATACTCACCGTAGGAAACGGTGATACCGCGGGTATCAGGTCGCTGTCGCCTTTCTTCACTGATGCGATTGGTCTGCCACTTGCGGTGTTTTACTTTCTTTGGGAATAACATACGCTTCTAATTATCGATTACGAGTAGGGCGAGCTTCAGTTTCTTGTTGACCAGCTTTACGGTCGGTGAACACTTCACCGCGGTAAATCCATACTTTAATACCAATCACACCGTACGGTAGGTTGGCTTCTACGCGAGCAAAGTCAATGTCAGCGCGAAGTGTCTGGAGTGGAATACGACCTTTTTTGAGTTCTTCAATACGAGCCATATCAGCGCCACCAAGGCGACCTGAAAGCTTAATACGAACTCCCTCTACGTCTCGATTCGCCATTACTTTTTCAGCTGTCTGCTTCATAACCCGACGGAAAGTGAGACGCTTCTCAAGTCCTTCAGCTATCATCTGACCAACAATATTTGCTGATGATTCTGGTGAACGGACTTCTTCGATGTCAATCTTGAGTTCTGGCTTATCTGACATCTTCTGCTTGCGGAGGAAGAGATCAATCTCCTTCTTGAGTTTATTGATTCCTTCACCACTACGACCGATGATGAGACCAGGACGAGCAGTTTTAATAATGATACGGATGTCTTTTTGGTTACGCTCAATTTCTATAATATCAACTGACATGCCCTTGAGACGCTTTTTGAGCATCTTACGAAGAGCAGCGTCGACGCGGAGAAACTCGCGGAACTTCTCTGGACTGGTCGTGAACCAGCGACTTTTCCAATCGCGATTGACGCCAATACGCTGGACATATGGATGTGCTACGTGTGTCATATCCTTATTTCTTCTCGCCGAGCTCGACTGAGAGATGGCTGTTACGCTTATTAATTCGTGAGGCAGAACCACGAGCTCGTGGCATGAATCGTTTGAGAGTTGGCGCTTTGTTTACCTGTACACTCTTGATGATGAGCTTATCAAGGTCAGCACCTTGCTGTTTGGCATTTGCGATGGCTGATTCAATCAACTTCGCAAATGGTTGCGCAGCGCGCTTGTCAACAAAACGAAGGGTAGTAAGGGCATCTGCGGCACTTTTTCCGCGCACCAGATCTGCAATCAAGCGGACCTTACGTGGTGACTGACGATAGTTTTTTAGAATTGCTTTCATACGTCAATACTTATTTAGTTGCCTTTACAGCTTTCGCAGCGGAGATTTCAGCTTCCTTGCGCTTTTGTTCAAGTTCTTTCTGCATCTTACCTCCGTGTCGGTGGAACTTCTTCGTTGGTGAGAACTCACCGAACTTGTGTCCTACCATTTCTTCTGCGACTAAGACTTCAATGTGTGTCTTTCCGTTGTGAACGCCGAACGTAAACCCAACCATTTCTGGTGAGATTACTGAGCCGCGCGCCCAGGTCTTGATGACACCACCCTCTCCGGGTTTTTTTCCGGCGATCTTTTTGAGGAGCTTTTCGTCTACGTATGGTCCTTTATAGAGTGATCGTGACATTAAATGATGAATGGAGTGCAGCAACTATTCAGAATTTAGTTCTGAATTTTCGGTTTTTTTGCCGAAAATTCTTGGGACGTAGGGTCTGGCCAGCTGCCACAACTCCAGTTAGTTTATAATTGGTAGTTTTGCGACTACTATAAATCCGCACATATGGTGCGGTTATTGAGAGTCTCTAGTAAAAACAGGTAACGGCCGGTCTTAAAAGAGACTCCCAACCACTTTGATTGTTCTTCATACCTCCTGTTACCAGACAGAAGGACTTGAGGTTGGAACTCGATGAGAATACCGAAAATAACTGGAAAAGTCAACAAAACTGGTCAACCGTGGCAATAGGACATTTCCTTTACTTTTTGATACTAGCAAATTCCACGAAACACACATCGAACTAGCTTTTGTGCTACCCTACTCCATATGGCAAAACCTCGTGGTCGAGAACATTCCACCCTCACTGAAACGGCTACTTTAGTAGTGGGTGAACTCACCAAAATACCTGGCATTAAGATGATTGCGCCAGGAGAAATACGTACTAATAGCCGTGGTGCCAGCGGGCGATTCGTAACCTGTGTATACACCACCGCTGGATTCGAGCTCATCATCAGTGGACAAAGTACTCAGAAAGTAGCCGTACATACCTCTAGTGAGGCGAAAGTAATCTTTACCATACTCAAAGCCAGTAAAAAACTCCGCGAGTACGAATTTAAAGAGAGAGAACGACGACCTGAAATATAAAAAAGCAGGGCGCAAAAGCGCCCTGCTTTTTTAAGTATTCTTACAATTCTTGAATTGAAGGAATCACTTCAATCCTGGTTTCTGTTGAAGTACTCACTCCACTTAATGGATTATTGCAGGTCAACCGAACGATTTGTGCGGCGGTAAGTGCTTCCGTTGTCGTACTATAAAGCTGTTCATCTATGCTTCCGACATGAACAAATGCACTCGGTGCGGTCTTCGCACCATAGAGAATACAATCCATGTTAGATTCAGTAATAATTCCTATCTGTAGTGTGGTACTTGCACCAGACCGGATAATTTTCGAATCAGGGCGGAGCCAAACGGTCGGAGCCGGTCCTCCTGTTGGAGGGTCTATTGGGACTAAGATACATTGATTTGTACCCAAGTCCCAAGTGTGTTCACTAGAACAAATAGCTGAAATGATTATTATTTGGCTCTGTATAATGTTATTTCCATCGCGTGCTTGAATCGCGTTGTTGCCATGCGCAAGAGTACATAATTCATTAGTTCCCCCTGGATTACTTGAACACCGCACTCCGGTAGTTTCATTATATACATTGGGATCTGCAGCATCATTGATATTCCATGTAATCTCCCCCTCGCACGTCGATTCTCCGACTGAGATGTCGCAGTCAGAACCACTAAGTGTAGCGGTAGGTGGTACGGTAACTGTAAATGGTGCTGACCAACCAGACCAATTCGCAATTGTACTGTCACTAGCATCCTCTATTATCTCATTGTTAACGTCAGCAAAATATCCGACTCGGTAATTGCTACCAGCCACCGCACCTACTGGTACCGTCCAGTCAATAGAGATGGTTTGACTAGACCCTATTCCCGTATTCGTTTCAACTCTAGAAACTGGAAGTGAGTACTCTGCTGGATCACTACCGTCTACATCGACATAAATAAAACCAATATCATATGGACCAGCGACAGCGGTACCGGTGTTACTGATCGTACCTTCGATAGTAATTTGCTGACCAACCACGACAGAACCTGGAGTAACAGTTGGGAGACCGGCATTCAAATCTGGAGACGTTGGTAGAGTAACAGAAAACAATACTTCAGGGCTTGTGCTGATATTGCCAGCGTAATCTTTTGCTACAGCATAGTACGAGTGGTTCTCTAGTGGATCAAACGGGCCAGCACTTTTAAAACACGTAGCATTTTCAACTAACGCATATGAACATGTTCCGATTGATACCCCATCAACAAATATCTCGATACTAGTGACACCGGTCAGGACATCTCCTGCATCGACCCTAAAGGTAACAGTTTCATCTTCTAATGGCGCGATTGGTAAATGACTCAAAGAAGTATACGTCGGAGCAGTAGTATCGAGTACAAACGGTTCCCAAACATTAAGAAAACCGCTTTTTGAGACGTTCAGGCTTTGGACTCCTTCCCCAATCAAATGATTAATATTGAGATGAATATAGAGTGACCAACCGTACCAGCCATCAGCGAGTACCTCTGGCGGAATTGCTTTGATTCCGACACCACCACTCTGATTGACAGGTTTGCTTAGAACATTACTAGTATAATCAGGAATAGTTGGATCAAAACCATACAAGAAAAAATTTACGCCAGTAAGAGTACTTGCTCCATAGAGATCATGGATATAGTTCACTGCGTAACGGTATTCTGGACTAGAACTAGCGACCATCACTGATAACGGTGAGGGTGATATTTGTTGGTATTCATATGGTTCACCTACCGGTGTCAACCACACCGTACCTGTCATCGCTCTTTGACGGGGTAGTACTTCAGGATTTGAATATACGAAGGAGGAGAAAAAATCACGATAATTACTACCACCGTCTACATCGTATGCCACAGAGTGGATGACTGGATCAAAACACACTGGACCAATTCTATAATCGTTACTACTGCCTATCGCAAAACTTATCCATTCGTTAGAAGTAGCATTGCGTACCGCAATAACCGCTGAATCAGCGGTTGTCGTCGCCTTTGTATTTCGGTCACGTAACTCTAGTGTCAGTGCTACTTCATTCACACCACAAGTGGTGGTGTCAGTACCATCAATCGAGGTAATAACATCAGTCCAGCCGTAACGGCCATACGGACCAGCCGCTACAGCGGTCAAAGTTGAGAAAGTAAAAAAAACTATTACTACCGACAAAAGAAAACGTGTACTATTGAGTGTAATTTTTTTCATAAAAATAGCTATTCTACAGTACTAAATTCAGACATTTTTAACATACGATCAAGTCTCTCTTCTGTTGATTCATTTCTATCAACAGCACCAAACGTCCTCGTACTCACTTCTGGAACTGCATTTTCTTGAATCAACAAATCATATGCTTCAGTATTTGGTAAAACTTCAGTAGTCACGGTTATGGTCGACATCGGCTCGATATCGCTAATGTTTACCTCTTTTCCATCAATCACTACAGCAGACAATCCACCGAGCCCGACAGAAACAGTTCCTTCTCCCGGTACTGCCACGCGTAGAAACGCTCCATCTGGATCAACCATCATAATGGTGCCAGATATAGTCTTAATATCTACCACTGGAGCTATTTCTACTTCAGTTGCAACTACCGGCGGTACGCCTTCCTTCTCTCTTTGCATAAATGATAGGGCAAGTATTACTACGACCAAGAAGACTAGTAAAAATGAAACAATAATTAATCCATTACGAAAAAAAATATGTGATATCGGCATTGGTGACAGCATGATAAATAAATTGCTATATGATAAACCGTTTTGTTAATTATAGCGCATCAATATGCAAATTAGTTATATGATGGGGTGTATACCCGTGGCATTATTTTGTTGCTCTCATCGTCACAAATCACTGAATATATTTGTTCGCTGCGCTCCAAGCACTACTGAGTATTCATGACCCCATATCGGGAAGAGATACGCATCGTGCGCAAGCACAGTACTAAAACAAAAAACCTACGCGTGACGCGTAGGTTTTTTGTTTTACTTCTTTCCGCCCATCAGCCGACCTGGCTTGCGACGAGAAACGATCATCTTGTTCGAATACTTCTTTGGTGAACGAGTCTTCTGTCCCTTTCCAGTTGGGCGACCTTGCTTGGTACGAGAGCGACGATGTCCTCGTGGTGCCTTTCCTTCACCTCCTCCATGTGGATGGTCAACAGCGTTTCGTGCGCTACCACGGTTCTTCGGACGAAGTCCCATGTGTCGAGCACGTCCAGCTTTTCCGATAGTGACGAGACGGTACTCTTCGTTAGATACCGATCCGATAGACGCCCAAGCAGTCTTGTGCACTTTTCGAATTTCTGACGATGGCATCTTAAGTGTCGTATGCGTGGCGTCTTGAGCTACCACTTCAGCAGCATTACCAGCTGACCGGGCTAGTCGAGCTCCAGCTCCTGGGTTGATTTCTACGTTGTACACGAAGGTACCAACGGGGATTGCCTGGAGTGGAAGTCGATTACCGATTTTTGGCTTGGCTGTTTCTGAGACAATTATCTCATCGCCTGCAGCAAGCTGTTGCGGTGCAAGAATGTACCGACGTTCTCCATCAGCGTAACAAACAAGTGCTACGAATCCTGAACGAAACGGGTCATATTCAATCGTTTCAACGATTGCCGGTACATCTTTCTTATTGTACTTAAAGTCGATTTCGCGGTAGGTTCGTTTATTACCACCACCACGATAGTGATTGGTGATACGTCCAGCACTATTGCGACCGCCAGTACTCTTCATCCCCTTTGTGAGGGACTTATGAGGATTGCTCTTTGTAGTAGTGAGCTTCTTTTTATACTCAATGACTGAACTATCACGACGTCCAGCTGAGGTTGGTTTATATGATTTCATGGGTTAGAAACTAGTGGCTTTCGCCTTATCTTCCTAACGGATTACACCAAATTAATGGTATCTCCTTTTTTAAGATACACGTAAGCTTTCTTCATACCGGCTACGTGCTTGGTGCGACTGCGACTGCCCATTAGGCGCTCCGCAGGTTTTTTGTTGACGATGTTCACCTTCACCGGCGTCACGTTGTAGAGTGCCTTCACTGCATCACGAACCTGGAATTTATTTGCATCACGTTTCACCGTAAAGGTGTACACGTTCTGCTCTCCTTGCCGCACTGATTTCTCAGTGATGCGTGGTCCAATGATGACAGCGTCGAGATTTCGATCAGTACTTTGCGCTTTTGACGCGACTACTTTCTTATTCTCGACAACACCCTCTTCCTTGGTTTCTTTCTTCTTTCCAAAGAGAGCCATATTAGTTTGACTTAGGAGCAGCTGGCACGATACGCTTTTCCAAGATCTCAATTGAGCTTGGAGCATCGGCAACTACTACATACTTATAAGTGAGGAGGTCAACAGGGTTGACGTCCTTTGCTTGCATCACTTCAATGTTACCAAAGTTACGGAAGCTTTTTTCGATGAGCAAATCACGTCCAGCGAGAACAACCACTGCGGCATTCTTGCGCTTGGTAGCGAGCATTTCTAGCCCAGTTACTTTCGCGAGTGCAGAAACAATAAATTTAGCATCTTTTGTCTTTGGTTCAGTGAATTTTACGCTATCCACGAACAAGACTTCTTGGTCAGCAAATTTCTTTGAAAGTACGAGTGCGAGTGCTTTTGCGCGTACTTTCTTGTTGATCTTTACTGAGTAGTCTTTTTCGCTCGTTGGACCATGTGATACTCCACCACCCACCCAAATCGGTGAACGACGTGAACCATGTCGCGCGCGACCAGTTCCTTTTTGCTTCCATGGTTTTTTACCACCTCCGCGAACATCTCCTCGTCCTTTAGTATGAGCTGAACTCGAACGAGCGTTTGCCTGCATACCGATGACCACTTCGTGAACAAGATCTGGGTTCCAAGCAACACCAAACACTGCTTCTGGAAGTGTTACCTTGCCAGTCTCTTTTCCCTCTTGTGAGAATACTTTTGCATCCATATGTTTTTTGTTACTTAGGCGCCGTAGACCTCTACTAATGTTCCTTTTCGACCTGGAACAGCTCCTGATACGACAAGCGTATTTTCGGCTGCATTTACTTGAAGTACTTTGAGTCCTTTGACTGTAACTCGATCGCTACCCATGCGACCAGCCATACGTGTGCCTTTGATGACACGCATAAAGCCAGTAGCACTAATAGAACCTGGTTCACGTTCAGAGTGCTTCTGACCGTGTGTGCGCTGACCGCCGCGGAACCCGTGACGCTTCACCACACCTTGGAATCCTTTTCCTTTTGAGATAGCAGAAACCGTGATGTCATCACCCGGTACAAAAATAGAAACATCTACTTTCGACCCTTTCTCGAGACCATCAATTAGCGCTTCTTCTCCCGCCCGTGGACGAAACTCTCGGGAAAGTGCCAAAGCACTACCGAAATGTCCTTTCTGGGCTTTACTAACCCGGTGCTCTTTTTGCGCACCAGAAGCAAGCTGTACAGCTGCGTACCCGTCCTTTTCAGTAGATTTCACCTGTGCCACGATAGCTGGTGAAACAGTGAGTACTGTGGCCGCTCGGCAGACTCCTTCGGAGTCGAAGACTTGTGTCATACCGGTCTTTGCTCCAACAATGAATTTCATTATTGTATGGACTAACCTAATAAATTGCTTTAGACCCATACAACAAACCGCGCAGATTTTTTGGCGCGAGCACAGCTCGCAACGAAAATCCGCGCGGTTTGTGCCCATTGGTCCGGGATTTCCCGTACATAGGTCTTTAAAGCTGGGGTGAGTATACCGTTTTATGAGAGAAAAGCAATAGTAGCAAACACTTTTCTGCTACCGTAGTCGTTAGTGATACCTTAGTGAATTATTGTTCCGGTCTCTTTTATTTCGCTCCGCAAGGTGTCAATCACCTCAGCAACACAACTATCAGAGAAAACTTGTTTGTCGTTGATATAACAACCAGCCACTAGTACCCGTAAACGTTCTCCGTGTTCCGTGTCATCGTTGAGCCAGTCCGTCCATTGCTCATCATCATCGCCAAACAGCTGCCTCAGTACTCTTATTTCAGCTTCCATAAAAGGTTGCATCGGTAATCCTTCTGAGTAGTTTTTTTGATTAGAGATTGGTTGTGATTCTGGTGACATAGATTTTTAGAGATAAAAACTAACTTTTTTATTTTACCATATACAAAAAAAGCCGCGGGGCGGCTTTTAATGACGTTTTTTGATTACGCAACCATCGGTGCAATCTGCAAATATGCGAGTGCGCCTACCATTGCTAAGCTGAGCAGCTGGACCATCCAACTATGCTCATTCTGAAACGACATCTTGTTATCTTCTAAGTTTTGCATAAAACGTTATGTTAAAAGAACTGAGAAACTTTGATAGTTTCTATAATAAAGAACAATTTCTAATACTTCACTTTGCTACTCATATTTTTCTTGCGAAGTCAATGAGGATAACAGAGAAAGGCGAATCCCGTAGGGATTCGCCTCCTGTTACTTGAGTAGTATCGTACTAATGTTCTAAAACAGCAATGTCTTTGCTGTGGATAACTATAAAAAATAGCATCAAAAAAGCCCCTTTGAGGGGCTTTTTTGGGCTCATAAAGTGTCTGGTCTTCGACCGTTATTTTACGGTCTACATCATCTTCACATCAATGTTCACCCCTGAAGGAAGTGAGAGGTTAGTGAGCGCTTCTACGACTTTAGGACCTGGATTGAGAATGTCGATCACTCGCTTATGAGTACGCATTTCAAACTGTTCTCGCGCGTCCTTGTGTACGAACGTTGAACGGTTGACCGTATATTTCTTGATTTCAGTTGGCAGAGGGATTGGTCCAACTACGCTGGCATCAAAGCGCATCGCAGTGTCAATAATCTGCTTCACTGAAGCATCCAAGATTTTATTTTCGTAGGCTCGTACCCGAATGCGAAGCTTATTGATCGCACCGGTTTTTTCTGTAGTGTCTGCCATAGTGATAATTTACATGTTTCTACTTTATAGGATTGCAACAAAGTAGAGGGAGTAATGTCATCAATCGCTTATGCGATGATCTTAGTTACCACTCCAGCTCCTACAGTCTTCCCACCCTCACGGATAGCAAAGTTCTGCTGTTCTTCGAGCGCTACTGGAGCGACAAGCTTTACTTTGAATGTTGCAGTGTCTCCTGGCATTACCATCTCGGTTCCTTCAGCGAGAGTTACGTCACCAGTCACGTCAGTGGTACGAACGTAGAACTGGGGCTTGTAGCCTGAGAAGAATGGAGTGTGACGACCACCTTCATCCTTTGAAAGTACGTATACTTCAGCTTCAAATTCTGTATGTGGGGTAACTGATCCCTTCTTTGAAAGCACCTGTCCACGGTGGACATCTTCTTTCTTGGTACCACGGAGAAGAACACCAGCATTGTCGCCAGCTTGCGCTCGGTCGAGCTGCTTGTTGAACATTTCAACACCAGTCACAGTGGTCAAGGAGGTATCCTTAATACCAACAATTTCTACTTCCTCACCTACCTTCACGAAACCACGCTCTACACGACCAGTTACTACGGTACCACGTCCTTCAATTGAGAAGATGTCCTCAATTGGCATCAAGAATGGCTTGTCGAGATCGCGTTCTGGAGTTGGAAAGTATGAGTCCATCGCATTCACGAGGTCAAGTACTTTTTGCTGGTAGGCAGCGTCCCCTTCAAGCGCCTTAAGGGCTGAACCGTGAATGATTGGAGCGTTTACACCATCGTATCCATTGTGTGTAAGCAGTTCGCGTAGCTCTTCTTCAACGAGCATAAGCATCTCCTCATCATCAACCATGTCACACTTGTTGAGGAACACGATGATGTTTGGTACTCCAACTTGTTTAGCAAGGAGTACGTGTTCACGAGTCTGTGGCATTGCTCCGTCTGTTGCCGCCACCACGAGTACCGCACCGTCCATTTGAGCGGCACCAGTAATCATGTTCTTAATGTAGTCAGCGTGTCCTGGCGCATCAATGTGTGCGTAGTGACGATTTGGAGTTTGGTACTCAGAGTGTGAGAGCGAAATAGTGATACCACGCGCCTTTTCTTCAGGAGCCTTGTCGATTTCATCAACCCCTTTTAAGCTTGCACTGTATCCCTCAGCGCCATGAGCATCGAGAGTAGTGAGAATTGCAGCCGTAAGTGTAGTCTTACCGTGGTCAACGTGACCAATAGTACCGACGTTAACGTGCGGCTTTGTGCGATCAAATGCATCTGCCATATTAAATACTTAATTGTAGTAATGATAAACCGCACACATACGTGAGTTATAAAGAGCCCGAAGTTTCACAACAACTGCTTGTTTGCAGTGAAACTTTGGGCTCTTTCTCAGCGTTGGATTCTCCGTGTGCAAGTGAAGTGGCGCGAGAACGCTGCACTTCGCTTAAACGCGAAGACACGTGTGGAAAGAGCAATTTATTTTCGCTCCACGCACAGAATATCCTGTGGGCGGTCCGGCTATGGTACCAGAGAAGGAATATTTTGCAAGGTAAATACATAAAAGACTGACCCATACAGGGTCAGTCTTTTATGTACCTTTGATTACTCTTCTTCTTTCACCCCCCGCGCTTTTTTGATTTCCATTGCAACGTTTGGTGGGACAATTTCGTAATGATCAAATTCCATAGTCATGGCTGCACGTCCTTGGGTCATTGAACGAAGGGTATTGGTATATCCAAACATTTCAGAAAGTGGGACTTTAGCATGAATGATAGTCTTACCACCCATTTCTTCAGTTCCCTCTACCTGACCACGTTTTGATGAGATATTTCCGTTGATGTCTCCCATGTATTCATCTGGAGTACGGACCTCAACTTTCATGATTGGTTCAAGGATGACCGCATTCGCTCTTTTTGCCGCTTCTTTAAAAGCGTTAATAGCCGCCAGTTTAAAAGCAATTTCCGAAGAGTCTACATCGTGATATGAACCGTCAAAGAGTTCAACTGAAACATCTTCCATTTTATATCCAGCTACAAAGCCTCGAGTCATGGCTTCCTTTGCTCCCTTCATCACTGCAGGAATGTATTCACCAGGGATTACTCCTCCCTTGATACTGTTGACGAACTCAAAGTGATCTTCACGGGTGACATTCTTGGCAACTTTTTCATCAGCTGCAGGAGCTGGCGGAAGCGGCTTGATGCGAATCTTGACGTGTCCGTATTGTCCACGACCACCCGACTGCTTAATGTATTTGTATTCAGCTTCGGCAGTACCTTGAATAGTTTCACGGTACGCTACCTGTGGTTGACCAATGTTTGCTTCCACCCCAAACTCTCGCTTCATGCGATCAACAATGATTTCAAGGTGCAGCTCTCCCATACCAGCAATAATCGTTTCTAGCGTTTCATCGTCGGTAGAAACTTTAAAAGTGGGGTCCTCATCGGAAAGACGCTTCAGAGCTACTCCCATCTTTTCTTGGTCATTCTTGGTTTTTGGTTCGACACGCACTGCCACTACAGGTTCTGGGAAGGTAATTTGTTCAAGAATAATTGGTTTATCGACATCACAAAGGGTGTGTGAGGTCTTTACCTCTTTTAGACCTACCATCGCAGCAATTTCACCAGCAAACACTTCTTCAATCTCAGTACGCTTGTCAGCAAGCAGTCGTACAATACGACCGACACGCTCTTTATTACCCGTTGATGAGTTAACAATGTATGAACCTGCCTTCACTGAACCTGAGTACACTCGGAAGAAAGCCAACTGTCCAACAAATTTGTCGTCTTGAAGCTTGAAAGCGAGAGCGGAAAATGGCTCCTCGTCTGATGGACCACGTTCAATTTCAGTTTCAGTCTTAGGGTCGATACCTTTTACTGGGGGTAGGTCAATTGGTGAGGGAAGGTAATCAATCACCGCATCAAGTACTAGCTGTACCCCAATGTTGCGAAGTGCGGTACCAGCGAGAATCGGAAAGATTTCGTTCGCAATTACTGCTTTACGCAGGGTCTTCTTAAGATTATCGAAACTTGGTTCAACACCACCAAGGTACGCTTCCATCAACACATCATCATGCGCTACCACTTGTTCGATAAGTTCGCCACGCCATTTTTTAGCCTCATCAAGCAGTTCGGCAGGGATTTCTTCTTCAGTTACCTTCATGCCCATTTCGCCACCGAAACGATATGCTTTCATGGCAACGAGATCAATAACACCTGAGACAGCATCCTCACGGCCAATTGGAATCTGAATACGGACTGCTTTTTTAGAGAGACGTTCGTGAATAGATTTTACTGAAGCATCAAAGTCTGCACCCATTTTGTCCATCTTGTTGATGAAACAAAGACGTGGCACGTTGGCTTCGTCAGCGTAGCCCCAGTTAGTTTCAGTCTGAGGTTCTACTCCGGCCGAACCGTCAAATACTACTACTGCACCATCGAGCACACGCATCGAGCGCTTTACTTCGGCAGTGAAGTCAATGTGCCCTGGCGTATCGATAATATTAAAAGTATACATTTTTGATGTATCTTTACGATCAGTCTCCATGGTTTTTGACCAGTTACAAGAAATCGCAGCGGCGGTAATAGTAATACCACGTTCACGCTCTTGCTCCATCCAGTCAGTTACTGTTGCACCATCGTGTACTTCACCGATTTTATGACTTACACCAGTATAAAAAAGGACACGTTCAGACGTAGTGGTTTTACCTGCATCTACGTGCGCCACGATACCAAAGTTGCGCAGTTTTTCGAGTGGGAATGCTCGTGCCATAGCTATATAAAGTATTTAATAAATAATAATAATTGCTTGTCTCTCCTAGTGTGTGCCATATGAGGAATTGACCCTCTGCATCTTTCTCTACCTAATAAATAGAAAAATATGCCTCACCAGGCAATGCGGGCATACTATACGGTATTTCTACCAAAACAGCAATTATTTTAGAATAAAAAGAGAGGTGGCGCTTCGCGCCACCTCTCTTTTTATTTCTGCACTACTTTATCTTTCTTTGGCTTCTTTGTTTCTTTTTTTCTATCCATTCCTTTTGCCATATACAATTCTTATTGTTGTAAAATACACCTTCCATAAGTATAAGGGAATACATCATTTCTTGTCTCTCCTTGTAAGTGCGTAACTAAAGAATTTCAGATGCTATACTATACACATATGGAACAAGAAAAGATTGTGACGCCCCCAGAGCCACCCCGTTTAATTGAAATATTAAAAGATCTTGATACGAATATCAAGAAGCAAAACTCTCTCAAATATGCTTTCTTGAAAGGCATTTTCTACGGTCTTGGCACCATGATTAGTGCTACGGTACTGGTTGCACTGCTCGGCGGCGTCATCGTTAAGGTACTCAACACATTTAGTGACACCCCACTCAACAGTGAAGACTTACAAACCGTATTTACTCGCTAAGACACGGACCTTCCTGGTAGGAAACAACTCTTTCGTTGACACACGCTTCGCAGCTATTTTCAAAGGTTTGCGGTATTGGGTTACAAGGAGTCGTTATACATTCTACTTGTATTTGGGCACAGACTGGTTTGTAAATGTCTGGGCAAGATACTAGTTCCGCAGAGCGTGGACCACAATGCAAGACAGCAGTAACTATTGGTACATCATCAATCACTCTTCGATTAACAAACTGCCAGAAAACGGCAATCATAATAAATAGAATGATTGTTCCAAAAATAAATTCGATACGTCTGTTCATATATTGCTATATAATTCTAAGACTTCGGAGAGTTCCGAGGAACTGGTCAATGAACTAAATACGGTCGGAATGATGAACAAGGCAAGTACGACCGGGAGGACGACCATCGCCATAGTGACCCAAAACGTCCAGCGCATATATCGCTCAGTCTTTTTTACTGACTGGTAAATTTCATTAATTTTTATTTCTTGCTCATCAAGTTGAGCTTGTAGTTTAGGATCCATATCTCTATTATACACCGCCGATATCACCGGCTTTTTGCAATAGACGTTTCTGGTCACGAGAGAGTTGTTTGATAGCGTACTCCCGTTTTAAAGCCTCGCTCCTGGTATGAAATGATTCTTTGTGCACTAGCTTGACCGGACGACGACTACGAGTATAGCGCGCCCCGGCTGACAATGCTGTTTTTGTTAAACCTACTCCGTTATGTTCAGCCAAACGTTTCTCAATATCAGTAGTATAGCCCGTATAAAACGTACCGTCAGCACAGCGCACCATGTAGACAAAATGAGTCATCATTTTACTATTTCTTCGTTTTTAATTTACTTAAATCTAGCACTTGATCAATATGTATTTGCTCTACAAAGTCTGGTACGTGAGAGACAAGTATCATGGCCCCTTTGTATTCGTGCAATGCTTCTGCAATAACCGGAATATGGCGAAAATTAATATGATTGGTTGGTTCGTCGAGTATGAGTAACCCTGGTTCTTCCATTTTTAATTTAGCAAATGCCACTAATCCTTTCTGTCCCTCTGATAGAGCACCAACTTTTGTTTTCATCACGTCGCCAAAGAGGAGGAATCCTGAGGCAATCGAACGAAGCTCTTCTTCTAACTTACGCTTCATGGAGTCCATCAGTGTTTCAAAGACTGTTTTTTCGAAATCGAGGTTTGAAAAATCTTGGCGATAATATCCAATCTGAATCCCAGGAGTTATTTGTTCACCCGTCGCCCGACCACCAGCGAGACTTTCCAAGAGTGTTGTCTTTCCAATACCATTTGGTCCAACAATTTGTAAGTGTTCACCCCGTTTGAGCACAATGTCACATTCAGCCTGCTTTGGTTCGTGATCTTTGATGACCATAATTTCAGTCAGTTTCAATACTTCTAGAGGGATGTCTTTCTGTGTCTCGATAGTGAACGGTCGGATGGTTTTATCTTCTTTACGCACGTCAATTTTGTTTTCTTCCGCTTCTTCGATATCATCACGCATACGTTTCGCAACGAGGCGCATCTTTCCTCCTTTTGAAGCAAAGTAGTTTACCTTTTCTTTATCAGCTTGAATCTGTTTAGCGAGCTGTGCATTCTTACGCTGTTCCTTTTCAACTTGTGCAGCAATTTCTTTTACTACCGCATGGTAGTTACCATTGTACTGCTCTACCTGGCGAGTCTGCATATTGAGATACAAAACACCCTGTGTAAAAGCATTGAGAAATTCAGCATCGTGAGAAATTACCAATACGGTCTTACGATATTCTTTAAGGAACAACGTGAGGTGCTCAATACCACCCACATCAAGATTATTAGTCGGCTCATCGAGTAAGAGCACATCAGGATTTTGAATCAGTGCCGAAGCAAGGAGAAGACGAGCTTGTTGCCCACCAGAAAAACTGCCAATGATACGGTCTTTAAAAGTCGACTTGGCTTTTTCTGTTGGTGTAAGATTGACTACTTCGAGTACTTCATCGATACGAGGATCAATATCATATATTTTCTCACTAAAACAGCCTTCAAAAAAAGCACGTACCGTGAGTGCTAGTTCATCACGAGGAATAATCTGCCGGGCAATCGCAATTGAAGTACGGGGTTGTAGATTTATATCTCCTCCGTCAGGCATAAGTTTTCCGGTGATTAGTGAAAAAAGCGTCGACTTTCCGGCGCCGTTTTGACCCATCAAGGTAAACTTCGCACCACGACGCACCACAAAGCTAGCGTCTCGCAAAATCGGCTTGGTGGCATCATATTCATATGACACATTTTTAAAGACTATCAGTCCATCTCGTTGCATGGGCTATACCATACACGAGACAGCGCAATGAGACAAATCAAATAATACCGATACCCCTCGGTACTTTCGAATGAAATGGTTGTCGATAACAGAACCTACACACTCTCTATACAAATGTAGCTCTCCTTCTCCTGTATTATTTCATGAAAAAACCAACCACCGCTGCTAGTACTGCGATTCCGAGAAAGACATAGATGGCAATATTTATATACTTCATAAAGAAATTATATCATGTACGAGTCACAAACTGCGCGAGGGCACTGAATTCATTCCATTTGCTTGACCGTATGTAATGCTACTACATACATACTTTCAGCCCATCCTAATGGGGTATTTTGATTATAGGTATCTGAATGTGAATAGTAGAGCTCGGGAATTTTCTGATCGGGGGTCAGTGTACTTTTTGCCCTACGGAGCCAGTAGTATGCTTTTTCTTTTTCACCCCGATTAGCATAAATAATCGCCAACCACGCAAGCCCAAAGCACCACTCTGCCTCTTCACTGTAGCCGTCGATATTGTTGTTATAGTAGCGATCAAGCTTATAGCGGATAATTCCTTTTTCGCGCACGAGATGATATTCAATATTTTTTAAAATCTCCAATGTTTCCTCTTCTGTGGTCACCGCAAAAGGGTATATGAGTGAGAGCAGCGCTAAATCACAGAACTTCGTAGTTGATTCACGCGGTAATAGTGCACGAAGCGCGTGTTCACCTCGGGCAATTACCTGATCGGGAACGGTGAGCCATTTTATTTCATTAGCTTTTGTTAAAGCTGCGACGCAAGAACCAATCGATGAAGCGTGTATTTCCATATTTTCCTCCCAGATGCCATTGTCAGCGTCGTGCCAATATTCGAGTGTCACTAAATAATCGATGATTTTTTGCACCATCGCTCGCTCTTCAGCAGTCTCCACCACTCCCACCCCCATTTGTTCAAGCGTGACGATGAGGTTGAGTACTTCCCCCACTGCATCATTTTGGCTATTCCCCCATTCCTCCCAATACTCCTCAAATGTTTCGGGGTGAAAGCGGGCATGGATGTATTGCCAAGCTTCGTGAGGTTTATTTTGAATCGCCCAATTAATCTTGTCTTCGTGTTTTACAAATAACTTTAAAAATGCTTTAGCAGCTTTTCGTACCACTTCTATCTCGCCGGTTTCAAGAAACCCAAGAGTCATGAAATAAATATCGCGTAACCAGGCTTTATCATAGCCAGTATCAACATCAAATGCTGACGCGGTAAATACTCCCGATGGCTTCTGGAGAGAACGAACTACCGTAAGGTGTTGTTTTATTTCAGTATCAAAATCAAAGGTCATAAGAACAAAAGAACAGAGACACTTTCTCTCTACTGCACGGCTAGTGGGTAGTAGTCTTCCAAGGTCCGCAATTCGAACACTTTCTTTTCATAGGAAAGTCGGGCTGCCATCGCTTCAACAATGAAACGATTACCATTATCTTCAGCGAGGTCTTGCATCAGAGCAATAATTTCAGCAAAACGCTCATCTGCTTCGAGTGAAGAATCAATTCGTTCAGCAAGCATGGCTTTTGCAGTTTGAGCGGCAGCCTCTGCTACAGCTTCGCAATTAAATGAAGTTTCAAATTCTTCTTGTGGTTGTGGCATTTTCTCCATAGCATTCATGCTTACGATAATAATTCATATTGTACCATGCCCGTTTCTCTGAAAAGCTAGACAAAGCACTACCTGTTGAGTGCAAAACCTATTTTTCACTTTCAATTTTGTGTCTTTCTTATCTACCTACGGAGGAAAGTAGATTTCACTCTATTCACAGAGCATATCCCCAATCGCACTGTCAAACAAAATAGGTCTAAGAAAGACTGATATTTTCTACTGCGGTTTAGACAAGCAGGCAAAACGAAAAACAGAGACTATTGTCTCTGTTTTTCGTTTTTGAGTACTGTATGCAAGTATTTGTTTACCACGCGAAGTGGGCGAACGCTCGGTTGGCTTCTGCCATCTTGTGCGTATCCTCCTTCTTCTTTACAGCGTCTCCTTCTTCTTTCGCCGCTAGCATAAGTTCTTTTGCTAGTGCTTTGTGCATCGGGACACCTTTCTGCTTGCGAGAAGCAGCGATAATCCATCGAAGTGCCATAGCCAGGCGTCGCTCTGGGCGTACCTCACGTGGTACTTGATAGTTTGCACCACCAACACGACGTGAACGTACTTCCATAAGTGGACCAGCGTTACGAAGGGCTGCGTTGAAAATCTCAATTGGTTCTCCCCCTTCTTTGCTCTCTTTTATGATATCGAAGGCTCCATACACAATCTTGCGAGCAGTCTCTTTTTGACCGCGAAGCATGACATAGTTAATGAGTCGCTCGACGTCTACTTGACCATGTACGATATCGGGTGATACGACTGGTCGTTTTTTAATTGGTCTACGCATATCTAACGTTTAGTTATATGCGTGAATGAGAATATGACAAAATCATTTTTCATTCTTCGCATAGTTTGATGCCGAACCTTACGGTTGCATCGCGTCCTATAATCTGTAGCGAATATAAACTATTAATTTGAAGGCTCGCTTAAGCCTTTGGTTTCTTTGCTCCGTAACGTGAGCGACCCATGCGGCGTTCAGCTACTCCAGTGGCGTCGTATTTACCACGCACAATGGTGTAGTTCACTCCGATGTCCTTCACACGACCGCCGCGGACCAAGACCACTGAGTGTTCCTGCAGTGAGTGCTTGATACCTGGGATGTACGCGGTGATCTCCTGACCATTTGAAAGGCGGACACGAGCAATCTTGCGGATAGCTGAGTTCGGCTTACGAGGGGTCTTAGTGGTCACACGAGTACACACACCACGCTTGAACGGTGAAAAGTAGCTGTTTGGCTGGTTCTTGATCTTGTTGAATCCAGTCTCAAGAGCCGCACGCTTACTTTTTCGTGCTTTGTCGGTTCGCTTCTTACGGGTTAATTGTTGAATTGTTGCCATAATTTAGCCCACGTAATGTACTACATTAAGGATTTTTTGCAACCAAAAACAACAATCAGTTGGTTGTGGTGCACACTAGCGGTACAAGGACAGTAGCGTATTTGGTTCAAACCCAGTCAGAAATGAACCAAGATACAACATACTGACAAAAAATGGACCACCAATAAAGAACATGAAGACAAAGAGAATAATCACCATCGAAAGAAATGGTCTCCTCTCCATTGATTGAATAAACTGAGAGTACTTATATGAAAGATTGAACGGTAATATATTGGCAAGAATCTTTGATCCATCGAGCGGTGGAATTGGGATAAGGTTAAAGAACGCCAAGAAGAGATTAAGTAATATCACGTCAACGGCTAAATCGACAAATGAAAAGCTAATCCCTGGTGCAAACCGAATAATAAGTGCAAAGATAACTGCGAGCGTCAGGTTTGCGAGTGAACCAGAAACACCAACGAGCACCTCTCCCCATTTTTGGTTCGTAAAATTATATTTATTGTACGGAACAGGTTTTGGCCAACCAATGACAATACCCGTGCCAGTAAAAATGAGAATCCCCGGAATAATCACTGTTCCCAAGGGATCGATGTGACTGAGAGGGTTTGCCGTAATGCGACCGGACAGGCGAGCGGTAGGGTCACCAAGCCAATCAGCCACATACCCATATACGATATTCCTAATCATAAACGAAATGATTAGAATAACGACCAAGAAAATATTCGATAATGGATCCATAATGGCATCTATAGTAACGTAATTGTCGATAATGTAAACGTTGTTATTCTCCACTAATGAGTGCATCAGCAAACAGACATGATATGTCACTAGATTCTCCTCTAGGTCTGGGTCGAACCATAATTAAGCATCTTTATAAGCAAAGCCGTACATAATTGAAGCTTTACTTCTCCTTGTTTTACTTAAAAGCACCACAAGACAGCAGTCAATACTGCTTGCAAGTTGTAATATGTATGATAGGATACCTCGACTTATGGCAAAGCAATGTGACATCACTGGCAAGAAAACCCAGATTGGAGGCCGCTACAGTAACCGCACTCGTGCGACGCAGTTTAACCCTGGCGGAAAGACAACCCGTCAACCAAACTTACAAAAAAAACGAATCTTCGTTCCCGAGCTTGGCAAGACTATAATTGTTAAAGTCTCAACCGCAGCCCTCCGCACTATTGCGAAAAATGGAGCCTACGCAACCCTGAAGAAAGCAAAGCTTATTTAAATTGAATAAAAATAGCCGGTCTTTTTGACCGGCTATTTTTATTTTTCGATCCATACACGCTTTCCATCAGTCTTAAAGATGATAGTTCCGAGTTCAGCTGTACTTACAAGTTGTGCACCGGCGGCGCTGGCACGCGTCACCACCTCTTCGTGTGGGTGCCCATACCGATTATCCTTTCCGGATGAAACTACTGCGTACTGTGGCTGTACTTGTTTTAAAAATTCTTCACTTGATGACGTTTTGGAACCATGGTGACCAAGCTTTAACACATCACTTTGCAATCGCTCACCATAGGTATCGGCTAGATATTTTTCAATGCTACTTGGAGCATCTCCCGTCAGCATGAATTCAATTTCTCCATACTCGATCTGCACCACCACGGAAGCGGCGTTATTTTCCCATTTTCGAGTATCTCCGTATGGTGAGAAAACTCGAATGGTAGTTGACGCACCAAGCTGTATCTGTTGCCCCGCTGCGGCAGTTATTATTTGCGCATTTTCATTACCAGCAGCTTTTTCAAACGCTATCGCTGCGGGAGCATCATGTTCTGCTGCGGTTTCAATAATTGTGCCGATATTATATCGGTTGAGCACATCGACCAGACCAGCGATGTGGTCAGTATCAGGATGGGTTGCAATCACTACATCGATTGAGCGATCAAAAAAAGAACGGCGACGTGCTAGTGCGGAAAGGACTTGCGATGACGGACCACCGTCAATGAGCATTTCATACCCATCAGGCGTCTGTATGAGAATAGCGTCACCTTGCCCAACATCTAGAAACTGAACAGTGAGAGCAGTGGAATTGTGATGACTATCACTATTTGGAAACCAAATGATACATATAATAAATAGTAGTATCCCCACTACCGCTCCGCGCAATGCAATTATTCGTGACACGACACCATGATACAATGAGTATGAACAATATCTTATCCACTAATCTCCACACGCATGAAATACGAACCACTTACCTTTACCATCCCTGTCCTTGACGGTATTTCCGCAGACACAATTGAAAATCACCTTGCGCTTTACCGCGGTTATGTAAAACACGTGAACCTGATTAACGATAAAATTACTGCCTATAGTAGTGACCCTGAAAATAACGCTTTTGCCATCGCCGAGATGCAACGTCGATTAGGTTTTGAATTTGGAGGAATGCGTAATCATGAATACTATTTTTCTCAGTTTGAGGATGGAGCAAAACCACTTCCCGAAGGAACACTGAGGCGCAAACTAGAAACACAGTGGAGTAGTGTGGAAGCGTGGCAACTTCGCTTTCAAGAAATTGCTAAAACCCGTGGCATCGGGTGGGCAATGCTCTACCATGATCCACACACTGACCAACTCGTACAAACCTGGGTTGACGAGCAACACATTGGGCAACTCGCTGATCTTGATATTGTACTTGCCCTCGATATGTGGGAGCATTCATATTTACGAGATTACCTCTCCGCAGATAAGGGAAAATACGTAGAAGCGTTTTTCAATAATCTAAACTGGGAGATAGTGTCAGACCGACTGGTGTAACAAGAAATAGAAAAGGGCGGGACCAAAGGTCCCGCCCTTTTCTTATCGAAAAAAAATTGGTACATCTTCTTTCTCACACCCACTTCGCTCTGGTTCTTTTTTTTCACCATGAACCACTTCCTCTTCCGATTCAATCACCCAATCACCCCATTCTCCCATATCATTACCTTGTCTAATTTTAATGAAATACCAAAAAGCAAATAGTACCGCATAAAATAAGAACACACCCCACACTGGGAAAGTTGCAATATCAAAAACGGCAAATGGTACTGTAGCAAATTGCTGTGCAATCACAAGAATATACTGCAAGGAGAGTGTCGCCACGTACCCAACAAGACTAGCCAATGACAGAGAGACAAATCCAATTATTCCGGTGAGGAAAGTGAGAAGCATTGCAATCGGTACGACTGGTAATACGAGCATATTTACCAACAGTGCAACAAGCGATACCTCTCCGATGTGATATAAGAGCAACGGTAACACCGCTATTTGGGCAGCAATGGTAGCCATCATAAATGCCTGCCACGATGGGGTGTTTTTTCGTTCTAACACCATCGACTCAAATTGTGGAAGGATAAGCACCAGACCAAGGGTTGCCATGAAAGAAAGTTGGAATCCGACATCATACAACAGAAGGTATGGGTTACTGATGAGCATCACGACCCCCGCCAAGCAAAGAGCACGCAATACCTGATACCGTCTTCCTAACAGTTGTGAAAGTAAGAGGAGCGACGCCATAATACTGGCGCGCACTACGGTGGCAGAAAGCCCAACAAGCAGCGCAAATGCCACAATCGCCACGATCCCTGAAAAGATACGCCAACGTAGCGGTAACAGATACGAAAGACAAAACATGATGAAGGCAACCACTAACATGACGTTATATCCAGAGAGAACAACAATGTGAATAATCCCTGTTCGACGAAAATCTTTTTCTACCTCGGTACCAAGTGCAGATTTGATCCCCAATAAAAGTCCCTCTCCCAAGCTAACCGCCGGCTCCGGAATAGTCGATTGCAGTGATTCTACGAATTTTGCTTTTACTGCCAGTAATGCACTCATGATCAGATTGCCCTTTTGCGTATCAATCGCTAATACTTCAGCAAATGCCATCTGGTACTCGATACTTCGTGCTTTTAAGTACCCAGGATAATCAAACGTCCGTCCGAGCTCAGTGGTAAATGACTCCGGTTTTTTTACTACCCCACTCACTTTCACCTCGTCCCCATATGAAACTGCAACCAATCGGTCGACACTCACTAACAATCTGTCCTCTCCAATCTGTACATAAAACTGCTTGGTTTTTTCTTGCTGAGTCGGTTCATTCACTATCACCCCCGTAAGGGATACTTTTTTACTCAAAATTGTCTCCAATGAAGAGTTGCCAAACTGACTAGAAGCAACCTCCATCCGGAATAGTCCCAGTGAAAAAACCACCAAGCAGACACTCCCAAACAGTACTACTTTAGACCCAGTCTGGCGCCATAAGAGTCCTAACACCATCCCCAAAAACATAATCCAAACAACTACCGTCAACGGTAATTGACAGACACTTTCGATTCCAATCCCAAGCACAAATGCACTAAGTGCACTGTAAAATAGTTTCACGGGCATTAGGGATAGTGTAGCAACTATTAGCGATTGAAAAGAGCAGTTATGTGTCTAATGCCTCATCCACTAATCGGCCAGCTTCAGTATTAAGCTCTCGACGCACGTGCGTAAAGGTAAGATGCGGAAAACTTGCCACTCGGAGATTATGTATCTCAATGAAGTGACCTATCAAGCCAATATCGTTAATTTGACACTCATTGTTAAGCTGTTTTTTTACTAACTCACTGTTGAGTTTGAAGGCGAATGACATCTCTTTTGTCTTTTCTCCAAATAATTCTTTCGCAGTTTGCAGAGCACGTATGACGGCAAAATATTCTGCGTAGTTACTTGTAGCATTCCCAATCGTCTCCGAAAATTCATGAAGGACTTTCCCTTCGGCCGTCATCATCCGCACCCCAACCGCTGCTGGTCCTGGATTCCCTCTTGAACCACCGTCAGTAAAGATTGTGATTGTTTCCATGGTTGATTCAGCCTACCATGAATTAAAGTATCTCCACAATGCGCAAGCGGATTTGTTGTCGGCCCATAAAAAATGAATGTTCCACGTGTGCAACCATCGTAATCGGTATTCCTTCCTGTGGAACCTTTTCAAACTGCTCAGGTGTTTTAAAGAAGGCGATAGCTTCTATCCTTCCTCGTTCGGTCGTAAATGTAAGTTTAGTATGTTCTTTGGTCTTACCAAACATCTCGACAGCACTTGGTGTTACCTGCTTAAATGCGAAGAGTGGTTTTAGGTTTCCTGTACCATACGGAGCAAGTTGCTCTAACTGTTTAATCAACAACTCATCAACATCGTCGAGGTGGAGCTCGGCGTCGATATGAATCGCTTCTGCTACCGCGGCAACAGCGCCGAGCTCTGCCATTGCTTGATTAAGCCGTTCTCCAAATGTAAAAATATATTCTTCCTTTACCGAAAATCCTCCCGAGGCGTGATGTCCCCCTGCTTCAATAAATACTTCCTTGGCAGATTGCATCAGTTTCACTACACTCACCGTTCCACCAGAACGGCAGGAACCTTTATAGACACCATTGCCGTCAGTACCCCAAAGAAAAGCTGGTCGACCATACTCCTCTGCTATTTTATTTGCAGCGAGCCCCACTAGCGACGGTCGCCAATCGATATGTCCCATCACCAACACGGCAGGGATTTCTTCAAGTGTACTCATCCGTTTATGCAGATCTTTAGTCATGAGTGCCACCTGTGTCTTACGGTCTACATTAAGCCGTTCCAAATGTTCGACTCGTGCTCCCGCTTTTGCGGCATCTGTTTCAGACAACATATAAAAAGCGTCCTCTGGAGTATCCATTCTTGATGCGGCGTTAATACGTGGACCAATGGTAAATCCAACATCTTCCTCAGTGAGATATCGTTGATCAATGCGCGCTTTTTTCAACAGCTGCTGCAACCCAGGTCGGCGAGATTTTCGCAGTACCTGCAAACCATAGTGTGCTAATACGCGATTCTCCCCGACAAGCGGCACCATGTCAGCAATAGTCGCAATACCCACCATGTCGAGCCACCACTTTTCCCAACCTGGCTTCACCTCATGATTGAGATTCATCAATATTGCTTGTGCCAACTTAAACACAGTCGCAGCTCCACACAGATACGGAAATGGATACGCTCCAAGTTTTGGGTTTACCACCGCAACGGCAGCGGGTAATTCATCTTCTGGTTCGTGATGATCAGTAATGATGACATCAATTCCCTTTTCTTTTGCATACTTTACTTCATTAACATTTGAAGTACCACAGTCAATCGTGATGATAAGTTTCACCCCTGTTCCTGCTAATCTATCAATTGCTACCGTACTGAGCCCAAATCCTTCGTAGTGCCGGTGGGGAATATAGTTTTGAAAGTGTTCATATTTAATGGCTTTAAAAAGATCGTGGAGCACTACCGCACCAGGAATACCATCGCAATCATAGTCACTAAAGATAGCAATTTGCTCATTTTGCGTAATCGCTTCTTTTACACGTACTACCGCCTTCTCCATATCATGAAGCAACAACGGGCTATGCAATTGCGTTTCATAGTTTGGAGTAAGAAATACTTCAGCCGAGACAGTATCCAAAATTCCCCGTGCAATAAGGAGACGATTGATGAGTGGAGAGACGCTACTCAGTATGACCGGTACCGTACCAGTTGTATCTGGAAAATGAAAAACTGCCATGATGATGTTCCATATGGTACCATTCCTAGTATATGAGCACCATTTTCACAAAAATAATCAACCAGGAAATACCCGGACATTTTGTCTATGAAGACAAAATATGTGTCGTATTGATGGATAAGTTTCCCGCGGTACCAGGGCAAACGCTCGTCATCCCAAAAAAAGCAGTCGACTATTTATTCGACCTTGATGCAGAAACGTACCACCATCTTTTTACTATCGCCAAAAAAGTCGCTCAAGCATCTGACATGACATTCAATACAATTCGCACCTGTCTTGTTATCGAAGGATTTGAAGTACCCCATGTACACCTACGACTGTACCCCATGACTAAAAAAGAAAGTCTGGGACAGACAATGCTGCGACAGCAAGAAGCAAGCGACGAGATTCTCGCTCTAGAAGCAGCAAAAATAAAACGTGCGTTGGAGCAAGTTGAAGCAGTCTCTAGTTAAAAACAATCAGCTATTTAGAAGAATAAAAAGGACCGGCGCCATAAGGCGCCGGTCCTTTTTATTCTGCTTATTGTTATTCTTCTTCAAGAAGATCAAGAACTGGAGTAGAACCGTTTTCCAAGAAAGTAAGCATCGAGCCACCACCAACAGAGACAAAACTAAACAGCTCATTAATACGCATCTTTTCTACAGCGGCGACTGTGTCACCACCACCGAGCACTGAATACGCATCAGCGGCAGCGATATGTCGTGCCGTGATTTCTGTGCTCTGTTCGTACCCATACTCATAAGCACCAAACGGACCATTCCATAGAATGGTTTTTGCTTTTTCAATATACGTCTCCAACATTGCAATGGTCATCGGTCCACAATCAAATATCTTCTCGTCTTTAGTCACCGTGTCAGGAGTTTTGGTTAACCTTCCTTCTGGACCTTCGACAATCACATCAATCGGGACCAGCAATTTTTTACTGTTTAAGAATGTAGATCCCTTTAATGAAACATCTGATACCAGTGACTTTCCCGTTTCCCATCCCCGCGCTTTAAAAATATCGTGGGCGAGGGCTCCACCGATGAACACCTGATCGTATAATTCTAGATACTTCTCAACGAGTGGCATCTTGGTCTCAAACTTCGCACCACCCAGCAAAAACAGTGATGGTGATTTCGGTTGCATGACTTTTTTTAATTCAGTCACTTCTTCGAACAATGTCAGACCAGCGTACGCGGGCAGTATCTTGGCAACGCCGTACGTCGAGGCGTGTTCACGGTGCGCTTCTGCAAACGCATCATTCACGTATATTTCTCCCAAAGAAGCCAGATGAGTAACAAAAACTGAATCGTTATTTTCCTCACCGTCATGTTGGCGTAGATTTTCTGCGAGGAGGATATCACCATCGTTCATAAGTTCCATTCGTTGTCTAAATCCCTCCGTCATTACATTTCCTCCCCAGTGGAGCGGAAGATATCGTTCTAATTCATCAAAAATTGGTCGTAAAGTTTCTTCTGGCTCTCTGCCAATGTGGGCGAGAACAATTATTTTTGCTCCTTGCTCACGCAAATAACGCATCGTTGGTAATGCTCGCTTGAGACGTAGGCGATTTTGTATCACCCCATTCTTAAGTGGAATATTGAGCGAAGCTCGCAGTAGCACACGCTTTCCACGAAGCTCCTTAAGATCAGTGACTTTTTTCATGCTCATGATACGGCTTTTATAATAGCGGCAAAATCATCGGCTTTAAGACTAGCGCCCCCCACTAAAAACCCCCCCATGTCCCCTTCCTTATGCAACGAGGCGGCATTATCAGGTTTAACTGATCCACCATACAATACTGGAACCATCTTTGCTGTCGCTCGGTCGTACAGTTTTGTCAGCACGGTCTCGATAAACAGTTGCATCTCTTTGACATCTTCTACTGTTGCTGTCTTTCCCGTACCAATTGCCCAGATCGGTTCGTATGCAATCACGATTTTCTTGATCGCTACTGCCGGTAACACTTCTGCTAGACTGCGTAATTGATTTTCAATAAAAGTGAAGAAATCACCATGTTCATCTCGTGCTCGCTCTCCAATGCAAACGACTGGAGTAAGTTGGTGCTTCAACACCGTTTGCACTTTTTGACAGACGAGGTCATCAGTCTCACCAAGCGCACGTCGCTCAGAGTGACCAACAATAATGTATTCCGCCCCGAGATCCTTTAGCTGCAAAATTGACACCTCCCCTGTAAAAGGACCAATCACTTCTGTGTAGACATCTTGTGCAGCCAATATAACAGCACTTTTTTTTATCTTCTTCCCCACTTCAGCCAGATATGGAAATGGTGGAGCAATTACCACAATTGGTGCCGCTACGGTTTTTTGTTTACGAGCGATTGCACTAGCTAAGAGACTGGCGTCAACCAGTGTGACCGGATTTAGTTTCCAATTACCAATAACCAACGGTACGGTTTTTTTCATACCTAAAGATTGTAGCATGACAAAAAAGCAATACGCCTCGCGTATTGCTTTTTCCACTATCCCTCCTGCTTCCATTCAGTGAATAAATATACATCAGAAGTTTCTGGAGTGAGCGGTGGTGGATCATTTACTTGATTCTGATCAAATGAAGTAACACGATTTTCAAACCCTGAACTGTACGATCCACAACTTGTGCCAGTCCACTTCGTTCCAACCCGACCATTTGAGACGACACTGCCATACCGAGTGAGGGTATCCTGACAGACATAAGGATCAAGCGATGAAGGAAGTCCGTATCCGCCAGATGTCACATAGTGATTTCTCCCAAATCGACCATTTTGAGCTATGTAAATACCATTTACCTGCAAATTATCTGGCACCTTCAAGCCAATATCAATATCATCCTCAGCGATAGCTACTAGACCGGCATCTGTACCTACATAATTTACATTATTATTAACTACAATATTAGTTTGGCTACCCAAAGAAAGATTAGCTGCTGCTAATGCCACCTTCTGGGACACGTCACCTTCAAGCCACACCTTATCTTCAAAAAACAAGAGTGGACAAGCAGTATCGATAGTTTTTGTCGCTACAAACGATGAAGCACTTATGACATTACGTTCTGTGTTATGCCAACCTTCTTCAGAAGAATACGCCCAGTAGCTGGTGGTATTTGTAATTTTACGGATGGTCACCGTATTATCGCCATTAAAAATCACTTGGTACCCATAGCTACCAGATGGACCGTAGTAAATACCACCACTGTTTTTTGCCTTATTCTTCATATCATTCAAATCAAGAGTCAGCCCAGCAAAATCAACTGGTGAAGTCGGGAAGGAGAAAAGACCTGGTGTTGCATTACCACCAGTCGTGTACACTCCATCTACATTTTGATTTGGATTACACCCAAATGAACTTGTGCACGTCCAAGTTGCTTGTCCAGACCCTACAAATGAATTATGGTGCCCATCCATACGGATACCTTGGTTTGAATGCACTGGTCCAGAGATTACTCGATCGCTACCGTACCAAACACTCCCATTGGTGATGAAAGAATATTCAGCTACAGTTGGTCGGGAATAACGAGCACTGACAGTGCTCACGGCACCAGGATTGGCATACGTAAATGCTGAGGAAGTCACTTCGATTGAGGCGACACTTCCGCAGTAGGTGCTACTTGAGATAGAAAGCGAAAATTCGCCAATCGGTCCACCTTCCGGATCATTATAGACATGGACGTATGGACCAGGAAGACCCGTTCCGTCAGTGACATCACTCGGATAGTGTGCCAAATACCATTTATAGTAATTAAGACCAGCTTCTGCTATATCAGTAGCGCGATGTTGTTCGTACCGAAAGTTCACTATTCTATTTTGAGTAATCACATACCCAACAAAAGAAGTAAGGATGGTCATAAATACTCCTCCCATCACTAAAACCAATATGAGCAAGGCTCCTCTTGATCGCTTCTGTTGTCGTCGAATGACTGTTGTACTCATACTTATAGATTATCCTTCAAGTTCCGTGGTGCAATACTTGACCTGAGCATAAATTCCCCCGGTGACCGGAGTGGGTCAATATTAACAATCAGTTGCATACGCACGTAGCGTACATCGATGATTGGTGATGAAGCATTGAGTTCATTTCCGTCATTGTCATAATAAAAAAATGTAGAAGTGCCTTGATTACTATTTTGTACATAAAATGAAAGGCTTTCTTCTGAGTCAGGAGTGGTACTGTACGTGGGCGGTACACCCACTGCATTATACGTGTACTTGGTGAGCGTGGTAGTGGATAGGACATACTCAACATACTCAACCGAATCATCTTGGTCAGTATCACTGTAATAGCCAAATCGATGTGCTTCAATTACTGCTACAGGATAGGTACCATCTTCTCCAGTAATCATTTCTTTTGTGTCCCGATTCCACTGTGTGATACCACGTCTGGCATTGTCAACCTCTTCCGCTTGAGCGATCGAGTAGGCACTACTTCGATATAAATTAAAAATACTTCCGGTGATTGATAGTAGCAGCATAACAAATATTCCAATCATCACGATGGTCTCCACCAACGTCATTCCTGCTTGAGCTTTTTTATCAAAAAATCGCATTTTATTGAGACAAAATTACCGTCGTGACCGTATCACCACCCACCGTAAACGACGACGCATTATATGAAACATACCCAGTCGCACTGACGCCAATAGTGTAATCACTATCTGGCGTTACCCCACCAGTGAAGAATGCTTGTCCACAGACATCCGTCAAAATCGTAGTGTTGTATCCTGCTCTCGTTATATGCACCGCGGCACCTGGTATTGCTCGACCCAACGTATCAAACACTGATACTCTAACTGTATTAGCAGTATCGGCGACAAGTAACAATTCTGTCTTGCCGTGCTCACCACCACGATGCACATACGAGTGAGCAGGACACGATCGAGCGATGTCATAACCTCCAAAATTTAACGTGTAGGTATCAGACTCAAGATCTACTACCGTCAATTCACCCGAAGCATCTGTACTAGTACTAACACTGTATTTGTATATCGGTTGCATGGCAGCATCGGTACCAATAATTTTATTACCTCGAATCGAAAAAGCAGTATTGGAAAGAACATTCTCACTCTCTCGATAGAACACCGACACCTCATCGAGCTCAGGTGTCACGCTACTATTCGTCGTTTCCAGAGTAATACCAACATAAATCGTTGGATACGTAATTGGATCAAGAGCTGAAATATCAAATATTGTGTCCGAAAAGCCAGTAGCATTTCCAGGCAAGTCACCATCTGGAATCAATGTAAATGGACCAGGGGTAGCACCAGTATAGAATTGTACTCGATACAAAGTGTTAGCTGGTATATCGGCCGCTACACGAACAACCTGCCACGCCTGAAGTGGTGTTGGTGTAATCGGTCCAAGATAGGCAAATCCACTCGTTTCGTATACTCCGAAATTATCCATCAACACTAGGTCACCACCTGCTGCCACTTGGGAAGAGCTAGCCACCGCTAGTAAATCGGCGAAAGTTTCCTGGAACACATTTTCATTAACTACTGATCTAGTTACAATATCCAAATCACTCAATTCACTGATTTGAAAAGTGAGTGTCGATACATCAGACTCCAACACCGAGAATGGCGCCACTAGTGGGTTAGGATTAGAGGTAGTAGCGATATATGTTTTGTCGGTCGAGTATACATGACCACCGATGTTGGCAGTTACCTCAACTTGATAATCACTCCCTGCTGGCGCACCAGAAAATAGTGCCGCCCCACTAGCATCAGTGACCCGAGTGACATCGATTTGTGGTACAAGCCCGTCATTAAATAATCGGACAGTCGCCCCCTGCAGTAATGCAGAATTGGCATCGATTACATTAATTCTAACTGTTCCACCTCCCGCGGTAGTCTCCACTGACCGAGGCATGATGTCACTGACTGAAATAATATTGTATGTTTCTCCGCGAATTTCCCACGTATACATAAGTTTCACTCGTTTATAGTCAGATGGAATACCGTTAGCATCAGCAGCTCCCTGACCATCGGCAGCATCATCGACATACTCAACCAGTACTTTCTCGGTGAATTCAATGCCGTTTAAAGAGGTGGTACTATTCTGTGGAATCGTACCAGGAGGAATACCGAGAATCGTACCGATATCGTTATATGGAAGTGAACGAAAGTACTCCATACGGTCGTTTGCAACTGCCAGAGCACTCAGTTTGGCACGTGAAGCACTGACTAAATCTAATGAATATTTTAATGAACCAAACAGTGCGCCAAAAATGATTACTGATAATGCCGATACAATAATCAATTCGACGAGTGTAAATCCAGCATTTTTTATTGGTAATAATTGAGACATACTAGTAGATTATTTCAATCCATCAGATATCGAATAGATCGGTGCGATAAGTGCCAAGGCAAAAAATCCAACTGTCGCACCGATTACCACCATAAGGATTGGTTCGACGATTGTAGATAAGTCTTTAGTTTTTCGTTCTACTTCTGTTTCGTAGAAGATTGCTAACTCACCCAACATACCAGCTATCTGTCCCGTCTCTTCTCCTACCAGGATCATCTCTCCTACCAAAATTGGGTAGAGGTCTTTTCGTTCAATAAACGTCTCCGATAGGGATGTCCCTTTCTCTACACGCGCGGCAGCATCAGCTAAAACTTCTTTGTAAAAAACATTTTGTAGGACTTCCTCCGTGATATTAATTGACCGAATCACATCAACACCGGAATTGAGTAGCGAAGAAAGTGTTCGAGCGGTGCGGGCAGCGTTGGTCTCTTTGGCGAGATTACCAATGACTGGTAAACGTACGATTAGCCATGACGAAGCGATTTTTCCCCACTTCGTGCGAAGAAAATATATAAAACCACCTATCAGCCCAAAAATCCCCCCAAGTGCAAAGACCGTGTAGTTAACCAAAAAATCACTAACTCCAATCAGGATACTTGTCGTGGCAGGAAGCTCTTTATTCATTCCTTTAAACACACCAGTTATTTGTGGCATCACGTAAATCATCATCAAAATACCAATAACAAACATGACCGTAACCACAATAGCAGGATAAATCATCGCTCCCTTCACCTTCTTCTTTAAATTTGAAGCTCGTTCCATCTGAATAGCCAGGGTCTTTAGTGATTCTGCTAAATTCCCGCTCTCTTCTCCTGCTCGCACCATAGAGACATAAAGATTATCAAAAGTCTCTGGAAATTCCTTAAGAGTTTCATTAAAAGGGTCACCTTGATTAATGCGCTCGATGACACGTTTTACCACTCCTGTAAGTCGCGGGTTACTACTTTGTCGCTCGATAACAGAAAGCGCTCGCGTGACGGTAAGTCCAGCAATAAGCATCGAACCAAGATTACGAGTCACCATCACTAATTCATCCTCCTTCACTCGACTCATCAAAAAATTGATGCGTTCCATGTTCCAAGCACTCCCCAACTTCAACTTTCCAGGAGCACCAATTGAGGATACGGTGTGTCCTTGATCACGAGCAATAGAGTAGACAGCAAACCGATCATCGGCTTCCACGGTATTAATGACCTTCTTTCCTTCATGGTCTTCTCCAGTGTATGTGAATTTTGCCATAGTATTTATTCGCTAACGACTCGAAGTACTTCTTCAATGCTAGTAAGACCCTGAGCGGCTTTGAAAATACCATCTTCAATCATCGTGAGCATTCCTTCTTTTTTTGCTTGCGCTTCAATCTCATCTCCGGTTTTTCCTTGCATCACCATATCTTTAATAGTCGGTGACATCTCTAGAACCTCATGGATTCCCATTCGACCTTTATACCCATCTTCTGTTTCCCCTCGTTCTTTAGGGTGATAGAAAGGAATATCATTCCAGGTGGCATCAGCTTTTACAATCCCTTCTTCTTTTAAGGTTTTTAAAACATGATCTAGATTGACTTTCTTTCCTATCTCGTCTCGCTCTGCTTTGGTAAGAGTGTATGAAAGACGATCAGCTGATAACTTTCGAACCAAACGTTGTCCGACTGCCACCCGAAGCGTAGAGACGAGCAAAAATGCTTCCGCACCCATATCAACCAAACGAGCAATGGTACCAGCGGCCGAGTTAGTATGGAGCGTCGCAAGTACCAAGTGACCAGTAAGCGCAGCATTGATTGCCAAGCTAGCGGTTTCTTCATCACGAATTTCTCCCACCATAATAATATCGGGGTCTTGACGCATCAGTGAGCGGAGACCAGCCGCAAATGTAAATCCAATTTCTGGCTTTACCTGCGATTGGTTAACACGCACCATCTGATATTCAATTGGATCTTCGATTGTTGAGATATTTACTTCCGGCGTATTGACGATATCGAGGATTGTATACAAAGAAGTGGATTTACCCGAACCAGTCGGGCCAGTGACCAAAATAATTCCAGTTGTAGCGCGAGTGGCACGGTGTATACGATCGAGTGTTGTACCATGAAACCCAATTCCTTCTAGCGAAAAGCCACTGCGGTTTTCTCGAAGCAAACGCATAACGACTTTCTCACCATAAAAAACTGGCAACATCGAGACACGAAAGGCAACCTTCTGCCCATCCATCTCCATTTTAAAACGACCATCTTGCGGTAAACGCTTTTGGTCAAGCTTCAAAGCTGAAAGTACTTTAAGTCGTGCCACGATACTATCGGCAGCAATCTTAGGCAGTTTCATCGCGTCATTTAAGATACCGTCAATGCGATATCGTACCAATACCTCTTCTTCCATTGGCTCAATATGAATATCTGAAGCACCCTGGATAATTGCATGACGAAGTAACGTATCAACAATACGCACAACTGGTAAATCCTCCGCCATTTTTTTAAGAGCATGTTCACTCACCTCATCTCCGTCTTCACTCAATATCTTAAGTTCTGAAGCATCCTTCATGATGAGATCCCCAAACTCATCTTTCAGCGTTTTTTGGTATTGCCGAAGCGCAAACCGCATGGAATCGGTATCGGTCAGTCTCGGCTGGATACGGAGCTCGACCTTTTTTTTAATGAAATCGATAGCCGGCAAATCAGCGGTATCGAGCATGGCGACTTCGAGTGTTTCATTAGTTTTTTTATACGCAATAATATTGTGATTGCGTGCCACTGGCTCAGGGATAAGTGTCAATGTCTCAAAATCGATCTTCATGTTCTTCAGCGACACGAACGGAATACCGAGCACATATGATTCAACGCGGCGAATGTCGTCCTCCGTCATGTGTCCATGTGCAACCAGTGCTTCACTAAGTGTCCGATCTTCTTCTTTGGCGATTTTTTCAGCAGCACTAATGTCCGCTTTGGTAATAAGCCCCGCGTCAAGAATAAATCGTTTAAGTTGTTCGTCTTGGATACGCATATACTATAATGAACAAGAAATGTACTGACTACTGTGATTTTGGTTTGCTTCACCCGGTACCTTTTTTAGGTACCGTACCGCTACATAATTTGCAATCAAACACCCCTACCCCTGGTACGAGTTACAGTAAGTATACCACCGCCCAACACGCACATGGCTGAGATGTACACGACTACCCAGTACTTTCGGTAGAAACCGTACTCTGTTTTGACTTTTCTTTTTTGCAAGAGTACAATCTTTTTATCTGACGATGACTGCTCGGCCTTTGGCCGAGCAGCTTTCGTAGAAAAACACCCATTTCATAACTTCGTGTTCCATACTGAAATTGGTGAGACCAGCACTGACCACCTTTATTTTCATTTACATTAATCACTAACAAATCACATATGTTTGACCTAAAAGTAATCAATTCTGTCCTTGCTGAAATGGAGGAAGAACGGGGCATTCCCCGCGAACGAATGATCGACGCTATGGAACAAGCGCTCGCTACTGCGTATAAAAAAGAATTTGGAAAACGTGGACAGATTATTACCTGTAAGTTTGATCTCAATACTGGTACCACCAATTTCAACCAAATTAAAATTGTGGTTGACGAAAGTATGCTGAAACCAGAACCTGAGTTTGATGAAGAAGGCAATCCCATTGAAGAGGAAGAGGAAGGAACTGAAATTGAAGAAGAAAAGAAAGTGCGCTTCGATGATGAAAAACACATTATGATCAACACAGCACGTATGATCAAAAAAGATGTGCAGTTACACGAAGAACTTGTTTTTCCACTTGAACCAAAAGATGATTTTGGCCGCATCGCGGCACAAACCGCCAAGCAGGTGATTATGCAAAAAATCCGCGAAGCAGAAAAAGAGTCAGCACTTGCTGAATTCGGTCAGAAAGCTGGTGACATCATCATTGGTCATGTGCAACGGTTTGAGCGAGGCAATCTCTACGTTGATCTTGGTCGCGTTACCGCTATCATGCCGTACGAGGAACAAATCCCTGGAGAGCGTTTCAAGCCCGGAGAGCGAGTACGTGCGATTCTCCTCGCCGTAGAAGAAACCCCCCGTGGCATCTTTCTCAAGCTCTCTCGTTCGCACCCTGACTTCCTTATCTCTCTCTTTACGATAGAAGCTCCTGAACTCCAAACCGGCGCGGTTGAAGTAAAAGCCGTCGCTCGCGAAGCCGGTGCTCGCACCAAGATCGCTGTCTACGCTCACGATGAACACATTGACCCCGTTGGATCTTTAGTTGGACAACGTGGTGTTCGAGTCTCAACTGTCATGAGTGAGCTTGGCGGTGAAAAGATCGACATCATCGAATGGTCTCCGGAACCAGCCGAATTTATAGAAGATGCTCTTTCACCAGCACAGGTCATGAACATTCGTATTGAATCTGAACCAAATTCAGAAACTAACGAACGCGGTCACGCTGTCGCCGAAGTCGCCAATGATCAGCAATCACTTGCAATCGGTCGTGGCGGACAGAACGTCAGACTCGCAGCAAAACTCACCGGTTGGAAAATTGACATTGTTTCTGCAAACACTGGTGAAGAACTCGCCGAAGCTAGTGCTACTGGTATCGTCGATATTGAGGCTCCGCTTGATAGTGAAATTGGTGCAGATGATGACGTACTAGAAAATGAAAATGCCACCACTACCAAGCCTGACCTCGAAGAAGTACTTACTGAAGAAGAAACAACTGGAGATCGCGATATGGTCCAAGATACTGAAGAAGAAGATGAAATCGATACTCCCGAAGAAGCAGAAAAGCAGTTAGCATAACTACACGTAATTAAATAGTACCATGAATCTTCTACACGATATTCCCGCCGGGACCGCTGAAAAGATGAATGTCATCATCGAAATTCCAAAATTCTCAAAGAATAAATATGAGATTGATAAAGAAACGGGCATCATAGCGCTCGACCGCGTTATGCACACCGCACAAGATTATCCTTTTGATTATGGGTTTGTACCACAAACACTGTTTGATGATGGTGACGCCCTCGACGTAGTACTTATCACTACCTATCCATTGGCTCCTGGCATCTTGGTGAAAGCCCGTCCAGTGGCGATCATGGAAATGATTGACGGTGGAGAACGAGACGATAAAATTGTCGCCGTTCCGATTGACGACCCTCGTTTTGATGAGGTACTTGATATCGGTGATCTTAACAAGCACTTTATTAAAGAAATGACCCATTTCTTTGAAACCTACAAGAAAGTACAAAATAAAGAAGTAACCGTCGGAGAATGGCATGGGGTAGCAGAAGCAAAAGCGGCTTTTGCAAAAAGTAGAGAGCTTTACGACGTAAAAAATAAAACGTAAGAAAAAATAGCCATGAGTGTGTATAGCGCCACTGGGGATTTTCCCCAGTGGCGCTATACTTTATATGTATTTACTAGGTCTCTATTCTAAACAAGTTTTATAACGGACACTATGAAGACAATTAAACACATTATTGTTAGCCACGCTATATTTTTAGCACTATTTGGCTTTGCTGCACTCACCTTCGCACAAGATACTACTGACCCAGTTGCTGACCGAGAAGCAATCAGTGCACTACGTCAAGCTCGTGCTTTAGAAGCACAAGAAAATACTGCAAGCAGACAAACAGCTACCGAAGAACGTAAAACAGCAATCCAAGAAAAGGTCCAAGACCGCCGTACCACACTTGAAGCACGGGCGCAGGAGCGCATTGTCAACCTCGCTGCAAACATGAGCAACCGAGTCGACGCAATTATCGCCAGAATGCAAAACATCATTGACCGACTATCGAACAGAATTGAAAAACTGACCGAACAAGGTATTGATAGTGGCATCGCTACAGAACACCTCGCCACCGCACAACAATCAATAGATGCGGCACGCACCACTATCGCTAATATTGATACGGAAGTGACGGCAGCGACTGGCTCACAAAACGTCCGAGAGGCGTGGAATCAAGTGAAAGTGACTTATCTCACTGTCCGAAACCATCTGAGCAACGCTCACGAGGAAATTCGAGCAAGTGTTGCCGCTTTAAAAGAAGCAGTAGCTGAAGCTGAACGTACTGGAAATGTCAGCAAAGCGGTCCGTAGTAATGGTACCGATGAAACAAGCGTTATTGAGTAATAAGGCAACGAATCTTTGATTAAAAGTTAATCACCGACCCATATGCAAGAAGATCATAAAGTATCAGAACCAAACTATGAAGGTTTGGAAATGAAAATGCCAGAGAATGCTGACCAGCAGCCATCAGAAGCTGTCACCAAGTCAACCGTCATAAATGGTCCGATCCTCCTTATTCTGACACTACTTCTAGTATTAATACTTGGTGGTATGTATTACTGGTTTAGTACGCTCACCACTACCCCAGTTACCCCGACTCCAGAAGTAGTCCGCCCCACTCCTGGACAGAACAATGAACCAGAGAGTACCACTGCCGAAGCCCAAACTGACATGACATTAGTGACCAGTCCTTCAGATGAGCTCAGTACCATTGAAGCAGACCTCGAAGCAACTAATCTAGACGGCCTTGATGCTGCACTACAAAATATAGAAACGGAACTTGATGCTGCACTACAATAAGACTTTTTAAAAACCGTGAAATTTGTACCTGAACAAATTCACGGTTTTTATTGGTAAAAAAGTTGCATTTTCCACAATCTTTCGTACACTGGCGGTCATTATGTCACATTCACACGCACACGAAGTCGATTTTAAAAAAGCATTTACCATAGAAACACTTCCTGGTTCAATGGTTAAAATATCAGGTGAACTACCGTACGTTGAACTGCAAAGCGAACGAAATGCTGCCATGGTAGCACTCGGGAAGAATGTCGAGTTACCTGGTTTCCGCAAAGGACACATTCCTACTCCCGTACTCGAAAAGCATTTAGGCGAAATGACTATCCTTGCCGAAATGGCGGAGCGAGCCATTGCACATGCGTACCCCCACATCATCGATGAACATAAACTCGACGTTATTGGGCAGCCAAAAATTGAAGTAACCAAACTTGCTCCAGAGAACCCATTTTGTTTTACCGCAACAGTGGCGGTACTCCCTACTTTTGAGCTTCCTGATTACAAAACTATCGCCAGGGAAATCAACAGCAAGCGTCCCTCTGATGAAGTAACTGACGAAGAACTCTCTGAAAGAATTAAGGACATCCAGCGACAGAAGGCTGCTTATGAACGAATCCAAGCAAAGGCAGCCAACAAAGAAGAAACTTCAGAATTACCGACTCCTGAAACAGAAGAAAATGAAAAGACACCACTTCCTGAACTTACCGATGAATATGTAAAGAGGCTCGGTCAACCGGGACAGTTCGAGACGGTCGCTGATTTTAAGACAAAATTACGTGAACATCTTGAGATTGAAAAGAAGCAACAAAACGCCGCCAAACACCGAGCCGATATTACTGACAGTATTATTGCCAAAATGGAAATTGTGCTACCGCAAATACTCATTGATTCAGAGATACATCAGATGTTTGCACAGATGGAAGAAGACATCACTCGCGCCGATCTCAAGCTAGATGATTATCTGACACATATTAAAAAGACTAAAGACGAACTCAAAGCTGAGTGGACCCCAGCCGCCGAGATTCGTGCCAAACTCCAGCTTCTGCTTAATGAGATTGCCAAAAAAGAAAATATTACTCCTGATCTAGAAGAAGTAAATAAACAGACGAACGAACTACTGGAGCGGTTTAAAGATGCTGACGAACACCGTGTTCGACTCTACGTCGCTTCGGTACTCCTTAATGAGAAAGTGATGAAGATGCTTGAGACTGCCTAGTTGATAGGACAAAATAATAAGACCATGATTAAGCGTAGCTTAATCATGGTCTTTTGTTTTAAAACTTTGACAACCGGTCAAAGGCGGCAGCAGCTGTCGGTTTACCCCTTTTCGCTAGATGCTCAGAACCCGCTTTGCAAGCGAGACGTGCGAGATCTGCACCAAGTACGTGAACCCTTTCTTTCGTTTCAGGAGGGAGAACTTCGTATCCTTCCTTGACTTTGTTAAAAGACTCACGAACCTTCCTTGCCGACTCTTTTGTATTTTCCCAATTTCCAGGCTGGACTGAACCTGCACCTAGCGCTCTCAAGAACGCATACATACATCCCAGAATTGAGGACAAAACAGTGATGAACACACCCATAATACCGGCCTCGAAATGACTTAACCCAATCATTTCAAGAATAGGAGCGGTGATGACTAACCCAGCAGCTGGACTTACTAACAAGAACGATAAAGCAAATATTAAGAGCATCATAATACGCCCTCCTTTCACTTTAAATAATAGCATATTATATAGCTATTGTCAATAATACAAGCTTCTGCTACTATGGCGGAGTAATAATATTTTACATTTGAAATTTTTATGAAAATCGAAAAACATACCACCATGCCACAAGCAACACTCGTCCCCATGGTTATTGAAAAGACTGTTGGTGGAGAACGGGCGTTCGACATTTATTCTCGTCTCTTAAAAGAACGGATTATCTTCGTAACTGGTGCTATTGAAGATTACACAGCGAGCCTTATCGTGGCGCAGCTACTTTTTTTGGAAGCGGATGATCCAAAAAAAGATATCTTCTTATATGTCAACTCACCTGGTGGAAGCGTCACCGCTGGACTTTCTATCGTCGATACTATGAACCATATCAAACCAGACATCGCGACGGTGTGCGTGGGCATGGCGGCTTCGATGGGATCAATTATCCTTTCACAAGGAGCGAGAGGTAAGCGGTTTGTACTTCCCAATGCTGAAGTGATGATTCACCAGCCGTGGGGTGGCGCACAAGGACAAGCTAGTGACATTGAAATTACTGCTAAACACATCGTCAAGACAAAGAACCGTCTTAATAGTATGCTCGCTAAAGCAACCAAACAGCCACTAAAGCAGATTGAAAAAGATACCGATCGAGACTTTTTCATGGATGCTGAGGAAGCGGTAGCCTATGGCATAGTAGATAAAATATATTCGTAATTTAAAATTTGCGTAAAACAGCGGTGGGGGCCTCGCCCCCACCGCTGTTTTACAAACCCACGATACTTTAGTACAGTTCATTGGTACAAATTTTACGAACAAATTAAGAAATAAATGTATGCCACAATCACTTGTTTTTGCGGTTTTGCTCGTTGGCGCTTTATTTCTCGGTACTGTTATTGGTTATGCAGCACGATACCTCTACGCTCAGTCCAGACATAATTCACTCGAACTGAAACTCAAAGAACGTGAAATAGCTGCAGAAAAAAAAGCCTTGTCGATAGTGGAGGAAGCTGAGGCTAAAGCCGAAAAGATCGAGAACGAAGCAAAAACAGAACGAAAGCATCTTGAGGAAAAACTTGAACAAAAAGAGGATCGCTTATCAAAAAGAGAAGAAGTACTCGATGGAAGACAGATTGATTTAGAATCACAAAAAGAAGATTTGCGATCCAAAGTAGAGCAAATAAAATCAATCAAATTGCAACTTGATGAACGAAAAGATGATATCGATAAAAAAATTGCCGAAGTTGTTGGACTTTCCAAAGAGGAAGCCTTTGAGCAACTAATTACGAAAGTCGAAAATGAGCGAGCTGAAGACCTTGGTATTCGTCTCGTAAAACTAGACCGTTTCGCTGAAGAACAATATGAGGCCAAGGCCCAAAACATTCTCCTCGCAGCGATTCATCGTCTCGGTAATACCATGGCACCAAGTCTCATGACCGCGCACGTTGAGATTCCAAGTGACGACCTCAAGGGCAAAGTCATCGGGAAGGAAGGCCGTAATGTGCGTGCTTTTGAGCACGCTACTGGCGTCGATGTGCTCATTGATGAATCGCCAGGATACATTGTCCTCTCTTCTTTCGATCCAATCCGTCGGGAAATCGCTCGAGTTGCACTGGAGATACTCCTTAAAGATGGTCGCATTCAGCCAGCGAAAATAGAAGAAGTAGTTGAAAAGGCACGCACTGAAGTCGCCAAGACTGTCCGTGCTATGGGTGAAAAAGCGTGCTATGAAGCGAATGTTCCAAATCTTCACCCTGACCTAGTTATGATTCTTGGTCGTCTACATTTCCGCACCAGCTATGGACAGAACGTCCTTTGGCACTCAGTCGAGATGGCGCACATCGCGAGTATCATCGCTGAAGAAGTTGGCGCTGATCCCGCTATTGCCAGGGCTGGAGCCCTTCTCCATGACATTGGCAAGACAGTCAGTCACGAAGTTGCCGGTACGCACGTCGAAATCGGTATTCGCATCCTTGAAAAATATGGTGTTGATGAAAAAGTGATTCACGCCATGCGTGCACACCACGAAGAGTATCCCTACGACACACCAGAATCAATCATCGTTCAAGTAGCCGACGCAATCTCTGGTGGACGCCCAGGTGCTCGTCGTGATTCGCTTGAAAATTATATTAAGCGACTTTCGGATCTTGAAAATATTGCTACTAGTTTGGTCGGCGTTGAGAAAGCTTTTGCGATTGCCGCCGGTCGTGAGATTCGCGTCCTCGTCAATCCAACTGCGCTCAATGATTTTGAAACTAACACCCTGGCGCGTACCATCGCCACTAACATCGAAGCACAGTTGCGCTACCCTGGTGAGATTAAAGTACACGTCATTCGTGAAACACGAGTTATTAGCTACGCTCGATAGTAAAACATTAGAACACACAATATCCGCTTGTGTAGTCGTTGCAGGAGAAAACCCTTGCTATATAATGTTTTCAAGCCAATTTACGGCACCGTGCTTGAGTTATCGCTCACCACAATTTTAAAAACATAGAATTTAATTTCAGATCTATGAACAAAGCAGACATCATCAGCAAAGTGCACGAGGTCCTCGACACCACCAAAGCAGACGCCGAGCGCGCTGTAGACGTAGTGTTCAACAGTATTGAAGAAGCCATGAAGGATGGTTCACAGGTATCAATCGCAGGATTCGGTATCTTCGAAGCAAAGATGCGTGCTTCACGTGAAGCTCGTAATCCACGCACTGGTGAAACCGTAAAGGTACCAGCCATGCGCGTACCAAAGTTCCGCGCAGCTAAGGCACTCAAAGACGCAGTTAAGTAGTATCATCTCTTTAGAAAAAGCGAGACCAAAGGTCTCGCTTTTTCTTTTCTCTTTCTGGGTATGGTATACTTTTAAAGTAGCGGAGGTAATACGCTATGAACGGAGATGTAAAGAGTTATTTCTTTGCTATTTTCCACCACACTGCAAATGCTCCTTAGCCAGGAGCGTTTGCGTTTTTGATTGAAATATCAATTAGGTATGCTAGGATAGTGGAACTTCATTTTATGGAGTAGGTGATAGTAGAGTACGCTCATTCGCAGATGTAAGTAAAACTCTCATCCGTCGTGTTCAAAAATAATCTGCAAGTAAGCTTCCATTTTTCCTCTTTTCCTCACTTGCGGGCGTAGTTTAGTGGTAAAACGACTGCCTTCCAAGCAGTAGTTGGGGGTTCGATTCCTCTCGCCCGCACAGTCAACACAATAAGCCGTCCCTGCTGGGGGGCTTTTTTGTTACCACAGTGTGGAGAGTGAGTAATGTGCCTGCATAATTTGCGTGAAGAATCGAAAAACACAAGGTGCCGTAGGCGAGTGAGCTGTGGTCGAAAGCACGTACTAGAGTTAGTCTAGTACGTGAATCATAATCAGTTCCTCTCGCCCGCGTGTTGTAATGAAAACTTTGATAACCGACAACAGCTCTACTCTGATTGAAGAACTAATTACCTAGAGCCCGGGGAATGAAGAGGTAGTTGATTATGAAAATATACTAGTAGATGTATCTAGCCATTCTTTATTTATATTATCTGGTAGTAGTAAATTTCCTGTGTGGGGAAATGAAGATGCCCTGCGAGAGTAATACTAGTGTGCCTGTTGTAGGATTCTGTCTTGGGTATAAGCTTGTTGGCCATGCTTTCGGAGCCAAGCTTATACATTTTGGTTATGTTACACAAAGGTATATATGACGTAAAGGTAATGCAACCACATCAAAATGTTCCGTGGCAAAAACACTTTCTCCGTATACGAAAATCATCAGTACGAGATCTCTTCAGTTCCACCTTCACTTGCAGTGTTGGCAGAGTCTCCAAATTAAATTGCCATAATCAGACACTTATCTACGGATTCCAATTTCATCCAGAACATATGATAGACCAACAGTTTGGTTACAAAGTTTTTTAAACCTATTTATCCTCCTGACTTCAGAAAAATCCGATGTCATCTTATCTATAGAAGACACCTGAGGCTGGCTTACAAGATGGGAACATGATAGACACGGAACGTTTCTGGGAAGATAGCAATACTCCTTTTCTAGCCCTCGGCTATTTCAAACCATAAATTGTTATTAAAAGTCTCTCTGGGAAAATGATGTCGTTCTGATACCGCTTCATTTGCTAATATGTGAGACATCATGCTATACAATAGCACTATGATTGAGCACTACTACAAAAAAGAAGTCCCTTCTGTTATGGAAACACTGACTGCTCCTTGCGCTGGTGTATGGACGCACGTGATTGCTCCGTCAGAGACCGAGTTTGAAACACTCATTCAGCTTTATGGTTTAGAAGAAACAATTATCAAAGATATCGGAGATTTCTTCGAGGTCCCACGTTTTGAGCGTGAAGGCAAATCTGCGTATTTTTTTGCTCGGTATCCATACGACGTAAAAGATATTGACATTGATACCGCACCGATACTCATCATCCTCGGCGATACCTTTTTAATTACTATTGCCTCACAAGAAGTTCCCTTCCTAAAGCCCTTTATCGAAGGGAAACGTGAATTTTCAACCATTCATAAGACTAGGCTTTTCTTGGAGTTCTTATCCGAACTCATGATGACGTATGAACAAAAACTTACCCGTACTCGAAGAATGGTGTACCGAGACATGGGAAGAGTACGCAGTATTCGTGGTCGGGACATTCAGCGTTTAGTTTTCTTGGAACAGGAATTGAATGAAAGCATATCAGCGCTCGCCCCCACCAATACCTGGCTCAACCAGCTCACAAAAGGAAATTACATACAACTTTTTAGTGAAGAGCGAGAACTTCTTGATGACCTTCTTATTGAAAATGCTCAGTTAGTTGATTCCGCTAAATCGATTCTAAAAACCATCCAGAACATCCGCGGAGCGAGCGAGGCAATTCTTACCCAAAATTTGAATGGTACAATCAGAATGCTCACCGCCTTTACCATTATTCTCACCATTCCAACACTCATCGCGTCACTCTTTGGGATGAATGTTGATATCCCATTCGATAACAACCCGTACGGATTTGTCATCGTACTCGGTTCAATTCTTTGTGTAATAGGAATTACACTCTATTTCTTCAGGCGAAATCGCTGGTTGTAACTTACAGCACAACATAAAAAGAGACCTCAACACTCTGCATATTCAAAGAGAAATATGTTTGGGCTTCTTGAACTCTCCCTCGGTCCGCTCCCAAAGCAGTTCAAAGACTTCCTTAAGCATTTGAGAAAGCTTCCTGCTCTCGATAACCAGTGCTTGTTTTGATTCCATAATTACAATCCGTACTCCTCACTCGAATATTTCAAGTGAACTATCAGCACTGTACAAACTCTGTGGAAGAAAACGTCCAATAATCTTACCACCGGCACCATCAGTACTGAGAAATTTATCATACGACTGCAAGCCTGGATCATCAGCGGTAAAGCCACGAACGTTTATTCCGTGTTTTTGCTTGTACTCATTCCAAGAAAATGAATACCTCCCTGGCTAATTCTGCACCAACATCATTCGTGCGAGCAAAAAAGCCGACAATTTCTTTTCCGTGGAATTCTTTAAGACGATAGTCATACGCTTGTTTGCATGAAGCGCGTAATAAATTTTTAATTATGAAGTGAGGGATGGCTGAGGAAGTGGTAGTCCCCGTGGCGTGGGTCGCTGATCGCCCATCATACTTTTTTACCTGTATAAATGGGAGCGGTACAAGGTGGCTGCTCGAGTTGTCTACGAAGTTACGCTTGAACGCTTCAATTTCGCACTATCAAAGAATGAATAGAACTAAAGTTTGTGAGTGCAAAAGAAACACAGCAAATAGAAGTGCCTCGGAAAATCATTGGCTTCATTGTACAACTCAATCCTGAGAGTCATAGGAAGTAAATGCTTTTTCGAAATCTTACAGAGACCTTTTTTTACGAAATAAATTGCACCCGTTCAGCTAAAATAAAACTACAGACGGTACCAATCTGTAATTTTTTACTTTGAGACTGGTAATACTGCTATTCACTACTCCCCCACTTTTTTCTGCATGAAGCTGAATTTGCTCCATTCTAGACTTTCTATAAAAGCACTCTCTGTAGAAACAAAGGCAATGTCACGTGACTCATCACTTTGCAAGAAATAGATAAACTGTAGTTCCGAGGTGTCGGTACCCTGTTCAGCCACATATTTAGTGGCAATGTCATATGGTGAAACAATCTTTCGACCGTTTACCACTGATGTTTCCATGTGTACCCCCTTCTTTTCAGGAAGTCGTTCGAAATAGGCGTCATATACCAATTCAGAGCACACCAACGCATCACGAGTATCAAAGTCAAAATTGAAGTCATACGGCTTCCCAAAATTTGCAAATGCCTTCAGGATCGCCAACATTTTATCTTGCTTATGTAAGTTTGGTCGCAATACAACGATATAGTCGGCACTAGCAGACACTGGAAGTGACTGTAACACCACCCCTGGTTCAATCGCCTCGATGACGGCTGGAAAATCGCCAACTTTATTACTCGTACTCAGTGCCTGGTGTACGACTGGCATTTCTCCTTGTACGTACGCAGAGAAACTTTCGTATCCCTTATAAGGAAATTCCGAAGAGAAGTATTCATCCATTGTTTTCAGATCGCCAGTGTACAATGCCGAGTGTGTCCAAAATCCAGGAATACCAACGTTACTGATATGCCAATTTCGACGTTGCAGCATAATATCTCCGGGTTCCAATTTTTCTTCCATAGCGAGTGCTTGTGAAGTAGTAACCAATCCTACTTTCCCTCGAGTCGAGATAATAGCGCGACCCATTGCCGTCGCCACTCCCTTTTGTACTGGAAACCAAGCAGAAAACATCGTGTGTTCAGCCCCATCACTTAATACCTTGGGCAGAGACGCTACCGTCGTACCAAACTGGGCACGTAAATATTTATAACTAGCATAGGTTTTATCCCGTAAGAGCAAAAACTGACTGTCTCGGTAGGGGCTCTCTCCAATAAAAAATCTTTGGTAATAGTACGCTCCAGATAACCGTATTCTAGTTTTTGGCTCATAAAAACGAAGCACCATTTCATTGTAAATACCTTCTCTCCCAAACTCAGAGAAATACTGATTCAGCGCCTTTTTTTTATGTTCACTATTATTGACTGCTACCATGATCCGGTGTACCAATTCATACTTTTTCGTATAAAGACTATTAGCGATCAGAAACGACTCCAATCGAGTCTCACCATATGCATGCGGGATATCATCAAAATATCAATGGACGTCAGTTAAAGATTCCGAGTATGTTACCGCCTGCAAAAAGCTAACAAAGGACTGCGCAATGTCTTCAGTCTGATTAGTATCACTTCCTGTTTGCTCAAGGACTAACAGTAGTTCATTTCCCGTAGTCTCAAGGTAATCCATAGCAGTAACCGATTTATATAAATCATCTTGAACCATAGTAGCTACTTCTACATCTGAAAGATTTGAAAAGGGGTTACCATCCAGTGGTCGTAACCAGAGAAATGCCGCAGTGAGTAGCAAAATGATTACTGCAAAAAATAATCGCCACCGCTCCTTTCGCATAAAGCCTGTAGTTAAAGTATACGCGTGGTATTGACGCCAGGTACCACGACTGAGATATATGCGATATCCAATTGGCAAAAAAGAAAAAAAGTAAACGGTGGCACCAACTATCACATGAAAAGGGTAGAATAATTTCATACCCACTATTGCCAACGACAGCAACGTAAGCAATAACGATTCTAGCGACAGACGTATCAATTGGCTTCTTCGCTTCTTAAAAGCTTCGTAAACACTTGCTGGCGCTTCTTTTACTCCCTGAACATACTTCTTTCTTTTACACTCAAACCAAGTTCGCATAAACGCATTTCATTATTTTAATTCAGCTCTTATATCGAGACTGTAGGTCTTACTCTGTGTATCGAGTTTGGTATTGTCCAGTAGATGATTCACTTTCACTTCAGAAAAAGTACCAACGGTATCAATGAGTCCAAGTTTGTACAGAATTTCGTCAAAATATCCTGGAAGCACCGTCTTCCAAGTCAACGGAAATCGTACATCGGAAATACGCTCGACCGGTCGCGTCAGTTTATTAGTGCAATTGTTGGTAAGAGTGTTGTACATCAGAGGTTTCTTATAAATAGCATTGATATCATTTGCCAGTTCCCTGAACAGCTCTCCCGCTTGTGTGGCATTAGCTTTAGTAGGATATAAATAGACACGTTCATCACGATAACCAGTACGCACCCCGACAATATCCGCCTCAGAACCAACTACGTAAATAATTTCAAACTGGCGTAGTAATCCTAGAAGTGGTGAGAACGACTCATCTAATTCACGCCGGGTCTCGAGTGAAATCACTATTTGCTCGTCATCAACAAAACCAAAGCTAAGAAAAATATGCGCCAGACCTTCAAAATCATCAAAGTGTGAAATAAAAACGTCAACCGAATCTATTTTTGCCAAATCAAATGTCTTGGTCACGTAACGCGCTTCTGCCTGGTTCACGGCTGTCCAAGAAAAATCCCGGTAATTTTCAATTGTGACCAATGAACTAGTAGTAGAATATACAATATGTGGTAATTTTTCGTGTCCAAGTTCCCAATCACGATCATGCGATGGCCTAAATACTACTAGTAAAATCAAGTAAATAAGGATCCATACACCCACAATATATAAGAGCACCTTCCCTGCTTTCCGCCAAGTTACTTCCATACTCCTATTGTACTGGAATATAGCAGTCATTTATATGTAAATGGTGGAAAAAGTACTCTCGGGCAAAAGTTCTTAATCAAGAGAAATTCATGAGCTAATTGGCATACAACATTGCAAAAGTATTTGATTGTAATGTTATACTTTTTGGAATATGCATTACTTGACTGATGGCATCATTTTTATACTGACTTGGTATTTAGCGTTCACTAATATGCTTGCGACTGAAATCCAGTCTTGGCTTGTAGATACAAACGAAACACCTACGATACTCACTGAAGAAGTGCCAGAAACGCACCGATTGTCGTGGCTTCCAAGTTCCATCGGAGAAGCAATCCCTAATATTCTCCTCCAAAGCGCGGAATACCAGCAAGCTGCAGTTAGTGGCGCAACTGGCCTAACTGGCAGTACCACTGATGAACCTTTAGAAGCTATTGTTAATATTTTTTGCACACTTACCACTGACGATTACATTCGTACAACGACTGGTACTGGTTTTTTTATAGATCCTGATGGCGTCATTATGACTAATGCCCACGTCGCTCAGTTTCTTTTATTTGAAGCCACTGAAGAAATTGGTGATACCGATTGCACCATACGAAGTGGCAACCCTGCCGCACCACAGTATCATGCCGAACTTTTATATATTCCACCTAGTTGGATACAGCAAAATGCCACAGTAATGAGTGCAGAAGTACCAATGGGGACTGGCGAACGTGATTATGCACTACTCTATGTCAGTAAGCGTGTCGATGGTGCTCCCCTGCCTGCCTATTTTCCCGCTCTATCATTTAATGCTAAGTTGCTACCCCTTTCGATCAGAGGTAGCACCATCACGGCAGCTGGCTACCCAGCCACAGCGTTACTTACCAACGGACCTAACGCCGACCTTATTCCTCAAAAAGCAACTTCAACAATTTCTGAACTGTATACTTTTGGCTCAAATTACGCTGATGTCCTTTCAATCAGTGGAAGCGTCGTTGGAGCTGAGGGTGCTTCTGGTGGTCCTGTACTCAATCAAGACGGAGACGTCATTGGTGTTATTGTCACACGGGGAGACGACAGTACCGATGGTGCTGGTAGTTTACGGGCTATTTCTTTATCTCACATTGAAAGAACTCTTATGCAAGAAACAGGATTCTCCCTGGCACAAAATCTCAGTGGTAATCTACCCTACCGAGCAAATATATTTGCTAAAACCTTGTCACCATTCTTGCTAGCAATCCTCCAACAAGCTAATTATTGATAGTATTTTACTTATACAAAAAGCCCGACGCAAAAAACGCCGGGCTTTTTGTATAAATCGTATAAGATATTACTACTCTCTTGTAGTCAACATTGTTGAAGGATTTTCTAGTACTTGAGAAATATCCTGATCAGTGGTGCCTTCTTGTTCCGACGCAGCAGGTGCTGGAGTTATTTGTTCCCCACTTTCTATTTTAGTAGTAGCATCCTCATCGTTTTCCTCTGTCGCGGGGGTATAAAAACGCTCTAAAAGAGTGATGGTATCACGACTCAGTATTTGCGCTTCTATTCCTAATGCTACAAAGACATCATGCTCTTCTGTCGAAGATGCCATTTTTTCCATTAAAGAAAGAATCGTTGCCTTACCAAGTTGTGCTTTCTCAGTAACCTCCTCATCAGTAACCGTTGCAAGCATTAGTTCAATCTGCGCTAATTCTACAGTAAGTGCTTCTGTGGTGCTGGCAATGTTTACTTTCTTTTCTTGAGTGGTTGGCACCATCGGAACAAGCGTCTCAATGTCTACTGTCTTAGCGATGATTAATTCGTTAATAAAAATAATCACTCGTTGCGTTCGTTGCATTACTTCAACCAACGACTGTTGTGCTTTTACTTCATCGACTTCTGACAACGCGATGACTTCGTCTATTGACCGCTCCAAATCTTCAATTCGACGAGTCACGCCAGCCAAATCTTCAGCCGAAACAGTTTTACTCAGTGCAGTATAAAGTTCATAGATACGAGTAGTATTTTGCTCAACTCTTGCCATCAGCTTGTCATATGCAGGCAAGGGCACATTGACATCTGCTTCTAGTGTCTTATCTCGAGATTCATCAATCGCATCAGCAATGGGGCTATTAGTCACTTTTGCAGATAATGCTTCTTCGCCGTTTACTGCTAACGACGTAGCTGCCTCTTCTTCTTTCAAAGCGGTTGCTTGCACTGCAAGTGTAGTTTCAAGGGTGATGGATGCAATTGCAGCTTCATCAGCATCTTTTGTGCGTAGCACTTCAATCTCTCGTTTAGCACTCTCTGTATGTGTCCGAACTGCCATAGCAACTTCCGTCTCCATCACTTCAGTTAAACGACCTTCACTAGCTAAGAGACGGGCTTCCGCCAGACGACGATTGAGTCGTTCTGTTTCCCACTCTACTTTTTGTAAACTATCAAACGTAAGTGTACTGCGGAGTTCTTCATTGAACTGCACTTTGACTGCGTATAAGGTGTCACCTGGCATGGCATTCTGCGCCACAAAAGGAAGTGCAACAAAGAAAAAGGCAGCAGTTAGAGCTCCATATTTAAATAAGGCATGGAACGGAACTTTTACGAAAGTAAACGCTTCGGTCATGGTCGGTGCCGAGTGAACATTTTTTTGTTTGGTCCGCAGTTCAGCTGGCAATGGGTGATACTCCATGTATGAAACAAGTCGTTCCCGAAGTTCACGTCGTTCAGCCGTCTGCAACGTTACAGAAGTAGTAGCTTTTTTATAAAATTTTTGGCTGAATTGTTTCATTATGTAGTTCGTTTTTGCTTGGATTTTCTTCGTTCTTCAGCAAACTCATCGCCGGCTTCGATTTTTTGTCGTAGTAACTTCAGGCCACGATGAATCCTCACTGAGACAACATTTTCACTTTCTTCGATAAGCTCACTGATTTCTTTTGGACCGAGCTGATCAATGAATCGGTAAATAATGACGTCACGATACTGTTCTGGTAGTTGCTCAAGTAATTCGAAGGCTTTTTGTCCGTCGATGGTGGCAGCAAGCTGTTCCACTGTACTTTCTGACAACTCATCAAATGAACCTTCGTCTACCCCTTCAATCTCTAGGAGTGCATCAAGTGATGTCTCTTTCTGTTTCCGATACTCATCAATAATAAGATTATTGAGTACTTTGTATAGAAATGGACGGAAAGAATCAATCGCATATCCATCGCGGATATATGACCAAACTTTAGTAAATGTGTCATGTACCAAATCGATTGCTTTTTCACGATTATTTATTCGCAAAGAGGCGTGTCGAAACAGGACATCATTGTACTCATCGAAAGCTTTCAAAAAACGCGTTTCGTGGTCACTTACATTGTGAGATGATTCACGTTCTTCCATGTAAGCACCATTATATACGTAGACGGACGAAGAGGCACTTTCTTTCATAAGGTAACATGGGATAAACGGTATAATGACTATTGAAGAACAAATTGTTTTCGATGGAACGTTTTCCAATAATAAGATTGCTACACAACTCTAAATTTGCCGTATTATCTGCAGTAATTCTGGAAATTGTCCTACTAAAAAGTGGTTTCTATCAGTAAATGTCACTAATTCTGCTTGTGAGAGCATTTCTTTATACCTCTCTGCGTGCACATAAGGGACAATCGGGTCATCTTTTGAGTGCAAAATGTATATTTTTGCTGTCTTTTCCGCTAATGTAGCAATTCGTTGCGTATCAAAAGCAAAATCTCCCCCATCTTCTCCTCCGAAATCATCATTCTCAAATGGTGCAGCAAGTAAAAGTAACGCAGTAATGGTAAATGGTGTTTTGTTTTCTAGTAAGTATTTAACCAAAAAATATCCTCCAAGAGACCATCCTACTAAAATCACCTCATCTTGCAGATATTTAAAATATCGCTCAAACCAAATCTTCCACTCCTCGTACTTAGCATTCTGACTATTGGGCATAGAGGGCATAAAAACTTCGAATGACTCACCTAGATCTTCATGAAACATACCTGTCCATTTCTTGATTGGCTCAACTCCTGGCAGATCTCGCAGTTCCTTATTTCTGAGATATGCTAAAAAATCACTATAATTGCTATATGCCGAACCACCATGGATATAAAATATTTGTTGCTTTTCCATGCACCAGATCTCTGCAGTATACCACTACAAATGATAAACCATATTCAAACGATAAGATTCTTTGCTTTACTGTGGTGATGGTAGATCAAAATTATATATGCACTTTCTGTGGCAAAAATGCTCGCATTTTTTAACAATCAGTGGTATATTTTGCAAACTCAGTTATTTAAAGACTGGAGTATTTCATCGGGGTGTAGCATAGTGGTAGTGTACGCGGTTTGGGACCGTGTGGTCCGGGTTCGATTCCCGGCTCCCCGACAAAAAATATAAAAACCTTGGTCACCCCAAGGCTTTTATTTTACTCCATATTTTTAAGGGCAAAATAAAGATCACTCTACACTACAACCTAGATTAGGTTATTTCACATGAAACGAATTGATTGGATAAAAAAGATACCCCTAATTGAAAATATGTTTCACGTGAAACGTATTGAGTTTTGTTTCATATGTAACATATGGATATAAGTAAAGGTAAAATATTTTTTACTCTTCAGTACAGCTAGTTGTATTATGAGATCAATCGAGAATTACGTTCCTAATATATTTTAACGTTGCATATTTTTCACGTGTAACAATCCTTACTGCAATAACATCAATTTCCCAATCTCCTTTATACTGATTTTCTTGAATCCAACTCTCTATGGCACGATTCAGACGGTTAATCTTTGCGCGATGAACATTATCCTCCGGCTTCCAAGTTTCACGTGAAATAGAAAGTTTTAGATCTTGTTTAGTTTCATATGAAACTGTTTTTACTTCAATAAAGCGTATTACTCCAGTTTCACGTGCAACGATGTCAATCTCACCCCATTTTTTAAGATAATTAGTGTCTACTATTTCAAGACCTCGTTGCTGTAAGTATTTTGCGGCAATCGACTCTCCATATCCACCAATTATGTTTCGTCTTCCTTTCTTTTCAGTTTGTTTCATATGGAACGTTTCACGTGAAACGTATTGCTTGATTAGTTGATAGTCTTTGTCTGATAATATGGCTTTAATTATAGCCAATAGCTTAAAAGGACATGATTACTTTACATCTGTTGATTGTCCTTTATCCACCTATACACTTGTTTATCCACAGTTCTTACAAAAAAGCGACACTCATTTGTAGGCGTCGCTTTTTATTGACACTGTGCGGCCAGGGAGAATCGAACTCCCGACTAATCCTTGGCAAGGACTCATTATACCACTTAACCATGGCCGCAAGGTTATTTTGAAAGTTTTTTTACAAACAGTTCAGTCCAGCGATCGAGTTTACACTTCAGAGCTGTGCTGCCGATTATAGTATTTCCTGTGCCATTGTGCAACGTCTTTCTTGTTGGTGTACCATTGGAAATTTGATTTTTATGAAACTGTGAATAAGGAATCCTAATAGCGCGTTGCCATTTTCTCATAGCTGTTTCTTCCTTTACATCGCTTGGTAGGAGTAACCAAAAGTGAACATTATTTTTTGATATACCTAGGTAATCAAAGGCAAATCTGATGAATATTTGATGAGCATCCATCCGAGTAGTGGAGAAACGAATGGTACTTTTATCCTTGCGGTTGCCAAGCGCCAGATACAGCGCTAGTCCAGCCATGAAAAAAGGGTCTTTTTTGTAGTGTTTAAACTCTGTCTCAGCCGCACGACCAACCTCTACGTACCGCGACTGACGTTCGCCACGCCGTGCTTTAGCAACAAGAGTTAGGCGTTTAGCATTTTCAATACCAGCTCTTTTAACATTCTGTGTGGTTATTTCAGCTGAAAAAGGCTTATCCTTCAACCATTTTGAAGCTGTGGACTTGGAAATGACACAGTATTTAGCGATCTCCTGCAGCGTAAAGCCCCGCATACGCAAACTGACGACTTGCTCATATTTCTCACGATTTCGAACCATATATCATATATAGCATATACTATCTATATTTGTTCGATTAACCTGTTGGTAATTTTTTGAGAATTTAGATTAGTATTGATTTTTATTAACTACTTAAGTAAGTCAATGTTAGTGCTTCATAGACACTCCCAATTATGGACATGCCGCATTGCCAAACAGCCGTTTTCGCCGTATGATAGTCACACCTAGAAAAGCGCCTATGGTGAAATGGATATCACAACTGACTTCGGATCAGTCGTTCTGGGTTCGAGTCCTGGTAGGCGCACAGTAAATTTCCGGTACAATGACCAGTTATGTCCATTCGTCAGATAGACATCCCAATTGAAGTAAAGCAAGTAGCAAAAACCCTTGAAGATAATGGTTTTGAAGCTTTTATTGTGGGCGGTTGTACGCGAGACCTTATGCTTGGAAAGACCCCAAAAGACTGGGACCTGACTACAAGTGCACAGCCCACTCAAATTCAAGCGTTATTTCCAGAACACTACGCTAATAATGACTACGGCACTATCGGTATCAAGACAGAATCAGACGACGATACTTTAAAAATCATTGAGGTCACGCCGTACCGCGCTGAAGGTAGATACACTGATGCCAGACGTCCAGACAGCGTCACTTTTGGCGTCTCACTAGAAGAAGACCTTAAACGTCGTGATTTTACCGTTAACGCGCTAGCTTTTCGTATTTCTACTGGTGCACTCATCGATCTTTTTGAAGGTAAAGATGATCTTGTAGCAAAGCGATTGCGGGCAGTAGGGAAGGCTGAGGAACGATTTGCGGAGGATGCACTTCGCATGATGCGGGCAGTTCGCTTGGCAGCTGAACTTAATTTCATGATTGAAGATGAAACCATGTCAGCTATCGTAAAAAACAGCAACCAATTACGCCGTATTTCTGTTGAACGGGTTACCGGTGAGTTTTTACGCACCCTTAATTCTCCGACCCCCATGCAAGGAATTGTCCTAATGGAAAAATTAGGGTTATTAGAGCATTTCTTACCAGAACTCCGTATCGGAATTGGGGTAGAACAGGGGGGAGCTCACATTTATGACGTCTACGAACATCTTCTACGCACCATGCAAGCGGCGGCAGATAAGGATTTCTCCCTAAAGTTACGCTTGGCAGCACTTTTTCATGACATTGCAAAACCGCAGACACGAAGGGAAGGAGGTAAAAACAAACAATACACCTTCTTTGGACACGAAGTAGTGGGAGCACGGATGACTAAAAAGATACTGGAGCGCCTCAAACTTCCCCGTGAGACAATAGATGAAGTGGTAAATTTAGTCCGTTGGCATATGTTTTTTGCTGATCCCGAAGAAATTACCTTGGCGGCAGTACGGCGTACTATTACTCGCATCGGAGAAGATCACATCGAAGAATTACTTAATCTTCGTGTCTGTGACCGTATTGGTATGGGAAGACCAAAAGAGCAACCATTCCGCTTCCGTAAATACAAGGCTCTGGTTGATCAAGCCCTTCGTGACCCTATTTCAGTAAAAATGCTCAGAATTGACGGAGTTCGTATCATGGAGCTAACAGGAGAAAAACCAGGGAAAAAACTAGGCTACATCCTGAATGCTCTGCTTGAAGAAGCCCTGGAAGATGCGAGTAGAAACACGTCAGAATATTTAGAAAAACGTACACTAGCGCTTATACAACTACCTGAAGACGAATTGTTTATTCTGGCTGAAGCGGGGAAACAAAAACAAGCAGCAGAGGAATCAGCGGCTTTAAAGGACATTGCTCGGGAACACCATATAGGGTAGTCTTTTATAAAGGACATATTAGAAAAACGGCCCTGTTGAGCCGTTTTTCGGTATTTCCGCACCCACCTAACTATCGTAGTGGCCCTATACACATTCTTGTTTGCACTTCATTAGAGTTAGGTAAGCTCATTTCAAAATCTATTCCAAAACAGGGAGAGTCCTGGGAATAGAGGGATTCAAACGGTATATAGTAGATATGTAATATCTGAGTTAGAAGAAACAAAATGAAAATAAGTGCTGCGACAATAAACTTCCATTTTCTTTTCACTACAAAAAGTATAACATGTTGGTCACCCGTACTCTGTGCCAGTATTATTCTAAATTACAATGAAACATTCGCATCGATAGTACTCGGAATATGGATGGGCACTTAACCCCGTCCAGGAATTCACGCTAGGAATTGCGTGAATTCGGACGTAAATTCACAATATGTCCTTTGGGCACTTGTTCATTTAAAAAAAGACCTGAAGGAATCGGGAGCCAATCTGTAGTGATTATCAGCTGCCGGTGCCTTCAGGTCTTATAATAAATGAGCTTGCTGTTGGAGGATTATGGTAATCCAAGTGGGCGCTTACAATTGAAGCTAACCCGATCCGAAGCTCTACGTTGTTGCGAGAGATGTACGTTATTCCGACTTTGCGCTTCTAGATGATTTGCAATGTCTGTACTCTCTCTTATAGGGTGGGATGTTATGAACGTTTTGAGTAAGAGTCTTTTGACTCTTGGAGGTAATACTCAATTGTATTTTGGAAGATCTCTTTAAGGGGAACCTCGAGGGAGTTGGTTAGAATTGTTTCTACTCAACTCTCTCGAGATGCCTGCTCGCCCTTTCTGGGCCTGTCACTATAGTAGTCTTTGTAAAGGACAGTGTAAAGGACAGTCTTGTGGATAACTGTTGATAAGTTGTCCTTTACAAATTTACTTGACTAAATTACGTTCCGTGTCTTTCTTATACTATACTTTTTGGTTCAGCTAGTGCGTGGGATGTATTAGCAGTAGTAAATCATCCCGTAGCGATTTCTAATTATAATAAGGTCTCCTGTCCGACTACATAAATAATGGAGCGGGGGCGATTGATCTCTGCCAATATATTTTATGTAAGAATGAACATTATAAATCAAGGCTTAATTCAACTGAAACAGGGCAGTGGTCGGAACCCATGACATTTGAGTGGATGCGCGCGTTCTTAATCATCGGAATCAAATCTTTCGAGGACATAATATAATCAATACGCCAACCAATATTTCGTTCACGAGCTCCGGCAAAATGTGACCACCACGTATAATTATTTCCTTCCTGATTGAAGAGTCGAAAGGTGTCCGTAAAACCCTTATCTATCATCGCTTCTATGCCAGCACGCTCCTCATCAGTAAAACCTTTCTTACCTCGATTTTCTTTTGGCCTGGAAAGATCAAGCTCAGTGTGAGCAACATTGAAATCTCCACAAAAAATAACTGGTTTTACTTGCTGTAGTTGATCCATATATTCCAAATAGGCAGGGTCCCATTGCTGTCGCATGGCAATACGTGAGAGGTCATCTTTGGCGTTTGGGGTATATACCGTACTGACAAAGAATGGTTCAAATTCAGCCACCATGGTTCGTCCCTCTTTCAGAGTATCACCGTACTCATCTGCTAGTTGGTATTTGGTGGCGATGTTCGCTGGCAACCCATGCTGCACAGCAATTGGGGTGTGTTTTGTAAATATAGCTGTTCCAGAGTACCCTTTGCGCTCTGCCGAAAACCAATACTCTTCGTAGTCTTCAAAATCAAGATCAATCTGGTCTTGATTTGCTTTGGTTTCTTGTAGACAGAGGATATCTGGCTGGTGTTCAGCTAAAAATGGCTCTAATAGACCTTTTTTATGTACGGCACGAATTCCGTTTACGTTCCATGAATAGATTTTCATATCTAGCTAGTCTACCTGATAATAGAAAACTATAAAATGTATCACTTACTTTCTCCTACTCTCCTCAAATGCACTTTTTCCCTATAAAATAGACACATGAAAATAAGAACCTATTCAGTAATCATTGGGTTAGTCATTTTAATAATCGTCGGTGCTCTCTATTTTTCTCAAGAAAGAATGGCAGCAACTACAGTAGTAGGTAACACGCCAAGTGAAGTATCGATACCAGAAATTTCAACCACAAAAACAGTAACCGCCCTTGAAAGCAACGTTGAAATTGGTACTGAAGGTTTTGCGACCAATGTTGACGTAAGCGGTGCGGCATTTGATGAACCAGTGCTAATCACTTTTGAGACTGACGGTGATTCGCTACACACGATAGCAGTACCAACTATCGAGCTTCCGCTCTGTGCTGCATACGGAAAAATCGCTGACGTAAACGATATTTTAATTGGAGACAGACTATCGGTTCGCGGCATGACTGATGAGGATGGTCGCCTTGTCCCTTGTGACAGCGACCTACATTTCCTCACCATTAGTACAGTGTACACCGATGAAACTACTGGACTGACGTTCGTATACCGAAAAAGTCCTGATGGATATCTACGAGAGGGTGATGAGTACAAAATTAGCACTGATCCAAACTTTGTGACTGGAGTTGCATTAACTACAAAAAAAGGAGCCCTTGAGCTTCTTTTGAGCGACGTCCCGCGGGAGTTACCACCAAGCATCAAACTTCGTGTCTACAAAAATTCTGAGGAGCAGTCTCCTCTAGAGTGGGCAAAGGCAAATGCTGTCGAATCAAATTATGCATTGGCACTCTTTGAGCCAGCAGAAATATCGGTAGGGAAAAGAGAAGCAGTTGGGTTCACGGCTGACGGACTATATATGGCCAAAATATATATAGTTGCCTTTGGTGAAAATATACTTACTATCACCGGAGAATACCTTGAAGAGGATTCAATGGCATATCGTGATATTGAGCAAATAGTTAATACTGTTTCCTTTTCTAAGAGCTAAAGGAAATAACTCTCCGTGATATAGTACTGTAGTGAACAAGAAGCAATTCATTGTCAGCGTTATAGCTGATTTTGCACCAATTATCGCTTTTGTTGTAGCTACTGAATTAGCAGGATTCATGATTGCTTTGCTGTGGCTCGTCGCTGTGGCGATACTTTCCGTTATCATCGAGTGGACTGTTTCTCGAAGACCACCGAAATTTGGTTTAGTAGCATCAGTGACGATTTTCTTGTTTGGTGTATTATCCATCGTCACTGGAGATGAATTCTATATCATCATCAAGGATACTCTTTATGCTCTTTCTTTTGCGGTTGCATTACTCCTTGGACTATTATTTAAACGTTCATATCTTGAGGTACTTTTTGGTGACTATTTTGCAATTACCAGAAGGGGATGGTTTGTTTTAACGTATCGTTGGATAATTTTCTTCTTTTTACTGGCTATTACGAATGAATTTGCTCGCACGTTGTTGGTGCCTGATGTTTGGATTTACTACAAATTAGTAGCCGTACTCTCGACCTGGGTCTTTGGTTTTTATCAGCTCACCCTGACAAAACGTGAGCGACTTCCTGAAGCAAATACCTGGGGACTCCGCCAATCACAATAATCTTCTTGTTATCTCGGTGGATTTTGGCGTATAGTGTCAGAGCATGAAAAAAGCGGCACCAACGGTGTGGGATGTAATCGTAATTGGTGGTGGACCAGCTGGAATGATGGCTGCTGCCCGAGCTGGCGAACGTGGTAAAACGGTCCTTTTACTTGAAAAGAATACCCGACTGGGCGTAAAGCTTTCCCTCACCGGTGGCGGTCGTTGCAATGTCACCAATAACAAAACCGACGTGCGGACGATGCTCACTAATTATAAAGACGCTGGAAAATTTCTCTTTTCTACGTTCACGAAGCACGGAGTAGCAGAAACGATACAGTGGTTTGCAGGAAGAGGGATTACTTTCCATGAAGAGAACGAGGGAAGACTGTTTCCAATAACTAACTCAGCAGAAACTATTAGGAAGACCCTGATTGATGCCTTACGGGAGCAGCAAGTATCGATACGAGTGGGGGCGATTGTCAGCGCCATTTTACACGACGTCGAGACGGGACTTTTTACTATACAACTTTCTAATGGGAAGATATCGCACAGTCACTCATGCATCGTTGCCACTGGTGGTATGTCACGACCAGAGACGGGTTCAACAGGGGAGGGATTTTCCTGGTTGAGCACCCTTGGTCATACCATAAAGAAAGATTCTCTCTCACTAGTACCCCTCATGCTCCATGACACGTGGGTAGAAAAGATACGTGGTGTTACCATACCTGATTGTAAAATTACCCTCTACAGTGGTGATAAAAAACAAAAAGCCCAACGTGGAAAGATACTCTTTACACACACTGGAGTAAGTGGGCCGACGATATTAAATATAAGTAGCATGGTAAAAGAGCTACTACTTCACGGGACGGTGACCCTAGTCCTTGACCTTTTCCCTGAACTAGATGACAAGGCTCTACGAAGCAGTATACAAGAACTGCTACTCATCAATTCCAACCAAAAAATAAAAAATGTCCTTGCCAGGATCGTTCCACGAGCGCTTGCGTTGATCATTCTGGAATTATTGAAAATAAATAGTGAAACACCAACGCACAGTCTCCTCGCCAAAGATCGAGTTATGCTCGTATTTTTTCTCAAACATTTTCCACTGCACGTAAAAGGACTACTCGGCGCCGACAAAGCAATTGTCTCTAGTGGTGGAGTTTCACTGACTGAAATAGACTTTAAAACAATGGGTTCTCTTATCGTCCCTAATCTCTTCTTAGTTGGCGATGTACTAGATATCGATCGACCCTCAGGAGGGTATAGTCTGCAGCTTTGTTGGAGCACTGGATATGTGGCTGGGAGCAGTGCGTAACTGTGCTGTGCACTGAACGTATTGACGAAGAAGCTCAATCGGGATTAGACTTACCCTCGGATTTCTTGGCTTTTTACCTTGAAGGAGAAATTATGACTACTTTAAAAGACGGTAAGCAGTATTTGCTTGAAGCCTTCCAATGTTCTTTTGACCAAAATTTTCAGGAAAGGATGCTGCAGCAAGTAGAAGCAATGACGGCAATTCAGAATTCGCAATGCGTTTGGGAAAAACTTCCTCATGCTGAGCAACAACGATGCGGTTCAATTGAAAATCACCCGCAGGGCATGGAACTTTGCATTGAAGAATGGATTAAAACCGGCAAGGCAGAACAGTGGGGAGACTCATATGTACAGACGCAACATAACTTAGATATCAATAGTATATCTACTGGTAAGTAAACATTACTTACCAGTTTTTTATTTGCGTGCAGGAGTACTATCAGCATATACTACGGCGCATCATGGAATACATTCAGACACTTTGTCTTCGTCTTCTGACTGAAAAATACCAAGGCAACACAAGTGAATCCTATCAACAAGATTGTGATCGTTTAAAGAAAGGTGAACCGTATGAATACGTCTTAGGACACGTAGATTTTCTAGGTGCCAAAATTGATCTTTCACTTCATCCAATGATTCCTCGACCAGAAACTGCTTTCTGGGTAGAAAAAGCTATTGTTGAATTGAAAGGGAAACCTGGACCACTTCGCCTTGCTGATATTTTTGCGGGATCGGGAAATGTAGGAATTGCCTTACTAACACATCTCCCAAACGCAACCGTCGACATCTCTGAATTAGACCCAATGCTCAAAGAGCAAATTGAGAAAAATATCATATTAAATACTATTGCACCAGAACGAGTACATGTGATAAGTGCCTCTGTCATTGAAGGCCTAACGGGGGAATACGATGCAATCTTCGCAGTACCACCATATGTACCGTATGTGGCATTACCTGAACTAGACCAAGAAATGATCGAATTCGAACCGCATCTGGCTTTCTTTGCACATGAAGATGGACACGAATTTCATCGTGCACTAATACAGAATACTTTGGATTTCCTTACCAAGGGAGGTACGTTGTACATGGAAGCTGATATGGACCATAACGAGGCTATCAAGAAATTGGTAAAGGGGACGCAGTGGTCAAAGCTAGAATTCTGGTCTGACCCGTACGGGGCAACGCCAAATGTCGTCTTGCGAAAAGAGTAATTTCATTCAGGGTATCTATTTCTGGAATACAACGTATACTTACCCTTACCGCGGTTTAGTAGCTAACATATAAAAATGTATGACAGACCTGAAAAAAGAAGAAACCGTAGTTGCTACTCCAACCACCGATACTCAGAAACCAGAAGCTGGAGAAGAAAAGAAAGCATAAATATATACCTTATAAAAAACACTCTGCAGAGTGTTTTTTATTTTACCCCTATCGTGGCAGTGCAGTTATTCCGTTTGCAATGTATCTTCTCGGTATGGTTTAATTTATTGTTTTTACACCACCCTGCTGGAGTGGCGAAATTGGTAGACGCGCTACGTTCAGGTCGTAGTGGGGGCAACCCCATGGAGGTTCAAGTCCTCTCTTCAGCACCAACGAGTTTACGAGGAGATGATGAAGAAGCAGAATCCAAGGGGACTTTGTCAGCACATATTTGTATTATTTAAAATATACTCTTGTGTTTTTACATGGGTATGCTTTAATACTGAAACGAAACGACGCTCCTCTGACGTTTTGAAGAAAGACCAGACGAAGTGATGTTTTGTTTACAATAATTAGATCTACATATATATGAAGGGTTCAATCGTACGAAAGCGCACAGAAGGTTACGGGTTCATCAAGCCAGAAAACGGTGAGAAAGATGTATTCTTCCACGCTTCTGCACTTGTTGATGTCGCTTTTGACGACCTCAACGAAGGAGACGTTGTTACATTTGAAGTTGAGCAGGGTCCTAAGGGTCCAGCTGCAGCTAATGTACAGCGCGCTGCGTAAGTAGCAAAATAAAAGTGGCGCGGGGCCTTGCCCCGCGCCACTTTTATTTTCTATAAAACTTAATCCCAACTTTGCCTGCTATGTAGCGATGGTTTCTTGTTATACTGAATATACCATGCTCTTTCTCTCAATATCGCATCACTACTTGTTTTGGCATTACTCACGTGCCTTCATGGAAATATTTCATGTCTGGCTTAACCTCTTATGGTTTGTTATTCACTTCTTTTCACTACCACAACTTATGCGTTCTTGGATTTCGCCCTGGAAACGTATAGTAGAAGGTCGTGGTGAAAAATGGAATCTTGAAGATTTAGCTGGCTACATCATTATCGGACTAGTTTCACGTATTATCGGTTTTATCCTCCGAACAGTCGTCATTACAATTGGGTTGTTTTGTCTACTTTGCACTATTGTAGCTGGGTTTGCGGTATATGCTTTTTGGATAGCAGCACCACTTCTTATCATTGCATTAGTGGTTTTTGGTGTAACACTTTTATTCGCTTAATTGCTTTTCTATGTACACGCTAAAAAATAGCAGCAAAGTTTATGCTCCAGCCATTCGACTAACTTCAGTGATCGGTCGTCCAACACTATCATTGTTGCGGAGCGCTTCTTTTGTGGGCATGACAGTTTCAGCAGTTGGAGCGGTAGGAGCTTGGTATATTCCTTTTGGGTCATACGCTCATTTTGCCACTCCCTTTTTAGGAAGTAGCGCATTGTTTGCTGCGTTTTGGCTTGAACAAATGCTTGTCTTTTCATATCACAACAGCTTTTATTTCCACGGTCTCAATTCTCTCATCGGATTAGATGAAGAAGATATCAGTGGTGCGACCTATGATGTAGCAGCCGCAGTACTCAAATATCCACACGACGTCACATTAGCATTTTGTACCTCGAGCTTTGGCACCCAAGCTCTTTTGCGGAGTGGTATCTCAAGCGAAGCAGTTGCACAGTACCTCCATAAAACTAGACCGAAAATCAGCACCGACATGGTCGTCGTGCCAGAAGAAGAAATGTTCAGTCTAATTGGTCTTGGTAAATATCTACTCGCACATGACACAAGTTTTAAGGCTCTCTTTACCGAAGCCGGAATTACCGAGAATATTTTTCTCGGGGCACTACGGTGGGTAGTTGGTTCATACCACCAGGAAAAAAGACGGATGCGTTGGTGGAGTAAAGATAATCTTTCACGCACCACTGGCATCGGACGCGAATGGGCGTACGGTACTGCCTACTTACTAGAAAAATTTTCTCGTGATATTAAGACGAGTGCCGTCTTTTCAACTCTTGGTGCTGACAGTTCATTTGCAGCTGAAAAAGTTTCTGAAATTGAATCCACGCTCGTACGAGCAAAAGATTCTAATGTTCTCATTATTGGGGAAGCGGGGGTAGGGAAAATTGACCTAGTAATGGAAGTCGCAAAACGAATACAAACAGGAAAGTCGCTTGACGCTATTTCTGGTCGGCAACTGATTGTGCTGGACACCAATCGTTTGTTTGCTGTTCACCGTGATAAGCAAGCGCTTGAACTGACTCTTCTCCAGATGTTTGATGAAGCCATCGAAGCAGGGAATATAATTATCGTCATTGAGAACTTGAGTACATTCATTCGAGAAGCGCAAATCTTAGGTGTTTTTATTCCAGAACTACTAGATGAATACCTAGCCCTTCCACAGCTACAAATCATCGCTACCGACACCCCTGGTGCGTATCACACGTTTCTTGAACCACTCGGCGCCTTCACTCGTCGTTTTGCCGAAGTATTAATCGAAAGCCCTGATCTTTCGGCGACCACTCGAGTACTTGAGAATGTTGCGGTACAGCATGAAGTTAAAAATAATATTCTTTTTACCTATGCGGGACTACACGCTGTCACCATCGCTGCCGACCGATACATTGTAGAGGGAGTAATGCCAAACAAAGCTGTCGAATTACTCATTGATATTGCTACCAAGGCACAGCAGACTAACACTCGTATCATCACTGAAGATTTTGTGTACGAGACAGTGAGTGAAAAAACAGGAGTACCAGCTGGACCTATACAGGACAATGAACGTGAACTCCTCCTCCATCTTGAGGACCAACTACATCAACAAGTAATCGGGCAACAAGCAGCTTTGAGTGCTATTGCCCGCACGATGCGACGAGCTCGGGCAGGCATTCAAGCGACCGATAAACCAATTGGATCATTCCTTTTCTTAGGACCAACTGGCGTAGGAAAAACCGAAACAGCCAAAGCGTTAGCTAAAATATTTTTTGGCAATGAAGACAAGCTGCAACGCCTAGATATGTCTGAATATAGTGGGGAAGATGCCCTTATGCAGCTCATTGGTAATGGGGAGAAACCAGGAGTATTGCCAATGATGTTACGAGAACATCCATACTGTGTGCTTCTTCTTGATGAATTTGAGAAGGCTACCCAATCAGTGCACGATCTTTTTCTACAAGTACTTGACGAGGGAATGTTTACCGATGCTAGGGGTATGCGCGTTAATGCTCGTAACACCATCATTATCGCCACTTCAAATGCCGGCAGCCAGCTCATCCTCAAGACCGTACAGCAACGAAAAGCTCTTGTTCACCTCACTCAAGAAATCATTGACCATATTGTGCAAGAGGGAATATACCGACCAGAACTCATAAACCGTTTTGATAGCACCATTGTGTTTGAACCACTAACCATTGCTGAGCAAACTGATGTTGCCAGTCTCATGCTCGGAAGTTTATATGACCGTATTAAGAACCAAGGGTATGACCTACAGGTGAGTCGAGCCTTACTTGATGTGCTAGTAGAAAAAGGGTACAACCCAGAATACGGTGCACGACCGATGCAACGAGTACTTCAAGATGTAATTGAAGAAAAAATCGCTCAAAAAATTATCGCGGGAACAGTGGCAAAGGGTGATGCTATCATCTTAGAGAAAACAGACTTTACCGATGCAGAACTAACCGTCGGGGGGACTTAAACTACTACTTCTATCTGCTAGAGTTTCATATCATATAAAAAAGGCGGGCGCTTTGCGCCCGCCTTTTTACTACGTACTATTTTTGAGTGGAGACGACTTTGTTTTGTGATCGCTCGACGAGTGCGGTGATAATAAAGAGTAGACCAATACCAAGGAAGGTAAGTACTCTCCAGACCAATTCCATTTCCCATACATCAACCAAACCAAGTCGAAGGATGACCGCGGATAGTAGCATAAAGCCAACTCGTCTCCACACTTTTGATCCAGTGGCACGACCACGATTGTAAGCAATCAACCCAGTTACTGTATACACAAAGAGAGCAAGCGTAACCGCAATTGAGCCATTGGTAAAGACTGTCTGACTCATTATCCAGATCAGCGAAAAGATAAGTACTCCCACAATCACATAGAGCGCCTGCACCACAACACGTAGTGATTCTTTCTCTCCTTCGGGAACTTGCTGGCGGTATTCCAAGAGCGTAGTACCAAGTAAAAAAAGCATAGTAGTGGTGACATATAGCCCAACCGCATTGATGTCCATCAGTCCTTTTGACCAGCCAGTAAATGCTAGTGACGGCAAAAGCATCATTCCTGGGATAAATAACACTGCCAAGACTGGTAACAATTTATACACACTCACTCGTAGTAGCATCAGCACATTTACGATGAGATAAATGAAAACTACATGACTTACTGCCGTCACCACTCGTTCTCCATCTCCTGAAAGAAGAGCATCCCATATCGTATTAATGAAAAGAAGCCCATAGCCTATAACTACCCAAAGGAGGACATATGCATAATTGCCCACCACAGTGTTCTGCTCTTCACCATTTCGAGCGACTATCCAGTACAGCAACATAATGCTAATCAGCACAATCAAGTACGCGAGCGCCCCCAAGAAAGACTGATGAGTGATACCAGTGCTCCAGGCTTGATCAGAAAGTAATGCCGTAGCGGCGAATGTTGGTGCAATAAGAGTGAGTAATATTACACCGCGCCATGAATCACGCGGAATAGAAAATACAGTATACAGTATAACCATACTGGCGATGGTAGTCAGTAACATTGTAATCATAAAACCTTCTTCAAAACTTTTTTGCGCTGTGCCGACAACAAAACTTGTTGCTACCGCGAAGAGATACCAAGCAACAAGTAATCCAGTGGCAATTTTACGGAGCCAGTCGATTGCTTGTAGTGCTTGGTTACGTACGCTCCAGACCACCGCAAAACCAAGCGTAATGATGACACAGAGAACACCGAGCGCTTCGACGTGAAAAATTCCTGTCTCCCAGACTGGAGCAGAAAGATTGACGATACCTGAAAAGAATGGGAAGACAAACAGCAGCGCCGATATCACAACCGAACGGGGAACCGTCGCCAAGCGGATACTGAGTAAATAAATCGTTAGCGCCTCAATTGCATATGCGATAGTAAGTATGTAGCCGTCAAACATTTTTGCCGTACCAATCAAGCTACACATCAGACTCGCTGCCAAAAAGAGTGAGACACCGTCAGCAGCAATGCCTCTCTTCCGAAGCGTGTACCCAATAGAACCAGTGATGGCCGCAGCAATAAATAGTGCCAGGTCGGGGAAGATAGCAATTTGATTTGCGTAGAGGATGAACTGTAACGTTACTATCGCCATCATCGAGACATCAATCAAATCGGGGTCATCATTACGGAAAATACTAACTGCGATCGTGGCGCAGAATAAGAGAGAAAAAATAACTACAAAGAACCATAAGATATTCTCATGCAGTGTTCCATTATCAAATAGCAACGATAGATAAAAAGAAGAACCCAGCACTAAGGTGAGTGATATCCCGCGCCAAGCAGTAAAGAAAACTACCGCCGCAAAACCAATCGATAAGAGGAATACGTATGTCAGCAACAGTGCCGAAAGTGGTTCATCAACTTTGATGAGTACCGGTGCTAAAAGTCCAGCGATACTTGCCATGATGCCTAGCCATTGGGTCTTGGCTTTGAGTGCAACGGTCAGGGTGTATCCGATACTGCCGAGCATAAGGATAAATGCAAAGTATGGTGGTAAAACAGGAGTACTAAAAGCAAACTGTGAAGCAATCACCGTACCGAGAAATACACCAGTGCCGAGTGTGGTCAGCACCTGATACTGCACCGGTTCAACCGTTTGACGCCAAATACCAACCACATAAATAGCACCAGCGAGCAATAGACCAAGCATAATTCTCATGAGTGGACTGATCCAATTTTGTTCAATTGCGTAACTCACAAACCATACCGCACCCAAGAAGAAGATGACGGAGCCAATCTTAATAAGTGCCTGTTCACGAAACCAAGCAACCAGAAAGAAATCTCTTGCCGGTTCTTGAGACAAAAAGCCTGGATACAGCGGGGGAGGGATGGGAATTGGTGCTACTGCCTTGGGGATCACAATTTCTGTTGGATCTTCAGTTACAACCATTGATTGCACCATCGTGACTGACTCATCAGGAGAGAACTCTTCTTTTGCTTCAGTTGGCATTGGTTGTCTTCTTTCTAAAAAGTCTGCCTTATTTTCTAATTCTTCGACTCGATTACGAAGCGAAAAATGAGAAAAAATTAATGCTATAAAACCAACAAAAAGAAGAAATTCCATACGTAGATGATTATTTATCAGTAATATCTAAAGTATGACACTAAATAAGTACTTCGTTAAGTAGTATCCACAAAAAAAAAGCGGGCGCCTTGCGCCCGCTTTTTTTGTTAAACGGTGACTACATTAGTTACTTCCTTGTAGAAGCATTTGCTTCTGGAGAAGTTGGATCAACAAGAGCAATAGTTCACGGAGCTGGCTCTGGAGCTCAGCTTGATCAGTGGTTTTACCAAATTCTTTGTATTTCTCCATATTTTTATCCTCAAAACGCTCTACTTTCTTTACCATCTTATCATTTAGAGAATAGTTCTCATCATCAACACACTTCTTGGCAACACCCCAACCAGCTGCCTTGCTCGTTTTGTCGCAGAAATCTGCGTCGTCGTCTTCATCTTCATCTTCACTGTCATCTACAGGCAGATCACCTTTCTTCACTGACACCGTACTCGATGCTTCCACTTCAGCAACAGTCAGGTCAAGGTCTTCTGCTAATTTTTCAACGACCACCGTTTTATCCGTCTCATCATATGAATAGGTATCAGTGACAACATCTCCATCTTCTTCATATGAAACATCAGCAATCGAACCGTTATCGTAAATGTCGATTTCAATTTCAAGCGCTTTATAGGAAGCAGCTGACGCGCTAAATGCCACTCCAAAAGTTGCTACGATAGCAACAGAAAAAATGGCGAGTTTATTGGTAAAAGTTAATTGCATATATATTTTGTTTTGTTTCTACTAATAATTGGTTCTGCTCCACAGCCACTGATGCAGTATACACTTCTCTACCAGACAGAAAAAGACCCAAGGGTCCTCCAAAAATAAAAGGGTGACCATCGGGTCTGGGTAAAGGGTGTGCAAGCAACGCTTGCGGAAAAGAACAAAAATGAACTAAGTTCACTCATAAGAATACTACTACAAAGCTTTCCAGCAAGTGAGTTATACCCAGCAAAGCAGACTTTCTCGAAAAGTCATTAGGCAAGCTCCTTTGACTGGCATACAATAGAGAGTATATGCAAGCAAAAAATATCATCATCGCCACCCTCGTGTTGGCACTTATCATTGGAGTCGGTTTCTTATTCTTTAAAAACGGCAGTGATACCATCGTTGTGGTAAATGATGCACCAAGCACCACCACGGAGGAAGTCTTACCAGTAGAACCAGACAACGGCATTGGGGACACCCAAAATGTACAGAAAGCTGAAGACCAGCGAGGAGCTGAAAGTGTATTAGGCTATTCAGAAGGGGGAGAAGAAATCGTCGCCTACCATTTTGGTAGTGGGACTCGTGAGATTCTACTTATCGGTGGCGTGCATGGTGGTTACTCACCAAACACGGCTGACCTAGCCGATGAATTTGTCGCCTACTTTAAAAAAGATAATACGGTCATTCCAAGTAACCTTATGGTAACTGTAATTCCAAATCTCAACCCTGATGGCTCAGAAAAAACCGGTACCGCTGGTCGTTTCAATAACAATAACGTCGATATCAACCGTAACTTCGATTGCGATTGGTCTGCTACCGCACTGTGGCGTAGTGAGAAGGTAAGTGGTGGTACCGCCGCTTTCTCTGAACAAGAAGCAGCTGCCCTTCGTGATTATGTTGTAAAGTACGACCCTGCTATCGCTATCGTTTGGTTCAGTGCGGAAGGAAAAGTATACTCTTCGGCGTGTGACTCTACTCCAAGCAAAGCCTCAACTGAGCTCGCTGCTACCTTTGCTACCGCTGCTGGTTATCCAGCTGAAGCAGTATTTGACGCCTATCCAGTAACCGGAGATATGGTCAACTGGATGGCAAAGCAAGGTATTCCTGCCATCAGCGTACTCCTTACCAATTACCAAAATACTGAATGGACCAAAAATGAAGCCGGCATCAAAGCCGTCCTCGCTAAATACGCAGAATAATGAAGCAGTCACCGCTCATTGTTTTTGGGGCGATAGCATTGCTACTGCTCATCGGTGCATCATTCCTTTTCTTTAAAGAACCCGATGAACAAATTACTCCAATCGCGTTACCAGAAGAAATCATCAGTGCCCCAACAGTAGCGACCAGTTCGCACGCAGTAATCGGTACTTCAGTTGAAGGTCGTACTATTGAAACCTACACCTTTGGAACCGGAGAAACTGATCTACTGTTTGTCGGTGGTATGCACGGTGGCTACGAGTGGAACAGTATTCTCTTGGCATACGAAATGATTGATTATTTGAACTCCGATAGTGAAAACGTTCCAGAAAATATCACCGTACATATTATTCCCAATCTCAATCCCGATGGACTCTTTGTTGCGACTGGATTAGAAGGAAGATTTGTCGCTACCGATGTACCAAACAACAATATGCACACGTCAGGTATTGGGCGTATGAATGCACGAGACGTAGACCTCAACCGAAACTTTGCTTGCAAGTGGGCACCAGAAAGTACTTGGCGTAGCAAAAAAGTAAGTGCCGGCACAGCAGCTTTTTCCGAACCGGAAGCTACTGCACTTCGTGATTATGTAGAGACTATCACTCCGGCAGCGGTCGTCTTTTGGCACAGCCAAGCGAATACTGTGTATGCCTCTGAATGTATGAGCGGCGTACTCCCAGCAACACTCACGCTCATGAGTACCTATGCTACTGCTGCGAGCTATGGCGCTGTCCCAGTCTTTGACGCCTACCCAATCACTGGCGATGCCGAAGGCTGGCTAGCCTCACTCGACATTCCAGCTGTGACAGTAGAACTTGGCTCTCGCACCAGTATTGAATGGCAAAAGAATCTCGCCGGCACAAAAGCAGTGTTGCAGTTGTATACTAAGTAATAATACTGTACAGCAAAAACCTCAAGGTCAATCCTTGGGGTTTTTACGTTTCTACGATACCGAGTGATACAATTATTACATTAGTATTAATCAGTATCTATGCACTCATTTTTTCAAAATAAATTTGTTCGATTTGGACTTATCGGTATCAGCGGATTGGCGTTTGTTTTTATCGCAATTATTATACTTTTCATAATCCAAAATAGTTTGACGTCGAGTACCGGATTCTCAGGTGGAGATACAAAATTTTATGGACCAACCGCATCTATGGGTGCACCCTCATTTTCTAATTCCCTCAGTGGTCGAGGGGCAATGATGCAAGATTCCGTATCAATGATGGAAGTAGACTCAACGTACTACTATCCTCCAGTCCCGACACCCGGTGGATACACTAGCGGTCTAGAGTCATATGAGACTTCTAGCTATAAGGTCTTCGCCCGGACAAAAGAATTCGACGCGCTGTGTGGCACGCTCACGACATTAAAAGGTGATACAAAGATACATTTCAAGACCCTTACTTCTTCGACCAATAACTGCTACGCGACATTCTTTGTGGCGGAAGAAAAAGTAGGGAGTGTCCTTACAACACTTACAAGCTACCGTGGGGTAGAAGTCACTCGTGATACTGAGTCAGTCACGCGACATAAAGCACAGCTTGAAAGTCAGACCAGTATCGTGCAACAACAACTCACCAGTGTACAACGTTCACTCACTGCAGCGGAAACACAATTTGATGAAATCGCTGCGTTTGCCAAAACATCTAATAGTCCAGAAACTCTCGCACAAGCAATTCGAGAAAAACTTACTATGATTGACACCCTCACACAACGAAAAATTTCCCTCACCGATCAATTGAATAATTTATACCAGCAAGCAGCTGATTTAAATGAGCGTCTTGATGTTGTGCAATTTGATGTAAATATCACTCGCGCCATACCACTCGTTACTGACAAATACGAACGGCAATGGGATCAGGCCTGGGAAAATCTTCAAGACGAATTCACTAGTACACTTATCGGTATCACTGCTTCCTTTGGAGTCTTTCTCCTTTGGATGCTTCGGCTCGGTCTCTATCTCTTGATACTCATTGTTGTACTACGCGGCTTTTGGAAATTTGCCAATTTGGTGTGGATGAAGTGGTAGGAATGTGAAAGTAAAAAAAGACCGGGCGTTAGCCCGGTCTTTTTTTACACTACCTTCACGTATTTTCGGTGCGGTGAATTACACTTCCACATGATGCTCTCAAGATAGTAATGGGTAAAAGCGAATAGCATAATGAATGTGAATACCAGCTCTGGACTGGTAATACTTTCTCGTAAAAGCACTCCCGAAAATATTGCAATAAGCGGAACGATGACGATGAGTGATAGTGGTAACAGTGGGATAAAGGTATACAGCATATTTTTCACCTGGTCATTGTTACGATTCATTTCATGCGTGATGTAAAACAGAAACGCCGTCACGTCATGGATAAACCTAGCCACAAAGACAGCTAAAAAGATATATCCAAACCACAACACTGTATAACTCGTGATAACCATCAGCAGGGTAAGTGCGATGTATGCCACTCCCTTGCGTGAATGAGTGGTGTATGCAAGGACACCACCGCTCACCAGCGCAATCGCCAGTGTCGCTAAAATAAAAGCGGAGAGATACGAAGCTTGCACATTTCCAAAAAAGCTTGGCAGGATGATAACGACATACATCGCAGCAGTGCTACACACCAGACTCCAAGCCCACCGCTCATGCCATTTATTTTTCGGTACATCAAACATGAGTGCAATGCCAGTCTGTTGTCTCATAACGTGATACATAGTCGCTGCGAGATACACAGCGACAGCAGTCATATAATCAAACTGCAGTAGCAAGTAGAACCCTACCAGTAATAGTGGGATGCCTACCATAAGATGCGTTCGATAGTGTGTGGCATATTCCTTATCAAAGAAACCAACGAAGCTAGCAAAAATGTGTGGCATTTCAAAAATGAGCAAATAGAAAGGCAAGAAGAGAGATGCTAATCCGAAATACGGCAGAAGTCCGCAGTCATTGAAAGTGATGTCCCAAAACCATACCAAGAGCACCAACGGGACGACCGCAAAGAGACCGAGTATCCATGAGCGGGGAATTGAGTAAAACGATTTTTCTGTGTGCATAATATTTATTTTAAATTACACTACTTTTACATATTTTCGGTGTGGCGTGTCACGTTTCCACATGACGCTTTCTAAATAAAAATGTGACATACAAATGAGAATAATGATACTGTACCCAATCGCAATACCGTCTGTAACGGTTCGTACGAGATACGCAAAAAGTAAACCAAGTACTGGAGTGAGGATTATGAATGGTAGCGGTACAATCGTGAGCAGCTGATACAAGAAATTTTTATTGGCATTCTTTTTTCGGTTGTAGTCGTGCGTCACATAAAAAGCAAAGGCACTCACATCGTGTACAAAACGAAATAGTAGTATTGAGAAGAAGATGTATCCTGCCAGAATAAAAAAGTAGCTAACGAGGAACAACATTGATACTGCAAAAATATACCAACGTACCGTGACTGGTGAAGTCCATATCTTAGCAATCATCAAGACGAACATCGCGATAGCGCCAACAAACAGTGCTGGTGAAACATAAGGGAGCAATATGTCAGGGTAGGCATTCGGACGAATGACATACACGTATGCAATACTCGCGGTAACAAATGGAGCTAGTGTCCACAACCGATGGAGCCATCCTGGCTTTGCTCCCAAAATAAGTGCAATGCCAACTTTCTGTCTCACTCCATGCCAAATGTCATTGACCAAAAAGAATACCAAACCCAATACGTAATTTTCGTACAACAAAAAGGCGGTGCCAATTAGTAGCAGTGGCAAGTAGAGAAAGAGATGTTTTCGATAATAGCGGACATATTCAGTATCAAAGAAACTAAAAAAACTAAAAAAACTAGCAATAATATGTGGCAAGCTAAAAATGAAAACATAGAGCAGTAAAAAAAGTGCTTCCACTCCCATGTGTGGCAATAGATAAGAATTAAAATAAAACATATCTGCTAGTGCCACCGCAAGTAAAAAAGGGACGATGAGGTATGCGTACAAAAATAATTGTCTCGGCATTGTCATCATCGCTTCGTTGATACTCAACTTATTTTCCATGGTACTTTTTATGAATCTCTCGTAAATGTGCGTCGGTGACGTGCGTGTACACTTGCGTCGTTGCAATATTGGCGTGACCAAGAAGTGCTTGCACGCTACGCAGGTCGGCACCATTTTGTAATAGGTCGGTAGCAAAACTGTGACGAATGACATGGGGGGTGACCTTGCGCGTGATACCCGCCTTCACTGCATACTGTTTGATGAGTCGCTGTACAGCGCGCGGCGAAATACGGAGGCCTCCTCCATCATGCATCTTTCTACCATAACGAGTAAACATCGCATCATCCATATCTTTACGATGCTGCAAATAATCTTGCAACGTACTTCGTGCCGAATCAGAAACAAAGACAACGCGAACTTTATCGCCCTTCCCACGCACTGAAAATTCATCCCGAGTGAGGTCGACATCATCAATACTTAATCCACAAAGTTCTGAGATGCGAAGTCCGGTCGAGAAGAGGAGTTCAAGAATTGCTTTGTCTCGTTTACCCTCGATGGTCTTTTGATCAGGAGCACTCATGAGGCGTCTGAGTTCAGCTGCCGAGATGAGATCAATCGATCGTTCAGGAACTTTTGCCAACTCAATACGTTCCGGGGAAAGTGCTTCGATGCCACGCTTCCGTAAAAACTTTAGAAATGCCCGGAGTGCGATAAGGTAATAATTTTGGGTACGCCGTTTCATTGGTTCCATCCGTCCACCCACTTTTGTTCCCGGCTGACGATTGAGAAAAATGCGAAACTCACGCACCTGTTCCTCAGTGAGGTCACCAACTTTTTTTACCTTTGCAAACGTAAAAAAACGATCCAGATAGCGGTCATAGTTCTCGACCGTCTTCACACTTCTACCCCTTTCGATTTCGAGGTACTCCATGAATTGACGTTTTGCTTCAGCAAGGTTATGCATCAGTACCAGTATAGCAAGGAAGAAAACCGTTTTGCGACACAAGAGAACACTCCAATTGCGCTTGATTTTCTGTGAATCTATGCTATTATTAATTTAACCGTCGCCCTCGAGAGTACGTAGAACGACTCCAGCAAAAGGGAGTACTGGTTATATTATTCCGCGCCAAGCGGTGCCGACGATGTCATAACAGACATACGAGCGGACTTCTACACTGCCGGTTGCGTAAACAAATACACACTATGTTATCCAAGCGAGTAAAAGAAAATGAACTGAAGAAGACACAACGCCATGATGCTGATACTGGTTCACCAGAAGCACAAGTGGCACTACTCTCTCGTCAGATTGAAGCGTTATCCAATCATTTGCGTAAGCATAAGAAGGACTTTCACTCCAGACGTGGTCTCCTCCAAATGGTAGCTGACCGCCGAAAGCACTTGAAGTATCTAGAACGGAAAAATGCAGTTGCTTATGAAGCACTCATTAAGAAACTAGATCTCAAGCGATAAATTTCATTTACACAAACTCGCTCCTCTGGAGCGAGTTTGTGTTTCGCGATATACTAGTAACTACTCTCAATCTCTACAGTCATCTCTTCAGGCTCTCTACTCGATGAGTAGCTATAGGTGCACAGGTTTGACAGTAACACGAGAGTTGCGTGTAGAGGCGGTAGTACACAGTGTTTTACATACGGACAAAACTTTTTAATAAAACTAATTTATTTTTATATGGGAGTAATCAGACACCCCGATCAACGAGTAGCGATTCTCATTGATACCCAAAATCTTTATCACAGTGCTAAAAACTTATACAAGTCAAAAGTCAGTTTCGGAGACGTTGTAGAAGCAGCGCTCGGAGAGCGTAAACTTATCCGTGCTGTTTCTTACGTAGTAAACACCGAAAGTGGGGAAGAGATGCCATTTTTTGAAGCGCTCGAAAAACTTGGTATTGAAATCAAAACCAAAGATCTACAAATTTTTTATGGCGGCGCTAAAAAAGCCGACTGGGATGTGGGACTAGCGGTTGATGCTATCAAGCTTGCCCACAAAGTCGATGCGATTGTCATTGTGACTGGAGACGGTGACTTCATCCCACTAGTTGAATACGTAAAAAGTCAGGGGTGCCAAGTAGAAGCAATTTCTTTTGGACGATCCTCATCAGCCGGACTAAAGGCAGCAGTCGATGATTTTATTGACATGGATGATGACCCTAATCGATTCTTGATTGGATACCGACCAGTGCGCAAAGGTTCTACTCGAGGTCGTGGAACCCACCGCGTTACCAAGAGTAAAAATGAAGCAAAAGTAGTTGGGTCAGATACTGACGGATTGCTATAAAAAAAATTAAAAAATCGCCGGTGCTTCAAAAAATCGCCGGCGGTTTTTATTAAGTGGTGCGTTTTGATTGAGTTTGTTATCGTGAGTGAGTTACACCGAAAGCTGTGCATGACCGGATATTTGTACGAGTAACAAATGTCTCATCATGCACAGCTCAATAAAATTAAACACTTATGCAATCACAATCTTTTTCTTTAGCACTCGCCGGCAAAATACTTACCGCCGAATTTTCTGATCTCACTGCTCACGCGAATGGATCTGTACTTCTACGCTTTGGAGAAACGGCAATTCTTGTTACTGCGGTAATGGGGGAGAAGGAAAATCATGGCATGAATTATTTTCCACTTTCCGTTGAGTTTGAAGAAAAATTTTATGCGGCAGGAGCAATTCTTGGCAGTCGATTTCAACGTCGTGAAGGACGTCCGAGCGACGAAGCAATTCTTTCTGCACGCATCGTTGATCGAACCATTCGTCCCCTCTTTAATCAACACACCCGAAATGAAGTGCAGGTAGTGGTAACCGTCCTCGCTATTGGTGAAGACGATCCAGATGTCCTCGGGGTGATCGGTGCCTCACTCGCTCTCGGCGTTTCTGATATTCCATGGCGTGGACCAGTCGGCGCAGTACGAATCGGACGGAGTAAAGAAACTGGAGATATTATTCTTAACCCCACCTACGACGAACGAAAGGAAGGGCAACTTGATTTCGAAGTACTGGCGTGCGGAAAAGATCACACTATAAATATGATTGAGACGGCAGCAAACGAAGTGACGGAGTCAGCGATTATCAGTGTTCTTGGAGCAGCCATTACCATCCACGAACAACTCGAAATATGGCAAAAAGAAATCATCAGCGCGATTGGCAAACCCAAGCGATTAGAACCAGTGCGAGAAATACCTACCGAACTTATTACTTTGTTTGAAACAGATTTTAAAGAAAAACTGACTACAACATTATTTTCAAACACTGCCGGAAAGACACACATCTACACATTGAAAGATGAATTTATGACTGCCGTACGCGCCAATGAAACACCAATTAATGAAACTATTGCTGGTGACTTTTTTGAATCTGCCATTGATACTGAGTTGCACTGTGGTGCCATCGAAAATGGAAAACGAGCTGATGGAAGAGCAATGGATGAGGTCCGTGCTCTCTATGCACAAGCAGGAAGAATCTCTCCCGTCCTTCATGGTTCAGGTATCTTCTATCGCGGAGGGACGCACATCTTTAGTGCGCTTACCCTTGGTGGTCCAGAAGCGGCACAGATGATAGACACCATCGAAATGACTGGGGCTAAAAAGCGCTTCATGCACCACTATAACTTTCCCCCCTTTTCAGTGGGAGAGACTGGCCGTATCGGTGGATACAACCGGCGCATGATTGGACATGGTGCATTAGCTGAGAAAGCACTTGCGCCAGTCATCCCTACGCAACAGGAATTTCCCTATACCATTCGCCTTGTATCTGAAACACTCTCCAGTAATGGATCAAGTTCCATGGGTTCGGTCTGTGCTTCAACACTCGCTCTTATGGATGGCGGGGTACCAATCACTCGTCCAGTTGCTGGCATTGCCTCTGGGGTAATGATTCGAGGTGATAAATACGTACTCCTCACTGACATTCAAGGACCAGAGGATGAATTCGGAGACATGGACTTTAAAGTTGCCGGTACGGTGGAGGGAGTCACCGCCATTCAAATGGACGTAAAGGTCGACGGTATTCCACTACACATATTAGAGGAAGCCTTAGAGAAGGCACGACTCGCTCGCTTGCAAATCATTGCCTTCATGAAAAAAGAAATTGCTACTCCGCGTGGCGCTATTTCACCACGGGCACCAGAAATTGTCGTGATACAAATCCTACCAGAACAAATTGGGTTAGTGATTGGCAGCGGTGGTAAAACCATTAATAGTATTAAAGATGATACCGGTGTCGAAGAAATAACCATCGAAGAAGATGGGACGATTTTTATCACTGGCAAGAACGACACCGCAAAAATCGCGGCCGATAGAATTCGTACCCTCACCAAAGTGTATACCGTGGGGGATCGTGTGGACGTGACAGTGACGCGACTAGCAACTTTTGGTGCCTTTGCAAAACTAGATGCCCTTCATGAAGGGCTCATCCACATCTCTGAAATAGCTTCGTTTCGACTTGAGACGATGGAAGGGATACTTACCGAAGGTGAAATCGTACCAGTTATCATTAGTAAAGTGGAAAATGGAAAGATTGGACTCTCCATCAAGCAAGCAGACCCAGATTTTGCTCAAAAACGCGGTATTTTACCCCCTAAAACTCCTGAAAAAGCGACAAAATAGTGAAAAACTCCCTCCTAATTCATTGAAGCCATGCGATACTAGAGTCAATGGTCAATACAGTTAATCAGCACCCCGTACGACTGCGTACCTATGCGGCTGATTTAGAAGCAAAAAAGAATGAACCGTCAACAACAGTATCGACTAACGATACTGTTGGTTCTGCCACAAATACACCCCCTTCATTAGCGTATGAAAAAAAATCACCTACTCCAGACTTAACTAGTGCAGTAATTGATTCTGTATCAAAATTAACTGTGGCAGCAAAGAAAGAGTCTGCACCACTCATCACTTCTTCTCAAGAAAAAGTGACAGCAGCTACTCACCCCAACAGAGTACCCGCATTTCATGAACTCAAAAACAGCATTAAAGCTATCCAAGAAAACATTGTCGTCGCACCAAAGGATGAAAACAAAAAAGAAACTAAACCACCAACAAAAATAGTTCGTCCTTCTCACGCTGTGATTGGTTTCGACACTGCAATTATTACTGACACGAAAAGTGACGGCTTCAAACTCATCCCATCAGTTATTGATTCCATTCGTTCTTGGTTCAAAAAACTTTCTGATGGAAAAAAACAAAAAGAAATTCCTAAATACACCGTGGTTGAGACCAGTCGCCGAAAGGGAGTGATTCAGCGTGCTACTTCAAAAACCGGAACCATTTTCTCTGCTGATAACGAAACCATAAAAGAACAAATCAGACGGCGCCAGCTTCAAGATGAGGCGGAGGCAAAAGAGCAAGAGGTGATTGAGGAGGATGGAGCAGAAACTATTTGGAGTCCGTTTACAGAAATCGGGTTCTCTCTTTTAGAAGCACCAGAAATTACTCCCATCGTCACTAAAAATGTCGTAGTCTCTTATAAAAAATCAGTAACAAAGACAGACACCAATCTGGCAGAGACTGCACCAGTACTCCTTCTCGAAAAGAAAGTAACCAAAAATTTTTCTGATGAAGAATTGGATGAAAAGCGCTGGGACACTACCGATGTTGAAAACTTCACAAAACAAAGACAACACTCTGTTTCGAATCCAGAAGAAGAGATTTCTTCTCCAGAAAATGCTGCTAACGAGGCTCTACCACTTGCCACATCTCAATCAAAATATCTTCTGCTTGGATTAGACACAAACACTTTGACTGTCTTACTACTCACCGTCGTCATTTGTGTTGTTGCGATAATTTTTGCAACAACAGTGATTATGGAAAAGATTAATCAGGTCGATAAGACAACATCTGAAATCGTCGTCACTGCCACACCAATCCTATCGACAAAAAACATTACTAGTATTCCTCTTTCTGTGCAGGATTTGAAGCAGATTCCAATTTTACTTAAAACCACTATCGCATCCAGTGACCCTGCTGAAATTACTGAATACGTATTCGTATCTAGTATTGGAGAGGAAATTGGTGCAGCCTATCTATTTGAATTACTTGGCTTTACTACCATGCCGATCTTACGTCAATCACTTACCGCTATACATTTTGTCTCAAACAACAATCAATCGAAACCAGCGATACTGCTTACCTTCACCAACGAAGATGCCGTCCGGGGTGGACTCTTGAACTGGGAAACGACTATGCAAAGTGACTTACGTACACTGTACGATATTCCATCAGGAAAAACGGCATTATTTACTGACGAAAAAATTGCTGCCACTGACGTTCGAGCGCTTCGTAAAAATGGTACCATTATTTTAATGTATAGTATTGTAAATAGCACTACTGCAGTTATTACTGCTACCAGTGAAGACTTTACACAGATTATAGAAACTGGTCTTACTAAGTAAGCTATACTAAGGTATATGCAACATGATGAAATTCGCGCAAACCTAGAAACTGAACTTAAAAGAGTAACCGCAGAACTCACGTTAATTGGAACACAAGACCAGACTACCGGTGATTGGGAAGCAATTCCTGATGCTACTGAACTCGGAAATGCCGACGATAATGTTGAGGCTGACGCTGTCGAAGAGTGGGAGACTAACCATGCTATTACCGACGAGCTCGAAACTAGGTACCGAAACATTAAGCGTGCCCTACAGAAAATTGAAGATGGTACGTATGGAATTTGCGAAATTAGTGGGGAGCCGATTGAAGCTGCACGACTAGAAGTTAACCCCGCCGCTCGTACTAATATCGCAAACCGAGACCGAGAGAAGGAACTTCCTTTGTAACCATGTCTATTGCGCGTGTGTATACGGTGCAGCCCGATGTGCTTCGCGGTACAGTAGTGACTATTGAAGCAGATATTTCACGCGGTCTCCACGCTTTTTCGGTAGTTGGATTAGCTGGCAAAGCAGTCGATGAAGCAAAAGATCGGGTAGGAAGTGCTATCAAACACTGCGGACTGACTTCGCCAAAAAGTAAAAACCAGAAAGTAGTAATCTCCCTTTCTCCAGCTGACCTTAAAAAGGAGGGTCCGCTCTTTGACCTCCCGATTGCGATTGCATATCTTTTGGCAGCGGAAGAGATAAAAACAGACGCAGTAAAACGAGCTTTGGTGGGTGAACTTGGACTTGATGGGACACTGCGTCCCGTACGTGGGATTCTCAATTCTGTCGCCAGCGCACTCAACGCTGGTTTTAATGAAATCATCGTACCCGCAGAAAATGCCTGCGAGGCCGCCTTAATTGATGGTATTGCTATACGTCCAGCACATAATCTACGTGAAGTTATCGATCATATTGCGCCAGAAGAAATTTCATCATATTCACTGCCACAACAACCCATTACTACAATTGCTGATGGTTGGTATGAAAGCAGTGTGACCCTCGAAGATATTAAAGGACAAGAAAGTGCCAAGCGTGGATTGATTATCGCGGCGGCAGGACGGCACAACGTCATTTTGGTTGGTCCGCCTGGTACCGGAAAGACGATGTTAGCACGAGCGCTCCGTTCACTCCTGCCGCCACTCTCTCGTGAGGAAGCACTTGCCGTAACAGCAATTCACTCCCTCGTTAATAACGATTTTACCGTTAGTACCCGACCACCATTTCGCAGTCCGCATCACACTGCTAGTCATACCAGCCTCGTAGGCGGTGGGGCACATCCGAGGCCAGGAGAAATAACACTAGCACACCATGGTGTTCTTTTCATGGACGAATTTGCTGAGTTCGAACGCCGATCACTGGATGCTTTACGACAACCTCTTGAAGACAAGGTTGTTACGATTTCTAGAGTACAAGGAACAGCGGAATTCCCTGCCAACTTTCTTTTAGTAGCAGCGCTTAATCCATATCGAGGTAGTGAAGACGGGACGACGGATCTAGCCCGTGCCATGCAGGAAACCTATAACCAAAAAATCTCTGGACCAATTCTTGACCGTATCGACCTCTGGCTTGAAGTACCACACGTACCATACGAGACACTTACGACACTCACGAAGGAAACCGGTGAAACAGAGCATGCTCGGGCCCAGATTCTCACCGCAAGAAGACGACAAAATGAACGCCTTGCCTCGATTGCGAAGACAACTAATGCAGACATGAGTGCTCGAGATATTGAGAATAGTATTGTTCTAAACTCTGCGGTAATTGATTTACTTAAAATCTCCAGTGCCAGACTCAACCTTTCCCCACGCAGTTACCACCGCTTAATAAAAGTAGCCCGTACCATTGCCGACCTAGAAGATAGCGACACAGTAGAGACTAGTCATGTGCTTGAGGCACTACAATATCGGGTGAGTTTGTAAAAGATAAAAAATAGGTCGCAGAGGCGACCTATTTTTTATCTATCTAAAATGGATTAGATCCTCCACGAACCTCAAAGTGAACATGCGTACCTGTTGATTTACCAGTAGTACCCATACCACCAATCACCTGCCCTTGCGAAACATAAGCACCAACGCCGACATCATTCCGCATGAGGTGCGCATAAAGTGTTTGAGTACCATTAGTATGACGAATAACGATATATTGCCCGTATCCACCATTCCATCCAGAACTTTTTGAAACAATAACTTCTCCAGCCGCCGCCGCTCGAATTGCTGAACCAGCACTTCCTGCCAAGTCTACAGCATTATATCCGTGAATACCCTGCGTTTTGATTGATCCAGGCGCCGGATGAGTAAACCCAGCGACCGCACTAGCACCACTGATTTTTACTGGCGCTACACTAGCTACTTTTGCGGGTGCCACGTGCATAGCACCGCCTGGGATGATAAGTGTCTCACCAACCGAAATGTCGCTGGCTGCGGTTAATTGATTGTAGGAAAGAATCTCGTCGGCATCGCCTTCATATTTTTTAGCAATAGTACTGATAGTATCACCGCTCTTTACCACGTGTCGCACCCCCGCAATTGGCAAGATGACTAATGTATCACCTGGTTGAATAGCACTGGCTTTAGTGATGTCATTAGCCCACATTATTGTGTTCGTAGTGACTCCAAACATATCAGCAATCTGCGACAAGGAATCACCGACCCGAACTGTATAAACACGAATTTCTCCTAGGCTGCTTTTTTGATTAGCAATTTCGTCTTCACCAACTGGCCCCGCTGAAATTAGTGAGTATTCCTCTACCATAATCTCTGCCCCTCCTCGCGCGCCCATCGGATTAGGGTTCTGTAACGCCGTCAGCAGTGTTATGTCATTGGCTGAAGTAGTATCGGTGACAACTGCATTACTTAGTGTAGTTGTCTCTAGTCCTCCAAAAAACTTTCCTAAAAGTCCAGCGTTCACTGAAAAAGGTAGCGCCACTATTAAAAGTAGCACCAACAATTCAGCCACCAGTTGTGTGCGTGACATAAGCTTGACATGGGTGATATATATCGATCGATGTATCCGTTTACCAGAAGTACTATCGATGTCTTGATTGTTGGGTTGAATAGGCTGTTAGTTAGGTCTCGCCGCAGTTTCTGTCGATACTCCCGTGCGTAGTAGTGGAAATGAAAAAGAGCAAATAGCATGCTCTCACCTGCACCAACAACTTGATGCAGGTACTATTGTACAAAAGTCAGAAGGGAAGGCAATTGACGTAATGCACTTTTGTATGTCACTCAATAAATCAAAAAAATAGCTATGTCTTAAGCCTTGTAATTTCTGTTGACACTGAGCGTTACTTGTCGGCTATTTAAATGGCCTATTCTCTTTTACGAACAGACGCTCTTCCGCTCCGTGGTATGATGTGCGACACATGGTTGAAAATATCACATACCTTGATGGTCTCAATGAACCTCAAAAAGAAGCCGTCCTCCTCACTGAAGGACCACTCATGGTCCTCGCGGGAGCAGGGTCTGGTAAGACTCGTGTCATCACCCACCGAATCGTCCACCTCATCCATCAAGGTGTTACTCCCGATAATATCCTTGCCGTCACTTTCACCAATAAGGCAGCCAAGGAAATGCGCGAACGGGTAATTATGCTCACTCAAAAATATTTTCCTTCCAATCGAGCAGTGATTGACAGCTACCCTACTGTCACTACCTTTCATTCACTCGGTGTCAGGATTCTCCGAGAATTTCATGAAGCCCTTGGCTTACGTCGTCATTTTACTATTTATGACCGCGCTGATAGCCAACGAGCAGTAAAACAGGCGATTGAAAAAGCGGGCTATAACCCAAAAGAATTCGAACCAAGAAAAATTTTAAGTATTATTTCTCGTGCCAAGGGGGACGCCAAGACCATTTTAGAATTCAAAGACGCAGCAAATTCATTTCCTGAACAAGTTACTGCTACAGTGTGGTATCACTATGAAGCCACCCTGCGTGCTGAACACGCGCTTGATTTTGATGACCTCCTCGCTAAAACGCTTTTTTTATTGCGCGAGTACAAACTTATTCGAGAAACACTGCAACAGCGTTTTAAATATATCCATGTTGATGAGTACCAAGATACTAACCGGGTGCAGTTTTCGATTATGGAACTTTTAGCGGGAAACACCCATAATATATGTGTCGTAGGAGACATTGACCAAAATATCTACTCTTGGCGCGGTGCAGACATAAAAAATGTGCTTCAATTTGAACGACATTTCCCTCATGCCAAAACAATATTACTTGAAGAAAACTATCGTTCAACGCAAACTATTATTGCTGCCAGTAACGACATTATCAAAAAAAACCAAAACCGGGTGGAAAAAAATGTCTTTACCCACAACCAAGAGGGCGAAAAACTGACTCTCTATGCCGGAATGACCGGAGTCGACGAAGCAGAATATGTCGCTCTGACCGCAAAAAGTCTAATCGCTGATGGGGCTGACCCAGCTTCGATTGCAGTTCTGTACCGCACCAACTTCCAATCTCGATCTCTCGAGGAAGCGTTCCTCAACTATGCCGTACCTTATCAACTACTTGGCACAAAATTCTTTGAACGGAAAGAAGTAAAAGATGTGCTTTCCTATCTGCGTCTATCCCTAAATCCTGGCAGTAACGCGGACCTTGCCCGTATCATCAATGAGCCAGCACGTGGTATTGGAAAAGTGACCATGCTTAAAGTAATAGAAGGGAAACGGGAAGAACTTAATATTGGGGCCACCACAAAAGTGAAAGTGTTTGATGACATTATGACTGATATTGCCAAAACCGCTGCCCAAAAACCTTTATCTGAAACCATTAAATTCATCATGTCTCGAAGTGGCATCGAAGCGACACTAAAAGCAGAAGGGACAGAAGATGCTCTTGAACGACTCGAAAATTTAGGAGAGCTGGTAACTCTTGCAAGTCATTTTAATGAAGTGGAGCCTAATGATGCCGTCGAACAACTTCTTGAAACCGCAGCCTTACAGAGCGATCAAGATGAGTTAAAAGAGAAAGAAGAGCAAAATGCCGTACGACTGATGACGATTCACGCCGCTAAAGGGCTTGAGTTCTCCTACGTCTTTATCACTGGACTAGAAGAAGGATTATTTCCGCATGAACGTCTCGACGATGGTCGAACCGACCAAGAAGAAGAACGCCGGCTATTTTACGTCGCCCTCACCCGGGCGGAGAAAAAAGTATTTCTCACCTATGCTCATCTGCGTACCATATTTGGCAGCCAACGCGTCAATGTACCATCATCATTTCTGAATGACATCAGTCGAGAGCACGTTGAAAATGCTGAACCGGAAGAAGGAAAGCACTCTTCCGGTTACGAAACAACCATTTATCTAGACTAACGGATTTTGGTTTGCTACCACCATTGCACTCATTTGTTTTTTCACGTACCGTATTTCTATGCCAGAAAAATTCGAACATAAAAAATCACTCGGGCAACATTTTTTAAATAGTGACTATGTGCCGAAAAAAATGTGTGATGCCGCTGGTGAACTAAGAGGGAAGACAGTGCTTGAAATTGGCCCAGGCACTGGTGTACTGACTAGAGAAATTCTCGCGCGCGGCGCAAAGGTAGTGGCGGTTGAAGCTGACAAGCGAGCGATTGTCAGCTTGGAAGCAAACTTTCCAGAAGAAATAACTAAAGGACAGCTTACTCTTCACCACCACGATGCCCGCACTTTAGATCCAGCCCAATTTGGGCTTATAAAGCATAGCTATATCGTTATTGCAAACATTCCTTACTATCTCACTGGATATTTATTCCGCACGATTCTTGATTCTATCAACCAGCCATCTACACTAGTATTCCTAATCCAAAAAGAGGTAGCCGAGCGCATCACGCGAGATAAAAAAGAATCACTACTTTCCCTATCAGTTAAAATATTTGGTAACCCTACATATATATGTACAGTGGGGAGGAGTCACTTCACACCAGCGCCAAATGTTGATTCTGCTGTTATTGCCATACAGAACATCAGTCGAAACAATTTTTCTACGGTACGTTCGGAGCATCTTTTTACCCTGCTGCATTTAGGCTTTGGACAGAAACGCAAGCAACTCCTCGGAAACCTCTCTAAAAATTATGACCGTTCAAAGCTAGAGGATATTTTCAAGATGCTAGAAATACCATTCAACATTAGGGCTGAGGACCTTCCTGTATCGACCTGGATATCTCTTGCGGTACTGTTACAAACACAGTCTTAACAAGAGTTGTTAACTTGAATCAAGAACTTATACACAGTTTTACACATACTATGTGTGTAAAGTTGTGTAAAAACATTTTTTATACTGTTATACTTACGTTATATGCAGGGTCAGACTAACCCAAAAATTGTAGGTTCCGCGCTCATTGGCTTTGCGCTCATTGGTGGTGCGTATTTAATAAGTGATTTTAATAAAAAAAATCTAACTATTGAAACACCTGTCCTTCAAACGAGTACCCCACAACGCATCGCAATCGCCGTTACCGACAGTGATAATAATGGTATAGAAGACTGGCGCGATGAATTCGTGACATCAGAACCAATCATACTTGATGAGTCCTCAACTACGTACTCACTTCCTGATACCTTAACTGGTAGGGTGGGCATAAGTTTGATGGAAAATATCATCGAAGCAAAGATGAATGGTCCTTTTGGGAAACCAAAAGAAGCATTGATAGATAATGCCGTTAACACTCTCGCTGCAGAGACCGAAATAACCCTCTATGACACCTTGGATATATCTATTATGTCCGAGTGGGATGATGAAGACATTCGTAATTATGCCAATACTGTGGCTGCGGTCATTTATAATAATAGTGTCGAGATGGATGGCGAGCTTGAAGTAATTTACGATATTATAGAAAATGACAAGCCTGAACGAGTTTCTGAACTAGAAATAATCGCCAATGTATACAAAAACTACCGTGATGACACACTCAAAATTCCTGTACCTGCTTTTCTAGCCAAAGAGCATTTGGACCTCATTAATACCTATCATGCCATTCATGAAGACATCCGTGCTCTGTCAGTTATCTTTACAGACCCCGCTGTCTCATTGCTTCGTCTGAAGCGTTACCAGGATGACGCTACTGGTCTTGGGCTCGCATTTCAAAATATGTACCTCGCATTAGAGCCGTACGCCAGCTTAGTGACGGCAGATGACCCGGCAACATTATTTATTCTTTTTAGTCCTGACCTTAAATCTAATTAATAACGTATGGATACCTTCTTCGAAATTTTAAAGAAAAGTCTTGTCGCAACAATATTTGTAGCATTTACTTTAGTTGCAACATATATCCCTCAAGATTGGAACGAGATTGAAACCGTACATGCTGGTGGAGGAGGATTAGGAGGTGGTTCAACAGAATTCACACAGATTCTTAATAACACTGAGCTTTTAGGAGTAAATATTCAAGATACCCTCTCTGCTGGATATAACTTGATCACCTCTGGTGCTACGTTTAACGACTATACTAAAGAGTTCTTTCTCGACGCAATAGCGTGGTATGCAGCCAAAACGGTTGTTAATCTAATGGTTAAAGATTTGGTTAATTGGATAAATTCTGGCTTTGCGGGTAAACCTATGTTTATACAGAATTTGAAAAAGTTTTTAACTGATGTTGCTGATGCGGCAATTGGAACGTACGTGGCAGAACTTGGAGAAGCTACTTCATTTCTCTGTGATCCATTTAAATTAGACATCCAAGTTGCTATTTCCATGCAATACTATCAACTTGATAAAGTAAACCAACCTGCACCTAAATGTACTCTCACTGGTATTATTAATAATATTGAAGGATTTACCTCTGGTGTACAAGGTTCTTTTAGTCAAGGAGGATGGAATGACTGGTTTGATATTACTTCTCGGCCGGCGGAGTATACTCCGTATGGTGCAGTCCTTGCGGCACAAAGCGGTTCTACTGTTCGAGTTTTAAATACCAAGGCAGAAGCTGCCTCTAAACTAGAGTGGGGTGCCGGTTTCCTTTCTGGAGAAATCTGTAACACCATTAACGCAGCTACTGGTGAACAAGACTGTTCCATCACGAAACCAGGAAAAATTATCGAGGAAGCTCTTTCTTTTAACATCGATTCAGAGCGACAGTCACTTATCACCGCAGATGAATTTAACGAGGTAATTGCCGCCCTAATTTCTCAACTAGCAAAAAAAGCCTTAACAGGAGCAGCCGGTCTACTCGGAGTGTAATATATGACTATTCGCTCTCACTCAATTATTATATCCTTACTTGTTGTTGCGGTTTTACTGACCTTCCCATGGTACGTTTCAGCCGCTACCAGCTTCATTCAAGATGCTCTGTGGAGCATAGTAGTAGCTTTCTTTGGCTTCTTTGTGGGATTGGCTGGTTGGCTGCTCAATTACGGTGTAACCGACTATGTTGTTGGTTTTGGAGATGAATTCCTCAATAAAGGTGTTGGTAGTGCTGTTGATACACTCTGGGTTGTGGTCCGAGATATGTTTAATCTCACCTTCATCTTTGGCCTAGTGTATATAGGATTTAGAATGATTCTCAATAGCGATGACTCCAACACAAAACGTTGGCTGGTAAATCTAATTTTAGCGGCGCTCCTTGTCAATTTTAGTCTTTACATCACTAAATTCATTGTTGACTTCACTAATATCCTAGCGACACAGATCGCAAATACATTTCCGACTGACGTTAATGGTCTTATTGATGTCTCTGGTGCTTTTATGAATAGTCTTGGTATTACAGGTCTCCTAAGCGCCGGCGATCTGAACAATCGTCTGGTAGACGCTGGTGGAGCGTGGGGATATATTTTCGGCACCATGGTCTTGTTTATCGTGATGATTTTTGTCTTTGCTGCTGGTGGGCTAATGCTCCTAATCCGCTACGCTGCGCTTTGTCTGTACATGGTACTTTCACCACTTATGTTTTTAGGTTGGGTTTTTCCACAACTACAGAGCACTACTTCAAAATACTGGAGCGGTTTTTTAGGGAGAGCATTCTTTGCACCAATTTACCTACTCTTAATTTACTTTTCTTGGTATGTGGTCACAGCTTTATATGCTGCTAATAAATCATTAGGTAAATCACCAGATTTCCAAGCTGGCTTAGCAGTTTCTGGACAAAAAGTAGCAGACAGTTTTGGTGCTACTTTTCCACCATTTATTCTCTCATGTATCTTTCTCATTGCTTCGATTGTAATTGCGAGCAAACTAGGAGCTGACGGTGCTGGTGCAGCAATGAACTACGGAAAAAGTGCTAGTAATTGGACAAAAAGAAAAGTGCAAGGTGCGGCGTGGGGTGCGGCTAGAGCTACAGGTCGTACAGCAGCGTATCTTCCAGCAACAGCTGCTCGCAGGGGTACGTATGCACTTGGCAATAAGTTAGGGCAACAGATAGATCGTATGCAAGAGAAGGATGGACGACTCGGTGCACTAGCACGTTCTAGCATAGTAAATGATTTCACCCGTAATCAATCAACAAAACTACAAAATGCTAAGTTTGGTCTTGCTACAACAGTAGGTGAAGACGAGAAGAAGCGAGCAGCCATTGAGATTGCCACCAATGAACGAGTGGAGAAAAATGAAATTAAACAGAGAATTACAGAGGCAAAAGAAGCTGAAGCTACAGCTTCAGCAAAAGCTAACGATAAGACTCTTTCAGCAGCGGAACGAGAAAAAGCAGCTAAAGAACGAGATGCACATAAAGCGACTTTGTCTACTAACATTCCTAAACTCACTGCCGATGAACTGTTATCAATGTCAACAGCTGAACTCAATCACCCAGAACTACAAGACATGGCTGCCTACATGACCAATAAGCAGATAGAAGACCTAGAAAAGTCAGGCAAACTGTCTGCTCTAGGAAAAGATAGCACAATGGGTAAAATCAAAGAAAACCGCAATCAAGATACATTTGACGATTACTTAAACGATCTTGGGGACCTCTCTAACTCAACTACACAATTGGAAGGAGCTCTCAAAGGCTTGGCTGACACTGTTAAAAATCTCTCCAATGATCGTTTGCAAGCACTTGATAAATCGAAGCTCACCGATGAACGTATTGCCATGAACCTCTCAAGTAAGCAATTAGATACATTACGTGATTCAGGTAAGTTTGGTGTAGATGAATTGAATGAAATTAAAGCAGCAAGAACTCGTGGACTTACTGCTATTGCTAACGGTACCCATACCAGCAACTTGAACCAAGACCCAACCGGAGCCAGGAGGAGTCTCATCGGTAGTGGTGGCGGTACAATGCCAGTGAACCCAGAATTTGGCAAGATGATTGTACGGTCACAACAAAATCTTATGACAAAGTCTGTTTCAGATGCCGCTGAACTTCCTGTTGAGATCTTCTTAGCAAGCGATATGGCAAAGTTCATAACCCCTGAAATCCTTGAGCAACGTATGCGCAATGGTTCAGTAACCGAAGCACAAAAAACAACTATCGAAAATAATATCAAAGCGCATCTTGCAAGCAGTAATGCTACTAGCTCTGATCGTAATAAGTGGACAAAATGGACAGAGAAGAGCACTATTGGAGCAAGTTTCGATTTTAGTACTCCCGTTGTCAATCCGTCAACAGGTACAAATCAGCCACAGTCTTGGCCAACACTCCCTACTACCTAAATTATTTTGTCTGTATGTATAGCTGGGAAATTTTTCAAGCTGCGTATCAAGCAGCATCAAAAGAAGCAAAGGTCCTTGTTGATTCAGAGTCTATTGGTGATTGTGTGTCAGTCAGTATTACAAAAAATCATCTCGACAGCTCACACAGCGCAAAGCTTATGCGCATAGTTTCGCTCATCACTATGAATGTAGTGACCGTTGAAGAGGCAGAGCAGGAAATGCTTAGGCTAGCGATTCCACAAGGTAAAACCGTACTTACTGATCTTCTTACTTGTGTCGGTATACATCCGCAAATTTCCACCACAATTACAACTCCTGATATATCTACTGCAATCCCTACCCCCACAAAACCATTGTCACAAATCCGTACCATGGCAAATGATATGAATCGGTCACAGCAGTCAAAGGAAGCGGTATATTCTACAACTCAAGAAGCTATCCTTAAGAGCACCTGGTCTACTTCCAAAGAGCAACAGTAGCGAACACCTAGTAAAAAACTGGGGATAGTAGAGAAAAAAGACTGTTTATAGTGACACCACCATGTATAATGTTAGCGTATGCGTTTTGAAGTTCCTCAATTCATAGAAGTCGAAGATAAAATATTTGGACCGCTCACTTGGCGCCAATTCTTGTACTTAAGTGGCGGTCTTGGGATGGCAGTGGTGATTTTCTTTACTACAAATATATTTGCTTTTGTTTTTTTTGGGCTACCACTTGCTCTACTCGCTGGAGCATTAGCGTTTTACCCAATCAATAACCGCCCCTTTTCATATTTTTTAGAGGCGATTTTTAATTATATTACTAAACAACATCTCTATCTTTGGCGTAAAAAGTCTGATGTTGTTCATAAATCTTTTTCCCCAATTAAACCTGTGGAGGAAGATATATCAGTTCGAGCACAGATGACGACCAAGAAAAATATATCCTCGTTAGCCCGTCGATTAGAATTACAAGCGTTACAAAAACCTGAATAATTATGGCAACTACAAAAGCGACAACCCAAGATTTTGTGACCATTCGGGACATTAAAGATAGTGTCGTCATTCAAAAGAATGGGCAGATGCATATGGTGCTACTAGCCTCTTCAGTCAACTTTGCTCTTAAATCACTCGATGAGCAACGTGCGATTCTTCTACAATTTCAGCAATTTCTCAATACACTCGATTTTTCCTTGCAAATTTACGTGCAATCACGCCGATTAAATATTCAGCCATATCTTGAACTCCTTGCGGAACTTGAAGTAAAACAAGATAACGATCTGATGCGTATTCAGCTTCGAGAGTATATTGAATTCATCCATACCTTCACTGAAGATGTGGATGTTATGAGTAAAAGTTTTTTCGTCATCATCCCTTACTCACCGACCAAGCTCGATATCACTAAAGGAATCACGAATCTCTTTACCCCTAGCCAAGGGACGAGTAAGGCTTTGCCCGATGATACACAATTTGACGAACATCGTATTCAACTAGAGCAGCGAGTGGGAATGGTTAGCGAGGGATTAGCCCGCGTTGGAGTACGGACAATTACATTGCAAAAAGATGATCTCGTGGAGCTTTATTACCATATTTATAACCCAGGAGATAAGACTGGTTCCGCACCAATTAGAGAAGATGAATCAATAACTGTTAAATAATGTATGGGAATACTTAATTCACTACAACCAAGCGCGCCAAAAGAGAATAAAATTAGTGATCAACTCCTTACCCTCACTGATGTGATTGCACCATCGGCAATCGGCATTACCCCTCGCAGTATCAGTATCAGTGGCATCAGCACCCGAGTCTACTATGCTGTTTCCTATCCACGATTTTTAAATGATGGTTGGATTGAACCAGTCCTCAATCTGACAAAAGAACTCGATATTTCAATTTTCGTTCACCCAATTGATACCGTCGAGACCCTAAAAAAATTCCAAAAGAAAGTGGCAGAGGTGCAAAGCCAGATAAATATCAAAGCAGAAAAAGGGGAAGTGCGTGATCCACAACTAGAAGCTGCCTACCGCAACCTAGAGGAACTTCGCGATAAGCTGCAACAAGCTGAGGAGAAGCTTTTTGATGTAGGCTTCTATATTGCTATATATGGTGAAAACGATAGCGCTATCAATAAATCAGAAAATGACATTCGTGGTATTCTCGATGCTCGACTTGTAGCAATGAAACCGGCCTTATTTCAACAAGAAACAGGTATTAGAAGTGTTTTTCCACTCGCTAATGACGAGTTAGTTGTTCATAGTAAATTCAATTCAGAACCATTATCTAGTTTTTTTCCTTTCACTTCCTTCGACCTCACTTCTGATACTGGTATTCTCTATGGTATAAATCGCCACAATTCTTCACTAGTGCTATTTGATCGCTACTCACTTACCAACTACAATTCAGTCACTTTTGCTACTTCAGGAGCAGGGAAGTCTTACGGTTTGAAACTGGAAATATTACGATCCCTTATGTTTGGGACAGAAGTAATCGTCCTCGACCCAGAGCGTGAATATGAATACCTCGCTGATGCTACTGGTGGACGCTTCTTTAATATCTCACTTTCTTCAAACAACCATGTAAACCCGTTTGACCTACCACCACCAGCAGAAGATGAGGACCCGCGTGACGTGCTTCGCACGCACGTTATTGAACTCGTTGGGCTATTCCGACTTATGCTTGGTGGACTTACTGCTGAAGAGGAGACACTCATAGATCTTGCCGTGCAGGAAACCTATGCACTTAAAGACATCACTGGCGATACAAACTTTAGTGATATGGAACCACCACTCTTAACTGACTTTGAAATGGTACTAGCGGGCATGGATGGAAGCTCATCACTAATCACTCGTCTACAGAAATACACTTCAGGAACTTGGTCAGGCTTTATGAATAAACCAACCAACGTCGATATCAATCAAAAATTCATCGTATTTTCACTTCGCGACATGGAGGATGAATTAAAAACTATCGCCATGTATATTATCACCAACTTTATTTGGGGATCAATTAGGCGGCGTCTTGCCAAGCGACTTATGGTGATCGATGAAGCGTGGTGGATGATGAAATCTGAAGATACTGCTTCATTCCTCTTTAGTCTTGCTAAACGTGGTCGTAAATACTACCTTGGTATTGCGACAATCACCCAAGATGTGGACGACTTCCTTCGCTCACCGTATGGGGTACCAATGATTACCAACTCATCTATTCAGCTTCTTATGAAGCAATCACCAACAGCAATTGATAATATTCAAAAAACCTTCAACCTCACTGATGAAGAAAAATTCTTACTTCTAGAATCTAACGTGGGGGAGGGTATCTTCTTTGCTGGGCTCAAACATATTGCTATAAAAATCATCGCTTCGTATACTGAAGACCAAATCATCACCTCCGACCCTTCACAGCTACTACAGATCAAGCAGGCCCGTGAAGAATTGCAAGCTTCGCGCGTGTAGTATACTAAATCTATATGACCACAAGGGAACAAGGTATCAAACCAAATGCACCTTTTTCTACAAAGAGCTCAGTTACCTATACTAACCAGAGTACTCAAAGAAGAACAGGCTCTGATCGTTCAGATTTACAACAAAAAAATCAAATCAGAAACGTTCGTACCTCGACTATGCCAGGCTCAAACCGGGCGACTCTCAGTTCAGCTCAAAAAACAACCGATCAAACATTTAATGAGACTTATGCAAAAAAAGGTCTTCAGCCATCCTCACTCTCCGACAATAATGACGAGAGATATTCTGCTGGTCGACGGTATGAGCCAATTAAGCAAGTAGAGAAGAGAACTATTCCAGAAGAGGCAGCAGAATCTGCTTTTTACGAAGAACAGAAGCAGGAAGAAGAAATTCAAAATCTGCAAAGAAATGTAAAGAAAAAAAAGACTACTCTTTCTACTGCGAGACGTGTCACGGCTCGTATAAAAGCCAGTTCAGTAAATACCAGTATTTGGTCGTGGGGTCTTTATAGTTGGCTTTTTTTTCAACTCCCATTTGCAATTCTTGGGCTAATTATACTCGTTGCAGCGGCGGCAGTTGAAGCTCTCATTACTAGTATCACTGCTCCTGAAGAAGACGATGGGGTTATCATGAGCCTCGCAAAAGGCGCGGTTAATTTTGTCGTAGAGGGAGTGGCATCGCTTGCAAAATCCATTAACGATAACGTCTTAAGCCTTTTTAATGTTGATCTTACAAGTTTTAATCCAGCAAGTTTTTTCATCGTTCCGTATGGTTTAGTATTAGCATATGGAATCTTTTTGTTACTTTTAATGTACTTAGTGTATAAACTAGCCTTCCTCGAACCTCTGTCTGGGGAAGGCGGGGGAGCAAAGAAGGGAGCCTTACTACTTGCTATTATTGGTTACTCCGTACCTGGATTAAACCTTTTTCCATGGTTCATGGTATGGACTTTTGCAGTTTGGCGGTATCCAAAATAAATTACACTGGGCTTACTTTTTACACCAAATAATCGGCTGTATTCAGACTGAATCCACATCTTATACACAATAATATACAGACCTATACAATAGTTTTCCCACAACTTATTCAAAATGATTAAAATCTAAGGTTCATATCTGGTATGATTATAAATATGAGGATTTTATTTTCACTATTCATAATTTTATTTTTACTATCAGCTACTCCGGCAGTTGCTCAGTTTAACAGTAACCAATTCACTACCCCAGAATCCGGTATTGATCTCCAACCAAAATTTCCTCACCCTGGTGAAATAGTAACGGCAACAATTAATGACTACCGTAGTAGTAGCTTCGGTTCCGATCTTATTTGGGTACTTGATGGAAAAATTGTACCTGGTACAAAAAATAAAAGAACTATCACTTTCACTGCGGGTGAGTTAGGTGCATCACAAGCTATTGAAGTAGTGCTCACTAAAGGAGAAGGACAAAATGAAAAGCTTAAGGCAGTCATTAAACCAATCTACCTTGATATTATAGTTGAACCACAAACCCGTACTCCTGATTTTTATATTGGTCGAGCACTTCCTAGTATGGGCAGTGTTGTAAATGCAACGGCACTCATTAGTGGGGACAACACACCAGTCTCAGACTTAGTATACACTTGGCGCATTGGTCAAAATGTTATTGAAGGTGCTGCAATCAGAGGTCAAAATCAAGTGTCGTACACCACCCCAATGAGTAACAAAGAGATATTAAGCGTTGAAATTGCAAAAATTGATGGCACTATTATTGCCAAGCGTTTTGTCTTAATCCCCTCTGTTGAACCAGTAATACAATTCTATGAGTTAAGCCCTCTATTTGGAATAAGTAACAAAGTTATTAGTGATTCAATTCCACTTATTGGTAATAGTACTATTATTAAAGCAGAACCTTATTACCTTGACTCCAGGGTATATAACAATCCAGCAATCATCGAATGGAAACTAGGTGGAATTGTAACCAGTAACCAGAGTAAAAACCCTTACGAAATAACCCTGGAACGAACATGGGCTGGTGGATCTACAGGACTAGAATTTCATGTTCGAGACACGAAACAAGTATTACAAGGAGCTAAGGGTTCAACTCGCATTAACTTTTAATCCATGAAACGTCCTCTTTTTATAATAATTGGTGCAGTCATTGTTCTAGTTCTAATTGGAGTATGGGTGTACATTGTGTTCTTCGGTCAAACTACTACCAATCAAGACACCTATGCTAATCTTGGTATCGGTGATACCACTGATCCATCTTATGTAGCACCAAGTGAAAATGGGGAAGAGAAAACTCCGGTCATTGACGTTGCTACTAATCAAAGACTGCGACAGCTCACCACTCGACCTGTAGCAGGGTATCGGGAGGTAAAGACAGACTCTACAGAGACAGTTTTACTATATTACACAGAAAAAGGAACTGGTCATATTTATTCTATTGATTTACAGTCAGGTGAGGAAAAGCGAGTTTCTGCTACAACCATTCCTTTAAGTTATCGTTCTACTATTACTCCTAACGGTTTATTTACTTTAGTTCAATCAAATAATGGTACAAACGCAAGATTTACCCTTGGAACTATTAGTACAACATCAGACATTCTCATCACTGAACCTATTGATGAAAAAATTATTGCTTTTACCAGCACTTTAGATAATAAATTCCTATATGCAGTTAAAACAAACAATAGTGTCATAGCTAAAGAATTTAATCCTGTTTCTAAGACTATAAAAGATTTATTTACTGTTCCATTCCGTGAAGCTGCTATTGTTTGGGGAAACACAGCAACTAGTTCTCACCTCTTTTACCCTAAAGCAAGTGCTGAACTTGAAGGGTTCGTGTATCAGGTAAAAAATAGTAAGAGCACAAGACTCCCAATCGATGGATACGGAGTATCTGTTTACGGAACAGATACTAGTCTTATCTATAGCAAGAAAGTAACTAACGCCTATAAAAGTTATCTTTTTAGTACAACTACACCCGAAGCAATCGAATCGCCGATTGATATCATTCCAGAAAAATGTGCCACTCTTCCTGAGAGTGTCACTGTAGTACTTTGTGCTGGTTCTACAAAAAAACTTGACGGTACCATGCCAGATAGCTGGTATAAAGGAATTGTACCTCTAGTAGACGATTTATGGTCCATCAATACGACTACAGGGACTTTGGAATTATTAAGTGCTGTTACCAATGAAACTGGTCGTCAAATCGATATATCTAACCTCTTATTCAACCATAATGGTTCGCGTCTCTACTTCACCGATTCTAGCAGTCACAACCTTTGGCTGTTTGAACTCACTTCTTTAAATAATCAGTAATTTGTTTATATGCTACATAAATTTTTATTTATACTCACCATTACTGCTATTAACATACCTTCTCTAGTGTATGCAGAAAAAACCTATAAACCGCTAGTAGGTATACCAGGTGTTAATCCAGCTAGTGATTTTGATGGCTATATAAATAGTCTTTACGTCCTTTCCATTAGCATCGCGGCCCTTCTGGCGGTTATAAAAATTGTTATTGCTGGAGTGAAGTGGATGTTAACTGATGTTGTGACAAGTAAAAGTGACGCAAAAAAAGACATTCAAGGGGCACTTATTGGGTTATTGATAGTGCTATCTGCAGTATTGATACTTACAATCATTAACCCTAATCTAGTTAATGTAAATCTAACCCTACCACCACCTAATTAAAAGATCATACTATAGCAAATATGGTAGATTCACTTACCTTGCTTATTTACCAGTTTTAAAAAACCTTCTTGTGAAGGTTTTTTAAAAAAGCCTTACCGATGTTTGCGAATGTAATATTCTTGGGCAATTGAGACAACATTACTAATGAAGAAGTATAAAGCAATCGCAGCAGATATTGTATAGGCAATAACACCAATGAGTACCGGCATAACATATTTCATTTGCACGTGCATATTGCGCATAAAATCCTCTTTAAGATTAGGAGCAGCCCCATCAACTTTAGGTGGTGGAGCAGGCATTGTGAGGGTCACTTGGATGTACTGGGTAATACCTGCCCCAAGCGCGAGAAGAGCGCTTCGACCAGTGATATCAATCATCCCTAGGAAATTCATTGTGACTGTTATCGGTTCGGCTACAAACGAGTAGAGAAGAGCGACATTTATATCTGGGAGAGCAATACCTCCACCCTTTGATACTGAGTAGTATAATGCAATAATAATTGGCAACTGTACAAAGATTAGCGCAATACTCGCAAGGGGATTCATTCCGGCTTTTTTATATACCTCCATCATCGCCTGTGCTTGTTCTTGTCGGTCATCTTTATGCTTTTCTTTAATTTCTTTTAATTTTGGCTCAATCTCACGCATTATTTTCTGCGTTTTAACCGCTTTAATAGATAGTGGTAGTAATATCGTCTTAACTAGAAGTACGGTAAGTATAATTGCTATACCAACGTCTCCTTTTGGTAAAATGTCAATAAAAAAAACCAGTGAGTTGTAGACTGGATCAAAGAAAAATGTGTGCCAAATATAAATAAACATAGTAGCCTATTCTACGCACTTTTACGCACTTGAGCAATTGCGTTCTTTGTTTCTAGCGCAGCTAACTGTCTCGTAAGTGAGCTATATGGTGGTGTAACAATAATAATTAAAATTCCCATAAACTTATTTTTAATTACTTCTGAATATAAAATGGCAGTAATACGTCTTTTAAGAAGATTTCTTTGCACAGCACTTTTGGCTACTTTTTTACTCACTACCACTGCTACCTTACGAACTGTGGATGGGTAATATGTTATTGTAAAATAAGGAAAGCGATACTTTTTTCCTATTTTAAAAAAATAAGTGAATTCAAAACGGTTTAATCGCTCACTTTTTTTAAACATACCGCAATAGTATCACTTCTATCTATAAAGAAAAAAGCTCATTACTGAGCTTTTTTTACCGTGAGCTGTGCTCGTCCTTTCCGGCGACGAGCTAAAAGCACCTTACTTCCGGATGCAGTTTCAGACCGCACTAAAAAACCATGGGTAGTTGCTCGTTTTCGCTTACTTGGTTGATATGTTCTTTTTGACATAGCTGTAGAATTAGTACCTGGGAACTATACAGGAATATATAAATAATTCAATAGGGGAGTGCTTCTTTAACTTTATACACAGTTTATACACAGTTGTTTTTTTTGATTACTAAAATGATATTAAAAAATCCTTTTTTTAATAAAAAGTTTACAGTTTTTTTCACGGCGGTATAATGCAAACCACACACGAGTTTCTATCGAACATGAATTCAATCTCACACTCACCATCAGCAAACAGTATTGTTCACACCGAACAAGTGGATGTAAAACAACTCTGGGATAATGCATTAGTAAAAATTGAACTTTCAATTACCACTGCTAATTTTAAAACATGGTTCCGTGATACGTATATTGTTGCCCTCGAAGATGGTACCGCCACAATTGGTGTACCAAGTGTTTTTGTAAAAGATTGGCTACAAGACAAATTTCATAATATGACCTTAAAGACTCTTCGAGATCTTACTCCACATATTCGAAGCGTTGAATACACCGTTGCTCAACGAACTGATCGTAAGCAGGAATCTACTAAAAATCAGACTATTAATGCTGCTCTACCACTTGAAGAATACTATATAAATAAAAGTGACAATCTTAATCCAAAATATTCTTTTGATACGTTTGTAGTAGGACCATATAATGCTCTAGCGCACGCTGCAGCAAGAACAGTGAGTGAAAAACCTGGTATTACTTATAATCCACTTTTTATTTACGGAAAGACTGGTCATGGTAAAACTCACCTTATTCAAGCAGTAGGAAACCAAATTAAGAAAACTGGGAAAAAAGTGTTTTATGTCACTAGTGAACGATTTGCAATTGATTATTTTAATTCTCTCCAGAGTGGTAGTGCAAATAACTTCAAAGATCGCTATCGACAATATGATGTACTCATCATGGATGATATCCAATTTTTAGCGACTAAAGAAAAAACACAAGAAGAACTTTTTCATCTCTTTAATGCACTTCATGATAATAATAAACAGATTGTTTTTTCAAGCGATCAGCACCCAGCGCTCCTTAATGGAATGGAAGAACGTCTTCAATCACGATTCGCACAAGGAATGATTGTTGATTTACCAGCTCCAGACCTAGAATCTCGGGCTGCTATATTGCGAGCGAAAGCTGCGCAGAATAGTATTTCTCTCCATGATGAAGTAGTTGAGTATCTTGCACAAAGTATTGAAGGTAATGTTCGAGAACTAGAAGGGGCACTCAACACTATTATGTGTCAGTCACAACTTTTAGGGAGATTACTTTCTATTGAAGAGGTACGAACTATTATTAAAAATAATTCCCGACCTCGTAAAACCCTTGCTATTAGTGATGTAGTTGAAAAGGTTTCTCGCTACTATGATATTGAACAAGCAAGTATTTATGAAAAAACCCGTCGTAAAGAAGTGGTTAAACCACGGCAGATTATAATGTACATACTCCGAGAAGATTTTCAGATATCATACCCAGCCATAGGGAAGAAACTTGGAGGAAGAGATCATACCACTGTCATCCATTCTTGTGAAAAAATTAAAGCTGAATTACGAGGAAATAGTGAATTAGAAGAAGAAATTACTCAAGTACGGTTACTCCTAAAATAATTAAAAAATGCCTATACAATAGGCATTTTTTAATTATTAATTGTTTTAATTTATCCCCACAACTTGTGTATAGAGAACCAATAGACTGTTGATTGAGTCAGTATAACTGTAATAAATACCTGAATAATTCGTCACTATATCCACAGTCACTAGCTGTTTTTCCCAACACTGCACAGTTCTCCTCATGTTGTTCTCATTCAAATAGACATTACCCACAGTATACTATTTTTATAACGTCATAAAAAACCAACTAATACGCCACACTTTAGACTTCTTCACACTTCCACAGCACTAATAATAAGGAGTAAAATAGATTATAATATAAATATGGAGATAACTATCCCACACATAATTTTAACCAAAGCTCTCGAGTTAGTAGGGAGGATAAGTACTAAACATATAACACTCCCTGTTTTACAGTGTGTGCGTTTAGAAGCTAAAGATGGGATGATTACTCTGCAAGCAACTAATCTAGAGATTAGTATCGAGATGACACTATCCGGTACTATTACTGAAGAAGGTATAGTTGCAATACCAGCCCAGATTTTTTTACAAAGTATCCAGTTTATTTCCCAAAAAGAAATAACCCTTCGAACTGAAGATCAAGTGTTGCAGCTAGAGACTGCAGGTACAAGCACCTCCATTAAAACATTTATTGCAGATGAATTTCCAAACCTTAGTCAGCTCCAAGGAGAGGAGTTAAAGCTTCAAGGGTCACTATTCTCATTTGGAATCAAGAGTGTGGCGTTTGCAGCCTCACAGACCTCTATTAAGCCAGAGTTAGGAAGTGTTTCTATTCAACAAAAAAAAGAACATTCGCTTACATTTGTTGCTACAGATTCATTTCGTTTAATGGAGAAGACAGTATCTCAAAAAGGATTGGTATTTGATCAATCAATTATGATTCCACAAAAGAATGCGATTGAGTTAGCTCGTATTTGTGATGCGATAGGAGAAGATCCTGTACTTATTACTAATGAAAATCAATGTGCGCTTCGTTTTTCAAGTGGGGTATATGTATCATCTCGTTTGGTCACAGGGAATTTTCCAGATTATGTACAGATTATTCCGAAAGAGTATGTAACATACGTAACAGTACTTAAAGATGATCTGATTCGTTCGTTCAAAAAGACCAATATTTTCTTAAATAAATTTCGCCAAGTATCACTAACTATAACTGAAAGTGATATAACTATTTCATCGCAAAACAATGAAGTAGGCCACACTACAGATACTGTACGAGCAAGGGTAGAAGGTGATGAATTAACCCTTAGTTTTAATCAACAGTACATTATGGAACCATTAAATTACATCAATGATGATTCAGTGAAGATGAGTTTTGCTGGAATTGGTCGAGCTATGGTTATGCAGGGGATGAATGATACAAGTTTGCGGTATTTAGTGATGCCAATGAATAAATAATAGTACTCTTATGGAACAATATTCTGTGCCAAAAAAGATGAGACAAATAGGAGATTTGTTTGAAAAATACCGCACACGAATAAAAGCACCACAAGCGAGTGTGGAAAAAGAGTGTATTAAAGTAATACAAGAAATAACTGGATTTGAAATTTCTAAAACACAAGTGATGTATACTGTTAGTACAAAATCTATTTATTTACAAGTACCAAGTATTTTGAAATCAGAGCTTCGTTTTCACCATAATACAATTTTACAAACATTACAAAATCGATTAGGAAAAGACGGTTGTCCAAATATTATTTTTTAATTTATAGAGGTATTAGAAGCTTCTAAAGATCTTCTTCAGTAACTATTGGTTTTGATTGCTCTAATAATGGTCCAAAGGTATTTTTCTTCCATTCCTCTACACCGTACTCCCAATTAATATACTGGGGGTCCATACTAGGGTTTGCAGGGTAGCCACCAAGTGGGTCATCTTTACTAACAAAATAAAGAATGGAGTGAATATTATTATATAGCGTAGGGAGATCTAATTTATTTTGAGAATCGCCACCTTCAGTATTAATAATTTGTGTTTGATTCTGTACTATTTCTAGTAATAAAGTAGCGTCGATATACTCACCTCTAATGATAGGTTTTATACCTTGGGTATTTATGATAGGTTCAGGAAAATTTTCATCAGGTAATTTTGCTAGTGCAATATCTATAAACTCTCGCCAGAGTGGTGTGGTAATAAGACCAGAGAGACCGCGCATAGTGTCATTATTATTATTTCCACACCACGCACCAACTGCAATATTTGGTGCATATCCCATAATCCAAGCGTCACGGAAATTATTGGTACTACCCGATTTTGCCGCGACATCTCGATTAGAGAAGTTAATAAGTGAATTAGCACCCCAAAGTGGAGTACGAGCGACATTATCAGAGAGTATGTCACTCACCATAGCGGCTACATTTTCCTCTACTACTCGATTAGTCTTAACTTCTGGTTCGGTAATAATCGTTCCTCGATTATCTTCTATTTTAAGAATATACCGTGGTTCTGCTTTGATACCATTATTTGCAAATACTCCATATGCATAGGTCATATCAAGTAGACGAACTTCTCCACCACCAAGTACTAATGTTAAACCATACCGATCTGGGTCAGTGAGTGTGGATATTCCCATATCATTAGCAAATTTTACAGTATTTTTTATCCCGGCTAGATATAGTGTTTTTACCGCCGGAATATTTAAAGACTGTGCCAGTGCATTACGCATACTAATTGGTCCAAGGAATTTATTATTATGGTTATTTGGTGCATAACAAGGAGATTCTGAACTACGACTCCAGGGTTCACATTGTGGAGAAAATTGAGTCGGTACATCAAAGAGAATAGTAGATGGTAAATATCCCTTTCTAAACGCATTGGCGTAGACAAATGGTTTAATGGCTGACCCTGGTTGGCGCTCAGCTAGAGCAATATTAAAATTGCCTTCAACCTCATCACTAAAATAATCACGAGATCCAACCATAACTAATAGGTCACCTGTTTTTGGATCTGTTGCCACTAATCCTGCATTTGAGGCATTAAATTTTTCGGTGTTAATTACTACTTTTTCAGCCACAATTCGCTCAGCTTCTTTTTGTAGTTCCCAGTCGAGTGTTGTAATAACTTTAAATCCTTGTTCAGTTAAAACTTCTTCCCCATACGTTTTTACTAACTGCTCTATAACATACATAACAAAATGGGGTGCTCGGATACCGGTGACTGCTTGTGGTTGAAATTCAACAACAGTAGCTTTTGCTTCTTCATACTCATCGATAGTAATAAATCCATTTAAACGCATTCGATCAAGGACTAATTGTTTTCGATGATTAAGATCATCCCGGTGACTTCCGTAGGGGGAAAGGTATGTGGGGGCTTGGGGAATAGCCGCTAAATATGCTGCTTCTGGAAGAGTTAAATCAGCAGCTTTTTTACCAAAAAACGCTTGCGATGCTTCTTCAATACCATAAATAGTACCTCCGTATGGCACTTCATTAAGATATACTGCCAATATTTCATCTTTTTCTAATACTTGTTCTAATTTGATAGAAAGAATAGCTTCTTTTACCTTTCGGCTCAAATTTTTATCACGATCAAGGATAGAATTTTTTATTACTTGCTGAGTAATAGTTGAACCACCTTGTCCACCAAGTAAGTCTCCATCTTGAAAATTTGCTAATGCTGCTCGAACAATTGCCTTAAGATCTATACCAAAATGATTATAAAACTGATCATCTTCAATAGCGACAGTAGCGTTTTTTATATGGCGCGACATTTCTTCAAATGGGATAATGGTACGACGTACGTCTTGATGTAGGTCGTACAATAAAACTTCACCAGTACGATCGTAGATTTTTGTTGATTGTAAAATCCGCCTTTCCTCAAATGCTGAAAGATCAGGTATATCAAGGGTCGAAATCCAAACTAAAATAGTAGCCGAAACGAGAATGATAATAGCCAATGAAAAGACCAGGATATCAATAATAATTTCTTTCCAATTTTTTCGAAACCAAGAGCGAATTTTCATAAATATAGTTTATATAGCCAATATTAGCATGAGTTGTCTAGACAATTTACTACGAATGTGTGATAGAGTTGTTTCACTATGAGTCTTTCACAAGAACTACAAACGAGAGGGTTTATTCATCAAATAGCTGGTCCTTCACTAGAAGGTATTATTGATAAAGAAAAGCGTACCATATATCACGGTATTGACCCAACTGCTGATTCTGCCCACGCTGGAAATTTTGTCATTTGGATGCTTCTTCGACATCTCGCTCTCGCTGGGCATAAAATCATCTTTTTGGTGGGAGGAGGAACTGGAATGATTGGTGACCCAAAACCAGATGCCGAGCGTCAACTCAAAGATCCAGAAGTAATTGCAATAAATGTTGCTAAAATTAAAAAACAAGCGGAGCGAATTTTTACAAATTGCGACATTGAATTTGTTAACAATATTGAATGGTTGGGTAATGTAACAGTAATTGATTTTTTGCGTGACATTGGCAAACATTACACGGTAAATGAATTAATTAAAAAAGATGCCATTGCAACTCGTTTAGCAAGTGATACTGGGCTTTCATATACTGAATTTGCATACCCTCTCCTGCAAGGCTATGACTACTTACAACTTTTTGAAACAAAAGGCTGCACAGTACAAATAGGTGGTTCTGATCAGTGGGGGAATATTATATCGGGAGTAGAATTGATACGTCGTAAAAAACAGACTGAAGTATTTGCTATTACAGTGCCGTTAATTATTGATAAAATATCAGGAAAGAAATTTGGTAAAAGCGAAGGAAACGCAGTGTGGCTTGATGCAGAAAAAACATCTCCATATCAATTTTACCAATTTTGGCTTAATGTTTCCGATGAAAGTGTAATTGAACATTTAAAAAGATTTACTTTTTTATCGCTTGATAAAATTGCAGAATTAATGGAGGAACTGGAAAACAACCCCGGTAGTCGGTTAGCGCAAAAAACCCTCGCTTTTTCTGTCACTGAAATTGTTCATGGTGAAGAAATAGCACATATTGTTAGTAATGTTTCGGAGATACTATTCGGTAATAGAACCATTGCCGACCTTACCGAAGGAGAACAAGTGGTATTACTAAAAAACGCCCCAGTCTACAGTGCAAAAGAAGGAACGTCATATGTAGATATCTTAGTTGAGTCGAAGCTCGCTTCTAGTAAACGTGAAGCAAAGACATTTATTGAAAGTGGTGCCATTACTTGTAATGGCGAGAGGGTAGATAAAGTTGCTGCGGTAGTGGCACTACCTGAGACAGGGAGTAACTTGCTTCTTGTAAAAAGAGGAAAACGGCAAATGTGTCTTATAAAGATTGAATAAAAAAGCGCCGCAAGGCGCTTTTTTATTTTACATCTCATCGACATCATCAAATGTATCAAAGTCTACATCCTCAGCATCCTCTTCGAGTTCCTCGTCACCTTCTTCCTCTTCTTCCTTATCTTCTTCTTCCTCCTCCTCCTCAACTTCTGCTATGTGACCAAATCCTTCAATTTCCTCTTCACCAACCACTTCCGCCACGTCTCCTACTTCTTCTAATAAATCATCAGCTAACGACGCTTCTTCATCTTCTGGAGTTTCTATTTCTTCTTCCTCATCAGCGATTTGAAAATTCATCATAAATTAAGATAATGGATTATATAGTTGTTTGTATCAAAATTACACGCTACTGACAATCAATCGGTGTGTATCAGTGTTGCTGTTCAATGTATGCCTTAAGAAATAGTAGTGTTACTATCAGTTTCAACATACTTGCGGGGTAGTTTACTAGGAGCGTCGCAATGCCGCAAGTGCTCATCCATAATTACTATCCTATAACTATTTTTGATATTTTCGACCATGGTGTGCGAGGCAGGTAATACCAACCGCAATTGCATCGTACTCATCATCAAGCGCATCTTTAGGTGCCTTAGCGACAAGCCGTTTTACCATATCAATTACGGCTGCTTTATCGCTTTTGCCGTATCCTGTTACTGCAATCTTAATCTCCTGTGGTCCAAAATCATACACCTGACAATTATTTTTTTGTGCCAAATAAATAAGGATACCCCGCACCTGTGCTACCCCCATAGCGGTTTTTTGATTCTGATTAAAAAAAAGAGTTTCTATAGCAAGAGTATTTGGAGTGTATGTTTCTACTAATTTTTGGAATGCTTCCCCAACAATAAATAACCGCCCATTAAGAGAAAGTTTTTTGTCAGTCAAAACGCAGCCGGAGTAAAGTAATTTTTCAGTCCCATTTACTAATTCTAAGACAGCGATTCCTAATCGGTCATATCCAGGATCGATACTAATTACCCGCATGGTCATTCTGGGGTATCGGCAGTGGTGAAGACATTAGTTACGTCTTCAATGTCTTCAAGTGCTTCAATAAATTCAGCTAATTTTTCTCCGGTAGTGTCATCAAGCTCCATTGGGTTGGTTGGAATGTATCCGTCAGCTTTTTTCGTAAAGGCCCAGGCAGCTGAACCAGGAGTACCAAGTGCTAAGCCAGCTTTTGTAAAAACATGACGAACTTCGGGAGCGGTACGGTTATTATTATCAGTCACTGCTTCAATAAGCATCGCGACTCCGCCAGGACCATATCCCTCAAAGAGTATTTGTTCAAGGGCGGCCCCGCCCGTACCACTTCCTTTAGCAATTGCTCGTTCAATGTTATCTTTTGGCATTGAGTCTTTCTTCGCCCGTTCCACAGCTGCTAATACGTTTGCTGAATTTTGGTCGCCACCAGATTTACGTGTCTCCATGGTGATAAGCATGGCATGCTTAGAAAAAACTTTACTCTTCTCAGCATCACTAGCTGCTTTCTTGTGTTTAATTTTTGACCACTTATTATGTCCAGACATAGGTTATTGATTATTATAGATTTTAATATGAGAATACGCTTCTCCGCTCGCTACTCGACCACGCGGAGTACGGTCGAGGAGACCGTGACGAATGAGATAAGGTTCAATAACATCCTCAATCGTAGAGGGTTCTTCGCCAGTGGCGGCGGCGATGGTGTTGAGTCCAACTGGTCCACCACCAAACTTATGGATTATTGCTTCGAGCACCGCTCGGTCCGGTTTTCCGAGACCAAGTGAGTCTATTTCTAAAAGGGTAAAAGTTTTGTCAACAATTTCGTCAGTCAGTGCTCCACCTTCAAGCTGCGCCAGATCACGACAGCGTTTGAGAAGATAATTTGCTGTACGGGGAGTAGCGCGGCAACGTTTTGAAATACGCTCTAAAATCGCTGGTGTGGTTTTTATAGCGAGAAGCTCAGCTGATCGCTTAAGAATTGTAGCAATTTCGTTGTCAGTATAAAAATCTAAGCGGAAGGTTCCACCCGAGAAGCGTGAACGAAGTGGTGAAGAGAGGAGGGAAATGCGTGTAGTAGCCGCCACCATAGTAAACGGCGGGAGCTCTAGTTGCACAGTGCGCGCAGATGGACCTTTACCGATAATAATATCAAGTACACCTGATTCCATGGCTGGATATAGCACTTCTTCAATGCTTTTGGAAAGACGGTGAATTTCATCAATAAAGAGTACATCGCCAGGGGAGAGGTTGGTGAGGATCGCCGCCAAATCACCCACCCGTTCAATGGCTGGTCCAGAAGTAATCTTCATATTAGTGCCGAGTGTCTTGGAAACTAAATTTGCGAGTGTTGTTTTACCTAGCCCTGGTGGACCATACAATAAGATATGCTCAGCGGCATGACCACGCTCACGGGCAGCGGTAAGAAGAATACGGAGGTTCTCTTTAGTTTTTTGTTGACCAATATATTCATCCCAGGTTTGTGGACGAAGGGTTCGGTCAAGACCACTGGCATCATCTCGAGCGATTTGCTTTTTTGTTGGATTTTCCATAGTAATGCAAATAGTATAACAAAAAACACCAGATATAGGGTGTTGGTGTTGACAAAAATATAAACTATGCTAATATAAATAGTAATAAGTTCTCTGTTTTGCCAACCACTTGGCACAAACTGTTTTTGAAGCTATTCCAGACGATAACTCTCTAAGCAACTTGGGTGCGTTGCGAGGGGTTTCTTGGCGCTCACCTTGAGTGAGAGTGCGGAGAACTTTCTTAGCGCGGCATTCACTTTCAATGCGGAAGCTTTGCTTAGAGAGTTATATTTTGGAATGAACGTTATCAAAGATGAGAGTAGCATAATTTGCAAGAAAACAGTCTTGACCATAGACCATTTCACTCATCAAATATTCAGGTGTGTATACGCATTATACAACGTGAGAAAAGAAATCGAGTTCATCTGCTTCTTCACCAGCTAGAGGCTGTGTCGGGGTTATTGCTAAGGGTTTTTTAATAGCTAAATATGGTAACTCAATAACTCGTTCAAGTTCTTGTAGAGAAGTGAGACCTTTAACAACTTTCTCTATACCATCTTCAATCATTGTTGGAATACCTTGTGGTTTAGCGGCTGTTGCAATGATGTGCTCACGAGGGTCACGAAGTACTGCTTCTTCTACAGCATCGTCCATGACTACTCCTTCGAAAATACCTATTCTACCGCGGTACCCTGTTCCACCACATTTCTTACAACCAGTACTTTTATAAATTGTAAGAGGATCTGATACTGCAATTGGATGAGGGTGTCCCTCCATAACATGTGTAATTAGTTGTTTTTCATCAGAAGTAGCTTGGTAGGCTGTCTTACAGTCTGCGCAGAGTAGACGAACAAGCCGTTGTCCAATAATGATATTTATAGAGGTACCCATAACCCGAGGGTCTATACCGAGGTCAATGAGACGAGCAAAACCAGCTACTGCACTGTTGGTGTGGAGGGTACTGAACACTAAGTGTCCTGTCTGAGCGGCGTGGATTGCTGTTTCTGCAACTTCTCGGTCACGAATTTCACCAATCATAATGATGTCTGGGTCCTGGCGAAGAATAGCTCGGAGACCATTGGCAAAGGTGTAGTCATCACCGATTTGTGTTTGTACAATTCCTTCAATTTTATATTCCACTGGGTTTTCGATGGTGATTATTTTTACCCCTTCAGAGTGTACCTCTCGAAGAAATGCGTAGAGGGCAGTGGTTTTACCAGAACCCGTTGGTCCAGTGGTAATGATGAGTCCATTAGGTTTTTTTAACTCCTGGTGCATTACCTTTTCGATGTACGGGTTAAGCTGTATACGATCCATACTAAAAGTGGAGAGCGAAGGATCGAGAAGACGCATAACAATTGATTCCGCAGTCGCCCCGGGAATAACTGAAGAGCGAACTTCAACTTGCCGACTCTCGATATCAAAAGTAAAACGTCCATCCTGCGCTTCTGCTTTAGTGTTGAGTACCATTCCAGAGAGAAGTTTTAGGCGAGACATGAGACGTCCATAAATGTAGCTTTCTATATCAGTTATGTCGTGGAGCACACCATCAAAACGGTAACGGAGTCGGATTACTGATTCCTCTGGTTCAATATGAATATCAGAGGCACCTAATGCAAGCGCACCGGCAAAGATAAGTTCCAAAGTCTCGGAAACTCGCCTCGTGTTATTGATAGAACTGATGCCACGCAATATCTCCGTAACGTCCTCCTTCTTTTTTATGGCATTCATGAGGCGACTAATATCCTCAGTGCTTATCTGAAACACTCCTTTTTTTTCTGCGGTTGAATCGGTGATGTCGGTATATCGACTCCATGCATAGGTGAGACTGGCGGTCGAACATATATAGACCGTGAGCTCATAATGTTGGTTTTCTAGTTCTTTCAGGTACGCTTGTACTTGTGGACTGTTTGGCTGCTTGGCAGCGACAGAGAGTTTGTTTTGGTTTAATTCAAAAGAAGTAATATTAAAAGCGTGCGCTTTTGCTACCGGTATTACTCCGAGCGCTTCTGGATTGATGGTAACACCACGAAGATTAATGTATTCAAAACCAAGGCGAGGGGCGTTGATTTGAACCGTCCTTTCTTCCTCTTGAGTGTAGAGGTCGGTGATTCTACTATTTGAATAGGTATCATCAAATTTAAACATATGCCACATCATACCATGCTAGTTTTACTGTAATTTGCTATTTACGTTCTAATTGTTGGTTGCTATAGTCATTTTATGGAAACGACATATCTCATTAATCAGCCAGTTGATTTTGAGACAGTTATCAATGATATCCTACGCTATTATAAAAAAAATAAGGATTCTTTTTTGGTGCTCGCCCTCGAAGGTGATTTAGGGGCAGGAAAAACTACATTTACCCAGCAACTTGGAAGAGTACTAGGGGTGAGAGAATCTATTACTAGTCCAACATTTACCATAATGAAGCAGTATGCGCTAGACCACACAGATTTTGACAGTCTGGTGCATATTGATGGCTACCGTTTTGAATCGGAGTCAGAAGCTGAGCCGCTCCATCTTGATGAGTTACTAGTTACTCCACGAGCAATAATCTGTATTGAGTGGCCAGAGCGTATTGCTTCGTGTATTCCAGCAGAAGCAGTGATGATTTCTATTACTATTGGCGATAAGGAACAGCGAATAGTACAGGTGACGTATGGAGAGTAGGTGGTCGTATAAGGTAAAAACCCGTATACTTACCTTATGCTGAAACAGACCGAAAAAACTTTAGTGCTGCTTGATGCGCACGCTATTTTGCACCGAGCGTATCATGCATTACCGGATTTTTCTTCTCCTACTGGTGAACCGACTGGAGCGCTATATGGAGTGACAACGATGTTGCTTCGGATTATTGAAGAATTTAAACCACAATATATTGCTGCCTGCTATGATTTACCAGAACCAACCTATCGACATGAAGCGTTTGGTGGATACAAGGCGGGGAGGACAAAAACTGATGATTCCCTGATTAATCAAATCAATCGTTCACGAGATATCTTCAAAGCTTTTGGTATCCCTATTTATGAACGCCCTGGGTTTGAAGCTGATGACATGCTTGGATCTATCGCCCATCTCACGGCTGGAGAAAAAGGACTACGGGTCGTCATTGCTTCTGGTGATATGGATACTCTCCAATGTGTTGATAAAAAACGTGTGCAAGTTTTTACCCTAAAGAAAGGGATCAAGGACACCGTCTTATATGATGAAACAGCAGTAAAAGAACGTTTTGGGTTTGGTCCAAAATTAGTTCCTGATTATAAAGGGTTGCGAGGCGACCCTTCTGATAACATTCCGGGTATTGTCGGAATTGGTGAAAAGACTGCATCGATATTAATCAATACCTTTGGTTCCTTGGAAAAAATATACGCTGCTTTAGAAAAAGACGAGCAGCGATTTATTGATGCAGGTGTTACTCCACGTATCCTTACCCTTTTACGAGAAGGAAAAGAAGATGCGGAATTTTCAAAAATGTTGGCAACGATCCGTACTGATGCACTAGAAACTTTTGTGGTAACAGAAAATGAGTGGAAAGAAAACGCTGACACGGAAGCGGTGGTTAGTTTGTTTAGTGAACTAGGATTTCGAGCGGTGATGGATAGAGTGAAGAAGTTATTTGATGTAGTAGAAATAGATGAGGTAATTTTAAATAAAGACGTAAATGCCAGTGAGCTGGAGGAAGCGAGCATTATGCTTTGGCTTCTTGAGAGTGAACGGACCAATGCTTCATTTGAGGATATTATAGATTATGGTCGGTCATTTTTAGGGACCACCACTTGGAAAGATACAAAAGAAGCGCTTTTTAAAAAAGTACAGGAGGCAGGACTGGAGAAAATATTTATTGAGATTGAACAACCACTCATTCCAGTCTTGGCTAAAATGAAAGCGTTAGGCATTATGCTTGATGTTGCGTTTCTCAAAACTTTGTCAAAAAAATTCCACACGGAACTAACTTCTCTTGAAAAAGAAATATACGCTCTAGCTGGTATGGCATTTAATATTAACTCACCAAAGCAACTGGGTGAAGTACTTTTTGACACGCTTGGTCTTACACCTAAGAATGCTAAAAAAACCGCTGGTGGGCAGCGTTCAACAAAAGAATCAGAACTAGAAAAACTTCGTGAAGAGCATCCAATTATTGAAAAATTATTACGCTACCGCGAACTGCAAAAACTCGTTTCTACGTACGTTGATAATCTTCCACAAATGGTAGGAAGTGATGGTCGTATCCACTCGACACTACTACAGACTGGTGCTGCGACTGGACGTATGGCGAGTAAGGATCCTAATCTACAAAATATTCCAATTCGTACCGAAGAAGGAAGGTTAGTACGTGGAGCATTTATTGCGGCACCAGGATATCAATTGGTTGCTATAGATTATTCACAAATTGAACTCCGTATTGCAGCTATTCTTTCGCAAGATAAAAATATGATTGATATTTTTAAACGAGGAGAAGATGTCCATGCGGGAGTGGCAGCTCGAGTGTTTGGGGTAAAACAAGAAGCGGTGACTCCTGACATGCGTCGTAAAGCCAAGGTGATTAACTTCGGTATTCTGTATGGTATGGGAGTAAATGCGCTGCGACAAAACCTTGGCAATGACACACCAAGAGCAGAAGCCCAAGAATTTTTAAATGCGTACTTCCAAACCTTTACTCGTCTAGCAGAATATTTAGAAGGCACTAAGACGTTTGCTAGACAGCATGGATATACCGAGACACTCATCGGTCGCAGGCGATACTTTCCTGGTATTGCATCAAATATTCAATTCATTCGAGCGCAAGCAGAACGTATGGCAATCAATGCGCCGATTCAAGGTACGGCGGCAGATTGTATGCGTATTGCTATGCTCCGCGTTCATGCGTGGATAGAAAAATTAGAAAAGCCAGATGATGTCCGTATGTTGCTCCAGGTGCATGACGAGTTGGTATTTGAGGTAAAAAAAGGACTAGTACTAAAAATCACAAAAGAAATTGTCTCTATCATGGAACATATTTTGACGGAGGAGGAAAGTAGTGGAGTACCACTTATCGCCACTGCCAAGGTGGGTGAAAACTGGAACCACCTTACGGTAATAAAAATATAAGCTATGTACGTGCTTTTTTTTGGTACTGATCGAAATAGCATCCGTGATGCCGCGACGGCATACATTGAAAAAGAAATGCCGGCAGACGGGACTCTTTCTACTATCGAAGCTGTGGGGTATCAGCCGGAGCAGGTAGCAGATGCTCTTGGTGCCCGTTCGCTGTTTGGCGGCGGTGAATGGTGTATTCTCGACACTCCATCCGCCGACGCAGTGTTTGCAAAAGACGTTGAAAATACATTGATTGAAATGGCTGAGTCGAATAACACTTTTATTATATTAGAAGGACCACTGCTTGCGGCTGTGAAAAAAAAGTATGAAAAGTTAGCAGCAATTCATGAAGAATTTTCTCTAGAGAAAAAAGAGCGGGCTAACCCATTTGCTCTCGCCGAGGCACTAGCGCAAAAAGACAAACGGCAATTGTGGGTGCTACTTCAAGAGGCTAAATTATCTGGTCAACGGGAAGAGGAAATCATTGGGATACTTTGGTGGCAGTTAAAGTCACTACGCTTAGCGAAGAACACTGCTACTGCGGTGGAAGCTGGTATGAAAGATTTTCCGTACAATAAGGCGAAGCGAGCCTTGATGAAGTTTCAAGATGGGGAAGTGGAACGACTGTCGCAATCACTATTGGAACTTTATCATGATGGTCACGCGGGAGTACGAGCATTGGATTTAGCTCTAGAAGAATGGGTACTCTTAATATGAGTTGATAAAAAAGAATTAACGTCACACGTGTTAGCGAATACAGTAAAACCCACTGTCCGCCCAGCAGGGATCGAACCTGCGACCATCAGCTTAAAAGGCTGCTGCTCTACCGTCTGAGCTATGGGCGGACAGTGGGTTTTACTTTTTGAGTAGCGAAACTATACCATGATGACGCGCGAAATCAACCTGATGAAGATTGTAATAAAAGAAATCGGTATGACTATTCTGTCATACCGAACTTCATGAGTATCATCGTAATGTATCATGAAAGAAGATCTTTGAAATTTCGCGAACTGGAGGACCAAGGATAGTTCGGTACGTGACATCATGTTTGGTTGGTATACCAGTTTGTCCGTCAGTACTTACTGCCATGTCATCACCGATAGAGAATCCAATGTGTTGATGCTGATTGCCATCACTGCATAATTTTGGACTCCAAATAATGACCGCGCCTTTTGTAAGGTGATCAATCTGATACCAATTTGATTGCTGCATATCTGCAATCGTCTCAGTCACTGTCGTGTGTACACCGCGGGTACAGAGACCGGTGAGTGTGAGTATCGATGATGCAAAGTAGGCACAAGCAAATCGTCCATTTTCTATCACATCACAGGGGACACCCTCTTTCGTTTTTATAAAAAGACGGAGATATTGCTTCGATCCAACGCTTCCTTCAATCATAGAAAGATACGTGTCAAACAAAGCAATGGGGTGACCTTCTTCAATCAAGATTGTTTCCATGCTGTCTCCTTTGTAAAGAACAAATCGTAGTTTGATTGTACTATTATGCAGACACTTGTCTACAAGCTCGCGACCAAGGTTTTTATTTTATATGATTATTTGCTAGTCTACAGTAACGTGAAATATCTCATTTTAGAAAATATTCGTAGCGCCTATAATGTAGGGGCTATATTTAGAACTGCCGATGGAGCTGGTGTAACAAAGATATTTTTAATCGGATACACACCAGCTCCGACTGATCGCTTCGGTCGGGTGCAGGCAGAAATCAAAAAAACTTCACTCGGTGCGAGTGAAGAAATACCCTGGCAACAGCAAGAAAATATCGAAATGTTGATACTGTCTCTTAAAAAAGAAGGGTATACCGTCGTTGCTGTCGAACAGGCAGATAATGCAATTATTCTTCGAGAATTTACCGTTCCAAAAAAAGTTGTATATATACTCGGCAACGAGATCGATGGAGTGAGTAGGGGAGCACAAAATTTAGCCGATATGGTGGTAGAAATTCCCATGCTTGGGAGTAAAGAATCACTCAATGTTTCAGTCGCCGCTGGTATAATCCTCTATCATGAACATACTACATAGTTGGATAAGTAGATGGTTGCTTTCCGGAGTACTTTTGGGAATAGGATTTATGTTTCCGCCCACCTGGATACTGGGTCTTGTTGGTGCGATTTATTTTCTGTATCTCTTGCAGCAAGACTTCCTATTCTGGAAAAAAATGCTTGGTGCTTGGTTGGCCTGGACAATCAAAGTGGCATTTTCAGTTAGTTGGATGTGGAGTGTTTACCCAGTAGAATGGTTACCATTAGAGCTGAGTGATGTGCAACTGGTAGTAATTGGTTTTTCTTGGTTTATGACTGCTGTCACCGCTGGTATGGGAGTACTTTTTTTGGTTGGAATTAGTGAATTGTTGCATCGGAAAACTGATTTACCACGATGGTCATATTATGTACTATTATACCCACTACTTTGGGTAATTGCCGAATCAGTAGGATCAGTCATTTTCTCAATCTTTTTTTATGGTCCTGGTGGCACAATAGGATCAGCGTTTAGCTTCGGGTATGTTGGGTACTTACTTGCACACCATGAAGGATTGTTATTCATTGCGAAAGTTGCTGGTGTGTATGGACTGACAATTAGTTTGCTGTGCGTCGCCGGGGTGTCATTATGGTGTCTCGAACAATATCCGAAATATCGCTATGTAGTGCTTATCACTGTGGTTATGTTGTCAGGGAGTAGTTTTTTATTTATCCCTGAAATAGTGATTCCAGCTACAAATGCTACTTATTCAGTGATTACAATCGACACCCACTTCGATGCTAATACTGTCCGGACTGAAGCGGGAAGGAAACAAGCTACTGAAGGGCTCGAGGCTGCAATGGAAAAGGCATTAGCAAAAGATCCAGACTACATCATTCTACCTGAAGACAGTCGCTATTTTGATCAGACTGTACCGTTGAGTACAACAAAAGCTAATTTCAAAAAAAAATATTCTGAATCAGACGTGATTATTGTTGACAGTGGTAGATCGGTATACAACAAAGAAACAGTACTGCAAGCGTTTATATACAACGGGTCGGAGAATCCTGTAGAACGGTATCATAAGCAGTATTTGGTGCCACAGGGGGAGTTTATACCAAATATCTATCGCATTCTTTTCCAGTTGGTTGGATATAGTGGATCGCTAGAGTATCTTTCTGAAACTATCTCCTATCGTGTTGGTCCGTGGACGAGTCAAAAAGAGGCTGGAGAAAAGACCCCAGGAATACTTTTTTGTTTTGAAAGTTTTGCTCCTCGAGGTATAAAAACACTAGTGGAAGAAAGACTACAAATGCCGTTTGTGGCACACATTGCATCACACGCATGGTTTCATACTCCCTACACACTCTGGTCACAAATGGAGTTAATGCTCCAGGTACAAGCGGTGTGGAGTAAACAGTATATGGTCAGTGTCGGTAATATGATGTCAGGAAAATTGTATACTCCGGATGGTTCGATTGAAGAAATGGAAGTTATTGAAAAAGGAGAAGGGTGGGAAATGAAGCAGGTGTATATTCCGATGTAGTAACCTAATTTTATACTATGTTAGTGTTGCCAGTATCGTTCGTACTTCATTAGCATCACTCCACGGTGTTTTTGTTCCCTGTGGACCCATAATATATGGGTCGGTGCCTTTGCCAGATATGAGTACATAACTATGCTGCGGAGCAATTGCAATTGCGTGTGCAATTGCGGTGTGACGATCCATAATAATTTCAACCGGAGCTTCTTCACTCATGCCGTTACGCATTGCTGTGACGATTGCGAGTGGGTCTTCATCATACGGGTCTTCAGTAGTAAGGATAATTTGATTGCAAAACTTTTCCGCGATAGCTCCCATTTCTGGACGTTTCCAAGTATCACGACCACCACCGGTATTACCGAGCACACAGACTTTATATTGGTTTGGAAAGGCTTCATAGAGTTTTTTTAGTGAATCAGTCGTATGTGCATAATCAACCACTGCGGTTATTTGTTTTTGTGCTTCTACTGGTGGGGTGAATTGTTCCACTCGGCCGCGCAGTGGGGGGATGTCTCGAAGTGCTTCAGCAATGGTGGTAAGAGACACCCCAAATGCGCGCGCCATAGTGATGGCGGCAAGAATATTGTAGACATTAAAAAGTCCAACGAATGGTACACGAATGGTGGTGCCGTCAATGACAAAACTGACACTGTCTTTGTGGAGTGAATAAAGGGTGAGGTCTTTAAGAGAATAGGGAAGTTTTTTTTCAACAGAAAAGTGTAAGAAATCTTGCCCATGTTCATCGTCGATGTTAGCAATCAAATATCGCGGTCGTTTGGATGATTCTGCAACCGCAGCGGCAAGTGAAAGTTTTGCCTGTTTGTAATTTTCGAATGAACCGTGCGACTCAATGTGCTCCGGAGTAAGATTCGTAAAAATGAGGGCATCAATGTCGATGAAGCGATGGCGATATTGGCGTGCCCCTTCGGAGGTCATTTCGATGACGGCATGGGTACAACCAGTAGCGACGGCATTGCGGAGAAATTGTTGCACAAAGAATCGACCAGGCATTGTCATCTTGAATAAGTTTGGTTCAGCGTGCCCATCGATAGAAAATTGGATTGTGGAGAGTGTAGCAACTTTTTTTCCATCAGCACGGAGAAGATGTCCGAGTATCTCGGTGGTAGAAGATTTTCCTTTAGTACCAGTAACGGCGATGACGGTGATGTCTCGTGAGGGGTGGCGGTATTTGATGGCACCAACATACGCTAGGAAGAAGTGGTAATACGGTTGTAAGAAACGAAAAATCTGTTTCGGTAAAAATCTTTTTATTAGGTCTCGTATAGTGTCCATGATGTAAGTATATGATGGTTCAAGTGTGATTGCACGTTGATAGGATCGACAATTTATGTGTACAAAAAGTAGTTAAGATTAACGTAAATAAGTTATCATAGGGGAATAAGCTGATATTTTATTTATCAAACCCGTTATTTATGACATTTATATATAAAGCACCAATCACGCTATTGATACTGACGTTCTTAATATCATCGGTATTTGGAACAAGTAGTATTGCACATGCGGCCCAACGTCAATCATGTCCGCTCCATAGTGACGTACAAGTGCAGATTGGGACTGCGGATGAGGTCACTGTTTCAGTAGAAAAAACATATACGACAGAGATAGTTTTGAAAAATCAGAATCCTTACTTTATGCCGGGTGTGCGAGTTGCGGTTGCTTTGTTTTCGCCAAATGATACCGCTACTCCGCTGTATTGGCGAGTTGGTGGGGAAACGCAACTACTATCACCATATGGTGAAGTCACCCTGTCACTAGAATCAAATGCTGAGGCTATACCAGCTGGGGAATATGTACTCAAAGCCTTTGCGTTTCAAGGAAATGAGACCGACCTCCTCGGGGAGGTATTCCGTGATGCCGAAAAAATAGAAGGAATATCGCTTAAAAAAATTTCTGCAGCAACGATAGAAATTTCTCAGGAATTATTTCTCGATGGAAATAAAATTGTAAAAAACATAGCGTTGCCAGACAGGCACACCCCATCACTGCGGGTTGAGACAAAAAATCTCAGCCTGGCACCAATATTAGATGCAAAATTAATCAGTATGGTAAGTCTAGGAAGTATTCCTTTAGGGGGAGCAGTGGTAGGAAAAGCGTATGACAAAACGACATTACTACCAAACTTTGCACGAATTAACGATTTTTCTACGCAACCTTATGAGCTTACTGCTTCGGGGATAATAGTCTCAACGTTGGTGGATGATATACGTTTTATGCCAATACAGAGTACTGTCTTTACCATTGAGAATGGAGGTACAGATTTGTCTTGGCCATACATCTCCAAAATTGGTTTCTCTGCCTATCCTATAGTGGCAAATAGTGAGATAGCTTCCTGCGTTAGCTATGCGGGAGATTGGGGTCAGTTAGATTATTGGCCAGAACTACTGCAAGGATCACTTACTATTACCGACAAAGATACGACACTTTTTTCTGAGGCATTCTTTAGTGATGAATCTTCAGTAAATAATTACTTCTCATTTACGCCAGAGATCAACCTTAGTACCTTTGATATAAAATTTAGTGTTTCCAACCACCGACTTAATACGGTCATAAAAGAGGGAACACCAGAACAAATGGAAGCACAGATGCGCAGTAATTTGATAGTTGCAGATGAGAAAAAACTTTCGGTAGTATGTGCCGATGAACCGTGTGGAATAGATACGTTGTCAATTCCAAAAAAAGAGTCTTCAGAAAACGGTGATAGCTTTTACCAATCATTCTGGTTTTATATTGCAGTTACTCTAGCAGCCACTCTACTTATGTACCTACTACTACGCCGCCTAGAACCTGTTTCGAAAGAAGATTTTACAAGGAGAAACCCGGATGAACTTCAATAAAAATAGCGTATGACAACACATTCTATGACAATAAAATATTTCGGTCTCTCTGTCATTGGAGCAATACTATTATTCCTCTTTAGTTTTGGCCAGCCGACGCCAGTTTCGGCGGCGGAATTAATTACCCTCGTAACCGATAAACCGGCATATGTTAATGGTGAGACAGTTACTATTTCCTGGTATATCAACACACCGACAAAGAATTGTATTATCACTGGACCTGATCTTACTAAAGCGATAGAACCAGCAATTATTGATACCACCGCGCTTCCAGTGACTGGTGAGTATTCTTATGTCCCACCGAACGATAGTACAATCGCCTTTAATCTAAAATGCGAAAAGTATGTTCCTGTGACTGTAGTGCCGGTAGTGCCAGGCGTGACAACGCGGATTGATGGAAGTTTTTATGACGTAACCAAATATTTTGACGAGGCGCTTGGTGGAGCACTGTCCACAGTTGTCAGTTGGACTTCTAGTAATGCAACACGGTGTTCAAACGTTATCTACCGGTCAGCGGCGACGGGAAATGTCTGGACCACGGTACCAATCGAGGAAGATGAGGAGTACATTAATCGTATGGGTACCGCGGGTTCAGTTAGATTTGATGGTGATCCACGATTGATTACTGAGACGACTAATTTTTCTGTCGGCTGTTATAACGATAATGAAGACCCTGTCACTTCAAGTTGGAACTCTAAATGGATAACGGTAAATGCCATACCGGTTGAACCGCCGCCGGTTTCTGTTAGTATTTGGTCTTCAAACACTTCTCCAGTGTACGCTGATGCAGTAAGTGGCTATGCAACAGCAAGGATTAATTGGAGTGCGTACAACGCTGACGCTTGTGACGAACGCGCTTACAGGATGGATGGAACAGAAATCGCTGTTCCAGGATGGAGTTTTTACAGTACTACCTACAGTGGTGGTTTGGATACAAAACTAGCTACGACAACTAAATTTACGTTACATTGTTGGCGCAATGCGAGAACATACAATTCGACAGTGTATCCAGCGTCTTCATCAACCAAAGAATTGATTATGGAGGTAGTAAACCCAGATGGAGGACCAATGGGTGAATGGGACCGTTCTGATCCTCTACTCATTCCCCCAGTTACCGTTTCTGCTATTACCACACCAAATCCAACCTATAGAGACGCATTGACAGGAAATGCCGTAACTGCGGTAAGCATTACCGCTAATAATGCTAGTTTTTGCTACTTGCGATCGTACACTGATAATGATGGTGATGGTGTGTATACCAATGAATACACCTTGAGTGGCTGGACGAGAACATCTACAAGCAATAGATTAGCTGGTAATTACGTAGGCACAATTCCGATTAATATCAAAGTGTCTTCAAGATTAAGTATAGAGTGTATTCGTGAATATGATTTGCTGTATGGAACAGCAGAGGATAAGGATAATGGCATAGAAGAATTTAGTTTGATTGTAGAGGTACTCTCTCCAGCTGAACCCGCACCAGATCCAGTAGTTTATCTGTACAGCAATGCGGTCAGGGAAACGGCTGCTGATATCTGGACAAAGAAGACAGACTTCAGTGGCTTTGTCGGTGTGTCTGGTACTGGTCATCTGTACGGCTCTCAAGGGGCAGGATTAGTCAACCGTATAAGTTTCCCCTTTACGCATCCATATGGAGAATCTAATGCGTATGACGTCTGGTTACAGTACTGTAATAACGTAGTTCCGGATGGGCATATTGGTATGTCGATTGCTGCTGATGATATAAATCATGTCTATTTCAATGATAAATATTTAGGCTCTTCATATGATTGGCGTCAACTTAAATACTACACTCCTCCCCTCAAGTCAGGGTGGAATGTTATTGCAGTCGAGGTAAAAGACACTGGTGGATTTGCTGGCTTTTTAGCGGCTATGAAATGGACGGGTGGGTCGATAGTGAGTGATGCCAACTGGAAGATAAATAAAACTGAAGAACCAGGTTGGCATTCATTGTTATTTGATGATAGTAGCTGGGCTAATGCTACAGAAAAAGCGACATATGGTGCTTACCCTTGGTATACAGGCGTAACTGGTTTCCCTACTGACATCGGCGCTCGTTGGATATGGACACCAAATAATTATTATGGTGATACTGAATTATATCTGCGATATTCATTTTATGTTGACCCGGATGATTTAGTCGGTGATGGGACTGTCCGAATACACACGCTATATGATGATGACGGCACTGTACTTGGTACACACCAATTACCAGGGGAAACTATCGCACCGATCTGGTGTAATGCCGCTCCTCAGGATCGCGTTAGAATTGCTTCGTCAGTCATATTACACGACCAAGATACGGTGACACTAGAGTGTACTAATGGTACAGCGAAAGACAATTGTCCAATTAATAGACTTTATTTTGGAGCTGGCAATAATGCTAGTGTGGTGGCGAGAATGGATCCAGTAACAGAGAGAGCGAAAGTACAAATGCTCTGGTTTAGTGAGAATACCACCGCGTGTAGTGCATTGTATGCATATAATCCGATAACCGATACTTACCTTGGATATGTGGATGGTACTGGATACGCTTCCCATTTCCCTGCAGCATTGAGTGTCTCAACTTCAACTCGGTACGAGATTAGTTGTGGCCGTCAAACAGATACAAAGAAAGCTGTAAGTAAAGTAACAGTAACTATTCCATTTAGTTCTATTTATAGCGTTTCCACACTTATATTTACTGGAGAATGTATCGATGATGGAAACTTTGGTAGTCCCTATGGAACAATGATTTCCGCTCCTCCTGGCTACGGTCCTGATGATGATGGTATTTGCGCTCCAATGGTTGATCTCTCCGCCTACGAACCATCTATCACTAAAAATAGCACTAATAATGTTGATGGTACCTACGACCTCTCCGCGCTCATGATAATCCAAAACCAATCATATAACGGTAGTGGAGCGTCACTTCCGGTAAACAGTGCCATTTCCTATATGGCAATCCTCGATATCATGGACGCCCATGGATTATCCAATGTTGATTCGGCAATTGGCATATTTAATGGTAGTTTAGTTGCACCAAGTTATACTGACGTCCCGGTACAATCATCGACACTCACGCAAAGTCTCGGTACTGTACCATTCGGTACACATACCCTCTGCGCTCGGGTGAACCTCGACGGCTCGCCAAATTACGCGGAGGCAAATCCTGATGTGAGTAACAATACGCAATGTTCCGAGATAACACTCCCAGTACCAGAACCACCAATGAGTATCGATGCTGACCGAAAACTAATCAGACAAGGGCAATCAGTTGAAATTAACTGGGCGGTAAACGTCACCTATCAACTGCAGTGTACTGTGCGTGGTCCAGGCGGGCTTACCGAAAGTTTTGACACGCAAATCGTCGGGTCAGACTACACTGATTCATCCACTACTGGCCTACTTACCAGTACCGGGATCTATCAACTCCAGTGTACTGAGCCAATCACAAATACGGTCTTCTCTAGGGAGGTACGAGTAGAGATGGTGCCAAATGTTGAAGAAATATAATAAAGAAAAACCGAGTGCGAAGCACTCGGTTTTTCTTTATTTAATTTGTTTTAACGCTTGTGTGACAAGCGAGTTTATGGTGGAATCCTCTGTGGTCAGATTGAGTATTGTTTCGCGCGCGGTCGCTATATCGTACCCCAGTGAGACGAGGGTATCGATAGCGTCTGTTTCGATTGCACTCAGATGATCTGTCGGAGAGGAAATGGTAACTGGAAGATTACCCAGTTTACTATGCAGGTACTGCACAATATTTTCAGCAGTTTTTTTACCAAGGCCTGATAGTTTATGGAGATATACCCCATCATTTTTTTGGGCGGATTCAATGAGGAGGGAGGGAGTAGCTTGGGTGAGTATTTGCAAAGCTGATTTAGGGCCGATTTTAGGGATGTTGAGTAGTAGTTCAAACATTATGAGTTCAGCCTTTTCTGGAAAACCGTAGAGATCAAGTGCTGTTTCTCGTACCGCGAGATAGGTGTGCAGGGTTATGGTACTTCCTTCGATGAAGTGGTTTTGCAGGGTGGGACAACCAACTGCATAGCCAATACCATGGACGTTTATTACTAGCCAATTTTCACCGATAGCATCGATAGTTCCAGTAAGACTTCGTATCATACCTCCTATTGTACCTGAGGATAGTACATAGTTCAAAAATAACTCGGAAGCAGGTAGGGTGGGAGCCCCTTGCCTTTTTATCACTCCTACGGTACAGTAGGCTAACTTTAGATAAAGAAATTGTATGGCAATTACCAAAGGAGCAGAAAAAGCATATCGTCAATCAGAGCGCAAGCGCGTGTATAATATTCGACGCAAAAGCGACATGAAAGACGCCGAGAAGGCGATTACGAAAGCAGTTACCGCTGGTGATACAGAGAAAGCTAAAAGCCTCTTGCCAGCAGCGTATAAAGCGATTGATAAAGCTGCTAAACGTGGAGTTATCAAAGACAACACTGCATCACGTAAGAAGTCACGCATCACTGCTCGCGTAAAGAACGCAAAATAAAAAATGACCGACTCCGTAGAGTCGGTCATTTTTTATGTATAAAATAACGAACAATAAATTAGCAGTGAATTTTGTTCATGGAACAAAAAAGTTCTGTGGTATTCTTTTCTTTATGATACGTACATATAGTACTGCGCGTGGAAGTCAATTAGTTCTGTATGGTATGTTACTAATGGTTGGTTTCTTATTACTGTATTTGAGTACTGCTCATTTTTCGGTCATCCCTAAAAATGAGATTTCCCCAAATGAATTTTCCGCTTTTCTATTAGGCTGTTTTATTACAGTTCTTTCGACTGTTGCATTAATCGCTTTCCCGACAAAAAAAGTTACCATCGACGGACTGGCTAAAAAATTCTTTATCCAAGAGACAGCCTTTGGACGAACAAAAATGAAGACGATAGACTTTGCTACTGTAGAAAAGGTAGGACTATCAGTGTTTGGCATAGAAACGGGCTCTCGAATCTATGACGTAGTACTGACATTAATAGATGGAGAAAAAGTGCAGTTATTTTTTAGTACGTACACCAGAGGTGCATTCGTGAGAAGTGAGATGGAAAGAAGAAAGAGGGAGATAGAAGAAATATTAGGAGTATATGGGCGGTCGTTATCAAAGGACGAAGTAGACACTATTCTTTTGCGAAAGTAAAAAGTCTTTTCAGCCGCTTACAAAGCGATTGATAAAGCTGCTAAACGTGGAGTTATCAAAGACAACACTGCATCACGTAAGAAGTCACGCATCACTGCTCGCGTAAAGAACGCAAAATAAAAAATGACCGACTCCGTAGAGTCGGTCATTTTTTATTGACCTTTTTGCATACCCCAGCCACGACTTCCTTGCTCGTGACCACCATTTTGTTTTCTAGAACTTGTTTCTTGATCATTGGCGATTACGTTTTGATAATCAACTACTGAAATATATTTCGGTACGTACGCTTCCCCCCGCTGTGTCAGCTGTCTCGTGAAAGCACGCAAATGGTTTTGTGAACCTCTAATGAGATTTTCATACACCAGAGTGATGTCTTGATTGTCAGATTGTACAAGTAAATCTTGGAGATCTCTAATGTCCAGATCTTCGATAATTGCACCAACAATCAAAGCATCTGTCTCAGACTTGATTCCTTCTGTGATGAGTGTGTCATATAACTCTTGAAGAGAACGATTGGTAAAGACACCAATCGTATCATCGGTCACTGGATCCTCCAGTCTGTATTTCAGAAGTAAATCGCGCACTGCTTCTGTGTGTGTTTGTTCACTCTGTGCAATATTGCTAAAGATCTTGAGACCCCATTTCTCGTAAAGTGTCTGGTAAACATCACGGGCTAGTTTTTCTTCTTCTCTCATTAAAAGAAGTCCCTCGCGCTCTTTTAAGGATAGTGTTTCAGAGGGAAGGGCAGTGATACTTGGTCGCAGTGAAACAAAATCTTCTGCTTTTGGATTTTCATTCAGGATTCGTTCCTGTGCTTGATTAGTAATTTGGATTGCGTCTAGTGAGTCTTTAGTGGTGAAGGCACTTCCGGCAGCGAATCCACCAAGGAGAGCGACGAGAGTAGCAATGAGAATAGTTATGTTCATAAGGTTTTTTATTATGGTACTGTTAATCGCGCGCAAGCGCCTTTAATGCTTCTTCAATTTGTGCTTCCCGTTCAGCTTTGGGTAGTGTCTGGCATAAGTGGATGTGATTAAGCACAAATTGTTCACTAGTACGCTTGAGTGCTGAGCGCGCTGCTTTGATTTGCGAAATAAATGCTTTGCAATCGCAGACATCACCCGTTTCGAGGGTGTGTCGCAACGCATGAACTTGTCCCTCAGCCCGACTGAGTCGATCAATGAGGGCTTTTTTTTCTTTTGTTGTTTTCATGATGACAGGATGTGGGAGTAGATGACAGGTTGACAGTAATATACCCCCTAGGGTATATTATCACGCATGAGATTTTATACAAGTTTACAAGTGAAAACGGGTATTGCGATGGTGACGGGTATTGCTGTTGTGCTTGGTGGCAGTCATTTTTTATCAGCCAATGAACCTACTATGGAACATGGCGTAGTTTCTACTAGTGCTAGTGCTGCACCACTCATATACCTCAGTACGAGCACCGTTCCTGTACGGGTATCGGGTGTGGTTACTGCTGCTGATAGTGCCGTTATCTATGCGAAGACCGCTGGAGTCATTACTGCATTGCCAGCCAAAGAAGGAGCAGTGGTGACAGAGGGGCAACTGATAATGAAACAGGCGACTCCAATCGCTGACGCGCGCGTAGTACTCGCTACTGCTGAGCGTGAACTGGCAGCAACACAACAAATGCAAAATACCGAAGTAGCAGCAGGCAAAGCGACACGGGCAGAAGTGTATAGCTACTCGGCGACTGAGATTGCCTCATTACGAACAATTGGAAACAATAGCCGGACCGACGAAGTGTCACGGGCTCTTACGGTAGCGATAGAACAAGGGTTACTCACGGCTATTAGTGCCGTACAGTACGTGGATCAAAACCGTTCTCTTTTTGATGCTGAGGGGATGAAATTATATGATCAAGTGGTAACAAATATATACGGTTCAATTCCAAATTATTTCAGTAATAGCATCATGAGAGGACGTTTGGTAAGTGAAAACTTACAGGAATTGCTACAAATAGTGCGAAACACACCAGAAGCTACTCTCGACACTTTGGTCGTGCTCGGTACACTAACTACTGCGCAACTTCATACTTTGCAGCAACTGTTTGCTACCGGTGAATCTGACGTATTTGATCGTCAGTCGACATATGTTACCGAAGGTATACGTACGCAATATCTGACAGAGCGACAATCGGTTTTAGCAGTAGAACAATCACTGCTCACTACAATGGCAACCTTTAAACAGGTGACTGATGGTATCTATGAAGATACGGTTGGTCAAAAAACCAATGTCGCTATTACATTGATTGATACCGAACTTGCGCTTTTACAGGCTCGGTACGCAAAGATTATTTCAATCCAAGCAGAAAAAGTTTCCCGAGCGGGTGAAGGAGTGGCAATAGCAGAACAATCACTTGGCTATATATCCGCACCATTTGCTGGTACCGTCGCTACGGTACTCGCTGCTGTTGGTGAGTATGTATTTCCTGGTACACCACTGTTTCACCTGGTTGGGAGTGGTGCACGGGAATTGAAAGTCACTATTCCAGTTGCAATAGTGACTTCGGTTCAGGTTGGCCAAGAGTTTCGCATTGATAATCAAGTCGTGGGAAAGGTCATCCGAGTCAGCCAGGTTTCTGAAGGAGGAAGTGGTATGGTAATTATTGCACTCAGTGGAGAATTGTCGACACTCGTGGGAACCAGTCTTTCTGGTGATCTCGTGACTACGCTCGAGGGAGTGTTTGCTGTACCGCGGGCACAGGTGTTTTTTGATATGGATGGTCCATATATTATCTATGAAGATGGTGAAGAGTCTCGGGTCACGATTGTGTATGATACCGGTGTGCTATTTTTTGTGACGGTCCAGCATGAAAAGTATGTGCCACTTCGTGCGGCTACTAGTATCAGTCTATAGCGTATGTCACTTTCAGATGTAAACATTGCTGGGCGAATTAGTCATTTTTTTGCGGTGAATCGAGCGTTGTCGATACTCCTTCTTGTCGTATCATTGGTGTTTGGATTGGTCTCATTCTTCCTTACTCCCAAGCAGTACAATCCTGAGATTGTGAGACCAGCTTTTGCCGTGGCGATTCAATATGAAGGAGCAACAACGGAATCTGCAATTGACCGAGTGGTCTATGAGCTTGTCGAAAAAATAAATGTGGTGCCGGGGGTTGATGAGGTCTACACGGAAGTGCGAGACGGTGCAAGTATTAACACGACGGTTATTTTTGCAGTTGGGTACGATGCCACAAAGGCCAAGCTTGATCTGCGTTCGCAGCTTGAACAACATAGTTATCTAGCGCGCGGCAATATCACGCCACCGCATATTATTGAAGTGAATCCAGAAACAATCCCAGTGCTACAGATTGTGTTTGGTTCAAACACACTGTCGATTACTGATTTGCGGAAGCAAGTGGTGACACTTTCTCAGACACTGCTGTCTGTACCGGATGTGAGTGAAGTCTCTGTACACGGTGGATATGTACCAGCACTAGTGGTGGAAGCAGATCCGCTGCTCCTCACTAGTAATAAACTGTCATTCGATTCGTTGATTGCTGCGCTCACAGCTAGTCAAGTACGTTTGGTAACTGAAGGGGTGCGCAGTGCGCCGTATGCGATAGATGTTGCTTTTGACGGTCTGGTTAGTACTCCTGAAGAAATTGGCAATATATTGATTGCTAATACTGTGCGTGTTCGTGATGTGGCGCGGGTGTATGAAGGGGTGAGTGGTGAACGGTCCTACGTCATATATGGAGATACAGAGAATCAAGGGGAAGTGGTTATGCTTTCGGTAGCAAAAGTTGAAGGGTCAAGCGCCCCCATAGTGACTAAAGAATTTCTTCTCGCGCTTGATGAAAAATTATCAGATCCCGCGTTTGCGGAATTGAGTTATGTCGTGGTAGGGAACGATGGGGTGACAGCGGAAGCAGAAATATTCGGACTCACCAAAAACCTTCTTTCTTCAATCGTCATTGTAGCGATAGTGTTGATACTGTTTCTCTCAGTGCGAGCAGCTCTAGTGGTGCTCGTCGCTATCCCAGTAACATTTCTGATTGTATTCGGATTGGGCTTATTGTTTGATCAGACCATCAATCGCATCACGCTCTTTGCGCTTATTCTTTCGCTTGGGCTTTTGGTCGATTCAGCTATCGTCGCAACGGAAAATATATACTCACATCTCAAACGCTGGCACCTTGAACCAAATGAAAGAACCAAAGAGCGAGTGATAGCATCAGCCATTGATGAGATTGGGGTGGGGTTACTTCTTTCGACTATCACTTCAGTGATTGTGTTTTTACCGATGAACTTCATTACGGGGATGATGGGTCCATACATGGGTCCTATTGCATTTTTTGTACCGATGGCACTGATTATTTCATTCCTCGTGGCAATTGTAGTAACCCCATTTGTCGCTAGTCATTTGCTTCATGTTGGTGATGCTACTAATCGAGTAACTGAACTATTTTCACGTGTCATGCAGAAAGTGACAACTACGTACACCCAATTACTAAAAAAAATAGTATACACTCCAGTATTACAAAAACGTATTCTCTACACTGCGTTGCTAGTTTTTTTAGTTTCGCTCATCTTACCGATAACTGGTTTGGTCCATTTTCAAATGTTGCCGCGCGCGGATCGAGATCAATTTTATGTATACGTAGATTTACCAGTGGGTACCGATAGAGAAACAACCAAAGATATAACCGAAGCAATATCTTCAATCATACTTGAACTTGAGCAAGTTATTAGTACCCAGCAATTTATCGCAACACCGCCAATCCTTGATTTTAATGGGATGTTTAAGGGTGCGCAGCTACGTGATCGGTCACATCAGGCTACGATGCGAGTGAATCTCACCACAACAGCAGAGAGAGATGAAAGTTCTACGATGATTGCTTCAGCGGCACGTGCGGCAATCACTCAGAAAAGGTCTGACATTGCACCGGCGGTGCGCTTTATGGAAGAACCACCAGGACCACCAGTACGGGCGACATTAGTAGCAAAAGTGAGTACCGAATCAGTGCTCACACAGCAGGAGACAGCCTCCATACTAGATACGTTTTTTGCTTCTATCGAAGAGGTAGTTGACGTCTTTGTGAGTGATGAAGCAATTGTTGGACGGGTCGAATACGATTTTGACTATGCTGCCGCTGCACAATTAGGGGTATCACCGCAACAAGTAGCTACGGTACTTAATATGTTTTCTGGTGCATATGAAGTAGCTGAATTGCTCGGCGCTCAAAATAGTGAGTACACTCCAATTACGCTAGCACTGCCGAGAGCGTATATGCTCGATTCTAATTTCATTGATACGGTGACGGTGCAGAATGAACGCGGTGAAGCAGTGCCACTACGTTCTGTTTTGACGGTACGTTACGCGGCACGACCGAGCGCAGTGTATTTAGAAGATGTTGAAAAAGTATCGTATGTAACGGCTGAAGTGGAAAACAGGTCAATTGTGTACGTAACAATTGAAATTATGCAAAAACTTATTACCGGTCAACTTTCCGGATACGAAGTGATAGCGTGGAATCTTTGGGGAATGGAGTTGAGTAACGATGGAGGAGAACATATTACTCTCTTGTGGGGTGGAGAATGGGAGATGACACTTGAAAATTTTCGCGACCTTGGTATCGCCATGGGCGGTGCACTCCTTATGGTGTATTTGCTACTTGTAGCGCAGTATAATCGTTTTAGTACCCCGGCGTATATTTTGGTGACGGTACCACTTGGAATGGTCGGTATCTTGTGGGGATTCTTCTTGCTTGATATAGGTTTTGACATCTACCTAACTGCTACCGCACTCATTGGATTTATAGCTCTTATTGGTATCGTGGTTAACAATGCGATTATGTATCTCGAGTATGTTGAGCAGGTAGTGGCAACTGGCGCAAACTACCGCGACGCGCTCGTAGCAGCGGGGGAGGCACGCTTGCGACCAATCCTCCTCACCTCCCTTACCACTGTGCTGGGCTCACTCACCATTGCGGGTGACCCAGTCTGGTCCGGTCTTGCGTGGGCAATAGTCTTTGGGTTATCGCTTTCTACCGCGCTTACCCTTATAATTTATCCAACCCTCCTCATTCGCTTTACAGCGAAAGAATAATAATAAACAGTAAATATAAAAATATGTTCACACTCAAAACAAGAGGTTTAACTGAACCCGTGACCTTAAAGAATTTACCAACTATTCGCCAGGCGTTTGTTGTTGCTTCTAGTATTATTATTGTAAGCTATATCCTCGAATACTTCATACATCCAGCATTTGACTGGCTACCATTACTTGTTGCTGGTGGACTTATGGCTGCGGGTCTTTCAAGCTTCTGTCCGATGGTATATTTTCTGCAGAAACTACCAGGAAATAAATAGTAGGATTTGCGCAATATATAGACAAAAGACACCCTATCGGGTGTCTTTTGTATTGGCGGTGTTTTTTGATTGATGTTCGAACTTTTTTTGAGCAAAACCCCCAATAAGGAAGCCAGCCCCGCCACTGCTCGACAAGCTCGCCACACCACAGAAAAATACTCTTTGCTCTTTTCATTTTGCGCGCGCCCGATTTCTTTTTCTTTTAATGAAAAGAGTATTTTTCTGTGGCGTTCTGCCCTCCAAGTATTCGGGCAGGTGGCGGGACTGGCCTCAATTTGATTTCGCAAAGGAAAAGCGGAATTCCCCCCAAACCCCCCTTCCGCTTTTCCTTTGCTCAAACGGAACGGGAACGGAAGCAGGCGGGCAAAAATTCCTTCCCCCCAACCCCCTTCCTTTTTGCCCGCCTGCTTGGGCTTCGCCCCCAAAACTTTTCGGCGGGACGGCGGGACTTCAAATACAAAAGAAGACAAAAGAGGAATAACACTTGCCCCACCCACCCGTGCGCGCGTTATGTCGAATGAACTCCCTAATTTTGTTTGACTAAATGCTAAAAATTTCATATACTAACTATTGATAAGTGATGATTTTAATACTATACAACTATAATAGTAAAACTATACGAATATGTCAAACGAAAAATCCACAATTGGTGACAATATAAGAAAATACCGAAACAAGCTCGGTATTTCTCAAGATGTGCTTTCAAAGAAAGCAGATCTTGCTTTTCACACAATCGCCAAAATCGAAGCTGGCTCTACTCCCAACCCCACTATTGATACAGTCAAAAAAATAGCAGATGCTCTCGGCGTTTCGCTTGATGATTTAATGAAGTAGAAATATGAACAATTTATTTTCAAATCCAATACTTATATCAATCCTCGCCGCAGGAGTGTTTTTAATACTTACCCTTCTATACTTATTTTTGCACAGGAATAGCCGTCAATTCACCAGGCCAGACAAATTCGAGGAATTATACAGAAAAATTAGCGAAGATATTAAGTACTCCGTAACGCCGAAATTCGTGGAGCTATCCCTTGGTGTAAATGATCTTGTTGATTTGGCAGTGGAGGTCTGGCGTATGGAACAGCGTGTAGTAAAATCTGCTTCAAGTTTGCCAGAGAATCAGCTTAAAGGATTGGAGAACTCTATACAAAAATTAAAGCGCTACCTTGAAAAATACGATATTCAGATCGTGGACTATAAGGATACAAAATATAATGACGGGCTTAATCTTGATATCTTGTCTGTTGAAAAAGATTCAACTCTCCCAGAGCCGAGAGTAAAGGAAACTGTCGAGCCAACTATTATGTGCAAAGGTCAGGTCGTTCGTAAGGCGAAAATAATTTTACTAAGCAACCAATAATTTATTACTATGGCCAACCAACAAAACATTCAAATAGGCATCGATCTTGGCACAACGAATTCGTCGGTTGCCATAAATATAAACGGCAATGTTGAGATCGTTAAAAAGCCGGGAGGCGTGGAATATACGCCATCCGTCTTTGGTTTTGACAAATCCAAAAACAAAGTGGTTGGTCAGAAAGCTTATGAAAATTTTTACAAAGACGCGTCGGAAGAAGAGATAAAAAACTATAAGCCCGAAGTTAAGCGGTTGATGGGCACTTCAGAAAAGTTTCGTTTTGAGCGAGCTAACTTGGAGATGGGGCCAGAGGAAATATCGGCCGAGATCCTCAAGAGCATGAAGGAGGATATTCTAAGAAAGTATCCTGAGTTCAGTACCGTAGCCGTTGTAATCACAGTTCCGGCCGCTTTTTCAGTATTGCAGTCGGAGGCAACAAAACGAGCTGGTAATCTTGCCGGATTTAAGTATGTGGTATTACTGCAAGAACCTATCGCCGCGGCTATTGCGTACGGCTTCACGAATACCAAGAATGAGAATTGGCTTATCTACGATTTTGGCGGTGGTACATTCGATGTTGCATTAATCGCTTCCAAGGATCGTGCACTTTCGGTACTCGGCCATAATGGCGACAATTTTCTTGGCGGTAAAAACTTTGATTTGGAGATTGTCGACAAGGTAATTGTTCCCAAGATTTTAGAAAAATTTTCAATTAATAATTTCAACAGAGGCAATGAGAAATATCGAAGTGTTTTCTCTCAATTAAAATTCTTTGCCGAAAGAGCCAAAATCGAGCTTTCAGAATATAACAAAACTTCAATCGTTGTAGAAAATATCGGCAAAGATGATGAGGGCGAAGAGATTTTCCTTACGATTGATCTTCCAAGAAAGGAATTTGAGAAGCTGATCAAGCCAATGGTTGATCGCACCATAGAGCTGTCAAAAGAAACATTAAAAGATGCTGGCATTAAGAGTAGCTCCGTCGCAAAGGTAATTCTTGTAGGCGGACCGACACAGATTCCTTATATTCGAGAAAGAATAGAGAGCGATCTCAAAATCACCGCTGACGCGACAGTTGACCCTCTTACAGTCGTCGCAAGAGGTGCTTGCGTATTTGGGATTGGTCAAAAAGTTCCAAAAGAATTTATAGAAAATGATGGCCAGAAACTCAAGAAAGGCACACTATCAATTGCCCTCCACTATGAATCTATGACTTCCGACACGGAAGAAACTGTTAGCGGTGTCATTGATGAACTGAAAGATGTAGAGGATGAATTTTATATCCAAATCCAGTCGGACAGTGGATTTTATAACGGCTCAAAGATAAAGTTAAAAGGCGGTAAATTCTTTGATACGGTTGCACTCGAACCTAACAAACAAAATGCTTACTGGCTTTATCTTTTCGACAAAGATGGTAATTCCGTTCCCATTGATCCCGATTCATTTACCATCACACATGGATTATCAGTGTCTGGTGCTCCCTTGCCGCACTCAGTCGGAGTAATTGTGGCTAAAAAGGATCACATACGGAATATCGCGGCAAACGTTTGTGAAAGGATTTTTGATAAAGGATCTATACTACCAATTAAAAAGGTTCTTACTGATTACAAGACTTCAAGAAAATTAAAAAAGGGTGAAGAAAACAAATTAGACATTACTTTAGTTGAGGGTGAATCAGAGATTCCTGATCGTAATACTTATCTTTGCGAGCTTGGCATTAACGGCAAAGATTTGCCGCACGATCTACCAGAAGGCACTCCTTTGGAATTGAGCGTCGAAATGAACGAGTCGCGCGAAGTTCACGTAACCGCTTATATTCCCTTGATCGACCTTACTCTCAAGGCTCGATCCACAGCACAGGATGAAAATCTTGAAGTAAAAACCATAGAATATGATCTAAAGATTCAGACAGAGAGAGCTCAGTCGGTTTCCGAGACTTCCTCTACTGAAGAAAAAAATAAACTCAACAACACCATTAATGCTGTAGCCAGCAGTTTGAGAAGTGCTCATGTCGATGAGGACGAAAAACGTAAAGCTAACAAACAGCTGAAAGATTTGAAGATGGCTCTTGATCGGCTCGAAAAAGAAAAAGAGATGCCTCAATTGCTCAAAGAATTTAAAGAGTCCACAGAAAGCACCCAGAATATCATTACTGAATTGGGCGATGACAAAGATAAGGTTAAACACGAAGAACATCTTGCAAAGATGAAAGAAGAAGGAGAAAAGGCCATAGCCGAAAATGACAAAGCACTCCTGATCAGAGTAAACGAGCAAATCAAGGAGCTTGGTGCAAAAGCGTTGTTCTCTAACCCTGCAACATGGGTATACCAATTCCGCCAGATTGTTGATGGCAATAAAAAGTTCATCAATGAAAAAGAGGCTGGTTATTACACTGAGAAAGGAAGACGTGCGATAGAGCTTGGCGATGTCGATGAGCTGAAGCGGTGTGTCCATCAATTATTGTTATTGCTCCCGTCGGATGAGCAAGAAACGATGAGGAATAATCTTTCGGGAATAACCCGCTAAAATATATGTCACAAACACTTAAAAACAACGCATACCACATCCTCGGACTGGACACATCGGCCAGTGAAAAGGATATCCTCAAGCGATCGAAGGAAATTATTAATCGATTGAGGGTTGATGACACCCCAGACTACGATCTAGACATCGGAGTGTTTGAAGGTTTCCGGACAGAGGATGCTGTAAAAGATGCCTTGCAACGACTCCAAGCACCAAAGAAGCGAATCAAAGAATACTTTTTTTGGTTTCAGATTGCAGATGGAGTCGATGAACAGGTACTAGGGCTTCTTAAACTCAAAGACTATCTCAATGCCATTCGAACTTGGCAAGATGCGTCGGAGGGTCAAAGCACCAAAGCTTTCTTTTACAAAAAGAACCTCGCTATTCTTTACTGTCTCGCGCTCTCTGCCAGCGACAACAAAGATTATCTGCAAAAATCTTTGGAAACATGGAAAAAGCTTGTGGACTCAGATAAATTCTGGACTTCTTTTTCTAAGGTCTACAAGCTTCACGATGAGCAGACGGCCAGTGAAGATATTATTTCTGACTTCAAAAAGCATGTGGTGGAGTACCTATCTGACATATACACAGAATTGCATCATCATCATAAACACAGTGATTACCTTAGCGAATTCCAAAAGATTTTTTCTGCAAAAGGAGAAAGAATAGAAAAGAGTATTTTAGGACCGGCTTATCAAGCAATTAGCCATGCAGTCGAAGCGCTCGAAAAAATGGAGGTAAGTAAGGATGATAATTTTGATAAAGAAGAGTCAGAAAAAATTAAAGGCCTGGTTGCTACGGTACAGCAAGAGCTAAATAAACTGATCGATCTCGGACTCTACGATGATAGTCAAACTAAGATAATGCGCGATCGTGTGGCTAACGCCTTGCGAACAATTGTTTTGGATTTGCATAATAACCTAAGCGAACTGCAAAAATCTGAAGGACTCTTAGAGGTAGCAATCAAGCTGGCTGGTACGGAAAGTTTAAAAAATAAACTACGGGGCGAACTTGAGCAAATACAAAAAAACGTTAAAGACGATGTGGAAAATGCCGTTGTCATAGAGATCCCTGGAACATTCCGAAGTGCTACTGTTGTTTTTAAAAATACCTATGTCGAATACAACAAAAAAAGAATTTTCTTTAAAGACGCCACCTCTTACTCTTTTGATTCCACGGCGACTTCTCACTCGGTTTACGGTATACCGACGGGAACATCATATGTGTACAACTGGTCGGTTATTTCAGAAAAAGAAACTATTTCAGTATCTCTCACTGCAAGCAAAGACGAGAGTAAAGCAAAAGAGGACTGGGTAAAATTGGTCAGCTTGTCAGCCGGGATCATCGAACCATTTATCGTGAAAAAAATCGTTGAACAAATTTTTGACCGCGGAGAAACAGTGAAATTTGGTGAGGTCGAATTTACTAAAAAGGGATACTCAAAAATGAAATTCAGACTCTTTAAAGAGAATGAGAAACTGATGGTTTATTGGTCGGACACCATCTATATTCCCAAAATGTATCAGGGGCAAGTTATCCTGTGGGAAGATAAAAATGGAGAGAGTAGTCAGTTTGCCTCGATTCCAATGTCTACTCCAAACGCAGTTATCCTACCGGCACTTGTGCAAGCATGTTACGACCGGCGTGAAAAATAATAATATATGAAAGAGCCAAAAGATCATCTTGATATCGACCTAGACTTCCTTGATAAGAAGGAGCCGGTTCGAGTTGCGCCTAAACCAGAATCCCACGCCGGGCAAACTTCTAGCACCCCAAAATCTCCATCAATGGCTCATAAATACAATTGGAAGAACATCCTGATCATTGGTGGCGTTATTCTATTTTTTGGCTGGGTAATATTTTCTGACGATGGTGGTAATTCAAGCTCGACAAACACTTACACCCCTCCAGCACAAACCTCAAACAACAACGGCAATGACGATGTAATGGTCGGAGAGTACAGTTGTTCAAGGTATCACTATAACCAAGCAGTGGCACTTGATCCGGATGAGACTGAACAACAAATAGAGAGTGCTAGCGGTGCTCTTGAATATCGTACTAACGCCTTGGCGAGTTTGAAAGACGATATCGATAACTCTTATGTCAACGACTATTCTGCGCAATGGGAAATAGACGAATATAATGAGATGGTGGATAGATATAATTCACTGCTCCCAGCTTATAAGAGAGACATGGCCGCTTTGGATGCAAGAATTGATCGATACAACGCCCAAATCCAAGCACATAATAATTATTTGGTTACTAACTGCACCAAGAAATATTAAAAAATATATGACTACACCTACAAAACCAATTCTTTATAACGGATTCAAAGTAAGAAATGATTTAACGGTCAAAAGCCGTATTGAGCGTATTTTCTTTACGGAGATATATTCACTTTCTGATGACAGGTTCCTCTATGTTTTTACGAATCTTAAAGCAGAAGAAACTGTAGATCGGGCAAAGAAATATGACATGGTTAAACTTGATGTGGCTGGCAAAAAATATCTAGGGGTGATCACTGACGAACATGCTAATGAAAAGATTAGCGATATTATAGACGATCTTACGGTTTTGCGTGGTTTTGATTGCGTCGCCGGGATGACATCCCTCAAGAGCTTACTCATTAATGAGGTAATTGAGCCGTTATTGAATCCAGAGAAATATAAAAAGTTCAAACTCGGTATTCCTAATGGCATACTTCTTTTTGGACCTCCGGGATGTGGAAAAACATTTATTGTAAAAAAATTGGCCGAAGAACTTGGTTATAATTTTTACGAAATGGCTCCCTCGTCCGTTGCGACTTCCTATGTTCATGGTGCTGTTGGTAATATTGGTAAAGCTTTTGAGATGGCGAGACTGCAAGCCCCCTCGATCGTATTTATTGATGAGATAGAAGGTCTAGTCCCGAAACGAGAAGAATTAGGTGGTCATGCTGAAACTAAAAAAGAAGAAATTAACGAGTTCCTTATTCAATTAAACAATGCGGGAGCGAGCAGAATCTTAGTGGTTGGAGCTACTAACCGCCCTCACATGATCGACACTGCGATACTTCGATCAGGCAGGATGGATAAGAGGATTTTTGTTGGACCGCCAGACTTTGAAGCAAGAAGGGATATGTTTAGAATCTGTCTGTCTGGTCGACCATACGATAAGGATATTGATTTTGAAAAGCTCGCCAGAATGACTGAAAACTATGTGGGGTCGGACATTGAATTGATCGTCACTGAGGCTGCTCGAGCCGCTGTATCAAAAGATAAGAGCATGGTCGATGAAAATATGCTGGTCGATTCTGTTAAAAAATTTACTCCTTCCATTACGCCGGAAGAAATCGCTTACTACGAACAATTTGGCGATCTAGAGAGATCATAACTATGATTAGTACCGAACAATCAAACTATAGGATACTCTTTTCAAAAATTGCGACAATTCTATTGTTGGTGGCAATAATTCCTATTTGGCCATATTTTCTATACCAATTTCTCAAACTCGTTGTATTTGGAGCGGCCTCATTTTCTGTCTACCTTTACCACAAAGAAAAGAATACGCAGTGGATGATAATAATGATAATTATTGCTATTATTTTTAATCCTATCAATCCTCTTTATTTCGGACACTTTCTTTGGTCTGTTGTAGATTTGATTGTTGCGATGATATTTTTTAAGTCGCCTAAGGCGGCGCGCCAATGAAATTGGCACAGCCTCAAATTCCGCCGAAAAATCCGTCCGCCGAAAAGTTTTGGGGGCGAAGCCCAAGCAGGCGGGCAAAAAGGAAGGGGGTTGGGGGGAAGGAATTTTTGCCCGCCTGCTTCCGTTCCCGTTCCG